>JAEAMF010001137.1_pt1 | contig 21927 bp, 8 predicted proteins | sample 8958721 | NCBI WGS metagenome assembly JAEAMF01 (sample SAMN16933255, study PRJNA681124) | bioreactor sludge metagenome | isolation source: anaerobic bioreactor treating anionic surfactant - SDBS | place: India: Bengaluru | collected 2019-02-28
TCATGCTGCAGGGGCTGCTAGCTGAAACTGTCCAACTTATTGGGGGCAGTCCAGGGATCGCATCAGGGCTGACAGGTGGTTACCACACGATATGCAGCGCCTGTGAGATCGCACGCCGCCCGCGCGGCGCTCGATCTCACAGGCGCTGAAGATGCTCCGGCTACCCTTGCCAGAAACCATAGAATCTCCCACAGGGGCCGGGCAAAACTTGAGGTCTGCCCTGCTCCTGTGGAAGCCCGGCTTGCCGGCGATCGGCTGCAAAGGGGTCTCAAGCGCTTGACTGCTCGACATTAGCTTCACACCCCGATCTTCACAGCAGCTGCTTCATGCCTCCTGGCCTGACAGCCTGTCCAGAGGGTCGTAGCTGTAACCGCCACCATCGTAGCTGCTCAGACGCCCCAAGGCGTCATACGTCAACACCTTGCCCCTGTCATCGACCTTCATGTTGCCGTCCTCATCATATTCCAGGGTGAAGTCGGCATAGTCTGCATGCGTGTTAGTCACACCCGTCAGCTGGGCAGGGTCGTCATTTTCAAACAGGTACGTGGCCTCATTTGAGTCTTTACTACCGTCCTCTTCTTCGAAATCAGTCAGTACCCAGGTGATATTGTCGAGCGCATCAAAATTGAAGTACTGCTGACGAATGGTTTTACCAGCCGGGTCTTTCGGGCTGTGGGAAAGCAATCCGTCACAGGCATACTCCTCGAGGCGACCACGCCGGTCATATCTGTAACTCTCCTCACGCAAGGCACTACCGTTTTCGGACAGGCGTTTGAACGTGATCTGGTCAAGCAGGCTGTATTCCTGCTCCAGCACCTGAATCCCTTGCACCAGCAGCCCCGCTGTGTCCACCAGCGCCTGCACACTATCATTGGCAAACTGGAAACCTTCGATCGGTGCCTCGACCACGGTATTCAGGAACACGAATCTGCGCAGGCACTCGCGCCCCTGGTGGTCATACTCAAGTTCCGTGGCCAACCCTTGTGTACCGTCGAGCGTGAGAATGCATTGGGTATTGCTCAGCCCATCGTAGAAGAACCGGCTGCTGGTAGACCCCAGCGCAGTCTGCTCCAGCAGGCCACTGGCGTAGTAGGCATAAGTCTGCGTCTGACCGAGAACATCTTTATAGAACAACTGCCGCCCCAACAGGCTGGTGCCATATTCCATTGACCAGGTCTCGTTTCCGATCGTGCGGGTTTCCTGCTTGATCTGGCCTGTACTGAAATAGGCCCGGGCAAGCTCTTCGCCCTCCTCTTTACACCAGGTGAGCCGCGCGTTATGCGGGTCGAATTCATAATCCGCCTGGCGGCCCGGAATGCGCCGCACTTGAGGCTCCTCACCCAACTGCGGAAGGTACTGGTACTCAATGACATTGCCGGCGGCCGTCTTCACTTTGCTTGGTTTGGTCTGGCCTGGCTCGTACTGCATGTGGCGCGCCCGCCCCCCGGTAATGGAGGTGATCATTCGGTTGAGGCCGTCGAAAACCTGCTCACCCAGCATGATGCCACCGACGCTGATACTGATCGGCAGGTCTTCACTGCTGTGCACGGCATAGTCGCGATGCACCACAGACCTGTCTGCCAGGGTCTGGTCCACCAAACGGCCGAACACGTCATAACTGGAGCGGGTGGTGGTGTCGCGTGCATCGATTTCGCGCACATTTCGCCCCAGCCCGTCATAGAAATACTCATGTTTGGCATACAGCTTGTTCGCCAGGTCGAATCGCCGAACCAGGGCAGGTTGCTCAAACAAATTCAGCCAGGTGGTGGTTTTGCCCAGGCTCATTGTGCCATCGGCAGATTCACTCCACACGGTCTGGGTAGGCAGGTTGCCATTGGGGTCCGCACCGAAAGGGTTAGACCCGATCAGGTCTTGCTCGTGGTACCGCTTGACACCATCCGGACCGATTTCGCACCGCTGCTGCCCCCAGTCGTCGTATTCATACCGGGTCGCCAACGGCATTTGCTCGGCGCCTTTCCAATCGTATTCGACTGCTTCGGTCAACTGGTCAAGCTCATCGTAGGTAAACGCATTAATCGGGCGGAAGACCTGGCGCAGAAGGGCATCCCCACCGTCGACGTCGGCATCATGACGCTCCTCCCTGGCCACTCGCCCCAGGCCATCGATGTACGAGCGGACAGCAACCCCTTTAACATCCACTCGGCTTTGCAATGCCTGGCCACCGGCCCCGCTCACAAGCCCGTATGCGTAGGTACGGGACGCCTTGTACTTATCGTCATTGGGCGACACTGTTTCCCGAATCACACGGCGCAGAGCGTCGTAGGCGTACTCGATCTCAATATCGTTGTCGTCGCGATTCAGAATGGGCTCGCCAATCAGTATCGAATCCTTCAGCGTGATTACCTTGCAAACATTGCGCGGCAGGCCGGTCACTGGGTCGATCTCGCCATTATCGAAACCCGTCACCTGCTGCTCGGTCACCAATACAGGGTGCCCATCAAGGTCATCGGTGCTGTAAGTAAAAGCGGTATTGGTGCTTTTACCGCCCATGGTCAAGGTTTGCAGCAACGGGCGCCCATGGCGCAGCAGGTCGGTGGCAACATTGACCGGGCGCGTGGTAGTGACCTGCAAAGGCGCCTGCTCTACCCCGTCAACCACTTCCAACAGGCTTTCCTGCGTCAGCACCAACCAATCGGACGCGGGCAGTTTGGCAGAGCGAGCCGGGTAGACCACGCGGGGGAGCGCTTCAAACTCGAAGTGTCGCCGCAATATCGGTGCAGGCTCGTCGCCACCCTCTGCAGGGTATTGCGTCACGCGCTTCGGGTTACGCACGAAACCGTCCGGATCATCTTCGCCCGGGTAGTACTCGGTAACGGTACGCTGCCCGGTGGGCAAGGTCTGAGCGATCAGATTGCCGTGCAGGTCATACTCGGTTCTGGTGGCAGGCTCCTCGCGCACCCGGGAGGCATCCCCCTGCACTGACCATCTGCTGCGTTGTTCCAGCGGTAGCTGGAAGTTGCTCGGCTGATTGTCGAATTCAGTTGCCGGATTGCCGTGGTACGTGGTGCTGCTGGCGAGTTGGTTCTTGCCCTGCACAACGACCTCACTCACCTGCAAGTGGAAACGGTTGTAAGTACGCTCGGTGGTACGCAACACCTGATCCGTGCCATCCGCGCCCTTGCCCCATTGGTGGGCCGTACTTGCATACCGGTAATTGGACCTGGCGCGATAAAGGTTGTCTTCGCCATCGTCACGCCAAGTGACATCGCTGCCATTACCTACAAAATTGTGAGGGGCCTGAATCCCCTCATGCAAGATGGTATAGGTGTAGGTGGTTTTCATCGACGGCTGGGCGGCGCCAGGGTTGACTGCATGAGAGGTTACCCGCGGTATCGCTGCCCGCGTCCCTCCCCCTGGCAGCAGGTGGCCGGTATCGCCATTCTCCCCATAGCGAATATCTTCCACACTACCGTAGGGTGTCGAAACCTTGGCCAGGCAAGTCAGCCCATTGGCGAGGGTGTATTCAAAACGCCAGTTGCCACCAGCCTCACCTGGCAAGTCAACTTGGCGCAACTCCCCATCGACCAGGCTGAGCTTGTACTCTGCGACCGGCTTGCCATCATTGGCATAGGGATGCAATTTGAGGTTTACCGTGCTGCCATAGCTGATTTCCAGCAATACCAGGTCCGTGCCGTCGATAATCCGCTCCAGCCGTTGATTATTGTCATACTTCAACAGGATACGATGGCCCGATGCCGCGCGAACTTCTGAAGGCAATGCAACTAGATTATCCCTGGTACCGTACTCGCTCAGGATTTCTTCCATGTGGGATTTGTGAACCACACGATACTGTTTCTTGCCTTCTACACTCTCCTCGAAAAAGCGGAACGTTTCGAGCTTTCTTTCTTTAATGCCTGGCTCGTTGCCAGACCCAGTCACCCGGAAACTTTCGCCGGTATGAAGCCGCAACATGCGAGTTGTCGGAATGTATTGGGTAAGTTCGATATACCAACCCTGGCCAAAGCCAGTATTTTTGTCGCTGAATGGATTGAATACCAGGCGAATCGGCAGGTCTGGGCCAGCTTGATAGTTACCGACAAGGGGGGGCAGGTTGATACTCATCGCATACTGGCCAGTGCGCGGATCGACCGCATTCTGGACAAAACCCGACGCATTGAATGCATTGGAATGAACTACTGTTTCAATAGCCATATTATTAATCATCCGAAGGAGGTTGTGTCGCAGCTCACCCCAGTGCCCATGTGCGCTGAGGTGAGCCATTGCTCAACGAATCGAGAGTTTCAGGACGTCGCGATGGGTAATGCCCGCCCTTTCTTCTTCCGCCGTGACGGCAAACGTAAACTTCAATGGATGCGTATTACCCTCCACATCCAGCAGGGTAAACTCCAAGTCCCGTTCCAATGCCTTGCGATAACCTGGATCTTCAAGACCACAGGACAGCACAAACCCTGAATCCCGCTGCAGGGTGATCATCAATTGCCCGGCACCCGGCTTTGCGCCTAGCACCCTATCTGGCAATGCATAGGCCCGATTCTTGGCCATGCGGTAGAGCAGCCCGTCGAACAACAGTTCGTCCTTTATCTGGCCATTACTCGACTCGAATGAAAACCCGGTAAAGCTGACAAAGTCGTCGTCTTGGACAGGGGGGGTAGACGAGCCCGGCTGCCACGGCCAACGCACAGCCGATTTTCTATCGGAATCCTTGATAAACAGTCGTGCAAACTTGGTTATCCGGCCTTCTTTGATAACGTGCTCAAGCAACCAATTGTCTGTACTGGTGTCGATGTAAGCGAACTCATCCCCTTCAGACGGTGACGTATCCCCCGCCACACGCGTGCGCTTGAAAGAGTACAGCTCCTGGGTAAAGGACGGAATGTCCTGCCCGCGCAATTCCAGTTTACCCTTTTCGCCAAGGTTTTCAGACGTAACCACTTTCCCTGTCAGGGTGTTCTGTATCGAGGCAATCACCCCGATCACCCCCGGCTTACGTGAATGCAGGAAAAACCGGCGATTTCTGGCCCGCAAAGGCGCGCTACCTCCAACTTGCAATCCAGGTTGACGCTGGATATCGTTGGCAACCCTGTTGACCGCCCAGTCTGGCGCGTCATCATCTCCGGCAGCCAAGGCTTCCTCCAGCGGCGCCAGGAACGGCAGATCGTTGTTGTTATCAGCATTCAAGAACTTCAATGTGGCCAGATCGGCGTCGGAGATCTCGACCGGGTTACCATTGCTATCATCGGCAGCAGCAACGGTGACCTCGACTTCGACTTGCTGCCAACCATTGGCGTAGCACTGCGGTGCACCGATGGCTCTAAGTTCGAAATTGGCAATGGTCTCCCATGACAATAGACCGGCTATTTTGTCCTGCCGGCTTTGGCTGAACTCCACGATGGCGTAGCCGGTGCGCTCAATGCCGTCAAACCCAGTCACCACCGCAATCGGCAACTGCGGGCTTTGCGGGGGGATGTATACGCTGTCGTGGAATTCACCTTCCCCATGTACCGTCCAGGTCACAGCACGACCGAGGTTTTGCTCGAACTCCCGAGACATTATCGTGAACGGTGTAGGCTGCATCGACAGCCCCTGTGCGACGTGAAACGGAACCACGTTAAGGTCCGCCTCCCAGCCAATCACTACCACCGCACCTTCGGCGCTATCCCCGGTAAGCCGGTTGGTGCAACGGATCCGCTGGACCTCGAAATCGCGGCTGCTGCTAGGCGGATAGGGCGTGAAAATGGCCCGACCATTACCTTTGTCGTCCAGCTCCCCTAGCGGCTGATCGAGCGGTTGAACCCGATTAGTGCCGTTGGACAGAAGCACCGCCTCGACCAGGCTCCACTGCAGGCTACCGCCGTCGGCACTAGAGGCGCGGAGCTCGATCGGGGCGTCCCCTGTCACCCACGTGGCAACACGCGGTGCTACATGTACCGTACGGGCGCTTTCCACTACCAACGCGTGGCTAAGCACCGGATCAGGGCCATCAGGCGAAGTCGCGGTTACCAGCACCATCTGCTGGTCCTGCACAAAACTGTCTGCAGGGGTTGGGCTGTAGCTGGCGCCATTGAATGTGCCAACCGCCTTGGGGCGCATCAGGTTGGTGGCCGACCACAGTACCTGGCCCGTTGCGCCATCAGCAGTGAACGCGATGGGCTGCCCAGTTACCACATTCGCGAAGGCAGGCTCGACCGCTAACGCGCCCGCTTTTTTTTGCCAGTTTCCGGTCAAGACAAGATCTGCGTCTGAGCTTGATGCCCGCATCACGAACTCATGGCCACTGGGCAGGCTGAAGGTACTCAGCACATCCTTTACCTCCCCCGCCCCCAGCTCCGCAATGTCCGGTACAAGGATCAGCGTACCCGGCAGATCGCTCGCACCCTCGGCAATCGGGTAAGGGAAGTCGGTGCCTGGGGGTAGCTGGCCGCCTGGGCGCAAGTCGATGCCCAACTTCATGAAAACCAGCACAGCACCGTCCCCGTACCGAGGGCTGCCTTCGCTTTGCCCCCAAGGTGCGGCCATGGTATTGACCATGAACTGCTCCGGGCTCAGCGGGTAGTAGTCGTCCATGACGAAACTGCCCAGGGAATAGGTGTGCTGGTAAGCCCGCATATAGCTGATCGATTGCTGCAGGCGCCGGCCAAGCATGGCCTGGGCATAGGGGGTTGGCCCAAGGTTGGTAGAGTAGCTGTCCGCGCTGGCAAGGTTCAGTTGCAGTTGGGTATGCCGGCTCCCCTTGGGTCGGCCGACCCACACTTCCAGCGGCGCTTCGACCCGATAGCCCATGGCTTCGGTAAGGGTAAAGCTTTCCACCACGCGCTTGGGTCTGCCAGGAAGCCCCAAGACCCGCATGTACTCCCCGGCGATAATGTTCATCCGCAGCGTCAGGCCCGAGCCGACCCCTGTTGCATGTTCAAAGCTGACTTGGGGCACCCCCAGCACCAGCCCTTGCAGGGTAACGCCGATTCGCTGGCCCTCATCGAGGTAAGCCTCGAGATGGATAGGGTCCATCGCACCGAAGTTACCGAGTGCTTCCAGGTATTGTTCACGAAGTACCAGGTCAAGCAAGCTGCGGTCCAGGGCAAGCACGCCCCCCCAATCTTGCCGTACAGAGGTTTTCTGTTCTTCCGGCGAAGCAAGCCTACGTTCCATCTCACACCTCCTCCAGACCATGGGAAGTCTTGACGCCATTAAGGATATTGGTGTAAGCAGGCCCGGGGACGAACGGCAGTGGCAAGATAACGTAGTCGTGGGTGTCGAACAAATCATCGTTGACCCAGAAAGCCGATATGATTACGTACTGGTCGTTCCCATCGTTGCCAGGCGTGTACACTTGGGTATCCTGGTCGACGGACCCACCGCCGCGAAGCACAGTCCATTCGATTGGCTCAGGAACCTTGACCTTCTGCTTATGTTTGTCCAACTTGTAGAACGGAAGCGCCACCTTGCCATCGTCTCTGACTTCTGGCTCCATCCAGTAATTGGAGCTCTTGGAGCCAACGACCAGCATGTCAATCTTCGCCGAGTGGCCTCCCACAGATCGAACGGTGACCTCGTCCAAGCGCAGCTCGCCGTAGTGCTCCGGCTTGGTCCCGTCGCCAATTGGCAGTTCTAACGGTGCGGTATATTTGTAACCCCCGGGGTTCAGCGGATCGTCATCCGGGGCGACTGTGCCCAGTTCGGGAGTATCCCATGTCACTGCAGCACCGTCGGGAGTACCCGCGGACACCGCAAAGGATCTGCCTACACCCACCACCGCCACCAAGGGGCTGACCGTGATGTGGTTTGGTACAACACTAACCAGTGCTTTGCTGACCAGCTCCCCACTGGTGGCCGTTACGATCAACCGGCGTTGTCCTTCTCTCAGCAACGCGTCATCGGAGGGGGCCGTATACCGCCCTACCGAGGGGTCTTTGAACGACCCTGTGTCGCCGGTTTCGCCAGGGAGGTTACTCACGGTCCAGTTGACACTGGCCGCCGCAGGAGAAACGCTGAATTCGATGACTCCACCCCTTGCCACGATCGGCTCCGAAGGGCTTATCACCATCGTGGTGCGCTTGGGCGCCAGGTTGCCCAGCAGGGTCAGGTCGGTCGGCAGGGACACGTCGCGCGGTTCGACAACGTTCTCGCCACGGAAGAGCAAATTATTGAGGCGTAAGGCGTCGATTTCAAACGTCATATCCATGAGTTCGCTGGCTTTTGCCTCGAATTCCGATGCCAGTTTGGTTTCTAACCCAACTACAATGTTTGCGGAATTTTCCCTGGCGGCTGAAGCCGCGTCGCCAGAACCGAAATCATCTTGGATGTCGATTTTCGTATTAACCTTTACATCATCCATCACAAACTTTAGGACCGGCTTAACCTCGGCATCATCAACCACAAACTTATAACTAGCATCAATAGATACAATCGCATTAATATCTAGATTTATAGTACGTCCTGCCGAATCTCCGGTCTGAATAAAATACACCACAGTTCCTGCCACAACTTCGGTGTGCCAGTGCGCCTTAAGCGATCTGCCCTCGAATACAAATTTATCGCCCGGAGAAAACAGCGGAACGTGAACTCCATTAACCGACAGCTTCCAGCGCCAAGGCTGCAGCGTTCCTCCATGACCCTCATCATAATATTCGTAACTTATCCAGTGAGCCGTCTGTCCATTCGCAACCAGTTCATAGCGTTCGCCGGGCAGCTCTCTAACGTCGAATTTACCATTTATCCATTCAAATTGATCCAAGCCACGCTTAATGGCTTGATTAGCTATAAATTTCTGCGAGAGTACCAGATTACTCGTATACGGCTCTACCGCAGCGGGCAACATGTACAGCAATGCGCTATCGTCATGGGGGTAATCACCAGGCTTACTGCCTTGCATGGCAACAAACACAACCACCGCGCCTTCACCAAAATTCTCGGAGCCGAGCAAGGCGCCTCCCGGCGCCGCGTGAGTGCGAATACCAAAAACCCCTGGGTTTATAGGCGAGTTAGCATCAACCACCATCTCGCTGAGCGGGAACTGCGTAATCTCCTTACTCCAACTGTCCAATTGTCCCTTGAAATAAATACCCAACCGTATCCTCTCAGGCCCAGTCGCCCCTCCACTGAAGACATGTTCCGTGCCGTCCTTCAAGTCAAGCAATACCTTGCCGCTATCATTGACGGAACCTTGTACTGCCCTCAGGTCAATGTCCATGTCCAGTATGCCGCGGTTAGCGGCATTATAGATAACCAAGGCGGTTACGCTCCTGACCATCTGGCCAGCGTGAGGCGTGTCAATCACTTCAAGATGCTTTCCGCCCACCAGGCGCATCTGCAACTTACCCTTGGAATACGCGATAGTTGCGTTCTCGAAAGACAGCCGAGGCTTGTCGAGTACCAGGCCATTCAGAACATGTTTGATACCGTTACCTGAGTCAACCACATCGTCCTTCAGCTTGGGGAAAAATGCTTCCTCGATATCGATACGGTCAATGTACTCTTGCGTCAGCAGGGCATTGGTCGCCGCCCTGTCAAACACCAGCAGCGCATCCCACTTGACGGTTTGCGCGCCCTGTTCCATTTTACGCAGAAATTCTTCAAGGGATTGAATACCCACGGCTTGAGCCCGCACAGGTGCTTTACTGTTCATTTATATCCAACTCCATGTGACCCGCGTTAATCAGCGCAACGGCACGCCGCCCCTAAACCTGGCCAGCGCGGCCAGTTGCACTGGCCATTTATTTAGAGTGCTTGGGAATCAGGAGCAGCGGGCGAAGCTTGTGCCAACTATCGCCCTGATCGAAACTGACTTCCCCATAAACGGTGTACTGTTTGTCTTCTTCCAACCCGTTATAGGTCGCAACACTTAACCACTGTTGTATGCGCGCATTGCTGAGTTCGCCGGCAGTGACCGGCGCTCGATCACGTAATACGGCGCCGCTTTGAATGGCCAGCGTGAACAGTTGACCGGTTGCCGCGAAAGGCCAGAGCAGCACCCCATACACCTCAAGCATTGCACCGTTGGCCGAGAGTTTGCTCCGCCAAAGTTCGCCGTTGGCCTGGGCTTGATCGCATTTGACGTTGTTGTCGATGACCAGCGGCTGGACACGCAAGTCCACCGCATCAGAGGGTGCCGAGCGCACACCGTTTTCATCGACGATGTGGTAGAACACCTTGAAACGCCTGCTGTGGTCATCGCCAGGCTGATGCATGTTCGCGGCGACTACACCAGGGTCGATCTTGAACTTGCGGCCGTCACCTACCTCCGGTGTGTCGACCACTTGCTTGCCGTTGTGCTCATAACCATCCCAGTGAACCTCGAAGCGTTCGCCTGGGCGCAGGGGCACATCCGGTACCGTTACATAGGCCCCAAGAATCGCTCTGTCCGCCGACAGCTTTTGCCTGCCGAGGCCGTCCTCTTCTGCGCGCTCGATACGTGGCGCTGCAAGGGTGCGTGCTGTTTCAAACGCTACGTCCAGGCTATGCGAAGTCAACGCGTGCCCCGCGCGGGCAACCTGGTAGAACACTTTATGATCACCCGGTTCAAGCAAAGCCGGGTCAACCCGGAATACGGTCTCATCGCTTTGCAGGCTGCTCGCATCCATGCGCGCAAACTGCACTTCAGGCTCGAGCGCCTGGGGGCTTTTCCAGTGCAGCAAATAGTGGTCACCTACTTGAACACTTGGCGCTGTAGGCACCCGAACGATCAAGCCATCGGGGAACATACTAGGGTCAAGCGGCACCCCCGTGAAGCCATCGATAGTGGCAGCAGGCAACAAGTCAGCCGGGCTGGGCGCCTCTGTTACAGTCATTTCCTGCACAGGGGATGGCACTTTTTCGTCGTTAGCGGACAGCGTAATCGTGTATTGAAACGCTACCCGGCCATTGCGCACGCGGCTGAAGTCTGACTTGGCGATCTGCCATTGCAGCGGCTCACCGACATTGGCCTCGGTCACTTCATGTCGCTCAGTTGCCGGTGGCGTAATTTCGTCCCCTGCAGCGTTGAACTTGCGCGCCACCAGCTCGATGCTGTCGCCGACCTGCATGGCCCGGTAGCTTGGCGCCAGCAGGCGCACGCCTTCAGACTCAAGGTCTGAAAGGACAATTACACGATCATGCGACTCCCGCGCCTGCGCCACCGCCAATGTTTCGGCAACCCCACCACGGTCGCGCAAACCCAGGTAACAAAAGATACGCATTGAATCCGGCGTGGACTCATCTGCGTTTTCAACCTTGTAGGATAAAAATGCCCACCCACCATCGTAAGGCTCGACAAAACGTTTGGCCACCTTGGCGGTCATGGTTCTTGTAGTGTCGTAATCCGCGGGCACCTCAACCACGGCATCAAGTTTATCAAACGGCGTACCGTCTGCGGCAATCCCGCGCCAGACCGGATATATGCTCTGACCGAACCGGATATCCGCGTCCTTGATAAGAAATTCCAAATGGTCGCCATTCAGGTTTTTTACGTCAATTTCCCCCCACGCGTTTTGCGCCGGTATTTCAGGAGCGGGGTTTAACTGGGGCTGATCGACCCCGCCATCGAATGGGCGTCGCATCACCATGAACATTCTCCTGGTGGGTTGAAGATGCCCTTAGTTTCACGGCGCACCGCTGCGATTGGCTACTGACAGAAATAACAGGTGGCACAGGGTACGCGGGCAAAAACCAGACCTGATAAATCTGCCAGGTGACAAAACAAAAAAAACAGGTATGCCCTTGAAGCCTCCACTTATTATCCCGGCGCACCTGTTAATTCTGCCAGGTGCGGCGGTGCGGCGAGTTCAATAAGCTCCAGACAGACAAAACGCCTTGTTTGGCCCTGCAATGCAAACACCTGTCTTCTTTTATCTGTTCATACACCCTGAACAGGGAGCTTTGAGAAATGAATCAACTCAATGACCGCCGCCCCACTCTTCCGTCGGCCCTAATACAGGCGATGCTGACGATGCCGTTGTTGTTAAGCAGTGTGGCCGCCGATGCAGCCGATACCACCCGTTCGAACCTGGCGGATCCCACCCCCCTTCTCTCCCTCTACCAAACCGTGGACAACAACACCGAACCTGCTTGCGGGTTCGAGCTGCCGGAAGCGGGCAGCGGCACTACCGTGAAACTGCTCCCCAAAAAAGAGTGCCCGTCAGAAGCCAGGGAGCCTCACTCCATCCGCATTCGAAACGTGCCGATCAAATCGACGTTTCTGCTGACTGATAATGAGCGCTGTGAAAAGCTCGACAGTTCCTGGGTTGAGCTCGATACCAGCCGCGCCAATGCTTCGCTGGAAAAAATGGGCATCGACAAGATCTGGACCTACGCGGGCCGCCCGGAAAAACCGGGCTACCTGACCAACAGCGGCCTGGACAACAATGTGCCAAGCCGAGGCTTCCGAGTAATTGGTAAAGGTGACCCGATCAAGCAAGGAGATCTTACCTGCATCGTGGTCACCATCGCCCCGCGGAGCATCTGATCATGGCTGACACTCCCGGGGTACACAGCAACGCCAGCAACTTCCAGAGTTTCGTGCAAAACAATGTCGACCAACGTACGGGCCATTACAACCTGGCCATTGACTTGCCAGTGCCGGCCGGTAACGACCTGACCGGCCCTGGGCTGCCCTTGCGCCTGTCGTACAGCCCGTTCAACAATGAAGACTCAGGTTTCGGCACCGGCTGGCGCCTGGCAATGACCCGCTACGAGCCCGCTACCCGCATGCTTACCCTGCACACGGGGGAAAGCTACAAGGTGACAGGTACCGGGGCGCAACCCACCATTCGCGAAAAGAAAATTCACAGCTTTCATTTTTACGATGACGGCACTGCCGCCGATGAAGACAAGGGCCCCTACCGCGTGGTCCACAAGTCCGGCCTGGTGGAAATACTGACCCTGCACGATAAGCTCAACCCCATCGCCCTGCCGAGTAAAGTCCGGGCGCCTTCCGGCCAGGGGTTAACGCTCCACTACATTCCCGAGAGCCGCCGACTGGCCAGGATCGTCGATGACAATGGCACGCTGCTGCTGGAGCTGCAGTACACCGATGGCGCGGTCACCGTTGATACGCATCCAGGTGCAGGGGCTAACGGCCTGCCTTTCCTGCGCTACAGGCTCGAGCTGAAAAACCGGGCTTTGGTGGAAGTCAAACTGCCAGCTGACATCGGCGGTAACTGGCGCTTCGGCTATACCCGCGCCCATGGCCTGACCTGCCTTGCGAAAGTATCCACACCCACGGGGGCTGTAGAAGAAATTCGCTACGGCGAGAACGGCGACCCGGGCCACGTACTGCCCAATATACAGCCGCAAAGAGTCTTGCCACGGGTAACCAGCCACGAAGTGAAGCCCCGGGCCGATCAGCCACCGCTGAAAACGACCTACACCTACAAGCACTTCGATGAGGACAACAACGTCGAGGTGGAGCACAGCTATGTAGGTAGCAACAGCAATGTCAGTTGGCGTGACGACGGCGAGGACAACCTGTACCGGGCAAGTGCTAACTACCGCTACAGCGTCACTGCCCATTACTGGAAAGCGGGCAAGGTCGCCCGCACCCAGACCCAGACGTTCAACCGCTATCACCTGCTGACCCGGCAAATATTGGAAGAAGACGGCCATATCGAAGAAACCGAAACCGAGTTCCACGAACGCGCCGGCGTCAGTTTCGACGATCAACCCCGCTACTTCCAGCTGCCCAAGACCATCACCAAACGCTACAAATTACGTGCTGACGCCAGCAAGCTTCGCCTGGAAACCGCGACCACCCTGTATGACGATTATGGCAACACCACCGAAGAGGTAGCCCCCACCGGCGTGCGCACCACTTACGCTTACTACGACAAAGAGGGCGAAAAGCAGCCAGGCGATGAAAATGGCGATAACTGGGCCTGCCCGCCCGACCCCCAGGGTTTTGTGCGCAACCTCAAATGCAAGACCGTCTACCCCGTGCCAGGGTTGCCCGGCGGCGCCCCCATTTTTCGGAGCCGGTTGACCTACAAGGCCTACCCGGCGCTGTCCAGCCTGGGCCAGGCGAGCGAATGGCTTGCGCCTTGCGCAGAACAAACCCTGCAAGTATTCGATGTTCAACAGCCCGACGAGCGCGAAGTGCTACTGCTAAACGTGGAACGGGCTTACCTGAACATGCCAGACAATGCCTTCCTGCATGGTCGGCCGAGTTATCAGGTGACCACCCGTTACGGTGACGACAGCGCCAACCCAGTGCGCCGGGCCATCGAAAGCCGCACTTCACGTGTTGAGTGGAGCTACTGCAAGGTCACCGACAAGGAGCACGGCCTGGAATACTGGACCGATGAAACCGTGTGCGGCTTTGACCTGGTGCAGAAAACGACCCGTTCAGCCGCATCTGGCCTGCATGGTCAAACGGTGTACGAAGAGGATGACACCGGCAACAGCATTCGCCGCATCTACGACCCGCTCGCACGCCTGAAGGAAGAAATTGTTGCACCCGGCCAAGGCGAGGACGAGAGCAAGGTCATCCACCAGTACGGGTTGGTCACCCATCCCGAGGAGGGCGCAGCCGGGCTGGCCTCGCAGTCGTCCACCGGCAGCACGGGCGTGAGCACCATCGTCACCTTCGATGGCTGCAGCCGGGTGGTGACCGAGGAGCGCGAAACGCAAGTTACGGATACCCCGCCAGGCGCTAGACCCTTGCGGCAACGTAAAATCGTTGCTCGGCGCAAGTACGATGAACTTGGCCAGCTAAGCGAAGAAACCACCTTTGACTATTACGACGGCAAGACCCTGGAGCTGACCTCCACCTTCGAATACGATGCCTGGAGCCAACTGTGCAAGACCACGCTGCCCAATGGCGCGACGCAACACAGTGAGTTTTCGCCGTTTGGTGAATCGGGCGACATCATTACCCGCTGGGTCGAGACGGCAGACAAACCGGGGGTTCGTCAGCAGCAGCAGGTCACCGAAAGCAATAACTTCGACAAGCCGGCCTATCAATACCGGTTGGACGAAGCAGGCCAGATCGTTGGCCGCCAAGACTTCAGCTACGACGGCCTGGCGCGCTGCACCCGTGAAGAACACACCTTTAACCGAAACGGCAGGCCGGTCAGCCGAGTCAATCAGTACACCTACGATTCTGAAGGCCGGGTAACCCGTAACGAGCGACCCGACCAATCGGCTGTGCTCAGCCGTTTCGCGCTACACAGCGCTGACCCGCTGGCCGAGCAACTGCTGGTCGAGCGACGCAAAGGCGCCCAACCCACCCTGGCCTGGCAGCGGGAGTACGATGGTCTCGAACGCCTGAAGACGCTGGCGGCCGGTTTGCAGCAAGAAGCCTATACCTACAAGGAAAACACCTCGCTGTTAGAAAGCCGCACCACGGCGCAGCGCACGTACACCTACCACTATCGCCCCACCCGCTCAGCCCAGCCCAGCCAGATCGATGTGGGCACAGTGCCGAGCACAACGTTCGATTACGACAGCAAAACCTCAGCCATCAATACAGCCAGCGATGCACAAGGCAAGCACAGCTATAGCTACACCGATCAAGGCTACCTGCTGAAAGCCCAATGGGAAGATCAGGATGCCAAGGGCTACCACTGCGACTACCGACACTCGTTCCAAGGCTTGCCATTGGGCTACACCGAAAGTGACGGCGTTGCGGTAAACCACGCCTATAACGACCTGGGCCAACTGGTACAGACCCGTCAAGGTGACCTGGTTGCCTCCTTCGAGTACGACACGCTGGGGCGGCTCTGGAAAACTACAACGCAGGACTTGATCAACAAACAGAGGCTAGTGTGCGAGCAAACTTACGACCTTCTAGGTCGCGAGCACAAACGCGAACAAACTCTCACCCGGCAGGATGGTTCCACCCTCACCCAGCACATCGTACTGACGTGGCAGGAGGATGACCAACTAAGTAGCCGCGCACTTATCCGTGATGGCGAACAACTGTTGCTGGAAACCTTCAACTACGATGCACTCGACCGGCTGGAGGAACACCGTTGCACTGGCACCGCCCTGCCGAACAACGCAGCTGGGCGCGCTATCAAGAGTCAGTTTTTCGTCTACGACGAGCTGAATAACCTCACAGAGTGCTACACCGATTTTGCCGACGGTGCAGCAGACGAAGCTTTCTATACCTACGACGGCTTCATCCTGACACGAGCGGAGCATTCCCTGCAGCCCGACTACCCGGCCAGCCAGGCGTTCGATTCCGATGCTGAAGGCAACCTGCTGAACGACGAGCAAGGCAACCGGCTGGTGTACGACGACCGTGGCCGCCTGAGTGAAGTCCAGCGGGCGAGCGACGGGCAGCCCCTGTACCGTTACCGCTATGACGGCCACAACGACCTGATCGGGGTGCGCCAGGCGCAAGAGCCGGAAGTGTCGCGCCGCTACCAGGGCTACCGGTTGAGCAGCACACGCGAAGCAGAACTGCTGACCGAGTACCTGTACGCCGGCGAGCGCCCTTTGGGCTTGCAACGCCCGGCTCAAACCGCCGACAACCGGCTATTCGTCACCGACGCGGCCAACAGCGTGCTGGGTGAATGCAGCAGTGATGAACTGCACGACAACACATACACCGCCTACGGCGATTCACCGGACAACGACCAGTTGGTAGGCTTGCTCGGCTTCAACGGTGAAGCCCGCGAACGGGCGTTGGGCTGGTCACTGCTGGGGCGTGGCTACCGTGCCTACAACCCTGGGTTGATGCGCTTCCACAGCCCGGACCTCGCGGCGCCTGAAGCTGCGGGTATCAACCCGTACGTGTACTGCGGCGGCAACCCGGTCAACTGGCACGACCCGAGTGGCCATTACGGCATGCGAAACAGCATGGAGCAGCCCTACATCCCACCCAAACCCGTGAAGCCCAAAGGCGACTGGCAATCCTGGCTTGGCGTGGCGCTGAGCGCTGTGTTTGCGGCGGTCAGCATCATGCTTCTGCCGCCGGTAGGCTGGACCCTGCGCTTCCTGCTCGGCTCAGTCAGCGCTGGCATCGACATTGGCGCACTGGAGGAGAGTATGAGGGCACTGTTGACGGGGGACGAGACGGCCTATAACACATCGTTTTGGCTCGGATTTATTGGTGGGCTACTCACGATGGGGACGATTTTCGAAAGGCTCATGAATCAGGGGGGGAGCAAGGCCGCCGTTCGCCGCACGCTGCCCGGCCCTGCACCCGCCCCCAGTGAAGGAGATGTTTTCTTCAGGCTGCGTGTCCCTAGAAAAGCTCCAACACGACAGCTAAATCTCAAACGCAAAATATGGCTGCCAGGCAATCCAGACGCTTCCACTCAAACAATGGCTACTGGCGTGGGCTTCGACGTGGCGACTCAGACGACCAAAAAAGTAACTTTCGGTGATTTAGCCACATCCACATTGCCACAAAGCTCGATCAGTAGCACGAGTTCCACTGCTTCAAGTTCTTCAATTGGCTCTTACCGCTTGGAAGAGCTTTTTGCCGAACCTGCTATTCCCGCTGTTACCCCGCCTGTATCTCCTACTACTTATAAAGCCAGTGCTGGCTCCATGCTGGGCTATAGAAAAAAAGAGGGCTCCCTTAACTGGACACCTACAGGTAGATCAACCTATATACCCTTTAGATAACAGCGAAGGGTGGCCGACTTACATACCGGCCACCCTTACATACAATAAATTATAAAGCCGGGAATTACCTGTACCTCAAATCAGGATTTTCCTACATGAATCATTCATTCAGGACCGTAATGTGCCTCCTGATTTTTCTCCCAAAGAAGCCATTAAGTTCATTCTCTAACAGAGAAAAGGGCCTTACGCTACATACACCTACGGTGCCTGAGTATGCAACAACACACACAGTATCGGCAGTTGCCGATTCGCCTTGGTGCATCCCTATTTTTCTCCATGGCAGGTTACGGCCTTTTGTTTTTGCTTACGGAAATGGCCCTTGCAGAGGACCGCCCCCTGCAATTCAACCCCAACTTCATGCGCCAAACCCCTGGGCAATCCAGCGACGCCAGCATAGCCGCCCTGAACACCCTGGCTGCTCAAGCCTCCCTGGCGCCCGGCCGCTACCAGGTTGAAGTGCTGGTCAACCTGGCCCCTGCGGGCAAGCATGAAATCGAGTTTCGTGAAGGCAGCGACGGCAAGGGCCTGGAGCCCTGCCTGAGCGCCAGCCTGCTGCGCGAGCTGGGCCTGCGTGAGCAGGCGCTGGCCGAGCCTTTGCCCACCGACGCGCGCTGTGTAGACCTACCTACGCTAGTGCCCGATGCCACCTACGACCTCAACCCTGGCCAGCTGCAACTGGCGTTGTCCATCCCGCAAGTGGCCCTGCGCCGCGATGTGGCCGGCAGCGTGGCCCCCGAGCGCTGGGACGACGGCATCAATGCCGCCTTCGTCAGCTACCAGGCCTCTGCACAGCATTTCAGCGGCCGCACCGGCACCTCCAGCAGCCAGGACCTGTACCTCAATGGCGGTATCAACCTAGGCGGCTGGCGCCTGCGCAGCAGCCAGAGCTGGCGCGACGACGGCGAAGGCCAGGATTGGGTGCATTTCAACACCTATGCCCAGCACGACCTGCCCGGGCAGTGGGGTACGCTCACCCTGGGCGAAACATTCAGCAGTGGCGACGTGTTCCGCAGCCTGCCCATCAAAGGGGTACAGCTGGCCACCGACATGGGCATGCTGCCCGACGTGATGCAAAGCTACGCACCCGTCATTCGCGGCGTAGCCCAGACCCGGGCCAAGCTCGAAGTGCTGCAGAACGGCTACCCGATCTATTCCACTTACGTTGCCCCCGGCCCATACGAAATCAACGATCTGGGCATTGGTGGCAGCAGCGGCGACCTGGAAATCGTCCTCACCGAAGCCGACGGCCAGGTGCGCCGCTTCATCCAGCCCTATTCCACCCTCAGCAACCTGCTGCGCGAAGGCGTGTGGCGCTACAACCTGGTGGCCGGGCGCTATGACGGCGCCGACGGCATCGACAACCCCGCACTCTGGCAAGCCACCCTGGCCCGCGGCGGCCAGTGGGGCACCACCCTGTATGGTGGGCTACTGGGCAGCGAGTACTACGACGCTGCCAACCTTGGCATCGCCCGCGACTTTGCTACCTTTGGCGCAGTGTCGCTGGACGTGACTCAGGCCCGTACCGATCTTGGCGAGCAAGGCGGCCAGGTACAGGGGCATAGTTATTCAGTGCGCTATGGTAAAGCCTTCCAGACCGGCACCAGCCTGCGCTTTGCCGGTTACCGCTACTCCACCGAAGGCTATCGTGAGTTCGACGAAGCCGTGCAGCAGCGCAACGCCTCCAGCCGCTACCAGGGCAACCGCCGCAGCCGCCTGGAAAGCTCAATCTACCAGTCGTTCAACAACCGCAACTCGCTGAGCCTGACCTTGTCGCAGGACGATTACTGGCACACCAACCGCCAGCGACGCCAGTACCAGTTCCAGTTCAATACTCAGTATCGCCGGGTCAGCATCAACCTGTATGCCTCGCAGTCGTTGAGCGACGACAACGGCAGCGACCGCATCGTAGGCTTGGGGGTCACCATCCCGCTGGACTGGGGCACGTCAACGACTGCCAGTTTCGACGTGCAGGAAAGCAACGGCCACTTCAGCGAACGCGCCAGCTTGAACGGCGGCTCGCAGGACAACCGCCTGAGCTACCTGGCATCGCTGGCCAACGACGAACAGCAGCGCAAGACGGCGTCGGTATCGATGGGTTACCAGACGCAAAAGGTGAACGTAGGTGCCGGCTACACCGAAGCGGACGACTTCCGCAGTGTTTCGGTCAATGCCAGTGGCGCGGTGCTGGCACATGCCGGCGGCATCGTGCTGGGGCAATACCTGGGCGAGACCACGGCCTTGGTGCATGTGCCCGACGTGCCCGGCGTAGGTGTCGACAACGTGCCCGGTGGCAGCACCGACAACAGTGGCTACATCCTTGCCCCCCACATGCGCCCCTACAGGGTCAACCAGGTCACCCTGCAAACCGACCAGCTCGGCCCTGGTGTTGAAATCGAAAACGGCGTTACGCAGGTTGTGCCCCGCCGAGGGGCGGTCGCCCTGGCGGCATTCAAGGCGCAGCAGGTAAACCGCCTGATCCTGACCCTGCAGCATGCCGACGGGCGCCCGTTGCCCTTCGGCACCCAACTCAATGACAAGCAGGGCAAGCACCTGGCCGTAGTGGGCCAGGCGGGCCAGGCGCTGATTGCAACAGATGCCCAGGCGCAAACCCTGGAAGCGCGCTGGGGCGAGCGCGCCGGACAGCGCTGCTTGTTCAGCATCGACCCTGCAACCATGCCAGAAGAGCAAGGCTATCGCCTGCAGACTTTGCGCTGCCCCACTCCATGATCCAGCCCGTGCGCGCTGCCGCACGCTTGCAACAGGAACCGACCATGCCCCTTGTTTCGCGTTTGTTCATTGGCATCGCCGCTGCTGCGACGATGCTGACACTGCCAAGCCAGGCCCATGCCCTGGGATGCGAATGGCCAACGACCACAGGCCCGATGCAGTTCACGCACAACATCTCTGGCATGAGGTGGGTGGCCCGTGATGCCCCGGTGGGTAGCAAGATCTACTCCGCGACAAGCACCGGGATAGCCGGCCCCGGTTTTGCGTTGAACTGCGACAACGACGGGAGTTTGGCACTGACGGCGAACATGGGCACGCCACTCCCTGTAGCCCCGGGGACCTTCCCTCCCGTTGACGGGAAGGATGTGACGGGCAAAGTGCTGCAAACCAGTATCCCGGGTGTAGGTCTGTACCTGGAACTGGGCGGTTTCCTCAACGGCACGGCCAGCAATACGTTCCAGGCAAACGACGGAGGTATTGGCGCTGTTCCTTATGTGGGTGAAAACCAGAGAAATATGGCACCTACACCGCTGGTGATGAGGAATCTCATCATCAAGTACATGGCCTTGATCAAGACAGGCCCCATCCCGGCTGGCATCAGCTCATTCAGTCAGGAAGTCGTCAGGGGCGTGGTCAGTGATGTCGGGGATGCCGTAAGGCTTACATTGGGCGGGCAAGTCCAGCAGGCCCAGTGCACGGTCAAGGCTGACGCGGTCAGCGCCAATCCGGTACAACTCGGTACTCACGACATCGCCGACTTCACAGGCCAGGGCAGCACAACCAACCCAGTGGATTTCTTCATCACACTCAGCGACTGCGAGGACGACCCGGCCGGCAGCGTTGCCCGCGCGTTCATGCGCCTGGACGGCGTAGACGGTTCAGTGCCGGTGGACCGGGACCTGGGCCTGTTCACCCTGACCACCGACTCGACCGCCGCTGGCATTGGCATTCAAGTACTGCGTAGTGACAACACGCCAGTTAAGCTGGAAGAGTACGTGGATATGGTGGGCCTTACCCCCGGCATCACGCGCCTGGACCTTCGCGCCCGGTATTACCAGACCGCAGCAACGGTTACCCCAGGCGAGGCCAAGGGCGCATTGAACTTCACCATCGAATATCGCTAGCGGGCCCTGCCATGGCTTGATCCCCATGGCCAGGGTTTTGATCAGGTAAAAAAAAACGCACCAAAGGAACGTTAAAATTCCTTGGTGCGTTTCATATTGGAGCGGGAAACGAGACTCGAACTCGCGACCCCGACCTTGGCAAGGTCGTGCTCTACCAACTGAGCTATTCCCGCGTTTGATACTTTTACAACCTACTACACCGTCATGAACGCCATAGTTTTGGAAACTGGAGCGGGAAACGAGACTCGAACTCGCGACCCCGACCTTGGCAAGGTCGTGCTCTACCAACTGAGCTATTCCCGCAAATGGCGTCCCCTAGGGGACTCGAACCCCTGTTACCGCCGTGAAAGGGCGGTGTCCTAGGCCACTAGACGAAGGGGACACACGACACTTTTCAGTGCACCAGAACATGAACCTCACGATTCAGCCTGGATTTTCTTTTCCTGCCCCGCCATCAGCGTTGCCGGAGAAACTGGAGCGGGAAACGAGACTCGAACTCGCGACCCCGACCTTGGCAAGGTCGTGCTCTACCAACTGAGCTATTCCCGCA
>JAEAMF010001119.1_pt1 | contig 21926 bp, 26 predicted proteins | sample 8958721 | NCBI WGS metagenome assembly JAEAMF01 (sample SAMN16933255, study PRJNA681124) | bioreactor sludge metagenome | isolation source: anaerobic bioreactor treating anionic surfactant - SDBS | place: India: Bengaluru | collected 2019-02-28
CGGATCGACGGTTCGGATCCCTGGGACATCCGGGTCAGGGACGACCGGTTCTACGCGCGTGTGCTCAGAGACGCGAACCTCGGGCTCGGAGAGGCCTATATGGAGGGCTGGTGGGACTGTCCGCGGATCGATGAATTCATCTGCCGGCTGCTCCGGGGAAATCTGGAGGAAAAGGTCAGGAGAAATCTGCGCACGTTGCTTCAGTATGGCGCCGCCCGGATCTTCAACCTCCAGTCATCCGCCCGGGCGGACATCATCGCCCGGCGACACTACGATTTGGGAAACGACCTGTTCTTCGCATTTCTCGATTCGCGCAACCAGTACAGTTGCGGCTACTTCGAGGGCACGGACGATCTCGAGGAGGCCCAGCTCAAGAAGCTCGAGATGATCCGGCGGAAACTGGATTTGCAGCCCGGCGACCGGCTTCTGGACATCGGCTGCGGCTGGGGGGGCCTGGCCCGTTACATGGCGGAGCATTGCGGCTGCTCGGTCACGGCCGTCAACATCTCCGAGGAGCAGATCCGCCAGGCCCGCGCGGATTGCAAAGATTGGCCGGTCACGATCCTCAGCGAAGATTACCGGAAGATCGAAGGAAGCTTCGACAAGGTCGTCTCCGTCGGGATGTTTGAGCATGTGGGGTTGAAGAATTACCGGACATTCATGAAAACCGTTCACCGCTGTCTGACGGAAGGGGGAATCTTTCTGCTGCACACCATCGGCGGAAACGTTTCGCGAATCAACAGCGATGCCTGGATCAATCGCTACATCTTTCCGAACGGGATGCTGCCTAGCATCGCGCAGGCAAGCCGCGCCGCGGAACGGCTGTTCGTCATCGAGGATCTCCACAACCTGGGACCGCACTACGATAAAACCCTCCTCGCTTGGAACGACCGCTTTCAGAAAGCCTGGCAGAAACTTGCGGATCGGTATGACGAGATTTTCAAGCGGATGTGGGAGTATTACCTTCTCTCCTGCGCAGGGGCCTTTCGGGCAAGAAGCATTCAGGTCTGGCAGATCGTGATGACGAAGATGGGGAGGATGCAGCCCCGTTGCCGCATGGGGCTCCAGGACTCTCTTTTCTCGCTGGCGGTGATTGTCGGCGCCCTGCTGATCATGGCCTTTGGCTGGACCCTGGTCGATCCGATTCTCTCCTTGATGATCTGCCTGGTCATCGCGCGGGAGATCTACAAGATCGTCCGACAGGCGATCAATTCTCTGATGGATGCCGTGCCGACGGGCATCGATTTTCAGAAGGTCAGGGAAGCCCTGCTGGCAATCCCTTCTGTGGCCGAGGTGAACGATCTCCATATCTGGGCGACCGGGGTCGACCAGAAACTGCTCTCCGCCCATCTTGTCTCCGGGGACGACAACCCCGACTATGAGGGAATCATACGGACAGCACAGGAGATGCTGCTGCAACGTTACGGGATCAATCATGTCACCCTCCAGATCCTGCCGGTTTCGGCGGGAGAGATGGCTCACTGCAACCATTGCAATTGAAAGGGACTGACAAGGAAGAGAAGAGTCACCGGGATCTGCAATCGAACCTTTGAGATTATCCGAGCAATATTGATGTTGACAAGACACCGTTGATCCTCTATCCGTTCAGTTCTGAGGCGTGTCAATCAAACGGGATCCGGGTGAGTGTTTCGGCCCCGGCGATGTGAAGACGGAACAGGGATGATCCATCATGAATCCGAAAACCCGAACCAACCTTTTTTTCTTTTTCGTTGCCGGCGCGGTTTGTCTCGGTGTCGTCATTTTCTTGTTTCTGCAAGGTCGGGGAGATGATATCGACAGTGCGCTGGGCGAGGTGCTGGGACCGGCCGGTTTGTTCCTGCTGGTTTTTATTTACACGCGAACGGCATTCAAGCTGCTGGTCCGCAAGGGATCCTTTTGGGAGCGCCTCGCGCCGTTCAATGTCGATTACGGAAAAATCAAAACGGCATCGGAAAAAATTTTATTTTACCTGAACAAAAGTCATCCCTACTTCGGGGTGGCGGCCATTGCCGTCGTCTATTCTCACTGTTACTTGATCTCCCGGTTTTACAATCTCCTTCCGTTGCGCATTGTGCTGGCCCTTCTCGCCTGGCAGGGCGCCTGGGGTTTGGTGTTGAAAACACGGACAGCGCCGGCGTTTCTGAAAAAGAGAGGACACCTCTTTCATTCCCAATGGATCACGGGATTGCTGATCCTGATCTTCGCAGGTCTCGGCCATTATTTGTTGATGAATTGACATCGGCTCCCAGATTTTTATGGCATTCATTTGCAAAGCTTGGTATATTCGAAACAAACCGAATAAAAAAATAACCGAGCCGGGATCTTCGACGAACCATCGATACCGGAAGAAGGAGGAAACGGAATATGATTTCGGCAAATCACCTTAAGGAGTTTGCATTCTTCAAGGGATTTAGCGATCAGGAGCTGGGAAAGTTGTCGGGCGTGGCTTCTGAAGAAACCGTCCATGCCGGAACACAGATGTATAAAAACGGAGACCCGGCGCGGGGGCTCTTCCTGGTGCAGGAGGGGAAGGTCGTCCTGGTCATGGACAGCAACCTCGGCCCCCACAGGCCTCCGATGCAGGTGACGGTGGATGTCGTCACGAAAGGGGAGTCGATGGGCTGGTCGGCTGTTGTCGAACCCTATGTCTACACACTCAGTGCGCTCTGCATCGACCGGGCCAAGCTGATCTGTCTCGATGCGCCCCGGCTCAGAAAGCTCATGGATGAGGATACCTGCCTCGGGTATCGGGTGATGAAGGCCACCGCCCAGGTCATCGCCAATCGCCTCACTCATACGCGGATCATCCTGGTGGGTGAACGGGGATTGTCGACACTGACCGAGTATTGACCCGTTTGCCGGCATCATCGAACACAATAACTTGGGAGGTTTTGGAATATGGCGGATTGCAACCTGAAGGATTCGGAATCCATTATTGAGAGGGCCATCAAGAATGAGGAGGAGGCCTATGAATTTTACATGGACCTCTCCCGCAAAGTCGAAGACCGGGACGTAAGGGATACGATTCTGTTCATGGCTCAGGAAGAAAAGGGGCACAAGGAATACCTGCTGAAATATCGCAAATCCGGATTGGCCGGTCCATCGAAACCGGTCATCGATTACAAGATTGCGGAGAACCTGGTGAAGCCGGATATCCAGAAGGACATCCAAAGCAAGGATGTCTATTTGATTGCGGCCAACCGCGAGCTCAACGCACACAATTTTTATAAAGGTCTGGCCGAGCTCCATCCGGCAGGCGAAGCGCGGGAGATGCTGCAGCGCATGGCAGAAGAGGAACTCAAACACAAGGAGAAGTTCGAATACCTTTACGCCAACACCGCCTTCACCCAGACGGCCGGCGGATAGGGAAAGAAGAAACGCCGCAAACACGCTTTCCCGCCGGAGCCATTGCAGAGAGCGGCAAGACACAGGGGACCCTGTAAAAAAACATAGGGGGCACACCGATTTTCCCATAAAGAGGCGAAACGGCAAAAAATGGAAGCCGCCCGAGCGGCAAGGGGGAAGAGGGATGGAAAGTTTTGTTCCCAGGAAAATATTTTTTACCAAGGGTGTCGGCACTCACAAGGATGAACTTCATTCCTTCGAGAGGGCGCTGCGCGATGCAGGGATCGAACGGTGCAACCTGGTCCAGGTATCGAGCATCTTTCCCCCCGAGGGCAGGATGATATCGAAAACCCAAGGGCTCAAGGAGCTCGTTTCCGGGGCGATCACCTTTTGCGTCATGAGCCGCTGCTGCAGCAACGAACCGAAGCGCCTGTTGGCCGCGTCGGTCGGCTGCGCGATCCCGGCCGATCAGCGATCCTACGGGTATATCAGCGAGCACCACGCCTTCGGCCAGACGGAAAAACAGGCGGGGGATTATGCGGAAGACATGGCCGCCGCCATGCTCGCCTCTACGCTGGGCATTGATTTCAACGTGGATGAAAGCTGGGACGAAAAAAAAGAGATCTTCAAGATCAGCGGGAAAATCGTTCGAACAAGAAATGTGACCCAGTCGACCATCGTCAAAAACAGCGGCTACACAACGGTCATCGCAGCGGCCGTTTTCATCCTCTGACGGCATCGAAGCCGTAAACTCTGTTCGACAGGGAAGGAGAACGATGGAAGTTTTCGAAACCGTCACGACCAGAAGGAGTATCCGGAAATTCAGACCGGATCCGGTGCCGGAGGAATTGCTCCGGGAGATCCTGGAGGCCGCCCGATGGTCCCCTTCCTGGGGAAACACACAGGCCTGGGAGATTGCCGTCATCACCGGCGACGCTTTGGAACGCTTCCGGACGGCCAATCGGCAGAAGTTTCTGGACAAGATCGTCCCGGAAACGGACACCCCCATACCCATGGTCTGGCCGGATTTGCATAAGCAACGGTATCAGGGGATCGGGAAAAAGGTTTTGACGGCGCTCTCGATTGCCCGCGGGGACCTGGAGGGACGGATCCGCTATGGCGGCGACATGGCCTCTTTTTTCGGGGCTCCGTGTCTGCTCCTGTTTTGTGCGGATAAAAGCCTTTCCCGGGAATATGCGATGCTGGACATCGGCGCGATCCTGCAGACCGTCTGTCTGCTGGCCCACGCGCGGGGTCTGGGAAGCTGTATCCTGGCGGCATCGATCCACTATCCGGCGCTGATCCGGGAGATCATCCCGATTCCGGAAACACAGGCCATCATCATCGGCGCCGCAATCGGTTATCCCGATACGGAAGCGCCGGTCAATCAGTTTGCCCGGGACAGGGAGAACCTGGACGAGATCACGACTTGGTTTCAATGAACCCGACGGCCGAAAACAACCATATCCCGCAAACCGGTGTGCAGGGAATCGGCGACGCGGAAGTGTCTTACCTTTCCTATGGAGGGGATGGCCCTCCCCTGGTCTTTCTGCATGCCACGGGTTTTCTTCCCTGGCTCTGGCATCCGCTGGCGCGGGATCTGGCCGACAGCTACCGCATTTTCGCCCCTTATTTCTGTGATCACCGGGAAGCCCGTCCGGAGACCGGAGGGCTGAGCTGGGTGACCCTTGCGGACGATCTCTTCCGTTTCTGCGAGGGGCTGAGGCTGGAAAAGCCTTTTCTGGTCGGACATTCCATGGGGGGAACGGTGTCCCTGATGGCCCATGCCTATGCGGGCCTCCAGGCTTCGGGGATGGTTCTCATCGAGCCCATTCTTCTTCCGTCGGAGCTTTACCAGTCCGGCATCGGCGTGGAACAGCATCCGCTCGCGTCCAAGGCGATCCGGCGAACGAATTTCTGGAGAGACAGGGACGAGGCGCGTGCCTACCTTCATTCCCGTTCGCTGTTTCAGGACTGGGATGATGAAATGTTGGAACTGTACATCCGGCACGGCATGTCCGGGGATGACGGGGGGCTCCGGCTCACGTGCAGTCCCGTTCGCGAAGCGGCCCTCTTCATGGGAGTGCTGCAATACGATCCCTGGCCGATTCTTTCCGGGGTTTCCTGCCCGGTTCTCATCCTCGAAGGGGAAAAGAGCCACAACCGGGAGCACATTGATCAAAACCGGATTGCATCCTCCATCCCGGACTGCGTCTATCACCTGGTCGGCGGTGCCGGCCATCTGATTCCGATGGAAAAGCCGAAAGAGGTGACACGACTCATCCGTCAGTTCTTCGCTCCGCTGCGGCCGGAATCGAAAAATGGCCAAGAGAGGCGTCAGACGGGTTCCAGGGGAGAGGGAGGCGTACGGAAGAAAAGTTCCGGCGCAAGCGGTCGTCCCGAAGAAACAGGGCAGGCCATCACATGGAAGGGTCAACGATTTCACACGCAGGAGGGCCAAGCGGTCGGACCGGAGCCCGGCGAGGTGGGATCGAATATTTAAAATGCAAGGAGGGAAAAGCGCATGGCAACTGTGAAGAAGGTCGTGAAGAAGAAGGCCGCGGTAAAGAAGGCCCCGGCAAAAAAGGCAAAACCCGCCGCGAAGAAGGCCCCGGCAAAAAAGGCAAAACCCGCCGCGAAGAAGGCCCCGGCCAAAAAGGCAAAACCCGCCGCGAAGAAGGCCCCGGCCAACGAAGAAGGCCCCGGCCAAAAAGGCAAAACCCGCCGCGAAGAAGGCCCCGGCCAAGGCAAAGAAGTGATTTTCTGATCCGCCGTAAGATATGCTGTGACCGGGGACCCGAAGACAGAACGTCGGGTTCCCGGCTCCTTACGGATTCGAAGGCTTGCAGATCACCTCGCGGACCCGAAGATCGAACAGATGGGAACTGGTTGCGGGTCGGAGGAGAAGTGCCGTGTCCGCTCCTTTTCCCGTTCCGCCGAGGGAGATCACGTCTTCATCTGTCCGGACCAGACCGGCATCGGCTGCCATCAGGGCGATCTCGACCGCGACCTTTGTTCCCTGACCGAAAATCCGGAGGGTAAAGGCCATGATCTCGTCGACCTGATAGGTGCCGATCCTGTTCCGAACGCCACGGCCGACCCCACCGAAGGCGTGTGCGCAGGTGAGAACCTTTACGCCTTGTGCCTGAAGCGTCTGTCGGTCCTGATCATTCATTTCCTGAGCGTTGGGCTCGTTGAATCCCGTCACATGCGTTACGGCAACGATCTTTAAGGACGGAGGGAATCGCTTCAACGCTTCGAAGGCTGTCCGTCCGCTGCACGTTGCCAAGACAACCCGGCTGATCGACAGTTCCTCTGCCCGACGGCCGACCGCCTCGAGGACCGCCGCCGTATTGGCCGGTCCTGCCTTTGAAAAATAACGACAGGGAATCTCTGAAAAAGATGCGGATGAACTCATAACGGCCTCCTGATCATCGTTGTTGAGTGCGGGGGTTCTGTATAAAGAACCGTGGGATTCGTGTCAACGATTATTCCAATCCCAAAATACCGTTTGACAATCACGAAATAATCATTAGTTTAGGCGAAAATCGGACGGGCCGGTATGAGGTTCCGTGAAAGAGAGGATAATCATGTTTTCGGTATCTGAAAAAGCGAGCGAGATGATCAAGGAATTTCTGAAGAACCGCAAGGAACCCGCTTCCATCCGGGTCCTGATGCAGGAGGGCGGCTGATCGGGGCCCTCTCTGGGCATGGCTCTGGATGAGTCGAAAGAAAACGACGAGATCTTTGAGGACCGGGGGGTTACCTATCTGGTGGAGAAGGAACTGTTTGAACGGATAAAACCGATTGCGGTTGAATTCATCCACTCGCCGCGAGGAGGCGGATTCAAGCTGGTCTCAAGCCTGAAACCGCCGGAAAACGCCTGCGGCTCCTGCACGAGTTGCTGATTTGAGGATGATGCCCCGGGGACGGGAGCCGTCCCCGGGGCTTTTCTTCTATCTGCGGGTATTCCGTGATGTAAAAGTGTCGCCCTTGCCTTCCACAAACGTCGATCATGCCATTTCCGGCAACCTAAAACGCGCTGACGACCTGATGAAAGCAGGACGTTCGGCCGAGGCGGTTTCCATCTATCGCAAGCTGGTCCAAGACTGTCCGGAGGAGGATTCCCATCTCCTCGCGCTGGCCTGGGCGCTTCATGACAGCGGGGAAAAGCGCGAGGCCATTGCCTGTTTCGAACAACTGTTCGGCAGGGAACTTGCTCGCGGACTCTTCACCGGCTTTGCCTATGACGAGCTCGTCCGATTGCACCGGGAGGGGAACGACGGGAAAGCGCTGGTCTCGGTCTGCGAGCGGGCCGCGGCGGCGCAACCGGAAGATGTCGGCATCCTCCAAACCCTGGGAGAGGCCTATCTCTCGACGGGAATGGCCGCCGAGGCCGCAGCCTTGTTCGGGAAGCTGACGGAACGGGAACCGGATGCGCCCGGATACTGGTGTTCGCTTGGCGATGCCCGTCTCGCCGGGAGGGATCCCGACGGCGCCGAGGCCGCTTACAACCGGGCCGCGGAAAATGATCCTGCAACAAAGGCCGTTTTCCTGAGCCGCCTTGCGGAAGGCCTCATGCGTGTCGGACTTTTGGAAAGGGCCAGGACGGTGTGGGAAAGATCCCTGAAGGCATGTCCCAAGGAACCCTTTTGCTGGACGGGACTCGGCGATTGCCTGGTATGTCTGGGGAAACCGGCCGCGGCAGCGGAAGCGTACCGACGGGCCATAGAGCTCCGGCCTGCATCTGCAGCGGCGTTTTGGCACCGTCTGGGCCAGGGCCTCGTCCGGGAAGGGCTCCACTCCCTTGCAACAGAGGCCTTCACCGAGGCCGTCGCGGCCGCGCCTGAAGATCCTTTCCATATGTTGCGCCTGGCGCAATCCTATGCCGCCCAGGGGCAAAACGAGCTTGCTGAAAAGACGATCCAACGGGTCAAGACAAAGAAATGTCGGCCGGCCCGGTACTGAAGAAATCGTTCAGGCCTTTCCCATCTCCTGCAGCGTTTTTTGAAAGACGTGATAGAAAGCCTTGTGTTCGGCGACCCCCCGTTTGAGGATTCTTCCCACATCCTCGATGTTTTGAACATGGATCACGATATTGACGCTCCGGTTGAATGCGGTCATGTTGTCCATCGTCCGACACCGGGCGCCGACCATCGCGACAAAGATCTTGCGCCTCGTCGACATGTTCAAGTTTTCCAGATACCGGAGAACATCATTCGCCTCCGGATTCGCCGTGTTGAAGAGTTCGTTTACGACCATGACGTCAAAGAGATGAAACCGCATCGTCTTGAGCGCATCCATGGCCGAGAGTGCCATGGTCGCCTGGTAGCCCAGATCCTGGAGTATTTTCCCGATCTTCTCCCTCACGGCGGGGTCCGGTTCACAGATTAAGACGGTTTCCCCCTCCTCTCCGAAGAAATCGAACGGTCGATCCGCGGCGTCGTAATGTTCCACGGTCGCTTCATTCAAAGGGGCCTTCCGATCTTTCATATCCTCTCCATCTCGCGGGGGTTCTGGTTGCGGTGTCGTCAGAATTTTCGCTCCGGCTTTCCGTAATTTCGATCCACCTCAAGCTTGCCGATGTCCGTCGTGGCCTGACCGCGCGCGCTCTTCACCGCATCGATTGCCCGTCCGAGAATTCCCCGGTTGGAGGCATAGGCCTTCGCGGTTTCCTCGCTGATCAGCCCCTTGCCGAAGAGCTCGACGATACTGTCGTCGAAGGTGGTCATCCCGAAGGCTTTTCCCGCCTGAATGATCTCGTAGAAGGTCTTTCCCTCGGATTCGCCGTGAAGGATCGCGTCTTTCACCCGAAGGTTCGAACGCAGGATCTCGAAGGCCGCAACCCGGCCTCCCCCTTCCCTGGGAAGGAGGCGCTGACAGACGATCCAGCGAACCGTATCGGCCAAACGGATGCGGATCTGGGTCTCCTCCTCCGTGGAAAACATCCCGAGGATCCGGTTGATCGTCTGACCGGCGTCGACCGTATGCAGGGTGGTCAAAACCAGATGTCCCGTCTCCGCGGCGGAAAGGGCGATCTCCATCGTTTCCCGATCACGGATCTCGCCGACCAGGATCACCTTGGGGGCCTGCCGGAGCGCGGCCCGCAGTCCGTTCGCGAATGTATCGAAATCACTCCCCATTTCCCGCTGGTTGAAGGTGGACTTTTTATGGGGGTGGGAGTATTCGACCGGGTCCTCCAGGGTGACCACATGGACCGATTTTTTTTCGTTGATCTCGTTCAGCACTGCCGCAAGCGACGTGGACTTCCCGGTTCCCGTCGCACCGGTTACGAAAACGATCCCGTTTTTCTCCTCGGCCATCCTGAAGAAGGCCTCGGGAAGGTTGAGGTTCATGTCCGCCAGGGTCGGAATCCTCGACTCCAGCTTTCTCAAGACAACGGAATGGTTGCCCCGCTGGGAAAAGATGTTCACACGGAAGCGCGCCTTCCCGGGCAATTCATACGAACAGTCGCAGGACCCCTGGGTCAGCAGGACTTCCGTTAGCCTCCGGTCCTGATTGAGAAGGTTCAGCGCGAAAATCTCCGTCTGGAACGGGGTCAGTTTCCGGAAGGGGGGATCCATCTCCACGCCGAACAATTGTCCCGAGCTTTCAATCTGAAGGGGTTTCCCCACCGTGATGTTCAGATCCGACAGATCCTTCCGGAAATCGAGCATCTTCCCCAATATGTAATCGATCTCCGCTTTTCTCATGGCTTGCCTCCGCAAAAGAGACCGATGCCGGCCGCTTACGCCTCGGTGAAGTCCGTCGGCGGATGCTTCAGAAACGGCCTGAAACGCTGCTTTTCGTTCGACTTCATGTATGCCTCATCCCCGCTGATCCAGCCCCTGTTGAGAAGATCCATGATCGCGTCGTCGAGAAGCTGCATGCCATACTTCTTTCCCGTCTGGATCATGGAGGGAATCTGGAAGGTTTTCGATTCACGAATCAGGTTCCGAACCGCGGAATTGGCAACCATGATCTCCAGCGCGGCGCAGCGCCCCCTCTTGTCGATCCTCTTGAAAAGAACCTGGGCGACCACCGCCCGGATGCCGTCGGCGAGCGTCGATCGGATCTGCATCTGTTCACCCGTGGGGAAAACCTCGATGATCCGGTCGACGGTCTTGGCCGCATTGGTGGTATGGAGGGTAGCGAAAACCAGATGGCCGGTGGAGGCCGCCTCGACGGCGAGCGAGATCGTTTCCAGATCGCGCATCTCGCCGACCAGGATGATGTCCGGGTCCTCGCGCAGGGCGCCCCGCAGGGCCGAGGCAAAGGAGCGCGTGTGTCGGCCGACCTCGCGGTGGTTGACGATGCAGCTCTTGCTTTGGTGAACGAATTCGATCGGATCCTCGACCGTGATGATGTGGTCTTTGCGGGTCCGGTTCGCCTCGTCGATGATGGCCGCCAGTGTCGTCGACTTGCCGCATCCCGTCGGTCCCGTCACCAGAACCAGGCCGCGGGGCAGGCCGGCCAGTTTGGAAATAACCGAGGGAAGACCCAATTCTGCCGCCGTCATGATTTTACTCGGAATTTCCCGAAAGACCGCCGCACAGCCGAAATGCTGCTGAAAGAAGTTGGCGCGGTAACGGGCGAGACCCGGAATCTCGTAGCCGAAGTCGATATCCCCCGTCTCCTCGAATTGTTTGATTTTCTGCTCGGGCGTGATCTCGTAGATCATCGCCTTGAGCCCGTCATTGGTGAGGACGTCGAATTTGATCCGTTCCATTTCCCCGTGAAGCCGAAGGACCGGTTGCTGGCCTGTGACGAGATGGAGATCCGATGCCCCCTGATCGTGCATCAGTTGGAAAAACGCATCGATTTTCGCCATGAACAATCTCCCTATTATCTAATCACGATCGGGTTTGATGAAAAGGTAGTACAGCCGTCCCTCGCGGTATGTCCCGCCGGCGAGTTCGGCGGCATCGTCGCCGACGCCCATGTAAACATCGCACCTGCCCGCGGCGCGGATGGCGCCGCCCGTATCCTGATCCAGAACAAATCCTACGGGCCTTTCAAGGTCGGCCGAGACAAAGGCAGGCATCGCCCTCGGGTAAATCGTCTTGTCCGTTGCGATCGTTCTGAATGGAATCACCGGCTCGTTGAGCGAACCCCTGGGATCGCCTTTTTCAAATCGGAAGAAAACAAACCGCGGATTTTGGTTCACATAACGATCGACTTCACCGGGATGGGCCTTGAAGTAATCGATCATTGCCTTGAGGTTGGTATTTTTATTGGAAAGTTTTCCATCCGCAATCATTTTTTGCGCGATACCCTGATATTCCCATCCGTTGTTCGCGGCATAGCCGACCGTTTCGAGCTGTCCGCCGGGCATGCGGATTTTGGCGGAACCCTGCACATGCGCGATATAAACCTCAAACGGATCGCCGAGCCATACGAGCTCATTGCCGTCGAGGATATTGGTTCTTTGGATCTCCTCTCTGCTCGGATACGGCCGGACGCGTCCGTCCGACCCCTTCCGGCCCAGAATCGCACCGTCGGCCCCTTTGATCAGATCGGCGGGCGGTTTGTATAGAGGATGCCTGAATCGGTCCGTGCGCGTCGACGAACCGTCGAAGATCGGCGTGTAATACCCGGTGAACAGGACGGTCCCCTGGTCGTCACAGCCGACGGAGATGTAGGTATCGAATCTTTCCCGTAAAACCGAATTCATTTCCCGGGGCGGCAACCGCATGGCGACCAGACGGTCCAGTTCCCGCAAGCTTTTGACCGCCTGTTCGTATGGGATGTCGCCGTAAGGGTAGTGTTGTTTGCTGGATGGCTTCGCCAGATAGTTCAGACTGTTGGCGATGGCTTCCCGCAGGCGGTCCGTATCCGAACAGGCAAGCGTGTAGTCGGGGATCTGGGCCGGATCGGTGATCTTTCGCAGCGCCAGTTTGCCGGGCGGCAGCACATGATTATAATCCTTAGGGGTGATCGGTTGCACCGTCAGCTCAGTTGAAATTCGCTTTTGGCAACCCGAAAGCATCCAGGATGCCATGACCAGCAACAGGCAGAGGAAGGTGATTCTGATTTTCATGCGTGGACCATAAGACAATCGGGCTTTGTATGTCAAAGAAAATTTGACTTTTGATCGGTGTCCGCCGGACGGAAATACACACAAAGCATGTGACAAAATGACATCGGCTTCGCAAAAAAACCTGCGGTCCGCTCAACGACCGTTTTTTTCGCAGCTCTGTCCATTCGTTCGATAATAGGCCGCAATTGCATCGACCAGCCCCGGGATTGTGAACCGTTCCTGCAGAATATCCACGGTCAGGCCTGCCTTCCTTGCCGCATCGGCCGTCACCGGTCCGATGCAGGCGATTCGGCTGACGGCCGGAAGACGGAAACCCGGTCCCATGATCCCTAAAAAATGGGTCACCGTCGAAGGGCTCGTAAAGGTGATCACATCCACCTTCCCTCGCGAGAGAAGCGGCAGGAGTTCCGCGGCATCACGGTCCGAACGGCGCGTCCGGTAAACCGTCACAGCATCGATTTTTGCCCCCATTTGCTCCAGACCCGCGGGGATGACATCCCGCGCCTCCTCCGCCCGGGGCAGCAGAACCCGGCAACCTTTCAGATTCTCACGCGAAAAGGCGCGGACGACCCCTTCGGAGATGAACTCCTCCGGGACAAGGTCCACGCGGATGCCGAGACGCTCGACCGCGGAGGCCGTTGCCGGGCCGATCGTTGCGATCCGGATCCCCTTCAGATCCCGGACATCCCTATCCCGCTCCCGCAGACGCCGGAAGAAGGAGGAGACCCCGTTGGCGCTCGTGAAGATGATCCAGCGGTAGGTTTCGAGCCGGTCGAGGGCCAGATCGAGAGGGCNGTCCCGGTCAGCGTCTCCTGTTCGGCGGTCGTTCCCCGGCGGATCAGCGCGGCCGGGGTCTCCGACGGCTTGCCGCGGCGGATCAGGTTCTCCGTAATCGCCGGCAGGTTCTTCATTCCCATCAGAAAGACGAGCGTCCCGATGCCGGCCAGCGCGGTCCAGTCGATGTCGCTGGTTTCTTTCGTCGGATCCTCGTGGCCCGTCACGAACGCAACGGTCGAGGTGTGGTTGCGATGGGTCAGCGGGATCCCCGCATAGGCGGGAACCGCGACGGCGGAGGTCACGCCGGGAACGATTTCGAACGGGATGCCCTGCTCACGCAGAGCCTCCGCCTCCTCGCCTCCGCGGCCGAAGATGAACGGGTCGCCGCCTTTGAGGCGGGCAACGATATTCCCCCGCCCCGCCTCTTCGACAAGAAGGCGGTTGATCTGCTGCTGGGAGAGGGTGTGATCGCCCCCCTGCTTGCCGGCGTAGATCCGGCGCGCTTTTCTTCCGGCGTGACGGAGAATCTCCGGGCTGACCAGATGGTCGTAGATGATCACATCCGCCTTACCGATGCATGCCGCCCCGCGCAGCGTGATCAACCCGGGATCCCCCGGCCCGGCGCCGATGATGTATACCTTGCCCTTCTCTGCCATGCGTCTTTTCCTCATTGGCGACCTGAAAAATTATGCCGGTTCATACAAGGCATCCAGCAGCTTTCGGCCTCCCTCTGCCAGGATTCGTTCCGCCAAATCCTCGCCCAGTGCGGCGAATGCCTCTGCGGGCCCCCGGAGCTGCCGTCGGATGACGATTCGCCCGTCGAGGCTCCCGACCAATCCCTCGACGGCCATCTCCCTGCCGCTCGTCTTTGCGAAACCGGCGATCGGGAGCTGACAACCGCCGCCCAGTCTTTTCAGGAACGCCCTTTCGGCGCCGACTTCGACGGCGGTTACCGGATCGTTCAGGCAGCCCACTATTTCGCGGCAACGGGCGTCATCCCGCCGGATCTCGATGCCGATCGCCCCCTGGCCGACCGCCGGGAGCATCATCTCCATGGGCAGGAACTGGGTAATCCGGTCTGCCCAGCCCATCCGCCGGAGCCCTGCCGCGGCGACGATCACGCCGTCGAGCTGCTCCGCCTCCAGCTTCCGGATCCGCGTATCCAAATTCCCGCGCAGCGGAACGATTTCCAGATCGGACCGCCGGTTCCGGAGCTGCACGCCCCGCCGGAGCGAGCCGGTCCCGATCCTCGCCCCGCCGGACATCTCCTCCATCTGCTGATTTCGTTTCGAGATCAGGACGTCCCGCGGATCCTCCCGGGGCGGTATGGCGGCGATATCCAACGGTTCCGGCAGCTCGGCCGGGAGGTCTTTCATGCTGTGGACGGCCAGATCGATATCGCCGCGAAGGAGCACCTCCTCGATTTCCCGGATGAAAATCCCTTTGCCGCCGATCCCCGCCAATGGAACGTCATGCAGGATATCCCCCTGGGTACGGATCGTGACGAGCTCCACCGTGACGCCGGGATGACGATTCCGGATCCGTTCCGCAACCCATCCGGACTGAACGAGCGCGAGGGCGCTCCCTCGGGTTCCAAGCCTCAGTGTTCTTGAAATGTCCGCCTCCCCACCGCCTGCTATAGTTTGAACAGTCTCCGGACAGCCGCAACGTAGGGCAGTTCGTCCTTCTCACGGCTTTCCTCCTTGAGACCCGTGATCGGATCATGCAGAATCTTGTTGACGACGGCGTCGACGATTCCCTCGATCCGCAACCGCTCCTCCTCCGGGAGCCCGCCAAGCCAGTGGGCGGATCTCTCCAGTTCACCCCGGACGATGCCCTCCATTTTTCCACGCAGCGCCACGATCGTCGGCACGACGGCGAGGGCATTGAACCACGTTTCGAATGCCGTCACCTCCTCGGCAACAATTTCCTCCGCCTTCTCCGCCTCCATACGCCGGTTTTCCCGGTTGGCGTCGACCACCTCCTGGAGGTTGTCGATGTTGTAAAGAAAGACGTTGTCGATCTCTCCCGCCGCCGGGTCGATATCGCGCGGAACGGCGATGTCGATCAGAAACAGAAGGCGGTTTCTCCTTCGCCGGAGGGCCGCGGAAACCATTTCCGGTGTGACCACGTATCCCGGGGCGCCGGTCGAGGCAATCAAGATGTCGATCTCGGGAAGGGTTTCCGGAAACCGGTCGAACGGCACGGCTACCCCCCCGAATTCGGAGGCCATCGCCTCCGCCCTTGCGGTTGTCCGGTTTGCAATCAGGATGCGCCCCACCCCTTGCCGCAGCAGATGGCGGGCGGCCAGTTCCGACATTTCGCCCGCCCCGATCAGCAGGATCGTCTTTCCCTGGAGCCCCCCGAAGATCTTTTTCGCGAGTTCCACGGCCGCATAGCTCACGGACACGGCATTGCCGGCGATTCCGGTCTCCGTCCGGACTCGTTTGGCCGTCCGGAAGGCATGATGAACCAGACGATTCAGCAGGACGCCGGTCGTCCGCTGGTCGGCGGCCCGCCGGTAAGCCTCCTTTACCTGCCCCAGGATCTGCGGTTCTCCCATGACCAGCGAATCGAGGCTCGCCGCCACACGGAAGAGATGGCGGACCGCATCCCGATCCCGATGGACATACAGACAGCGTTCCAGCTCGGCGGCGCCGAGATTTCCCTGCCGATAAATGAATTCTTTCAGCCGCGCAACGGCCGCCTCCCCGTCCTTGACGCGCGCAAGCACCTCGACCCGGTTGCACGTGGAAAGGACCAGAATCTCCCGCACCTCCGGTATGCCGGTAAGCTCGCACGGTGCAGGGCCGGCTTCTCCACAGGCAAGCTGAAGCCTTTCCCGGATTTCGACCGGCGCCGTCCAGTGGCTCATACCGAGGAGAACGAGGCGCATGGGTTCACACGAAACGGTGAAGCGTCCCAAAGATCGGCATTGCCGCCATCAGCAGGACGAACAGAACAACGAATACGGCCAGCGACCAACGGGCTGCCGTGCGCCCCCGCCATCCGATGGCCAGCCGCTGGTGGAGGAGGAATGCGTAGCAGACCCATGCCAAGAGCGTCCAGGTCTGCTTCGGATCCCACTGCCAGTGGCTTCCCCAGACGATCCTCGCCCAGAAGGAACCGGCAAGACCGCCGAGCGTCAGGAGCGGAACGCCCCAGAGCAGACAGAGGTGGTTGATCCGGTCCAGATCGCCCAGCGACGGCAGAAGTCGGCTCCATTTTCCGGACTTCTTGCGGCGGATCAGGCCGTCCTGGATCAGGTAGATCAGGCCGGCGCAGGAGGCGACTGCGAAAAGGGCCTCGCCCGCAACGGAGAGGACGACATGGGCAGTGACCAGAAATCCGCGCAATATCGGCGGAGCATGGACATCGCCGCCGAGGCCGATGGAGGCGACCACCATCAGCAGGCAGATGGGGGGAGAGAGGAACGCTCCCAGGACGCGCGTTTTCGTCTTCACCTGCAGCAACAGATAGACGGCCGTCATCACCCAGGCGAACATGGACAGGGCATCGTAAAGGCCGATGACCATCGGCTCTCCGGATGAAAACCAGCGTGCAACGAAGGAGAGGGTGTGGGTGAGCAGGGCCGCAAACAGCAGTCCGGCTGCCAGGCGCGCCGGAAAGACCCTTTTCCCCCAAAGAGAAACACCGTAAACGCAGGCGGCGGCAAAATAGACAACCAGGGCCGTCTTGAACAGGATGATCCCCGTCACCGCGGCTTTACCTCCATCTCGACATCCGTCAGGCTGTGGATGATCTCCCTCACTCTCTTCCAATCTTTCCGACGGATATGATCCAGGATGTCCGACCGGACAACGGCCGCAAACCGTTCCCGGTTTTCCGCTGAGGAGCTGCCCGCGGCGATCACCCTTTCCCGGAGTTTTCCCAGGATTTCGACCAAAACGGCATATTCGGGCCCGAACGTCTCTTCCAGATCCTCCCGGAGTTTCGCTGCCAGCGCAGGACTCTTCCCTCCGGTGGAAACGGCCAACAGGAGGTCTCCCCGTTCGACGACCGACGGGAGAATAAAATCGCAAAGCGCGGGTTCGTCCACGATGTTCACCGGGATGCCCCGGCTCCGGGCATCGGAGGCGATCTGCGTGTTGACGCGCTCGTTGTCCGTCGCTCCGATCACGAGCGTGGCGCCGGGGAGACAGGACTCCTTATAATCCGCCTTGTTGTGGATAAGTTTCCCTTGCCTTTTCCATGTCGTCAGTGCGGAGGTCAGCGTTTTTCCCACGATCTCCACTTGCGCCCCACAGGCCAGAAGCCTGCGGACCTTGCGTTCGGCCACGTTTCCGCCTCCGACAACGACACAGCGTTTCCCTGAAACATCCAGACAGAGCGGGTAATACCTCGTCATCTCTGCTTCCGTTCCCGAATTCCGATCACCCGGATTCTCTCTTCAAGCATCCATTTCTGCAATGGATTTTGACGCTACCATGACGATCCTGAAAATTCAAGCCGCTTGAAATATCCGTTGGGAAAGGTTATACAGGATCGCAATCAACCGCCGGGATCGGGGAGATCATCACTTCTCGCTCTTCACACATCACGCCTGGATGGAATGAACGGGAAAGGGGACGTGGAACATGTCGGAACAGTTCGGAAAGACGGGTGAGAAGAAAGGCGATTGGTTGAAAATTGAATTGGTCGCCCCCATAGAAATGATCGACGCGCTGACCAACTTTGTGACGGAGATCGGCGCGCAGGGGGTCTTCCAGGAGTTTGTGGAGCCGCAATCCCCGAACGATTTCCCGGCGACCGCCTCCGGAGAGGCCCTGACGGCGTTTCTTCCATCCGACATCCGTCTGGAGAACCGCCTGGCCGCACTTCAAACATACATCGACAGCATCGCGGAGATCTTTCCGGATTTGGAAAAGCCGGTTTTCCGGACGGAGCCGGTCCGCAATGTCGACTGGGGTGAGGCGTGGAAGAAGTACTTCAAACCTTTGCGGGTCAGCCGGAACATCGTCATCAAACCGACCTGGGAGCGTTTTTCGCCGACCGGCCGGGACATCGTCATCGAGATCGACCCCGGCATGGCCTTCGGCACCGGCCAGCACCCGTCCACCAGAATGTGCCTGGAAGCGATCGAAGAGATCCTGCTCCGGGACCGCAGCGTAAGCCGTTGGCATGTCCTCGACGTCGGCACAGGGACGGGTATCCTCGGCATCGCCTGCGCCAAACTCGACGCGGAAAAGGTCCTCTGCATCGACAACGACAAGAAATCCGTGGAGATCGCCGGAGAAAACGCAAGGATCAATCAGGTGGACGACCGCGTTGAAATCCGGAGTTGCGATATCGCCACGTTGACCGAACCGTTTCACCTGATCGTGGGGAATCTGTCGGCGAAAATTCTGATCAAACTCCGGTCCCATCTGTTCCGGCTGCTCAGGCCCGGCGGCTATTTGGTCGTGTCGGGAATGATCGAACAAAACAAGCCGGAAATCGAGGCCCGCTTTCTGGACGCCTCCGTCCCGGTTCATCGCCTCATCATCGAAAAGGAATGGCTCTGCTACGTCCTGAAAAAAGAGGCAGGCAGGCCGTGACGCTCCCCCGGCTTTACCTTCCGCGCACCCTCGAGAAGGGGGATCTCTGCCTTGCAACTGCCGACCAGGCGAGGTATCTGAAGACCGTCCTGAGGCTGAGGGAAGGTGATCCGGTCCTCATCTTCAACGGCACGGGCAGGGAGTATGACGCAATCATACGGCGGCATACGGCGGAACGGGTGGAATTGGAAGTTACCGGCAGCCGGTTCCACGACGCCGATGGGATTCGTGTAACCCTTTGCCAGGCCGTTCCGAAAGTGGAGAAGATGGATGGGATCATCCGGCGTGCAACGGAACTGGGCGTGGCGCGGATCATCCCTTTTTTTGCCGAACGGTCCGTCCCCCGGTGGCGGCCGGAACAGTATCCGCACAAACAGGAAAGGTGGCAAAAGATTGCCGTCGAGGCCTCCCGTCAATGCGGCCGGACCGACATTGCGAAAATCAGCGAGATCCTGACATTCGAGCAGATGCTTTCCGCCGTTCCCGAAAGCGGACTGAGGCTGATCCCCTGGGAAGAGGAGACGGTTAGAGGAATTCGAGAAGTGCTGCGTGATCCGGATCGAAACAACCCAACGGAGTTCACCGTGGTGATTGGTCCGGAGGGCGGATTCAGCGTTGACGAAATTGAAAAAGCCCGGAAGGCGGGCTTTGTTTCGGTCAGCCTGGGAAAACGGGTGCTCCGCGTGGAAACGGCCTCTGTTGCGGTTCTCGCCATGATTCGGTACGAGACAGACAGCCGGGAAACGGAGGAGCCACGATGACGGACAGACGGTACGGCGGTTTTTGGAGGAGATCGATCGCTTATCTCATCGATGAAATGATCGTCTACTTTGTCTCTCTGTTCCTGTTTCTGATCGGTTTGCTGGCCCTCGGCCTGAAGGAAGATTTGATCACTACCGTCCTGACCGCCCCCGATGATCTGGCCCAGGGGATGAGCATGCCCGGGTTCCTGTACGTCGTTGCCTCGCTGGTTGCCGGAATGGCCTACTTCACATGGTTCCACGGCATTGCAGGACGGACACCGGGGAAGATGCTCCTCGGCCTCCGTGTGATCCGGGCATCGGGGGAACCGATGACCCCGGGCGTCGCATTCCTGCGGTGGGTGGGCTACCTGATCTCGGGTTTGGCGTTCTGCCTCGGCTTTCTCTGGGTCGCCTTTGACAGGAGAAAACAGGGGTGGCATGACAAAATCGCGACGACCCTCGTGATCCGCGAGAGAGGCCGTTTCGATCAAAATACCCAAAGCAGCGTCGGAGAACGCGCCGGATCCGTCACGATGACACCATCGGTTGTTGCCGACAGGATGTCACCATCCGCCGGGGGAGAGGGATCTGCAAATCAGCCTCACAGCAGACCGGAGGCTGATAACTCTTTACACTGTGATAGTCGAAACCCATGGTAACCCGAAAAAGGTCTTGACAAACGGGGAGCATATTTTATAGAGGGATCATCTGTTTTAGGGCTAAATCAATAAGGGGGCCGGTAGCTCAGTCGGTAGAGCAACGGACTGAAAATCCGTGTGTCGACAGTTCAATTCTGTCCTGGCCCACCATCATTAAAAGGGGTTAGGCAAAATGCCTGACCCCTTTTTTATCCTTTGCTGCCCCTTTCGAATACTTTTTGTGAAATCTGATGAGATTTCCATCATGCCCAATTGCTCATTGCGTCCACACCCTGCGGGTCTTTAGCCAAAGGAATCCGCTAATCACGATGCTCGTAACAGATCCTCACGACTTCCTTTGCATACCTCCTCTCTAAATCCCGCATAATAAAATGACCTCTGGCCATATTCTGAAAGTGGTCCATAAAAATCGTATTGATCAATGCGCCGCCGGCCGCGCCAATGACCGGCACGGCGGAGGCAGCGGCTTTTTGCGACACCGTAACGCCGAACCGGGAGGCAATCGTCGCAATCAGCCTGACCAGTGCCGGGGCTCCCTCTTCGGCAACTCCCCTCTCAACGATGTATTTCGCCGCCTCCGATACCTGGCTGGCCAACAGCGCCTTCACGGCATAGTATCCGCTTTCCGAGGCATTGTCTTTCCAGGAGCAGCCTCCCAGGGCAAAAACCTCGAGACATGCCAGTTTGGTTTCTATCGCCTGCACATCTTCGCCTTCACTTCTGGCAATGTCGGCAATGGAACGAAACATGATGACGGTTGTGGCGGGCAATTCGATTGCGAGGGCAGGCAGGCCAAAGGCTCCGCCGATCCCTCCGGAGGCGGCCACAATCAATTTATGGAAGGCGTCTCTCGAAGCCTTCTTTTCGCCGCAATCGATCGTTTTCACCGCGGCATCGAGTGCATGATGCAAAGACTTCCGGGTAATCGTCTGGATGGTTGCGGCCCATTTCTCCGGCAGACGGTCAAAGACTTTCTCGAACGGGATACCAATGACATTGGTCAATTTTACGGCAAGGCCGGGATGGTCGAGAAGGTCTCTTGCGCACTTCAAACGACGAATATCTTCCGGAGTCAATTTCCGCTCCAATCTGTCCCGAGTGGGACCATGCATGACTCATCATCGACCCGGTGTTCTTTTTACACGGTTCTCGAAACCAGTCAATCATTGAGTCACGGCGTGATAAAATAAGGCGCGATAAAATACTTGACATGCCGGACTCCTTCTTTTATCGTTCATCCAGCAAAAAAGCAATTTCTTATCAGTATCTTGCGTGATGAACGCTCCCTGGGTTCCGGTGATCCCGGCGGTGATTTCGGATTCCACGGCAGATGGAAACCCCGTTATGGACCGCTGTAATCTTTAACCATCGTCGATGGAGATCTTACAACTTCAGAGGGATGAGGCCATGTTTCAGATTGCATCATACGAGACGTTCCAGGACGGGCAGGTCATCTTCAAGGAAGGCGACAGCGGAGACTGGCTCTACATCGTGATGGATGGAGAAGTCGAAATCACAAAAGCGGCTGAAAACCGCAAGATCTTGATCGATATTATCGTGCCGGGAGAGATCTTCGGAGAATTGGCCTATATCGACAATAAACCCCGATCGGCAACAGCGACCGCCAGGGGAATCACACAGCTTGGTATCGTTGACCGGGAATTCTTCGACAGGGAATTCAACGCCCTGTCCACCGATTTCCAGAAAATGCTCAAGACCGTCGTTTTCCGACTGAGGAAAACCAATGAAAAATTGATGGGTGCTCTGGCCGAACGGTGCTAAATGTCCTCCGGCAGCCTTGGAA
>JAEAMF010001139.1_pt1 | contig 21772 bp, 19 predicted proteins | sample 8958721 | NCBI WGS metagenome assembly JAEAMF01 (sample SAMN16933255, study PRJNA681124) | bioreactor sludge metagenome | isolation source: anaerobic bioreactor treating anionic surfactant - SDBS | place: India: Bengaluru | collected 2019-02-28
CTGGTAAACTAATGAGGTGCCTTTTATATGATTATCAATCTCTTCCAATAAAAGCAACATGTTATCAAGCATGAGATTGCTTCGCGGAGTTTATCCTGAGCGAAAGCAGGAGATTCTTCGGCTTACGCCTCAGAAGGACAACGCGAAGGGCTCGCAATGACGGCGTATGTCCGGTCAACTTATGTAATGAACTTCTGGGACACTACTCTAAACGAGCCTTTCAAAAAAGTGGTTAAGGTCTTCCTCGGTTACAAACCACCTTCCCATCAATTTCTGCCCGTTGAGATGGCCCTGCTTGATATAATTCCTGACGGATACCGTGGTTACGTTAAGCAGGCGTGACACGTCAAACACCGAGTACAGGGTAAGATCTTTGACTATTGTTGGCATGGTTTTTCTTTCGCTCCTTTCTGCTGGCCGGTTACTAATCCATTGTCCTTTACTGAGCACCGCCGTCCAGCCCTCATCTCCACAAACCATTTTTTTCTGCGGCCGGGGGTGTTCTTGGTAATAGCTTTAGCAAAAGGGGTGCCACAAAAATAACGCAGGGCACACGCCACCGGGCCGGCCACAAATTACTTATTTATTAATGGGAAACAGCGCTGTATGTTTTTGGGCGGGATTTGCGGCTGCATAATCAGCGGCTGGTTATATACAGCCATTTTTTTCCTTGGATAAAGGCAATCTGGCTAAATGCAACCAGCCCTATGGAGCTGGCGCGCCGCAACGCTTCTCATATGAGCGTTGTTGCTTCTTCATGCAGTTGGGTCAGGCAGGATATTGCAGTAATCACTTGGTGCTGCGAGACCGGTGAATGTAAAACCCTCCGGTCCGATCGGGCTGGAGGGTTTTTGGCAGCGTAGGCCATGTTCTGCCCTATGGCAACGGCACATGCGTACAATCAGTGTATCGATGCAATAAAGCTTTTGAGCTTGTGGTAGGCGTTTTCGGTGATCGGCTCGCCGTGGCTGGGCAGGATTGCGCTGAATTGATAATCGAGCAATTGTTTCAGATTGGCAATCGCCTTTGCCTGATTCAGGCTGGCATTGGCCAGGGGCGGATTGATTGCATCGGGACCCATGGCCGGATTGAGCAGATTTTTCCCCATGATGCTATCACCCGGAAGCAGCACCTCATCCTTATAGAGAAGGCAGATGTTGCCGGCGGTGTGTCCCTCCAGGTGAATGACTTTCAGATCGGAGGTGAACAGCTGATCGTGATGAAGCGGTATATCGACGGCGCAGGGGGTGATGGTGAAGTGCGCTGCCAGCTTGGGCGGCAGCACGGTTGAAGGAGGGGGCTCGACCCGGCCTTCAACCAGGGGAATATCGAGGTGATGCATGGCAACCGGCACGTTGAGTGTTTCCTTGAGCTGCTTCAAACAACCGGTGTGATCGGTGTGATAGTGGGTGCAGATGATGGCGTCAATGCGCAGACCCCGCTCACCGATGTACTGCATGATGTAGTGATAGGAGCCGCGCCTGAGATATTCCACCTGCCGGGCATCGCCCAGCTTAATACCCCCTTTTTCAAAAAAGGAGAGTATCTCGTCGGGAACCGGCTTGACCCCGGTATCAACCAGGACGGTTTTTTCGCCCTCGATGATGAATGCCTTGACATTCCCCAGTTCAATTGCATGAACGTTTTCTAACGCACTCACGCTGATCTATCCTTGAGCCTGCGTGCCTGTCGACAGAAATGGTTGCTATTTTACTCTCTTTATTTCAAGCTTCTCGATGACGACGGGGGTCAGCGGCATATCCCTCCCGTCTTTTTTAACCGCCTCAATGGCTCCCACCACATCCTGCCCTTCGACGACCTGGCCGAAAATGGTGTGCCGGTTGTCCAGCCACGGGGTGGGTACGGTGGTTATAAAAAACTGGCTTCCGTTGGTGTTGGGCCCAGCATTGGCCATGGCCAGCCTCCCCGGCTGGTCAAATTTCATGCCGGAACCGAATTCGTCTTCAAACCGGTAGCCCGGTCCACCCCGTCCCGTTCCCTCGGGATCGCCTCCCTGGATCATGAACTGGGGAATGACCCGGTGAAAAATGAGGCCGTCATAAAACCGCTTCTTCACTTTGGCCTGGGTTTTGGGGTCGGTCCATTCCTTTGTTCCTTCGGCCAGGCCGACGAAATTGTCCACGGTTTTGGGGGCTTCCTTTTCAAACAGGCTGCAGGTGATCGCTCCCATCGTGGTGTGGAAAATGGCATATAAACCGGGTTTCATCGGGACCTCCTTTTTTGCTCCCTTGTCTGAAGCGGATGAGCAGGTGGTGAGACCAAAGACAAACATGGTTGAGATTAGCACAGCCTTCATCAACAGTTCATGCATACGCGCCTCCTGTGGGTGATATTTGATAATACCTCTTACATTGCAGCGGTAGGAGCAGCTTTAGCTGCGATCTGTTTTTTTTCGCGACCGGAGATCGCTCCTACCAGGGGATGCTTCGCGACCAAAGGTCGTTCCTGCCGGAATTATGTTAAGCACCCCCTACGTTTATAACCGGCACATCCGCAGCATCATGTATGCGGTGGTCCGCATGGCACGGTTCGACGCTGTTTTCAGCAATGATCATTGATACGTCACGGATTATTGCATCAAGCGCTTTTCTTAACAAGTTATAGCGGTTTCCCTCCCCGCTGCGTTGCAGGGCATCATTGATCTGCTCGCAGTTCACCTTCACGCAGGTAAACGGTCGCATGTCCGCGGGCAGCGAGCAGCCCTCAGCGGTGAGAAAGGAGCATGCCGTGTCCCGCATGACTCGGTGGGCGGGTATGGCGGGCCTGCCATATTTCATCCTGAAGAGCAGATAGTCCTCAAAGGAAAACCAGCCTTCCAGGGGGAACCCCTCACAGCACTTGTGTTCGCACGGGCCGCAGCAGCCTGGGGCCGCCTCGTTCAAAATGGCGCGCATTTGATTCTGCACCGCCGACGCCTGCAAGGCCCAGCAAGACAATTGCTGCCCAACGGTTTCGATCTTCCGTTGCAGCTGCCGGTATTTTTCTTCAAGCGTTTCAATGGACATGGGTGCCTGACCCGAGAGCGTTCATTCAGGATGCCGCTTTTGCGGCATGGCGTCCGACTATATAGGAGGCGTGCTTTTTTTTCAATAAGAATTTCCGGCGGGCCCATGAGCGTGAGATTTAAATCTTTACAATCATTCCTTTTCATACTACAAAGGTTTTTACCGAAAACCATTTTATCTAAAGCATAATACCGGTAGGAGCACCTTCAGGTGCGATTATGATCGCGGCCGGAGGCCGCTCCTACCGGGGGATAGGTTTCGCGGCCCCAAGCCGCTCCTCCAGCAAATGCTGCGTGCGTTTAAAGGACAGACACGATGGACTACATTCTGGAACGGCTGGCGGTCGGGGATATTAATGACGCCAGAAATATTCCCCTCGAGATAACCGCATTGCTTAACTGCGCGGATGAGCATGATACCTCCAGCAAGGGGATTTCCTACCTTAAAATACCCCTCATCGACTTTCAGCCCATTGATCCGGCCTGTATTCCCAAAGCGGTGGCATGGATTAAAGAGATGATCGTCGACCACCGGGTGCTGGTGCACTGCAACGCCGGTATCGGCAGGTCCCCCTCAATCGCGGTGTGTTACCTGTGCGAGATCGGCTTTGGTTTTGAGGAAGCGGTGCGGCTGGTTAAGGCCAAAAGGCCGGATGCGGTGCCCCACCGGGATCTCAAATCGGCCATTATGCTGGCCCGAAGGATGAGTTTGTTTAAGTAGACAGAGGAGCAGATCCTGAATCCCGGACGCTGGAGAAAATCCCAAATCCAAAGCACTAAATCCCAAACAAATCCCAAATCCAAATTTCAAATGTTTTAAAATCCCGGCAGCTCATTGCCTTATTAAAGCTTCTCTTGTTATGAGAAGTCACTGTCATTTCGAACGAATGTGAGAAATCTTATAAGATTTCTCAGTCGCTTCGCTTCTTCGAAATGACAGCATAAAAACGAGGCATATGTCATCCTGTGACGTGATCACAGGATCCAATACAATATGGATTTGCTTTTCCTTGCACCCTGAACCCTGTCCCCTGAACCCTGAACCCTGAACCCTTTTCCCTGCCCCCTGTCCCCTCAATTTCCCCTCTTGCATTCCGCCTTGTCCAGCAGGGTTTTTTCCCGCTCCTTGATACGCATAATCACCTGTGCAGGATCCGCGCACCTGATGATGTTCTGGCGGAAGGGTCCGTCGTTGAAAAGTGACGCGATGCTGCTCAGCGTGTTCACGTATAAATCGTGAGCTGCTTCATTGGCAACCAGCAGCAGCAGAATATGCACCGGTTTGCCGTCAACCGCATTATACTCAATGCCCTTTAGTGAGGTGCCCAGGCAGATGCAGATGTCCGGGACCGCCTCGGTGCGGGCGTGGGGGATGGCTATGCCGTCGCCGATGCCGGTTGATTCTATCTGCTCGCGCTCCAGGACCGCCTGGGTTATGGTGTCCGGTTCTCCGGTGCGGGAGGAATGGATGGCTGCCTCGATCAGCTCGCGGATGGCTTCCTCCTTGGACCTGGCCTTGAGCCGCAGGATGATTCTGTCAGGTGAGAGCCGCTTGGAGAGGGCCTCCGGCGCCAGGACGCAGGTCTTGGTCAATTCGTCGCGTTCCACCCGTATGGTTTCCACCTCCTGGGTGATATCATGGTCGGGCACCTTCAGCACGGTCAAGGCTCTCGCCAGCATCGACAATCCGGCCTCGTATTCCTCCTGCACCACCGCATCGGCGCCGTGATCATATAATTCATCGAGCTCCCGGCTGAAGCGGGTGCGGGCGAGGATAAAGCAACCGGGATTGAGGTTTCTCACCGTTTTGACCGTGGCCTCGGCGCTGAACGGGTCGGGCACGGTGACCACCGCAAGCCGTGCCCGCTCGATGTGGACCTTCTTCAGCACCTCGGGTGAGGTTGCATCACCGTAGAAGCAATTGACGCCGAGGCGGCGCATTTTCGTCACCGTCTGGGCGTTCAGTTCCAGCGCCACGAAAGGCAGGCCTTTGGCCTTCAACACCCGTCCGATGGTGATGCCGATGGGGCCGTAACCGCAGATTACCACGTGGTCCCTGAGCGCGTCTTCGGGCATCATGAATTCCTCGTCTGAATCTTCAACCAGCGGCTTGAGCCACACGAACAGCCGGCTCAGCCGTTCTACCGCCTGCGGGGATATTCTCAGCAGGAAGGGAGTAATGGCCATGGTCAGCAGCGAAGCGGTGGTGATGAGGTAAAAGATGTCGTCGCTGACCAGCCGGTACTGATATTCCATCTGGACAATGACAAAGGAAAACTCGCCCACCTGCGCCAGACCGATGCCGGCGTACAGCGCGGTCTTGATGGGATAGCGTGCGATGCAGGTGGCTGCGAAGGTGTAGAGAAATTTCAGCACGATGATGCCGAGGGTGACCGCCAGGACCCTGCCGGGGTTGTCGATAAAATAGCCGGGGTCCAGCAGCATGCCCAGGGCCACGAAGAAGATGCAGAGAAATATGTCCCTGAAGGGCACCATGCCCGCGCGGATCTGGTAGTTGTATTCCGAGTCGCTTACCACCAGTCCCGCCACGAAGGCGCCCAGGGCAAAAGATAATCCCACAAGCTCGGTGATCAGCGCCGTGCCCAGGCAAAAGATGATGGTGCCGATGAGAAACAGCTCTTTGCCGCCGACCGAGGCAACCCAGTATTGCAGGCGGGGCACGTATGTCCGGTTGAACAGCAGGAACAAGGCCAGGAAGGCGAGGCCCTTGGCGAGGGATAGCAGGACCGGGACGAGGATGCCGGTGCCGGCGTCCCCGGCAAGGCTGGGGATCACCGCGATCATGAGCACGGCCGCCAGGTCCTGAATAATCAGGTACCATACCATAAGCCGCCCATGGATGGAATCGATGACCGCCAGGTCGTTCATGACCTTGATGACGATGGCGGTGCTGCTTAAAGCGGCCAGACTGCCGACGAACACGCCCACGACCAGGCTCCACCCCAGGAACAGCGAAAGAGAGATCGTCCCCAGGACGGTGAGGACGATTTGCAGGGTGCCGCCCAGGAGCGCGCGGTACCCCATGGTGAAAATCCGCTTGGGTGGAAAGCCCAGTCCCAGGATGAACATGAGCAGGATAATGCCGATTTCACCCAGCACATTAATCTGCTCGGGGTCGCTGACTATTTTAAGGCAATGAGGGCCGATGATGATGCCGCTGAGCAGGTAGGCGACAATGGTTGATTGCTGCAGGCGGCGAAAGAGCAGTCCGCTGCAAAAGGCGGCAAGCAAAACCAGCGAAATGATGATGAGGGCCTGCGACGTGTGCATGGGGGATGGGTGAATGTGAGCCGTTAGGCGGCAGGATCGATGAGCGCGGCGCCGCGCGAAAAAAGCACAGGTCTATTTCTCTTCACTGATGAAACCCAGGTCGCCCTTGCCTTTTCGCACCACCACCGGCTCGTTCCCGGTCAGATCGATGATGCTGGAGTGCTCCGCCACAATCGAGCCCCCGTCGATGACCAGGTCCAGCGCCTTGCCGTACAGCTGATCGATTTCGTCGGGGTGATTGTAGAGGCTTTCATCGGGCCCGGTAACGCTGGTGGTGATGATGGGATGCTCCAGTTCCCTGACCAGCGCCAGTGATATGGGGTTATCGGGAACCCTGATGCCGATGGACTTCTGGTTGGTGAGCATGATTTTCGGCACCAGCTTGGTGGCCTGCAGAATAAAGGTGTACGCGCCGGGGACCAGGTGCCGCATGATCCGGTACGCGTAGTTGGGGACGACGGCATACTTGCTGATATCCTTGAGGTCGGCGCAGATGATGCTCAGGCGCTTGCTCTTGTGGTGTTTCTTGAGCTGGCGTATTTTCTGCTGCCCGTCCTTGCGGTAGAGATCGCAGCCGAGGCCGTAGATGGTGTCGGTAGGGTAGGCAATGACTCCACCCTCCCGCAGCACCTCGACGACCTTTCTGACGAGCCGCATCTGCGGGTTCTGGGGATTTATGGTGATGATCATGCAGGCTGCCCTGAAGATTGCTTAGTGTGTTGAGTATAATATAATAAAGTGCAAATGGCAATAAGAAAGGTGAAGCGCCGATGGCGCCGGCGCAATGCGGCTCACCGGCAGCCTCGCGGGCATAGAGGGGCGGGATCGAGCGGGACCGGTGCGACTATTGCATTGACCTTTTCTCCATTGTATCATATTTGTATCGTCATCAAGATCCGTCTTGTCCCTCTGTAACCCCTGTTTATCGCTCCACTCTTACGTTCCGAAAGGGCGCATCATGCATGGGGCCGGGCTCATCGTTACCCTGACCATCGGATTATCTGTTGCTCTGATCCTGGGCATTCTTACCCAGCGCCTCGGTCTCTCCCCGATTGTCGGCTACCTGCTTGCCGGAATTGCCGTTGGACCGTTCACCCCCGGAATTTTTGCCGACATCAACATCTCCCGTCAACTTGCGGAGATCGGCGTCATCCTGCTGCTGTTCGGGGTGGGGTTGCAATTTCATTTTGACGATTTGCTTTCGGTGAAAGCCATCGCCGTTCCCGGGGCGGTTGTGCAAAGCACGGTTGCCACCGCGGTGGGTGTGCTGATTGCCATGAACCTGGGATGGGGCTTTCGCGCGGGGCTGGTGCTGGGCATGTCGATATCCGTCGCCAGCACGGTGGTCCTCGCGCGAATGTTGCAGGATAGCGGTGCGCTCACAGCGGTGCAAGGTCGCATCGCGGTGGGATGGCTTGTGGTTGAGGACATCTTTACCATATTTCTGCTGATACTCCTGCCGGCGCTTGCGGTGTCCGGGGGCGCGTCGGCCTCATCCGGCATGGCGCTGCCGTTCAGCCTGGCCATCGTCAAGATTGTATTGTTCGGGATACTGATGCTGGCAATCGGCGCCCGGGTCATACCCAAACTGCTGCTGCAGGTGGCGCGGTTGAAATCGCGCGAGCTTTTCACCCTGTCGGTGCTGGCGGTGGCGCTGGCGGTGGCGCTTGGATCATCACTGCTGTTCGGCGCCTCGATAGAGCTGGGCGCGTTTCTGGCGGGGATGGTTGTCGGGCAGTCGAAAGTGAGCCACCAGGCCGCGGCCGATGCGCTCCCGATGCGAGACGCCTTCGCGGTGCTTTTTTTTGTATCGGTGGGCATGCTCTTTAATCCGGCGTTTGTGCTTGAGCAGCCCTCCCTGATTCTGAAGGTGCTGTTTATCATCATGGTGTGCAAACCGCTTGCGGCGGTTGCCATTGTGATGTTTTTCGGCTATTCCTTCCGAACCACGCTCACCGTGGCCATCGGCCTTTCCCAGATCGGCGAGTTTTCTTTCATCCTTGCCCAGCTGGGGCTGTCTCTGGGAATCCTCCCCCCGGAGGGCCACAGCACGGTGACGGCCTGTGCGCTTTTTTCCATTGCGGTGAATCCCTTTCTGTTCCGATGCATTGAACCGGCGGAAGCGTGGCTGAAACGGCACCAGCGCTTATGGCGCCTGCTTAACCGCCGCGCTGAAAAGCGCGCACGGGCCCTCGCCGCTGATTTGCCGCCGATGAAACCTGCGGAAGCTTCGCTGCGGGCGCTGGTGGTCGGATACGGTCCGGTGGGGCAGACGGTGACCAGGATTCTCAGCACGTTCGGCATTGAGCCGGTGGTGGTGGAGCTGAATGTGGATACGGTAACCCGGCTTCTTGAGAGCGGGGTGCGCGCCGTCTATGGCGACGCATTTCAACCTGAAATTCTGGAGGCAGCCGGGCTGCGTGATGCCCGCTATCTCATCGTTACCCTGCCCGATCTCACCAGCCGCATACCGGTCATTGTCAATGCGCGCATGGCAAATCCCGATATCAAGATTCTGGTCAGGGCCCGCTATCTTGCGGAACGGGCCATGCTGGAGGAACTCGGCACCACGGCGGTGTGTTACGAGGAAGCGGAAGCCGCGGTCGCGCTGGCCGACCTTCTGCTGCGCGAGGTCGGAGCAGACGGGAAGCAGATCCAGGAGGAGGCGGCCAGGATACGGGAAGAGTGGGCGCCGAGAAAGGAAATGTTTGCCCCGTGACCCAAAGGGTGCGCACCAACCGGTACCAATGGTTGTACTGTAATGCCGGTAACCTGCGTACGCTTAAACATTATAGTTCCACCGCCTGACCGGCGAGGGGCAGGGTAAATTGAATGCAGGTGCCCTTTCCGGGCTCGCTTTCCGCCCGGATGGTTCCGCCGTGCGCCTCGACGAAATGCTTGGCGATGGCAAGGCCGAGCCCGGCGCCGCCCGAGATGCGCGAGCGGGACGGGTCAACCCGGTAGAACCGGTCAAAGATGCGGGGCAGCGCTTCCGGCGGAATGCCCGGGCCGGTGTCCCTGACCCACACCGTGGCCATGTTCCCGTTTACCCGCACGCCCAGCTCGATGGTGCCGCCCGGCGGCGTGTAGCGCAGGGCATTGGTGAGCAGGTTGGAGATGACCTGCCCGATGCGCTTATCATCCATCATCACCGGAGAAATGTCTTCGGGCATGATCTGACGGAGGGTGACCGATTTTTCCCCGAATTGCGGGCGGAATTTTCCCGCCTCCCGGATGAGCAGCTGCTGCAGCGGCGAGGGGGAGATTTCGAGCCGGAGCTGGTTGTCTTCAATCTGGGACATGATGGAGAGGTCCTCCACCAGCCGGCTGATGCCCTCCACTTCCTCGCAAATCGCCTTCAGGTGTTCCTCGCGCTCTTCCTTTGACATCTCGCGGTCGATGAGTATTTCGGCGTCGGACTGGATCCTTGCCAGGGGTGAGCGTATTTCGTGGGATATGTCGGCGAAAAGCTCTTTGCGCGACTGATGGAAAGCGGCCAGCCGCTGCGACATCTCATTGAAGGTCCTTCTCAGCTGGCTGATTTCATCCCGCGAACGCACCCGGACCGTCACCCCGAAGCGACCCCTCGACAATTCCTTCGCCGCCCGGGTGAGCTCGCGAATGGGCCGTGTCAGGAAGCGGGTGATGATCGCGGTGAACAGGGCAATCAGTACCAATGCCGTGACCAGCCCGCGCGGCATGATGATCCGGTCCTCCTTGGTGCGCGGATAGTAGCACTGGAGGACCGCGGCCTTCCCGCCTATGGTCACCGGGAGTGACACTGAATAGACCCACCGCCAGTCCTGGTAAATGCTTTCAAAGTGCTCGCTGCCGCGGCGCACCGCATCAAGCAGGGAAGGGGAGATGGTTTTTACCTTCGCAAGCTTTCCGGCGGTGGCGGCCGCCAGCTCATCGCCCCTTTCATCGAACACCCTGATGCTGACGCCTTCCTGCTGGTACAAGTTCCTGACGATGTCGGCAAGCGGTTCGGACGAGGTCGCCAGTCGCTCACCCAACTGCCGGGCCAGGCTTTCGGTTTCGATGATCAGGCTTTTTTTGATGGCGGGGTGAATCTCGGTATGGGGCCCGTAGCTGGAAAACATCAGGAAAATGACCATGGAAGACAGGGCAATGCTGAGCAGAAAGGAAAAAAGCAGTTTCCAGTAGATGCTTTGCCGGAAGCCGAACATGTCATTCTTCCCCGAATTTGTAGCCGGTTCCCCAGACGGTGAGTATGTAGCGGGGATTTTTGGGCGAGTCTTCTATTTTTTTCCGCACGTTGCTGATGTGCGCATCAATCGAGCGGTCAAAAAGCTCCAGCTCGCGGTTGCGCACTTCTTCAAGCAGCCGGTCCCGGCTGAATACCACGCCCGGCCGGGAGGCAAGGATCCAGAGGAGATTGAATTCGGTGCTGGTCAGCTCTATTTTCTTCTTTTTCTTGAGAACCTCCCGTTTCAGGGGATCGATGGTCAGGTCGCCGAGCACCAGCGGCTTTTCCCTGGCTGAAGGCAGGGCGGTCCGCGGCGCGGTCCGGCGCAGCTGGGCCTTGACCCGCGCCGCCAGCTCGCGGAGGCTGAAGGGCTTGGTAAGATAGTCATCCGCCCCCACCTCCAGGCAGGCGACGATATCGGATTCCTCACCCCGCGCGGTGAGCATGATGATGGGAACGGGATTGTCCTTGCGGATTTCCTTTAATACCTCCAGGCCGTCGAGCTCGGGCATCATCAGGTCGAGAATGACCAGATCCGGTGTGAACTCCTTCACCTTCTGCAGCCCTTCGGCTCCGTTGAGGGCAAACTCGATCCGGTAGTCAAAGTCCTTGAGATAGGTCTGCACGTTCTTCACCAGGCGGCCGTCATCGTCGATGATCAGGATTTTATTCATGGCTCCGCGTCTCCGTCGCATGTATTATGTAGAATCATTTGATCCACTATGCATGCTTTGCAGCCAATCGGGATCCCTATGTACGTGGGGACCGGCTCTTATCTGGGAATATTTTTTACCCCCTCACCCTAACCCCTGGTCGCCTTAGGCGCCGCCAGAGGCGGGTAAACCTCTCCCCCGGTGGGGCGAGGGAAGAAATGGATTTCCTCCTACCATCAAAAGAAGTGAGAATCAAAGAGCCCCCTCTCCCCTCTGGAGACTGTGTCATAATCTCTGTTTTGTCATTTCGAGGGAATCCGAGAAATCTTCTACAATAATAAAATCAATTATATAAGATTCCTCACATTCGTTCGGAATGACAACACCCCCTATTATGACACAGTCTCTCTGTGGGAGAGGGGTGGGGTGAGGGGGAACCATCAGGCTCCACGCTTCTTTTTCTGCTGCCATCCCCGGATGGTTTCGATGATGCGCGACGACGAATGGTTCTTGGGGTCGCCGACAATGACCGTATCCCCGCCGTAGGAAAGCACCGTCTCACGCTCCAGGATGCCCTCCCGGCTGTAATCGGTGCCCTTGGCGTGAAGATGCGGCTTCAGCGCCAGCAGGATGCGGTCGGCGGTCGCTTCGCCGAACAGGGTCACAAAGTCGACGCAGGAAAGGGCGGCGAGGATCTCCAGCCGCTGGTCCTCGGGGATGACCGGATAATCGTCTCCCTTCAGCTTTTTCAGTGATGCGTCGCTGTTGACCGCCACCACCAGGATGTCGCCGTGCCGTTTGGCGTCGGCCAGGCTCCTGAGGTGCCCCACGTGCAGCAGGTTGAATCCGCCGTTGGTCAGAACGATGCGCTTCCCTTGCTGTTTCAGCGACTCGATGATGCGCGCCAGCGTTGCCCGGTCCTTGATTATCTTTTCTTCTGCCATGGCGTTACCGCTCCTGATCGAGCACGTCTTCGCAGGCCTGCAGCACGGTTTCCATCCGGATGTTCTTCATGCAGTCGCGGTGATCGCACTCCCTGAGATAGCAGGGTATGCACTCCATGCCCTCCGCCCGGACCACCCGGCTGCGCCGGTTCTGCGGCCCCACGTAAAACGGGTCGGTGGGCCCGAACAGCGCCACCACCGGAATGTCATATGACGATGCCAGGTGCATGAAGCCGGAGTCGATGCCCACAAACAGGGCGGCGTCTTTGATGGCCAGGCAGAGCGAGCGCAGGTCCGCCCCGGTCAGGTCAACCACCCGGTCATCCCCGCCGGCGCCGGTTTCCCCAAGGGCGGCTATGAGCAGATCGTTGTATTCCCGGTTGTCATCGCCGCCGATGATGACCGGGGCGAGGCCTCGGCTTTTCCGGAGCTGCGTGACCAGCGCGGCAAACTGCTCGTATCCCCAGGTCTTCATCTGCCGCCGCCGGGACGCGCCCGGCGCGATGATCGCGTAGCGGCCGGTGGGCGGTGGGGCATCGCGTTCGCGGGGTTCAACCGTTATCAGTCCCACGTAATCATCTTTGATCACCGGCACCTGCAATCGATGCAGGAGCTTCCGGTTGTTGTGCCAGCTGTTGTGGCCTTCAACCGTTTCCTTGACGTCGAGGGTAAGGTCCCAGGGGAAATGGCAAAACCCTGCTTTCAGTCGCGCGCCGCTCAGGGCCGCGATGATGAGCGATTCCTCCGAGCGGGGAAGGGAGATGAGCAGGTCGTATCTGCTTGTGCGCATGGCCTTCACCAGCTGCGCCAGGGCGCCATAGCCGTTCGGCCGCTCCACTATGCAGTCCACGTACGGCGAGTCGGCAAGCAAACCCTTCAAGTGGGGCTTGACCACCGAGTCAATCCGGGCGGCCGGGAAGCCCTCGCGGAGGGCCTTGAGCAGGGGAAGGGAAAACACCAGGTCCCCGATCTGGTTGAGGTGCATGACGCACAGCGCGGAAGCTCCCGTCGGCGAGATCATAGGAAGAAGTTGTCGTCCCCCGCGGGTTCAAGGTCCTCGGGCCTTTTCCCCGAGCGGATGAAGTTTTCCACCCACCAGTTGGTGTGATGATAGAAGCAGGCGATCACCGAGCACTCCTGATCAGCATGAAAATCCCCGATGGATCGGGCCAGGGTGCGCTGCGTCTCCTCGTATGCCGGCGTGTCCATGTATCCGGCCGGGCCGGCCACCCTGGCCTTGGCCACCCCGCGGAAGGCCGGGCAGTGGAAGATGCCGTTCGGGGTGACCACGGTGCTGAAAAACTGCATGTGGCACCGGCCGGGCTGGCGCTTCAGGTCGGCGAGCTCACCGGCCAGCAGCGCCCGCAGGTTCACGCTGGTCAGCACCTTGATGCGCCCGTCCACGGCGTTCCGCGCCCGGGCCAGCCCGGCTTCGATGGCCTCCCGGATGCGCTGCTCCGCGCCCTCATCCGCCTTATCCAGCAGCGATTCCTTCTGGCTGTCTTGCTGGCGTATGAGGCAGGGCTTGAATGAGATATAGTCAAAGCCGTGATCGGCTGCCAGACGGGCAGCCAGGTCCATTTCATCAAGGTTGCGGCGGAGCGGCCGCCCGTTGACCGTGATGCCCTCCCAGACAATCACGAAGGAGAATCCGAGGGTGATGCGGGGGTTGCGCTTTTTGAGTTCCGCCGCGTCCTTGAGCAGCCCCGCCAGGGTGATGGAAGTCCGGGGCAGGTGCGAGGCGGCAAAGGTTTCCTCGGTGCCGGCGTCGATGGAAATCCGCACCCAGTCCTCTTTTTCAAGGGAATCGACAATGCCGGCAATGCGCGAGAGCCGTGATCCGTTGGTCACGATCCCCAGCTGGATGTCCCTGCTCTTGATATGGCCGACCACCGCCTCAAAATCCCGGTGGAGCGTGGGCTCGCCGCCGCCGATGAGAATGACCGAGAGCAGCCCCTGCGATCGCAGGGTGTCCACCGTGTCGCAGACGGCCTTGAGATCAAGCTGATCGCCGGTGTTGATGATCCCGGAGTCGACGCAATGGGGGCAGGCAAAGTTGCAGGCCGAGGTGAGGTCCAGGTTCACCGATACCGGACCGTACGGGGGAATGCCGTCCGCCGCGCCCTGCTGCCATTTGATGTACTCTCTGAGCCTCTCAATGACCGAGCGCTGGCTCAGCTTGGTGCTGAAGTCATATTCCTTGTGCCTGAGCTTGTCCATAGTCCGGTTTTGATCCAAAAATAGATTTAGATTACCCCCTCACCCTAACCCTCTCCCCGGGTGGGGAGAGGGGACCAAAGGTGTGCTGCTCGCTTTAGAATGAAGAGATGATAGTTTTTTACACCCTCGCCCCCTCGGGCAGAGGGATGGGGTGAGGGGGTAACGAGTTCATTGACGCAAATCATTTTCATGCTTCATGTTGCACTCTCTGAACATGGGAGCTTACCCTGCGCCTTCACAGCACCGGTATATCTGTTGCAGCAGCAGCGCCGTGTCGATGATGTGCGCCCTGCCGATCAGTGGTTCCTTCCCTGCGCTTGCCGCCGCGATGAAATCCTGCACCGAGAGATCCAGGGGGTCTTCAATCTTGATGGACCTGCCCTCGTACGCCAGGTAAATGTCATAGCGCTTCAGCTCCAGAAGCCGCGTCACCACCTGCCCGTTGAACCCGAAGGAGAAATCACGCGGCTGCGTATACTGGCTGACGAGCCTGATTTCAGCCGAGCATGCCGGACCGGCGCACCCGTAGTCAAAGTAGATGGTCATTGCTTCAGCGCGGGCGGTGGTGACAAGGTTGCTGATGGTCCCTGCGCCGCAGACGCAATAAAGCAGACTTAGGGCATGGGGGATCGCCTCCACGATCATCTCCCGCCCGCCGCACTGGGGCGAAAGCCGCATAGAAAAGCTGCTGACCGCATCCCCCCGGATCGGGCCGCACAGCGCTTCATAAAAGGGAAGGGAAAAGGGCCACTGGGAATTCATGGCCACGATCGCCTTCCTGCGCTCCGCCGCGGAAAAGATGCGGGTGAGAGTCTCCTTTAAATCACCCGGTTCAGCCCAGATGAAGGGCTTCTCGCAGAAGACGTGGATGCCCGCATCGAGCGCTTCAAGCATATAGGTGAGATGCGTGGCGGCGGGAGAGGCTATGGCTACCGCGTCGGGTCGTGACTCCCGCAGCATCCGGTTGAAATCGGTGTGGGGGGCGGCGTTGATCCCGTACTGCGTAAGATAGGATGCCGCTTCCCGGGCGGTCGCGTCGGTTGTCCCAAGTACCGCCACAACCTCGGCGCCGGCCCGGTGAAAATAATTCCCGATAAAAGGGCCGATGCCGCTTCGCTTCCGTCTGCCTCCTATGAGCGCGATCTTCACCCCTGCTCCTGCAATTGCATACCTTATTTTAAACCCTGATAAAAGAACTTTTTGCGGCTGCCGGACGGCAGATTCCCTTACTATAATAGCGAATGCGCCGTAATACAAACTTTTTTATAAGCATATCGGACGCGACGGAGCGCGTCCCTCCATAGCACTTCTCTCTCTTGTCATTTCGAAGAAGCGAAGCGACTGAGAAATCTTTATAATTATAGAAGATTTCTCCCTGCGGTCGAAATGACAGGAATGTAAAGAAGATTTCGAGAGGAGCCTTTGGTCGAAGTTAAAAAAGGCCTTACGGATTGTCGCGAAAAATGGTAAGTTAAAAACAAACAGGATTGCAATGGTAATGAGATGAGGGTCGACGGCATGAACCGGCGGTCTTTCTTGCAATGGATGGCCACATGGGGTGCTTTCCTGGGAGGAGGGCTTGCCATTCCTGGCAGGTCAAGAGGGCAGGGGGGGCGCGGTATTGCATCGGGTCAGTCCTCTGCTGGCGGCACGATGTCGGCGGTCACGGGTAAAACAAGCCGGGTGGTTACCGTACGAAATCCGGCGGTTCTCTCGGGGGACAACCGGGTGCAGGGCATCATTGCTGAAGAGATGGTAACCGACGGCATGCTGCGGTTGACCGGGGAATCCGGCGTTGATGCCGCCTGGAAGAAGCTCTTCAGGCCCGGTGACGTGGTGGGGATCAAGGTCAACGCCATGGGGGGAACGCTGAGCGCAACCCGCCCCGGCGTGATTGCTGCCATCGTTTCGGGACTGAAAAGGGCGGGAATCCGGGAAGAAAATATCATTGTCTGGGACCGGCTGACCGATGAATTGCAGAAGGCCGGATACGTTATCAACCAGTCGGGGCCGGGCGCCAGGTGTTTTGGTACCGACCGGGACTATGACTCATATCCCGAAACCGCCGGATCCATCGGAAGCTGCTTCAGCACCCTGGTGTCATCGCGCTGCACCGCCCTGATTAATGTGCCGGTGCTGAAGGATCATGACCTCTCCGGGGTTTCCCTGGGCCTGAAAAATTTCTACGGCGCCATCCATAATCCCAACAAGTATCACGATCATAACTGCGATCCCTACATCGCCGATCTCAACACCCATCCGTATCTAAAGGACAAGCTGCGGCTCACCATCTGTGACGGGCTTACCATGCAATACAACGGGGGCCCGGCCTTCAAGCCGCAGTGGAATGAATCCTTTTCCACCCTTGTTTTCGGAACCGATCCGGTTGCCGTTGACCGCATCGGCTGCAGGCTGATAGAAGAGAAGCGCAGGGAGAAAGGGCTTCCCTCTCTCCGGGATGCAGGCAGGGACTCGGCGCATATCACCACGGCGGCCCGGAGAGGGCTGGGCATGGACGATCCGGCGCGGATCGAAGTGGTGTCGATGTAACAAGCAAAAAGGTCTTTGTAGGGGTGACCGGCCGGTCGCCTCTACCTGCGGATAAGATTTTTCTGAACGTTCTTCCGGAAGCTTTAGGGAACGTACTATGGATACTCATTGCAGCCGACGAGAATTCTTTACCCGCCTCGCCCAATCCGCCTGCGGGCTGGGCCTCTGCGGCATGCTCTCGCCTTCGCCGGCCCTGGCGCAGGATGCGATTCCGCCGTTTGAGGTGACGTTTTATACCAAACTTCCTGACGCCAAGATCCGCTGCGAGATATGTCCGAGAAAATGTGAGATTGCCGACCTGGAGAGGGGGTACTGCGGCAACAAGGAGAACCGCAAGGGCATCTACTACAGCCTGGTCTACGGAAACTGCTGCAGCGCCCATATCGATCCCATAGAGAAAAAGCCGCTCTTTCATTACCTGCCGTCCACCGAGGCATTCTCCATTGCGGCCGCCGGCTGCAACTTCGAGTGCAAGTTCTGTCAAAACTGGAATATCGCGCAGTACCGTCCTGAGCAGGTGGACGGGTTTTACCTGCCGCCGGCGAAGGTTGTTTCCCTGGCCAAAGAGAAGAACTGTCCGACCATCGCCTACACCTATTCCGAGCCGGTGGTGTTTTACGAATACATGTACGACACGGCGCAGCTGGCGCGCCGCGAGGGCATCGGCAGCGTGATGATATCAAACGGCTATATTAATGAAGCGCCCCTGACGGAACTGTGCCGGCATGTGACCGGGGTTAAAATTGACCTGAAGGGTTTCAGTGAAACGTTTTACAGGGAATATTGCAGCGGTGAGCTGCAGCCGGTTCTCGATACCCTGAAGCGCCTTCGCCGGATAGGCATCTGGTATGAAATCGTGGTGCTGCTCATTCCCACGCTCAATGACAGCCGGGATGACATCAGGCGGATGTGTCAATGGATCAAAGCGGAGCTGGGGGTCGAGGTGCCGCTCCATTTTACCCGCTTTCACCCCATGTATAAAATACAGAACCTGCCGTCCACGCCGGTACAAACCCTGGAGGACGCCCGTGCCATTGCCCGCGAGGCGGGTCTGCACTATGTATACCTGGGGAATGTCCCGGGCCATGAGGGGGAAAATACCTATTGTCCGAAGTGTCATCAGGTGGTGATCGGCAGGGTGGGGTTCCACATCGTCAAGAATGTGCTGAAGAAAGGGGCATGCCCCGCCTGCGGACACCGCATCCCCGGGGTGTGGGAGAGGGTTTGAGCACATTTGCATATAATTTATGAATTCATTGCGCCCCCTCACCCCATCCCTCTCCCGCAGTGGGGAGAGGGGGTCTTAAGTGAACCTCTAATGATTCATTTTCTTTTCAGTCCGCGACTTGAAGGGGGAACAGGATATTTGATTGTATCAATTCCCGCTTTCCCGGGGATGACAAAGATAGTGCATTGTATGAATTTTTAGAGTGACCCTTTAATTTTCTCTTCTCATGAGGGTATAGAGAAAAACAAATAGTTCCCTCTCCCCGCCGCGGGAGAGGTTTACCCGCCTCTGGCGGCGCCTAAGGCGACCAGGGGTTAGGGTGAGGGGGCAATTGTTGGAGCGTGGAGGGCCATGCTCGGTCATGGCCGTTTCCAGCAAAAGAGGTTTCCTGTAGGGGCGACCGGCCGGTCGCCCTGCCTCATTTCCCCTATCTTCCCTTCTGCAGCATATATATCAGCAGCAGCGCCCCGCTCATGAGATTGAGCATGCCGGCAATGAAGCCGCTCTGGTGCATACCCAGAACGGGTACAAGCACGGTTCCCGTCAGCAACGCCCCCAGGCATGCCCCCAGATGATCACACCCGTTGACCCACCCGGCCACCGTCCCCGTCGGGTACCGGTTTATCAAGATTGTGCCGACCAGGGGAAACTCCAGCCCGGTCAGCCAGCCGGCCACGCTCACCAACCCCATGAAGAGCCAGCGGAGGTCTATGGCATCCCCTGCAGCCGATGCCTTTACCGATGAGAACAGGTCGATCAGATACGGCATGCCCAGGGCATACAGACCGGTAATAATGGACAACAGCGTGAGCAGGGCGACCCAGCTTCGCTCCCGGCCCGCGATCAGCCGGTTCATGTGCCATCCCCCCGCCGCAAGTCCAAGCATGAAGCAGGCAACAATCAGCCCCACCTGCCGGTACACATAGCCGTAGAGCGTCTGAAATGCGAGGAGGAGGATAATTTCAAGGGACATCCCGGCAAAACCGGCTGCAGCGATGGCGAGCAGCGCATTGCAATGGAGGTGGGATGCCGGCCGTCCTTTTGTTGCGAGGACATAAGCCACCCGTATTGCGAACAGGAGCAACAGGGGGAGGACAAGCAGGTGCAGCCTGCCGGCGAGCCCCTGAAAAAGGTGCCCTCGCCCCTTGTTCCCGGCGATGCTTTCCCAGAGCACCAGATTGTAGTAATAGGTGATCGGGCGGGCGTCGGTGTTGATTTGAACCGCCGTCTGTCTCTCCAATTCCCGTACCAGAAATGCGGACCGCTCCCGGGGAAAAAGCATGGTAAAATGGTAGGGCGTGAAATAGCCGGATTGGATGCCGCGGCTTTCAAATCGCCGCGCAAGAATATCCGGGTCGGAGGAGACCGCTCCGGGGACATCAGCGGCAAAAAAATAGGTCCTGGTTCCGGGCACCACGACGATGTGGGCAAAGACCTTTTTCAGGGTGTGGTAGAGGGAACTGGCATAAATGCCCACTTCCCGCCCCAGATAGGTATCCGATCCGGTGATGCCGGTGACCAGAACGCCGTCCGGCGCAAGCCTTTTTTTTGCTTCTTTATAAAATTCAAGGGTATAGAAACGGTTAAGCATGGCCGTTGAGGGATCGGGCAGGTTCAGGATGATCATGTCATAGTGCCGCATACCCTGCTGGATGAAATATCTGCCGTCCTTAAAAAAGAGGCCCACGCGCTTGTCGGTAAGGGCGTCCTTGTCTTGAACCGGAAGATAGGGGATGCCGGCTTCAATCAAGAGCGGGTCAACCTCCACATAATGGAGCATGTGGATTGGGTACTTGAGCATTTCCTGAATGGTTCCGGAGGCCCCTCCTCCCACCAGGAGAATCGTGCCGGGTGACGGGTGCTGCGCAAGGGTACCATGGGCAAACAAGGCAGCCTGGTAGAGGTCCGGAAACGATGTGACATACTGGCCGTTGCCGAAGATGCTGTATTGATTGTGTGCCGACGCAACGGCGACGTTCTGGTAGGGAGAATCGGCGGAAGTAATCAGATTTAAATGGTTTTTATAGGAAGACCATCTTTGTTGCACCAGGCGATCATCAAGCCGTGAGACATGTCCGGATAGCAGCGCATAGGCATTGACTGCACAGAGTGTGATGCATAACCAGCTTGCCAGGGGGAACCTGGAGCGGCGGACGCACAACCCGAGGAGGGCAGCGTTCAGCAGGGTGGGGATGGAGAGGATGGCGATGATCTCATAGGGTTTGAATTGAGCTATCATGAAGAAGGTCAGCACAATGCCGCCGATGAGACTGCCCGCCGCCTCAACAATATAAACCTGTCCGATAGGGTGTGCCTTTCTGTTATCTTTGCCCGCACATAGTGTGCAGGCGCACGGGAAGATGAGTCCGATGGTGAAGCTGAAGGGAAGGGTTATCAGAAAAGCGGAAGCCATGAGCGGGATCAGACTGATATATTCCCCGGGTGGTACATTGAGTAGTGACCGGATCAGGCGGATGGCCCCAATCTGGGCGAAGGGGATAAGGCAGATGAAAGCCTGGAAGACAATAAAGAGGGGGATCGTGCCGGTGACCTGCCGGCTGATCCGTCCGCCGACACCGGTACCGATGGCAATGCCGATGAGCCAGCCCCCTAGGATAATGCCGAGACAAAGCTCGTTGCCGAAAAAGACAACCATGAACTCCCTGACGAGGAGCACCTGGACAGCAAGGGCCATAAAACCGGCGAAGAAAAAGGCGAGGCGGAGGAAAGCAGTACTCATATGTCCCGAACAGGCTCTCTGTCAGTTTGCTGAAGTTGTGATAATGTTTGGGAAACCGGATTCAAATTTTTGTTTTTAATTGCATTTTTCGACCGGAAGGAAAAAATGGTTGACATACCGACATTAAAATGATATATACTGCTTCAAGTTACCGGGACATAACCGGTAGCTTAATTTTTTTTTATGGCAAGCTCGGAGGGGATCATGCACCAATAGAATTACGACTGTATCAGGGAGGCCGAGATTACCATGTTCAAGTATATCTTTGAAAACAGGTTTCTTAAGGAATTGGCAGGTTTTGTTGTAGTGCTTAATGCCCTGGCGCTGGTTTTCTCACTGTATACGACATATAATAATACCATCGCCATCCGCGCTATCCACCAGGAAGTACGCGATCTTCAAGCCCGGGTTGAAGAGGAAAGCAAGTTACGACAGGAATTTTTCACCGAGCTCAGGCACTCTGCAAGTTATCTCCAGCGATATAATCCCCGTTTAGACAATAGTACTGCTTTAAAATATGCCTGTAAAATAAGGGAGTGCAGCGAGCCGCCCCTTACCCCGGAACTGCTGACCGCTCTGATTGTGGTCGAATCAGGGGCGAATCACGGAGCGGTAAGCAAAAAGGGAGCGGTAGGACTGACCCAAGTCATGCCTCAAGTCTGGCAGTGCAAGAAGAAGGAGTTGCTGAACCCCTATCGCAATATCGAGATAGGATCAAAAATACTTAAATATTATATAGATAAAAATGGAATCCATGGGGGTTTGAGTTCGTATAACAGCGGCAGTTCCGATTATGCACTTGACTATGCCCATTCGGTGCTGGCTATCGCCAATGATCTGAAGGTAAACAAGGTCTTCTAGGAGTCTGTCGGACTTGAGTTGATGATTTTGGAAATAAAATGCAAGAGCGA
>JAEAMF010001143.1_pt1 | contig 21729 bp, 24 predicted proteins | sample 8958721 | NCBI WGS metagenome assembly JAEAMF01 (sample SAMN16933255, study PRJNA681124) | bioreactor sludge metagenome | isolation source: anaerobic bioreactor treating anionic surfactant - SDBS | place: India: Bengaluru | collected 2019-02-28
AGAATCATAGAGATCTGCCGGCGATTTTAAAATGTGGGGATGTTTTGACGCTCACCATAATGCCGCGGAAATAAACGCCCCCTAGGATAATAGACATTAAGATCACAATAGCTAGCAGTGATAGGATCGCCATAGTAACAATAATAGATATTTTTGTGTAAACAGATAGCTTTGACCGAGTCCTTTTCCTAACGCTTGTGGCCCCTATAGCCCAAAACCAAAAAAACGGGATGATAGCTGCAGTAATTATGTGTGAAATAAGTTCCATTTTCGCGCTTGTTAGGTGAGGTCGGGATGCATAGTAAGCGGGAATCACAGCAATTTGTCCCACTAGCGCAGGTGGGAAGTTAAGCCCCATCGCTATCTGCTCAGGAATCGGTAAGTAGGCCATGTCTATTTCTTCCAGATTAATGCCAAATGTTCTCTCTGATCCTGTTGCATGCTTCAGCCACGCAACCCATGTGGGACGATAGGGGCATCCGTGCCAAATGAGCAAAATAAAAATGGGCAATTGCAGCCAGGAAATTGTCCATATCCAGCGAGTCCGTGACATGACCTTCAATTGCCTTACTCCCAAAAGCTTGATCAGCAATTATCTAAACCATCGCATAGGATTAATGAGCCTTCTCAAGCCATATGGGATATGTGATGCCCCGGAAGTCCCGTTCGAGGAAGTTACTCCTGATCGATTTGCCAGAGTAATGGTCTCCGTGAGTAATGATACACATGGCTGTTTCGGGGTAACAAAGACGAAAATCTGACAAATCAATGAAAAAAGTACTCGATAGGTTCGACTCCACACTTGTTGTTCACAAGTCCGCCGTTGCTTATTTCAAGTTTCCACGTCTTTGCTTTCCGATCATGGTCTTTGAGAATATCCAGTATATAAACTCCTTCTTCGCTATTGCTTTTGATAGCCAACCAATATGTACCGGGTACTATGATTCTCAGATCGATTTTTCCATTGTTTTTAGTATTACCCGACCAGATTTGCTCGCCAATCCCGTACTCTGATAAACAGCTAAGTTTTATCGGACTCTCTTGGCCCGGTTCTACTTTTTTTGTAAGGAACAATCTAACCTGGGCTTTCGATTCGGCTCCTTGTTTTTCACGAGAAAAGATCTGAAAAACTGGATTGTTTGTTGCCAAACCTAAGCAAGGAAAGCATGCGAAAGCCCCAACTGGAAGGAGAAGCAATACGATTATAAATCGGAGTAGATAGTTCATTTTGCCCCTCCAATTAACGGATTTATGTTTAACATCAATGATTCTATCACGAGCAAAGCCGATCATTATCCATAAGTCCCGTTCTCGGACATTACGTCAAAATGGTAACTCCCGGCCCCGTTGCTTGATTTTACCACCGATTTGAAGTTTCCCAGATCGCGGTTTCAGGATAATTGCACACCTCATTTTTCCATAAGCCACTCAGCTTGCATGAGATAGCCATTGAAATGTTTCTTTGAGTCGACGCGTCCTACTGGTCCGGTTTCGCGCCTATGCATCCAGGTGATTTGAGAAAAGGGCGAAATTTCCGATGTCGGGGCTTCGGGGGACGTTGCTGATAGGAAAAGCCCCCGTAGTTTTCCATTCACGGAAGCTTTCCTCGAACGCGAGCTCAGGGGGCATTGACTATTTCAAGTCTTTTATCGCTTTCATTTGGGAATGCTCTTGGGAAAGTTCCGATATTCGAGTTCCGTTGGCAAGTTCCCGTCTTCATCGATACTGAAGCACAGCCGTATGCTGCTGGGCGGAAGGGTTTCCGTTTCAACCCGGATTGATGCTTTTGGCTTGCCCCGTTCAGCCAACAACTTTTTGAGGATCCGTTCCGCCATTGCCACTTTCCTGTATTCAAACTGGCTGTCCGGAACAAGACCTACCTTGTTTTCCTTATAGGCATCGAGGATCTCGGATTCAGTAAGAGAGTTGTTGCCGACATATTGAATTGAACGGATCAGGAGCTTTTCATCAACGGTAAAGGTGATGACCTTTCCAGATTCTCCATCCCTTTCCTGAACCTCGATATTTTCAAAGAAATTGCTGGCATAAAGCTGTTGCAGATCAGAAGCCAGTCTCGTAGCGCTATACCGCTCCCCCGGTTTCATTTGGATGTAAAAGCGGATGGAATCCTCAGGTATGCGCCGGTTCCCCTTGATGTCGATCTGTTCAATCCAAATCTCTCGCATAGTGATCCTGAGCGGACCGCTGAATAGGTCGGGACGATCGTACACCAAGGGCGCCAGGCTCTCGCCTTCGAAATGGATCTCTATTTTGTTTTCCAGCGGGATTTGGCGCAATACGAAATAGCCTTGTTCATTGGCGGTGGCACTATCCACCACAGTTGCCGGCAATCCGGTTATAGCTCTTTCGAAGGCGGAAATGAAAACGCCGCTGATCGGCTTGCCTGCCTGGTTCACAACATATCCGGTGATATCTGAAAGTCTCTGATTCGCCAGGTCCCGATTTATGTCCTGCAATATCTTTTCGGCATCGGGTCGGTAATCGCCATTGGGGTAAAGGGAAATGTAACTCTCGATCATTGCCTTGGTCTTCAGCATCTGGCCACGGTTAAGTGATTGCCCGTTTTCCGGCTGCATCAGTTTCATTCTGATCGAGAAAAACTTCCTGTAGGCATCATCCCGTTTCGGATCCGCGGGAAAGAAAAAGACAAAGTCTCTGTATTTTTCCAGGGCCTGAATCAAGTTTTCCGTACCCCCTTCCTCGTTAAAACTGTCCGCAATTGCGAGTAAGGCAGGGGCATGCAGTCTGCTTTCAGGATATGTGGATATCAGCGTTTGGTAGGCCAACCGCGCGTTGATGTATTGACGCTGCTTCAAATACTCCATTCCGGTTTCATACAAAGTATTGTCCGGCGGCACAACGCTTCGGGTTATAGGGATGGATGCATCTGCTTGGGCCGATGGACTGAGGGGCGCAGTCATTTCAGGTGGTTCAGCCATACTGGGGCGAGAAGCCACCGCTAAATCGAGAGGTGCAGCTGCGTGCACCGGCAGGAGCTCAAATGAAATTGCGGCAACAGCCGCCGCAGTCCAGAGGATGGCTACAAGAGTCGTGCGGATCGGTGAAATCGCCGGGGTGACGCCCGAGCTCATAATCCTGCGTATCCGGCGCGCTAGTGTGCTGCCATAGAGCGATGGGAACCACACTGTTGCCAGCGCCCCCCTGCTTTTCACGGATCGGGCAAATTCCAGCAGGTGACTGGCATAGACGCCGCAGTCATGTCCTCTCGCGAGCACGGCTTCATCGCACGCCTGCTCCGCTAGGGCCGAAAGCCTGGCGCAGAGCCACCAGGCGAGCGGGTTGAACCAGTAAATGCCTCGGTTCAGCAAAGCAATCCACCCCACCAGCGGATCGTGGCGGCGCATGTGTTCCTTTTCATGGGTGAGGATGGCGCCTAGCTTGTCCTGATCCCAATTTTTCGATTCGGCAGGTAGAAAAATACGCGCACGCCACACGCCCACAGTAATCGGGATTGTGCACTCAGAAGAATAGATAAATCCCTCATCCTGGGAAGCCCCACGGCCAAGCCGGCGCGAAAGGAGCATGCCAGCCAGCAAGCGGAAGGCAAAGACACAGAAACCTGCGAGGTACAGGATGCCGGCAACCTGACGCATATTCATTCGGAGGGCAGCCGGCTTCGCCTGCGAGCGCTGCGTTGATGGTTTGGGCACGGAGGACTTCGCTGCCGTTATGCTGGATAGGGGTGCCTGCGAGTGTTCTGCGACAATGGCCGGCTGCCTTGCGAATGCGGAGAATGACGTTGCCGGCAAGACCGGAATTGTAATCCTGGGAGCCCATATAGAAAAAAGAGGCAAGCTCAGCATGGCCACGAGAACGCCGGTCCAGGCGCGATGACAAATGACTGGAGATTTCACCCTAAGCGCCCAGAGGACAACGGCTGTGGCGAAGGCGATGACGATCGCGCGCACCGAACTCTCGCCCAGGATTTCCAGAATGGTCTCCATTTAATTGCTTCCTTTCCGGCGCTTGCGCGCCAGTTGCGCTAGCTGGTCCAGCTCTTCGTTGCTTAGGACCTTGGCATCCACCATGCCCGTTACAAGCTCTTCTACGGAACCGCGGCAGAAGCGATCAATTATTTGACGTACAGCTCGTGCAGCAAGGCTGTGTGGCGTCTCTCCGGCGCTGTATATGTACGCGCGGTCACGGGATTCATGAGAGAGGTAACCCTTTTTCTCCAGTCTACGCAGGATGGTGCGCACGCTGGATTCCTTCAACTTTCGTGATGGAATGAGCGCCGCGTGAACCGCCTCAACAGAAGAAGATCCGCGACTCCAGATAATCTGCATGATATCGTTTTCCAGATCCGTCAGAGGAGGTCGAACCCGTGCCCTTGTTTCGCTACGCATTGTCATGGTACATCATGTACCATCATACGCGTTCAAAAGCAAGAAGAAATTTTTATGAGCAGAATGTCTGTTAAAAAAATGCCATAACCTCTAATGCAATAATTGCGGGTATCGATTCCCAGACATTATCGTCACATGGCCGTGTAACGGGCTTATCGGAGAGGTGGAATCTTCTCAGACTCCTCGGAGGTCGCGTTCTCGGACATTACGCCAAAATGGTAACTCCCGGCCCCGATGCTTGATTTTACCACTGATTTGAAGTTTCCCACATCGCGGTTTCTTGTTCTTTGCTCTCACCTCCTGAAGCCAACGCATTGAAATAAAGCAACTTGCCCCCTCTTCATCTACTCGATCTTCGTTGCTATACAATATCCAGCTTTGCTAAATTAAGCCCAACTGCTAATAGCTTTTTATTTCATTGCACCGCTGTCGACGCAGAGGGCTTCCTCATGATCGGCAGGACGCTGGGCAACGCAAAAGCAGTTTGCCATAGCCTCCTCTGTTACCGTCGCTCCGAATTATCCGGACTCCCATGACCGAAAGATCATCGGTAATCTCATCGCATCCCAATACATCGCTGAAATCCTATGATATAGTTATCACCGTCGCGGAAATGATCATGCCAAACATACACGGCTGACATAATGCCTTTGATCAGAAGTCTGGAGGGCCCTTGGATGGAGAGCCCATTCTGAGAAAAGGCCTTCATTTTTCCTATCAGCGAGGGGTTCTGCAAATGACCGACCTGGAAGCGATGATGCGCCACTGGAGCGAAGCGAGCGACGAGGCCCTCCTTGAGGCCGCCCAGCGACTCGACGAGTTCACCGAGCAGGGACGGAGCATCCTCCTCGACGAATTCCGACGCCGGGGCCTCGCCGTTCCGGCGCGGTCGACCGACGCGGATAACGGCGCCCGTCTCGCCCCGGCGGAGGAGATCGAGGTCTGGCGTGGCAACGGGATGATCCAGGCCGACCCGATCCTCGCGGTCCTTCGGGCAAATGGCATCCCCGCGCGGACACGCGGCGAGGCCTTCGGCCGCATATACGGCCTCACCATGGATGGACTCGGCGAGGTTGGCGTCATCGTGCCGGCTGATCGCGCCGAGGAAGCCTGCGGGCTGCTCGCCGCCGGCGAAGAGGGCAGCCTCGCGGCAGCCGACAGCGATGAGGATGGGGACCAGGACCCGCCGAGCTGTTGACGTCGAAGGCTCCTGCCTTACGGGACGAATTCCTGAATTAAAAACAAGCGCAAGACTGCGCTGAGAGGCTGAAAATAGGGGGCGTCCCATCCGTTTCCGTATTTCTCCGCCGCTCCGGCCAATTTTGCAGCGCCCTATATTGCTGTATCGTCAGGGATGCTTCAGATTTGTTTTTGCCGCGTGAATGTCCAATGCCTGATCGGATCGGGAACTTCCGATAACGCGGTTTAACCGGCCAATCTCTGCCCGTTTTGGCGTGCTGTGTTTCATATATTATAAACCGAAAAGGCCGAGCCCATAACATATTTCCTATCTATTTGCTTCTTTTACATTTATGCTGACAGAAAATTCGACTGAAAGAAAATCGCAACCTCAGATGAAGAAAAAGGGAAAGGCTTTATTGGTCGGTTATTTGCGGTTTCTGGGGACTTACCGCCCAAGATGCTCAATTTTCCACAACGCCGTTTCGCGGGATTTACAATCATAAATGTGAAGCAATCTATTCATTTGCAATAACACATGGGATCTTGATCCTTATTGCTTTTGACTTGCCTTCTTCACCCAATCAGGCAAATTGGGACGCCATTTAATGAGAAGAGAAGAGATAAGTTCCATGGCTTCAAATATTCCATCTCCATCTTGGTCGTAATAGGCCACATATGCTTCGACGCCCGACACCGTTCCAATCTTTGTAGCTTTATAGTAGTAATATTGCGAAATCGATGCATAATAGCAAAAGGGTTTTCCGTTAATGGAATATTGCAATATCTTATTTGCGAATTGACTATCATTCTCTCCACGAATATTCATTGGCGCGATGGAAGCTTTCTGTAGTAGCAGACCGTCTATAATTTCGTCATTGGAATTATAGGCCTCGACTTCATTGAGATCTTGGATTCCTGGTATAGTCCACCCTTTTTCATTGACTCGCATTATCCTCCCTGGTTGGTCTGATGCGGCTAAGTCAGATTTAACTATTTGCACGGCAAGGATAAATAAAAGAATAGACAGGTTAATCTTCATACAGGAATCTCACTATTATCAGTGCAAACAAGAGTAATTTCCAACAATACTCCTAAGAAGTCCCGTTACCTTACTCCGGACTGCTCATAGTTTATTACATCGCGGATTGTCGCTTTTAACGTTCATCTCTAACGCTTGAGCTCAGCAGCGGGACGCGAAGCGGACCGGCTGCTGGAGCGAATAGTTATGCCTTTCCTTCCCTTAATCTTTTCGTCGGTCTCCTCTTTGAGGATCGCGTATTCGTATGTATCGGTCCACAGCTCTTCATCGTTCGGCCCTCTTCTGAAGAAGATATTCTTTCTATGGAGTCCTTCTCGACGCAGACCAACTCGTTCAAGTAATTTCCATGAAGCAGGATTCTCTGGATTGCAATGGGCAAAGACTCGATGAATGTTATTCTCCTCAAATTCCTTTCTTAAGAAAGCGGCTACTGCCTCAGTCGCATACCCTTCTCCCTGATACGCAGGATTCACGATATAGCCTATTTCCCAAGTTCTTAATTCGAGGGGCTCTATTTGCTTGAAGTATATATGCCCAATCATCTTGCCAGAATCCGTCAATTCCATCGCCCAGAAATCTGATTTCGCTGCACGCTCCTGGGATAGCTTCATTGCTTCATCGATGTTAATGGGTTCTCCAGGCTCATACTTATAAACTGCAGGATTAGAAAGATACTCATAAAGATCTGTTGCATCATTGGTGGTAAACCGTCGGATCATCAGCCTCTTGGTGCTAATCATCACATTCTCTGCCATATGCTGAATCTCAAGGCATAACTATAATTATATCGAACTAGGGAAAAAAATGGCTGGGCGGGAGGCGGCGGCATATCCCGAAATGTTCGTAGCTCTGTTGCTCGCATATTTTAGCCATCCTATTAGTAACTCCTCTGATGTCGCGTTCTCGGACGTTACTCACAAACCGATAATGTACCACCGTCGATCATTCCATCAATGAAATTCCAGGTCTCAGGTTACCTCCAATCCTATGTGATCATTTACCGCGTGCTGGAGCTTCTGTTTGCAGCCCAGGTAGCGTTCGGTAGTTTGGACTGAAACGTGCCCAAGAAGGAATTGGATTTGTTCAAGTTCACCTCCAGCCAAGTGGCATAGGCGAGCGCATGTTCGGCGCAAGTCGTGGGGAGCAAGATTTAGGATTCCAGCGCGCTTGGCGGCCTGCTTCACCACATGCCATATTGCCTTTGAGCTTATGTCCCTGCCCCAGACCCTTCCTTCTTTATTTATACGACGAAAAATGTTGCCCTCTGTGATTCCTGCATTGGTTACCCAATCATCAATTGATTTCTTTACCCAGACCGGCATGGGCACAGTTCTTACGTGATGGCCCTTTCCTACAAGGTCGGCAATGACCCAATGATCCTCTCGAAGCTGCAAGCTCTCCATACAAACAGAGGCCGCCTCAGCCCGGCGTAACCCACAGCCAAGGAGGGTAGCTATAATTGCATGATCCCGTTTACCCCTAAGCGTATCCGAGTAGGAGCCGTTAAGCAGGGTTTTGCCTTGTTCGGCCGTCAACCAATTCCCGATCCGCTCCCCCAGGCGCTTTGCGCCTTTTACCCTGGAAATTCCAGCAGCAAGTTCGGGGCTGAGAAGTCCTGAGTCCGCCGCTTTATATGCTAGCCGACGCACTGCAGCAAGACGAACGTTTATGGTTGAGGCGGCAAGGCAATTCTGCTCAAGGTAAAAGCGGTATCGCAATACGACAGTGCGATTAAACGCCAGACGCGGCTCCGAGCAATACCATACGATAAAATCATCAATGGCGTGCTTATACGAATACTGGGAGGTTTTTGCTGGGAGGGAGTTTAAAACTGCGCGCTTTGAATGCTCCAGATCCGGAATCCGGAGAACTCTTTTTATGCATCGAACCTTTGATCTCTTCTGTCTTTTCCTTATTCTGATGACCTCCTGGATGCAAATTCACTATGAGAGATCATCGGGTTTGCTGTGATTTTGTTGACGCAAAACTCTATTTGGCTAAACTGGGATTCGTCCGGAGTAAGGTAACGGAACGCGACTTCTTGGGAGTTAGAAAGAAATTCCCCATTCCATTCAAATAACCGGTCATTTATCCCGACTTCCCACATCGATGAGTTGATGGTGATTTCATGGGCGGGGCGGTCCGGTAACTGTCGACTTCTTGCCTGGACTAAAGGTGCCCGCGGGCATGAGCTGCCTGCATACTTTATAGACAGGTTCAGGATTGATGCCTGGACTTGACCATTGAACGACTGTTTGATCACATGCAATCGAGCTTGGCAGTTGCGCAACATCCTGGCCAGGTATCTGATGCGTATGTGTGTCGTATTTCCGGGTCAATGCAGTGAGTTTATTCTGGAGTTCTGCAACCTCGCCCAGAAGCTTCTCAATTCTGTCATGATCCGACATCTTGACATCCGAGGCAATCTGGCTTTTCACTGTCGGCTTCCCCTGGCCTATGCATAACGACCCAATCGCGATTCCCACGAAAACGGAAAGTACTGCAATCCGATAATTCATATTGTTCTCCAAAGAAGTGGTCTCAGATCTTAGGATGCGAGACCTCGTCCCTTTGCTCAAATTAATGGCCTGAGCTGGCCACTTGGGTGAGTCTCGGGCCATCCTGCAAGTGATTGGCTCAACTTCCTAAATACGGCGATGCTGGAAACTTCAAACCGGTGGTAAAATCAAGCATCGGAGTCGGGAATTACCATTTTGGCGCAATGTCCTATAACGCGACTTCCGGGAACTTGGAAATATATCGGCCCAAATTCAGGGAATATAAATGACATATATGCAAAAGCAAGGGAGAAGAGGCTTAGGGCTCAACGAGGCGAACTGAACCGTTACCTTCTCTTTTCCGGTGAAAAAGAAAGGGCCGGGGAATTACGAAAATGATTGTCTGCGAATGAGGTCAACCGAGATTCAGTACTACGAAGAGATAAAATGCAATCAACATATTTGATCGTTTTTATTATTTTAGCGGCAGCTGTTGCGCAATTCAGCTGTGTGCATCACCCTCAGATAAAGTCAGTTCCAACTGGATTTGATTACCCTGCCACGTCAAGAACTATTAATCATGAGGAACCTTTTGTTGTTCGTAGAACGGAAGGCAAGGTTTTGGATCGTAACGGAAACCCGATTCACAAAGCTTTTGTAGAAATACTAACAACGAAATGGACTCGAGTTGAAGCACAACTTACTGATCCCAAGGGCACGTTTATGTTTAATCAGCTAAAAGAAGGCTCATACAATGTAAGAGTAGCGTGTCGTGCGTTTCGATCAATTGAAGGTCCTCTTCTGATCACCAAATCTGGATCTGGAGGCATTACTTTTGTTCTTGATCTCGATTGAGATATTTGCTCTAACGTGAAATAAGAAACTATCGTGTTTACGACGCAACGGCATAGGATCCCGTAGTCCCTCCAAAGAATGGGATGCGGAGACGGGGCTTTTAGAGTAAAGAACGAGAAACCGCATTCGAGGAAATTATGAGGATGCAGCAGTCTACACCCGCAAAAGCGGAGAATTGGGCTATTCAGGATGACTTGAATGAAGGCTAGTTTTATTGAGAATGCTGCAAGCCTTCATATAGCTGCTTGACTTCTTCAATGCGCGAAAAATTGGGGTAGTTGTCCATAAGCGTCTTCAGGCGCGATCTTGCCCCAACGTGGTTGCCTCTGTCGGCATAAAACTGCCCAACCTTAAAATCTCCGAAAGCCAATGTTTCTTCCACTCTTTCTAAAAGCTGCTGTACCGTGGGAGCAAACTCACTATCAGGAGATTGCTGAAGAAATTTCCGCATCTCCTGCGCAAAAGCCCTTAGGCTAGTTGTTTGATCACGATCCGATGGAGGTATGGATTCAGCATTCGGATCCTTGGTCCTCCCCATTGCCCCAATTAGTTGATCATCAGGCAAATGGCGTGGGGCTTGAGAGGTATACCCCCTCATCCCCGCAAAACTCATGAGGATTAGCAGAAAAAGTCCAAGTGTGCGCTTCATCAAAAACCTCTTTTCTTAGATTTTACGGCGAATCGCAAATTGCGTTGCAAAATATACCCTTCAATCTATATCAGGGTATCGTATAGCAGGCCGCGATCGTCCAACATAGATGTTTTCTCCAAACCGCGTTCGCGGAAGTTATGAATTTCAGCAGACAAACGCACTAACCGGAAGGTGATCGTATTAATTTAGTTCCTAAAAAAGGCCATTAAGCTTCCTTGACTTTCCACATAGGAAACAGCTACGGTATCGCATCATCTGATAAGAAATTGAATCGAATCGGATGCAAGCTCTTAATGACAGCGCCAGGAGGCAACAACCTGGGATTAAAACACCCCCGCTGAGTCGGCTTTAACACCCAAATTATGCCTAAAATCAGGATAGCGAACCCGCAGCCGGGATGCGCGAAGTACACATCTATCAACCAGGCGGAGAGATTCATTCGCCGCAAACAGGCCGTAATCATCGACGGCATGCTTCGTTTCCTTTCGCCCACGGAACAGAGGCGCTTGCAAACTGCAGCCAGGGTCATCCATTCCGAACGTCGCGCGAGCGATGTCTACATTCGCGGCATCGTGTGGTGGGATGGCAGAGATCTAGGCGGAATGCATCGGCATGATCAAGGGAAAGATGAAATTGATCTTTGCCGAGATTATGCATGAGCTGAAAGCTTATGGGTACCACGTCTCGCCCAGGCTGATGAACGCCATGTATTTCGGCGTTCCGCAATCCCGGCAGAGAATGATCTTCATCGGAGTACGAGAGGATTTGTGGGAAAATCCAAGCTCGTTAGCCGCTTCTTTTGGGCCTAAACCAGTTTCCCTGCAGTTCCATAGGAAAACTTCTTGTCATCAGCATCAGGCCTCAAATAAGGTAACGACAGCATAGGAGAGTCAGAATGGCGGCATATGTCATCGTCCAGGCTGAAGTCACGGATTGGGAAAGATTCAAAGAATACTTGAAGGAATCGCCTGGCGTCATTGCAAAGTACGGTGGCAAATATGTAGTCCGTGGCGGCGAACAGGTTTTGCTCGAAGGCAGCGGCGAAACCAAGCGGATCGTTATCATTGAATTCGCTTCGCTGCAAAAGGCTCAGGAATGGTACCGCTCCGAAGACTACCAGCGGGTCAAAGCGCTTCGCCTGGGCGCAGCCACGGGATCGCTGATCGCGATTGAAGGATGCTAAAGCACGCATTGGTGCAATTTCGGGTGCTTCGTGAAGGTATCCTCTGATTCCTTCACAAGCATGATCCTGTAACGGGAGAGAACGTTCTCGAATTTCTTCATGCGTGATATCTCCGTTACCGCTTCGAGGCACACCTGTGCCGCCCGATCTTCCGAAGAGCCAGTCAGTCAGTCTGCCTGTTTGGATTGCTTCTGCGGAGGGATATCGATAGGAGCACCTGTGAGCAACCCCTTGCGGGCCTGCGACCGATACCACGCGGCATGGCTGCCCTTGAAGGCCGATTTGGGAAACTGCGCCTTGACGGCCCTGATCAGTTCTTCATTCGTAATGACATTGTTTGCTGTGATGGCTTCGATGACCACTTGTTTGATGGTGCGTTCCTATCCAAACCGTAAAATTAGGCGTGGGCCGGGAACTTTTGGCCGGAGCGGTCAGTAAACACGATGCAGGCGCCAAAGAGGATGATATGGCAATCGGGCCGCTGAAAGATGAGCCTCAACAGATTCTGCAACTGAAGCAGGGACAGACGGAAGCGGCTGTGCCATTGATGGATCACTATGGCGAGGCGCTGATGCGTTACCTGTTTTCCATTCTGGGAAACCGCGAGTCGGCGGAGGATGTCTTTCAGGAAACCTGGGTGAAGGTGATGGAAAAGATCGGACAGTTTAAGGAGGATATGCCATTTGCTCCCTGGCTTTTCCGCATTGCCCGCAATGCCGCCTATGATGCGCTGAAAGGGAGAAGGCGCTGGTGGTCGCTGGATACCGGATCCGGGAAAGGCGCAGACGATGACATTCCGGAAGTGAAAAGCCCTTTGGATCTCGGGCATGAGGTTATCACGCGACAGACGGTGAGCCGCCTCATGAACAAGCTCTCGCCGGATCACCGGGAAGTGCTGCTGCTTCGCTTTTTTCAGGACCTTTCATATGAAGAGATTGCCGACTTATGCAGCTTGCCGCTGGGAACAGTGAAGAGTCGGCTGAAACGCGGGCTGGAGCATTTGGCCAAAAGCCTGGGGGAGGTGCGGAATCATGTCCAATAGAAATGCGGCATGCAGCAAGGGACAGAAAGCTCTTTTGGAGGCTTTTATGTCAGAGGGAGCGAAGGCGCAGCTTTCCGCCAAGCTATGCCTCCACCTGGAGGAGTGCATTTCCTGCCGACGCTATTGGGAAGCCTTGGGCGCTGTGCGGCTTGGCTTTCCGGAAACGCCGCTCTATTCGTCCTCTCTGAAGCATCGGACTTTGCGGAGGATAGCGGGCTCGCAGCCGGCGGCCGTTGCCAGATGGCTACCCTTGATAGTCCCAGCAGCTCTGCTCAGTCTCTCCATTTCCTTGCTGATTCCCGGCTGGCTGCTGTCGCGCATATTCCTGGATTGGACCGCATCGACCGCCATGGCGTACGGAGCGGGCTATGGGACCCTGATGCTTCTGGGAATTCTGGGGACCGCGGCAGCCGGTATTTCGCTGGTCGAAAGGGGCTATGTCTCCGCAGACCACGGGGAAGGTTACCGGACATAAAGGAATTGCAGCCGGCGGAAGAGTGTCATGAGTGTTCGTGAGTGCGACACATTTAATAAGGAGGAAATATGATCAATAATCTGAGCGAAAGCAAGGTTCCGGTCAAAGGACTGCTGATCGGTTATCTGGTGAGTCTGTGTCTGGTATGGAGCGGTCTCATCTGGGCATATACATCGCAGTCGCTGATGTTTGCATCGCCGCATGACCAGCATCCGATCCCGCTGCTGATACTTTGTTTCGTCAGCGTCATGGTGCTGCTGTTTCTGTTTTCCATCATCGGCATCTGGTTCTTTATCTATCACGATGCCGGCCGGCGGGGCATGAACCAGTGGTTGTGGACATTCATCGCCATTTTCATGCCCAACCTGATCGGGATAATCATCTACCTGATCCTGCGCAAGCCGCTTCTGAATCCATGCCCCGGCTGCGGGAGCATGCTGGAGCCGCAGTTGCTGTACTGCCCGCGCTGCGGTCGCCAGTCCAGGCAGAAGTGTCCGTCCTGCAATGCTCCGCTGGATTTGGGCAGCCAATTCTGCGGCGCGTGCGGTGCGAAACTGGCAAACTGAAACTTCTCCTTCAAAAGTGTTCGAGCCCGGGCTTGGACATTTTTGTTAGGGACTGGGCTTACCGACTTAGCCGGGGGGGCGCAACGTAACGTCTGGAAACATCTTCAACAAAGGATACGATCAAGCCATGGAACAGCACATCAAAATTCTGGGGATTATGAATATTGCCTGGGGCGCCATCAGCGCGCTGGGAGGATTGGCTATCCTGATCCTTTTTGGCGGTGCCTATTTGATTATGGAAATTGTGTCGCGCCAGCAAAGCACTGCGGCGACGGCACTCCCCTTTATTGCCATGATCGGGGTAGCAATTTCGCTGCTATTACTCCTTTTATCCGCTCCATCAATTATAGCCGGCATCGGCCTGCTGCGGCGCAAATCCTGGGCAAAAACCCTGGCCATTGTCCTGTCAGTCCTGCATCTATTTAACATCCCTCTGGGGACTGCTCTGGGTATATATGGCCTGTGGGTTTTGGGCTCGCCGCAAAACCGAAATGATCCATAATTGCTATCCTGCGATTCCACTCCTGGTGTAAGCTAGCATCGGTTTTGAAAAATCGGCAAGATCCGTATCCGCACATTTGATGCTGTGTATCTGAGCGCGGCAAGACAACTATTTCCAGAAGAAACGTGAGGAGCCCTCGATGAAAAGACGCATTCCCTATGTTCCGAATGAGCTGCGCGTAATCGATACTCTGCCCGCCTTTTTCGGCCCCGGAAATCCGCTCCGAGATACGCCTGTCACACCCCGAGAGAATATTTCGGCGCTTTTCTTCGAAAAACATCCGTATTGGCTGCCGCTGCCCGGAGATTCCGCCATGATTCTGCCCCCGCTATACAACAATCAGCTGGGGCGCGGCGGCCCTGGGGGTACTACGGATGTTTTTGGCATTCAGTGGGAATGGGTGGAATCCGCGGGCGGCTCAATGGTGCGCCCGGGCAAGCCCCTTCTGCAAAGTGCCAACGAATGGAAAGATAGAATCAAGATGCCGGATATTGATGCGTGGGACTGGGCGGGGGAGGCCGAAAAAACCAAACTCGACAGCCGGGTGTCCACCCAGATGACGTTCCTCAACGGTTTTTGCTTTGAACGGCTGGTGTCCTTGATGGAATTCGCGCCTGCCGCCATGGCAATCATTGACGACGAGCAGATCGATGCGATAAAGGCGCTGTTTGCCGAGTTGACGGATCTTGGATGCAAGCTGGTGGATAAGTTCTGCACCTATTGGCCGGGATTGGACGGTTTCAATATCCATGACGATTGGGCGGCGCAGCGCGCGCCGTTTTTCTCGATGGAGGTCGCCAGGATGATCGTCCCATACATGAAAGAGCTGAACGACCATATCCATTCAAAGGGCCGCTATGTAACGCTGCATTCCTGCGGACACGGCGAAGCCCGAGTCCAGTGTTTCATAGACGCCGGCTTCGACGCGTGGGATCCCCAGATAATGAACGATACCGCGAAGCTATGGGAGGATTACGGCAACCGGATATGCATTTCCGTGGTGCCGGAACCGTTTGACCCTGAGACAACAAGCGACGAGGAGCAGCGCCGCCGCGGCCGCGAATACGCCGATCGCTTCAGCGTGCCGGGAAAGAGTGCGCAGTTGGGCTTTTATGCCGGGCCGGTATTGACTCAGGCATTCACCGATGAGGTCTACACACAGTCGCGCAAAATCTTCCTTAAATGGTAATTTAATTAATGGGGACGGACCACGATAAAGCTTTCGCAAGATTATCGATAGCTCAATTTTTAGGATTGAAAAATGTGCTTAGCTGCAATTTTAGGCGGCATTATTGCGTTTAAGCAATTTTCATGATGTTTGGGAGCCTCGCTGATTTCTTAAAACCAAAAATACCCCTTCAATTCTGCGTCTAAGGCCCCTTTCGGCCTGCAAAACAAAACCTTTCCGCTTTAGTTCAAGTGATTTAACGTGGTCCGTCCCCAATCTTCATCAGGAGATCGATCTGGCGAATTAGCTCTTGAGCGCTTCGGACAAGATCGTCTGCTTCCTTCAGGCAGCATTCTGCAAATGCACGGTCCCGTATCCCGGGATAATTGGCCAATACACTGAGTTGAGCGCTTTTGAGTGAGGCATAAGCGAGTTGGGCTCCAATTGCCGCATCAGTCCGGGCATTGGGATTGCCAATCTCAACAAGTCTTCGCAGAAGTTCTAGGACTCTGAAGGCCGCCCGTACGTTCTTCATCGGAGTCCGGGTGGCATCCTTCATTGCGCACTCAAGCGCTTCCGTGCGCGCCTCTTCTTCTTCCTTGGTATGCCTTGGCATTCTCTTGGCGGTCAGAACCAAACCAAATGCGCGGGAATCCTCGGCTGCAAGCCCATGAAGCTCGCTTCTGGCTTCCGTCAATTTTATGTGAATTTCCCTAATCAGGGAGCCTTCCCCGGCGAATTCGGGCCGCCCTTCGCTCAATCCGGCCATCATTTCGCCCAAAGCTGCTGCAAAAGATCCAACGTGCGCAGCCACGTTTCCTCCGGCTATGGCCGGATCAGGCCTGGCAATATTTGCTGAAAAATCCTCAATATTCATCCAAATGCAACCTTTCTTCTGAGTACTTGGGAACGGACCACGGTAAAGCCTTCGAAAGATTATCGATAGTTCAGTTTTTATGGGTGACCAAAGGGCCTAGCGGCAATTTTCGGCGGCACTCTTTGCTTTAGTTCTTCCAGCCAATTGAGGACGATGTTGATCTTTGGCGAGCCTTCGGATGCGGAAGCACCGGAACCGGATTCTTTTATCAGCAGGAAACGCTTGCCGTCCGGGCTGATGTCCCAATTGACGGATGCCTCAAGGACGTAGTCGCCACGAAAGAGGATCCTGGGCGCGTTCGGATTGAAAGCCGGTTCTGTCTCCACCGTGACTGCCAGGACCGCGCCCGCATTAGAACCGATTCCCCGGTAGAAAAGCTCGCGCCCATCCTGAGACCAGAGGGGCTCATCTCCGCCATTCGTCGAGACCTGCCATTTCCCGCTGTCCAGAGCGGGGAACGGGCGAACATAAATCTCATACTGGCCCGACTCGTTCGAGGTCTGTGCAAGCCATCGTCCATCCGGCGAGATTGTTGGGTATACCTCGTTATGGGATTCGTTCAACAGAGGCTTCCATTGACGATCTCCATTCATCGGCATAGCCGCAATGTCATAGTTTGCCGCCTTCCTGTATAGGACGAACAGGGTTTTTCCGTCAGCCGATATGGAAAAAGGATAGTTGTTTTGATTGGGGACCGACATGAGCTGTTCCGCATTCCCCGTACCGCCCTTGCCGATTTTTTCCACAATGCTGTAATGCAAAAGGCTTTGACCGATTTCAGGCATGCACTCCTCCAAAGTGAAGACCTACATGCTGCCTGGTTGTGACTGGCAATCCGTTTGGATAATTATATGCGGCCAAGGCAGGCGGGCGAAGGAAAAATCCCCGGTTAAATATATTTGAATTTTGGAATGCTATAAAACGAATGATTACTATTGCTTCTGGATTCCCGTTGAGGACACCGGTGACCGCACCCCGATTGCCTGGCCCGCCTTCGTCCATTGTCTAAATGTTCAACAGCTGTTCCGAGAAGGCCCGTGCGGCCTGGGCTTCCTCGATCGATCGGAACTTGAAAACACCGCGGGGATTTTTGCGCTGCGAGATCAGCCGGTACCTATTGCAGTGGCGCACAAACCGCTCGAACGCATTCTTTGCCTCTGTACGGATTGGCGCTGCATTCATTTCTTCCAGGGAGTCATAAAATCTTCTTACAGCCATAAATGCCCCCCAAAAACTCCATTCTAAAGCCCATTTAGGCCTGACAAATTGCGCCTTTCCGCTTTGTTGCCAGAGATTTGGCGTGGTCCGCCCCCGGTTACAACTATGAGCTTGGAATTGCGCATATAAAAGTAGTAGGTTAGGAGCATCAGGATCCGGACAGAATTATTACCCCGTGAATCGCGAAGGAGGCATCGTGAGACATAACACATCCCGCAGACAATTTCTGCAGGCTGGATTGGCACTGCCTGCTGCCCGACTTGTATCCACAAACAGCATGAGCATGTTTTCGCCCGCGCCGGCCGGACTGGCCTATCGAACCCTTGGAAAGACGGGACTGAAGGTAACGAGCGTCGGCTGCGCCGCGGGATCAATCCCCGATCCCGATATCCTCGCGCGAGCCCTTGAGTTGGGGATCAACTACTACGACACGGCGCGCATCTATGGCCAGGGCAAAAGCGAGCAGATCCTCGGAAAGGCCATCCAGGGGAAAAGAGACAAGATCGTTCTGGCCAGCAAAACCTATTCCAATACGAAAGCGAAAATACTCGAAGACATAGAAACGACCCTGAAGACTCTCGGAACAGACCATCTTGATGTGTATCACCAGCATTCCAGGCATACGCCAAAGGAAATCACGGATGAAATGATCGAGACGATGGAACTCGTCAAAAAACAGGGCAAGACGCGCTTCATCGGCGTCAGCACTCACGATCCGAATGCAATGGTGGATTTTATCCTGAAGGTCGGCAAATTCGATGTTGTGCAAACCACCTATAGCTACGCCATCGGCGCTCCTTTCAGAGACGCCGCCATAGCCCGGCTGAATAAAGCCGGGATCGGCGTCGTGGCCATGAAGGTTGTCATCGCGACCGCCACACCCAAGGGAGATAAAGGGAACCACCTCAGCAACGAGGGCGGCCTTGCGGCAATCAAATGGGTTCTGCGCAATCCCGGAATATCGACGACAGTGCCGTGGTCGGAAACCAGGGAAGAACTGGAAATCAACTTCCGCGCAATGGCTGAGGATTTTACGGCCGAAGATGAAAAGATATTGTTTGTCCGGAACGAGCAGATCCGCGAGCTCTATTGCCGCATGTGTTTCCAGTGCAAAGGGAAATGCCCGAAGGGAGTACCGGTTGCCGACGAGCTGCGTTTTCTCGCCTACAACGATTTCAAAGGGAATTTCCACGAGGCCCGGGAAAGCTTCTGGGAGCTGCCGAGGAGCATCCGAAACATCCGCTGCGCTGATTGCGCCGAATGCGTCGTTCAATGCCCGAACGGAGTCAAAGTGCATGAACGGCTGATTCGCGCGCAGGAGCTTCTTGGTTAGGCTTAGAAAGTGGAAGGACAGTCACCGGTGTCCCAAAGGTGATTCGAAATTCGAGATTGGGCCGGCGCAGGTCATCTAATTTCGAATCCGAAATATGGAGGCTCAAAAGTGGCTAAGGCGGCCGGCATCCATTTGGAACCGCAAAAACACCTCGAGGAGATGCCTGTCGGTATTCCGGCTGCGGCGGGCGGCGCGAAGCTTAGAGTGGAGTGCTATGCGGGGTATAAGGCGGATCAGCGGCCGCGTTTGTTCATTCTGGGCGGGCAACGTTTCGAGGTTCGCGAGCTGCTGGACACCTGGTACGGCCCTGACGACGAGTACTTCCGCATTATAGCCGACGACGGCAACATTTATGTATTGCGCCACCGGCATGCAGGCATCGAGGATTCCTGGTCTCTGGAGGCCTACCGGCGATCCATTCAGAAATAGAAAGCATGCCGGGTCGCGCCGTCCCGGAATCCCGTATCCTATTAAGGAATAAATCATGACAATCTATGCCGTTCCCAACGTCGCGACGCCGGGCAGGCCGGCGATTTTCAACCCGGAAATATGCAACGGGTGCAACACCTGCGTGGAACACTGCCCCATGGATGTGTTCATCCCCAATCCCGAAGAAGGCAGGTGCCCGATCATCCTGCACCCCGAGGAATGCTGGTACTGCGGCACCTGCGTCAACGACTGCCCGCGTCCCGGGGCCGTAAAGTTCAACTGGCCTCTCCAGCAGCGCGGTTACTGGAAACGCAAGGAAACAGGACAGATCTTCCGCGTCTGACGGGCGTGAAACCCATCAAGTACCGGCGTTTTTCCGTTCTATAGGAGTTGGCGGACTATGACTTCATTTCATGAATTTATCGCAAGCGACGGGCGCGTGCCTGTGTGGCCTTATCCAATTCGCTATGACCGGGAACAGGAGATCCGGACGGATGTGCTGGTCGTCGGCGGCGGCATCGCCGGATGCTGGGCCGCCATCAGCGCGGCTCGAAGCGGCGTGAGCGTCGCCCTCGTCGAAAAATCGGCCACCATTCGCAGCGGAGCCGGAGGGCCGGGATGCGATCACTGGTGCGATACGGCCGCAAATCCACTCTCGAAAGTCAATCCCGAAGAGTGGGCTCAAATGCTGACCGACGGATTCGGCGGATACGGCAACGGCATCGGCCGCGAAATCCAGTGCCGGGAAAATTACGATACGCTTCTCGAACTGGAAAAGATGGGCGGCAAGATCCGGGACACCGACGGCCGGTTCACTGGCGTCGAGGGCCGAGACGACAAAACCAAATTCCTGATTTCCCCGCGCATGAATCCGTTTCACGACACCAATGTCGTCATCCGCGTCTGGGGCACCACGTTTAAACCGGCGCTCAAGAAAGAGTGCGAGCGGCTTGGCGTCCAGGTTTATGACCGCGTCATGGCCACGAGTCTGCTGACGGAAAAAGGCATTCAGGGGGGCAGAATTGCCGGCGCCACCGGAGTCCATGCCCGCACGGGCGAATTTCTGATCTTCAAGTCCAAAGCCGTCATACTCTGCTCTTCTTCGGGCGGATCCCTCTGGCTTATCAATACGGAACTGTCAGGCTACAACACCATGTCGCCCCGCACAGTGTCCGGGGACGGCATCGCGATGGCGTGGAAAGCCGGGGCTGCCCTCACCATGATGGAGCGATCCGGAATCATGGGCATCACGCCGGGATTCAAACACAGATGGTATACGGGCGCGGGCGATGCCAGCTACGAGAATGTTGCGCTGGTGGACGCCAACGGCAAAGCCCTGCCGATTGTTACCGAACCCGGCTGGCGCCAGAAGAATGTCGATCGGATGGGAATGGGATTTGCGGCGATCCGCGAAAAAGTGCTCAGCGGCGAATATGCGTTGCCCTTCTACGGCGACTTCCCGTCCATGCCGGAGATCGAGCGCAAAGTCGTCTGGAACATGCTGCTGGAAGAAGAGTGTACGGGCAAGATCATTGTCGACACCTATAGCGAATCCGGATTCGATCCGGCAAAGGATCAGCTTCAGAACTACGCGCTGATAGAAGGATCCAGTCCGCCTCAATGGCGGGAGGCCAACGGCGGCGGCCTGGTGGTGGACTGGGATTTGAAGACGACGCTCGACGGGCTGTACGCGGCAGGCACGCAGCTGTTTTCGCCGGGAGACCACAGCTTCGCGGCTGCAACGGGGAGATACGCCGGCAGAAAAGCGGCGGCATATGCGCGGGAGGTTGGTGACGCGGCTGTATCCCGGGATCAGATTACACTCGAAAAAGCCAGAGTCTACGCCCCCGTCAAAAGAAGCGAAGGAATGGATTGGAAAGAGCTTCACGCCGGCATCGCCCGCGTCATGCAGTACTTCTGCAGTGAATACAGAACTGAGCCGCTTTTCAAGATTGCCCTGGAATCGCTTCAGGAAATCGAGGAGAAATGGGTGCCTGCGTTGCACGCGCTCGATCCGCACAAGCTGATACGGAGCCTCGAGGATTTGAGCATGCTGGCTCACGCCCGGATCTTCATACATGCCTCTCTGGCGCGCAAGGCCAGCAGCCGATTCCTCGGCTTTCAAAGGATTGACTATCCACAGATGGATCCGCCCGAATGGCGCAAGTTCATCACACTCAAACAGGCGGACGGCAAGGTTCAGGTCGGAGAGCTGCCTCTTGGCTATTGGGGCAATCTCAAGGAAAACTACGAATCGCACAACAGGGACTATGCGGGCGTTTACGATGCGAAAACTTAAGATGATGATAGGCGACGTGGAAA
>JAEAMF010001144.1_pt1 | contig 21717 bp, 16 predicted proteins | sample 8958721 | NCBI WGS metagenome assembly JAEAMF01 (sample SAMN16933255, study PRJNA681124) | bioreactor sludge metagenome | isolation source: anaerobic bioreactor treating anionic surfactant - SDBS | place: India: Bengaluru | collected 2019-02-28
TTGCTTTTTCATTTCTCCTCTGTCAATAACACAAATCTAAAGGTTCTCCGTGGTTAAATAAAATGTCAACATACCTTCAGGTCAAATTGCTGGTTCATAGAGCTTTAGCCTTCAAGTTTTATAGGTTATGCATTTCTTGGGTGGTGTAATGACAGGGATTATTATTACATTTGAAAACGGATAAGCAGTAGGTTGTTATTTAAAGTAATTAATTGACAACGATTTGAGCAACGAATCCTACATTTATGGCTTGCGTCCTGTGATCGAGGCCATCGAGGCAGGCAAGGAAATAGAGAAGCTCCTCATTCAGAAAGGGTTGCATGGGGAGTTGTTCGCAGAGCTGATGAAGAGGGTATCCGATCGTCAGATACCTTGCCAGACTGTGCCGCAGGTAAAACTGAACCAATACCCGGTGCGCAACCATCAGGGCGTCATTGCATTTATATCTCCTATTTCTTATTATTCTGTCGAAGATATCATCCCCGGCTTGTACGAACAGGGTAAAGTTCCCGTGATCCTGATTCTGGACGGGCTGACCGATGTACGGAACGTGGGGGCGATCGCCCGGACGGCGGAGTGTGCAGGCGTGGATGCGCTGCTGATACCTTCCCGTGGATTTGCACAGATCAATGCGGATGCCGTGAAAACCTCCGCCGGCGCCCTGGCCAGGATCCCCGTCTGCCGTACTTTCAACCTGTTCCGGACCTGCCAGTATCTCAGAAATTCCGGATTACAACTGGTAGCCTGTACGGAAAAAGGAGTCGAATGCTATCACCAGGTTAGTTACCTGCTTCCAACCGCCATTGTCATAGGATCGGAAGATACCGGCATCTCCAGGGATATCCTCAAACTCGCCGATCGGCTAGTGCGGATACCGATCCTGGGAGAGATCCAGTCACTGAACGTGTCGGTAGCCACTGGTGTGATCCTGTATGAACTCGTCAGGCAGCGGCAGGAAATACACCCTGCATGAAAAAACCGGTCATCAAATACAGCTGCGGGATCATCCTGCTGCTCTATATCATCGCTTTTGCAGCCTTCAAACACCCCCGGCAGGAGTGGGACAGGGTGATCAACAGCGACGGAAAGGCATATTATGCTTACCTCACTGCCATTTTCATTTATCACGATCTGCAGTTTAACTTCGTTGAATCCTATGAATCGTCCTATTACCCGGCAGACCGTTCGGCTTACAAGGAATTTCGGGTCAGGATCGACGACCGCATCGTGAATAAAGCTTACCCTGGACTTGCCGTCTTGTGGCTTCCATTTTTCCTGCTGGCGCATCTCATCACCCTGTTGGCTGGTTTTTCATCTGATGGATATTCTATTGTTTATCAGTATGCCATGGGTTTGTCAGCCCTGTTTTACCTGTGGCTGGGTTGCACTTTCCTGAAGAAGTTGCTGATGCTCCTTGGCACTCCGGAACGTCGTGCGATACTGATCACCCTGGTGACCGCATTCGGTACGAACCTGATTTACTACACGGTCAATGAGAGTACCATGACGCATACGTATAGTTTTGCTCTGGTGGCAGCGTGGATCTTTTTTGTGATCCGGACATTCCGCAACGGCCAGCTATCATGGCTGCCTCTGATCGCACTACTGACCGGACTGATCATCATTATCCGTCCCCTCAATGCGCTTGTGTTGCTGACCGTTCCCTTCTGGGCAGGTGGCTGGGGAAATGTGAAATCGTTCCTGTATTCGCTGAAAACAAACCGCATGAACGGGATGACATCCCTTCTCATATTCATTCTAATCCTGGCCATCCCCATCGTACTGTGGTATCTTCAGACAGGTAAACCGCTGGTTTATTCCTACGGAGATGAATTTTTTAACTTCTCCCGGCCCAGGATCGCAAAGATCCTGTTCAGCTATGAAAAAGGCTGGTTTCTGTATACCCCGGCCGCGCTGATCAGTTTCATTGGATTCGTGCCGCTTCTGCGCAAAAGGATACCAGGTTCACTTTTTTTACTGGTATTCTGGATCGTCTTTATCTACATGTCATCCTGCTGGTGGATATGGAATTACACTTCCCGTTTCAGCCAGCGGATCTTCATAGATTTTTTAGCTATAAATGCAGTCATGCTGGCTACCCTCTTCCAGCCAATGCCGGTGAGAGGTCCGGGCTGCTGGCTGCTGGCTACGCTTCTTTGCCTGCTCATCCTTCTGAACATTTTTCAGTATTACCAGTGCTGGAAATGGATTTATCCGATAGGGCCGGTGACCAGGGAAACCTACTGGAAGCATTTTTTCAGTGTTAGGCCCATGGCCTCCGCCGAATATCCCCCTGAGGCAAGGTTGCTTCGCGTGAGCACTTTCTGTCACGGGATGGAGAGCGATGCAGGATGGATCAACCCGGGCAGCTCTACGGGTGATCTGGCCCACACAGGTGTTTTTTCAGCCGGATCAGGTGGCAGGGACACGATCAGCACGGGCATCGACAAGCTGGTGAAACCGCTGCTGGAGGGGAAGCACGCGGAGACGATCATCAGCGCCTGGGTATGCAGCCAGTCGCGCCATCCAGGTGTGACCCTGGTGGTGGATTACCTCTCATCCGGCCTGAGTTTTTTTTATCAGTCGTTCCCCCTGGATCCCTATCTCCGCAAGAACACCTGGACGTTCGTCCGGTTTAAGGCAGTGGTCCCGCGGCTGCAAACCGACCTGGACCATGTTAAGGTATATTTTATGAATCATTCCCCGGAAAGGACCGCTTTCATTGATGACGTGTGCATCGAGCTGATCTCCCTGCGCACCAGCAGTGAACCTGTTCCCACCGTGGTCAATTTACATGGGGACAAAATATCTGTTTTATATACGCTGATCCATGATATGGAAACCGATTCCCTGGGCACCAATCCACACACCCTCACCGATGACTTAGCCATGACTGGTCGGAGCTCATCGCGAATTGATGCATCGAATCCCTACAGCGCCGGATTCCGTGGTCCCCCACCTGCAGGGATGGACCTCTTACACCCGGAAATTCAGGTCAGCGCTTACGTCCTTACAGACGCGGATACCTCCAGGGCTGTGCTGGTGGCTGATTTTCGTGATCGGGGAAGATCTTTTTATTACTCTCCTTTTGCCCTGGGACCCAGCCTCCGGAAGGACCGTTGGATCTTTGTTGAGAACCTGATCACTATGCCTCCTGTACTAAAAGCGGATGACGAGGTACTGATCTATTTCTGGAATCCATCAAAGTGTGAGGTGGTTCACCTGGATGACCTGAGAATCGATTTCCTTTCGGTGAAAGAAACCCGATCCATGAGCACCGATGTGATCGATCCGCGGATGATCCTGTCCGATACGGCATTGCTTCATGAAATGGAGTACCCCATCGGGTGGAAGAACGAGGTGACCCTGTCTGACGCGCTGGCTCTTTACGGCCGTCGTTCCTGCAGGATATCAGCTGATAATCCCTACAGCGTCGCGCTGCAGGGCCCACTTACCGGTTTTATGAAAGGAGATGGAAAGATCCGCATCGGAGCATATGTTCATTCCAACGCCAGGAATTCATCAACTACGCTCGCGGTGGATTTCAGGCGCAATGAGAAAAGCTACCGGTACGTACCGTATTATATGAACATGCGCAGCCGCTTCATGGAGTGGGAATACGTGGAATTTGTCACACCCGTCCCTGATGACCGGTTGCCTGGTGATGAAGTTTTTATCTATTTTTGGAATGCCTCTCCGGATGAGGTCTTTTTTATCGATAACATGAACGTCGAATTCATTACCCTTGCTGACCAAACCGAATGAAGAAGTTCACCATCCATCGTACGACTGCGGCGTTACTCGCCCTGGTACTGCTGATGGCCGCCGTACTGCGCCTGCTCCACCTGTCGGGATTTTCCTTTTCCAACGATGAGCTCAGCGCCCTTTACAGGGTTCAGTTTGACTGTTTCAGTGACCTGGTGTCAAAAGGATTTTACGTGGATGGACATCCGGGCGGGGTGCAGGTGTTCCTCTACTACTGGGTGAAGTTGTTCGGTATGTCAGAGTTTGCCATCAGATTGCCGTTTGCAGTTGCAGGGATCCTTTCCGCCTTCATGACCTATAAAGTGGGAAGGCGCTGGTTCGGTGATGCTTCCGGCATCTGTGCCGCCCTGTTCGTGGCCATTCTAGAATTTCCGCTCCTCTACAGCCAGGTGGCCCGTCCCTATATCACCGGATTGCTTTTCGTCCTGATGACCACCTGGTTCTGGACCCGGCTGGTGTTCGATGACGAAAGCATGAACAAACGGTCCGTATGGATCCATGCGGCCTGGCTCACCCTGTCGATGACCCTATGCATGTATAATCATTATTTCAGTTTCCTGATGGCAGCGATGATCGGTCTGACAGGGCTTTTTTTCATCCGACGGAGAAACATGGTACCGTATCTTGTATCCGGGGCAGCTGCCATCCTGTTGTTCCTTCCGCATCTTCCCATTACCCTGAACCATCTCCGAATCGGTGGGGTGGGGTTATGGCTTGGAAAACCGTCATGGGATTTCATCTTCCGGCATATCTTTTACATTTTTAATGAGTCCTGGTTTCTGCTTATCCTAGTGGCTGCGGTAGTCGGCTGGACGTTATGGAAGCGGCGCCGTACGCTGGCCTTTGACCGGTTCCGGCTCTTGACCCTGCTGTGGTTTCTGTTGCCCATGATCGTCGGATTTGTTTATTCAAGGGCTGTGAATCCTGTCCTTCAGCATTCGGTGCTTATTTTTTCCTTTCCGTTCCTGATCCTCTTTTTGTTTTCCTGGGCCGTACCACTCTCTGACCGCATGGGACCGGTCCTGTTCGCGGTACTGTGTGTAGCCGGCTTGTTCAGCCTGCTGACGGAGAAGAAGTATTATCATTCCCAGCATTTTGGTGAGTTCAGGGACATAGCGCTTCACGTGTCAGAATGGGATAAGACCTACGGGGAGACGAATATCGGCCGCGCCATCAATGTGAACAATCCATGGTACATTGATTTCTACCTGAAAAAAATGGGATCCCGGGCGAGCTTCCTTCAATACGAGAACAAAGGAGGGCTGGACCTGCTGGATCTGAAGCACGTGGTGGAGCAGTGCCGCTCACCGTATTTCGTTTACGCGTGGACCAAGCCCACCCTGCCGGAAACAGAAGACATCGTTAGGACCTATTATCCGTACATCGTGAAAAAATATGATTATGCTGATTTATCAGCCATAGGACTGTATTCAAAGGATCCCCCAGCGAAACCGTTTCCAGAGCCCGAACCGTTGCTGGTCGTAAGGAATGGTTTTGAAACTGCCGGGCGCTGGCAGGCGGATCTTCTCCGCCAGGACACGGTCAGCTGTTATAGCGGATACGCCGCTTACCGTTTTGATTCGGCGGTGGAATATGGCCCCGCGTTCGACACATTGTTCGGACAGATATCAGACGAACCGGTCCGTTTGATCAAGGTGTCGCTATGGGCGATGGCACCGTCCGGATTGAAGAAAACCCCCATCGTCATTTCGGTGGATGATGCAAAGGGAAAGAACTATTTCTGGGCGTCCCGTGACATTGAAAACTTCCTTGATGAGTATACATGGGGCAAGGTACATTTCACCTGCAAACTACCAGATGCTCCCTCGGCGGCCGACAGGCTGAAGATCTATATATGGAATACAAAAAGAAGTGAATTCGTTACAGATGAGATGGAGATTCGCTTTTATGACTGATGTCAACCGAAATGTGATTCTATTGCTGATCGCTGCAGCTTTGTCTTCCGGGGGTTGTCATCGTACAGAAACAACCTACTGGGAGAGCGGCCTGAAAAAATCCGAAGTTACGTTCCGCGGAAAAAAATATGATGGAGTATCTACGTGGTGGTACCCCAACGGGAGTAAACAGATGATGGCGACCTATCGCCGGGATAAGCTGGATGGTCAGATGACACGCTGGTTCTATTCCGGGGAAGTAGAATCCGTCACGTATTATTCCGGGAACCGGAAAAATGGTCTGTCTGTCCTGTACGATGAATACAGGCGGAAATTGTCAGAAGAGAATTATTTGGACGACACCCTCCACGGTGTCTGTACCACCTGGTTCCCGAACGGTAAGGTCAGGTTCACGGGTTACTATGACCATGGATACTATGACAGCACATGGACGTACTTTGACAATTTTGGTGTGCGTGTCGGGGAAGGTACTTATCGAGATGGGACCGGAGTCCAGAAGGGATTTCATAGGAATGGCCGGGTGATGAGGGAGATTCCCTACGTGAAGAATATGAAGCATGGCGAGGAACGGTGGTTTGATGAAAACGGAGAACTGGAGAGGATCCTGGTTTATGAGCAAGACCAGCTGATCGGAGAAAAGCCTGTTCATTAAAATATATTCATCAAAATTCGGTTATCTGAAAGATTCAGTGTACCTTTGCGCTGTTTATCGTATAACATTGTTAATTCATTAACAATGTTTTTTATTAACCAATAAATTCATAGAAATGGACATTGAAAGAATTATGCTTGACCTGGAAAAAAAGCATCCTGGTGAACTTGAGTATCATCAGGCGGTCAGGGAAGTGCTAGAATCAATTGAGGATGTATATAATGAAAATCCACAATTTGAGACTGCGGGTATTCTGGAACGGATCATTGAGCCTGATAGAATTTTAACCTTCAAGGTCCCCTGGGTGGATGATCATGGCAAGGTGCATGTCAATCTTGGCTACCGTATACAGTTCAACAACGCCATTGGTCCATACAAAGGCGGATTGCGTTTTCACCCCAGTGTGAACCTCAGTATTTTGAAATTTCTTGGATTTGAGCAGATTTTTAAGAACAGCCTGACGACATTGCCAATGGGTGGGGCCAAAGGAGGATCGGATTTCAATCCGAAAGGCAAGTCCGTCAATGAGATCATGCGTTTCTGCCAGTCATTCATGCTGGAATTGTGGAGGATAATCGGTCCTGAGATCGATGTGCCGGCCGGTGATATTGGAGTTGGAGGAAGGGAGATCGGGTTCCTCTATGGTATGTATAAAAAACTCCTGATGGAGCACACTGGCGTATTGACCGGCAAGGGCCTTGGGTGGGGCGGAAGCCTGGTACGTCCTGAAGCTACGGGATTTGGAGCAGTCTATTTTGTGAACGAGATGCTGAAGATGAATGGCGAGGAGATTAAGGGGAAGACTTTCGCGGTCAGCGGATTTGGTAATGTGGCATGGGGTGCTGTGACCAAGATCAATGAACTGGGAGGTAAAGTCCTCACCATTTCAGGACCGGACGGATACATCTACGATCCGGATGGCATCTCGGGCCCGAAGATCAAATATATGTTGTCCCTCAGGGCTTCCAACGAAGATATTGTTCGTCCGTATTCGTATGAATTCCCGAATGCCGAGTTCCACCAGGGCAAGCGTCCATGGGAAGTGAAGTGCGATATTGCCATGCCGTGTGCCACACAGAATGAGCTTGGCAAGGAAGATGCCCAAAACCTGGTGGCCAACGGTTGTAAATACCTGGCAGAAGGCGCAAACATGCCCTGCACACCGGAAGCGATCGAAGTGTTCCAGGAAGCAAAGATCCAATATGCTCCTGGGAAAGCGGTCAACGCCGGCGGTGTCACCACTTCCGGTCTGGAAATGTCACAGAACGCCATGAAGCTGGGATGGCCAAGGGAAGAGGTCGATGAACGCCTCCACGGCATCATGGCCAGAATTCATGCTACCTGCGTGAAATACGGAAAGGATGAAACAGGTTATGTGAACTACGTCAAAGGTGCCAACGTGGCTGGATTTATGAAAGTTGCCAACGCTATGCTGGACCAGGGAATCGTATAAATCTGACATGTCAGTAAAAGAGGCTCTTTCTGATAAAGTGGGAGCCTTTTTTTTTATAATTTTGTGAGCATAGGAAGCAGTATTTGTTTTTAACCCTTAAACCAGATGATAACATTCAAATCGGTGGAAGATATATTGGATTTCGCTGTTCAGAATGAGCAGGAAGCCGTTGATTTTTATGCAGATCTTGCCAGGCAGGCCAGGAACGAAGAAATGAAAAAGGTCTTTGTACAGTTTTCGGGGGAAGAGATGGGACATAAATCCAAGCTTCTCCATCTGAAGTCGACAGGGCAGTACACCCTTGGCAAAGAACAGGTGATGGATCTGAAACTATCGGATTACCTGGTAGATGTGACACCCTCTCCCACTATGAGCTATCAGGAGGTACTGGTACTGGCCATGAAGAAAGAGAAGAATGCATTCAGGCTCTATATGGACCTCTCCAGACTAGCTCCAACCCCGCATTTGCAGGAACTTTTCGTGTCCCTTGCCCAGGAGGAATCCAAACATAAACTACGTTTTGAGCTTGAATATGACGAATTTGTTCTGAAAGAGTTCTGAAGGCACATGCCACAATCTCCTTTTTATCAGTAATCCGCCATTCACCCACAGGAAATGCAATTTGTCCATCCATATTTTCTTTTTGGATTAATTTCCATTTCCATACCCATCATTATCCACCTGTTCAATTTCCACAGGTACCGGAAGGTCTATTTTACCAATGTCAGGTTCATCAGACAGCTAAAGCAGGATACTCAGAAACGTTCGCAGCTAAAGCATCTCATCATCCTTTTGCTGAGGATACTTACGATCATATTCCTGGTGTTGGCTTTCGCACAGCCTTTCCTTCCGGTCAGACAGTCCGTTACCGACCTGAACCGCAAGAACCTTGTTGCCGTTTACCTCGATAATTCATTCAGCATGGAGTCGGTCAGCGGGAGCATTGCCCTGCTTGACCTGGCCCGCAACAAAGCACGGGAGCTGGCCGGGGCGTACAGGGCCTCCGATGAGTTCCTCCTCCTCACCAACGATTTTGAAAGCAGGCATAACCGGTTGTTGTCGAAGGAGGAATACATGCAGCAGCTGGATGAGGTGACCTTTTCGCCTGTCCACCGTGACCTCTCTGAAATTTTCGGCAGGCTGTCGGATGATCGTTTTCAATCTGTGGAAATGAACCACCTGATCTACCTCATCACCGACCTTCAGAAAAACCTCTTTGACTGGAACGTGATATCCCTTGACTCCAGCCAGTTACTCTATCTTATTCCCCTGCAACCGGATAATCCCTCCAATATCTTCATTGACAGCTGTTGGTTCGAGAATCCGGTTCAGAACCTGCTTGGACAGTCGACCCTTAGAGCACGGATCTTCAATTGTTCCGGAACTGACCTGGAAAAGATTCCCGTACACCTGTCAGTCAATGGATCGCAAAAAGGGCTGGCCAATCTGGACATACCCGCCAACCGCCCGATCGAACTGGAAATATCATTCATCAACCATGAGGCGGGCATTCACTCAGGGGTACTAACCCTGCAGGACTCCCCCGTCACTTACGACGACCAGTTTTATTTTTCGTACAGCGTCCATGAGTTCATCCCCATACTGAATGTTTACCAGGGCGGGGCAGATCCTTACCTGAATGCCGTTTTCGGAAAGGATTCCACCTTTGTCCTTGAGCAGTCGTTCACAGGCAACCTTGACTATACCTCATTCATCAATTACAGGCTGATCATCCTCGATGGCCTCGAAGCTATCTCCAGCGGGCTGTCCCAGGAATTGAAACGTTTTGTTGAAAATGGAGGGAGCTTGGGCGTTTTCCCCGGCAGCGAGATCGATCTTCAAAGCTACAATCAGTTTTTTATCTCTCTCGGGACGGGCAAGTACCTTGCCCCGGATACGACTGATACAAGGGGCACAGCTATCAATTTGGACCATCCTGTCTACCGTGATGTGTTTGAGTTCATTCCTGAAAACATCGATCTTCCCCGTATTCAGAGATATTTCCCGATCACCCGTTCGACCCGGTCAGATCAGGAACAGCTGATGATGATGGAGAACGGAAACATGCTTCTGTGCGTCCAGTCGGTAGACAACGGGCTGGTATACCTCTCGGCCGTGGGTCTTCAGGATTCATTTTCAAATTTTCAGAAGCACTCCGTATTCGTGCCCACGATGTATAACATGGCCATGCTGAGCCATCAGCGCCAGAAGCTGTTTTACACCATCGGGGAAGAGGAGGTGATCGAATTGCGCGGGCCCAGCCTGCAGGGTGACAAGACCTACCGGATAAGCAGTCCGGCCAATGATTTTTCTTTTATTCCGGAACACCGAATCGTTGACTCCCGCACATATCTCTACACGCACAACCAGATCCGGCAGTCGGGCAATTATCTCCTGGAAACAGGTTTGACTGCCCTCAACGGTGTGTCGTACAACTATGACAGGAGGGAATCGCTGATGGAATATCACACGCCGGAGGAGGCGGTTTCCCTGTTTACCGCAGCGGGGATCGGACAGGTGGTCAGCATCAGCGACACGCGGCAACCATTTTCCGTGATCATGGAGGAGCTCAGCAGCGGCATCCGGTTATGGAAATGGTTTGTAGTGCTGGCATTGGTGTGCATCGCCGGGGAAGTCTTTATAATACGGTTCTGGAAGTAAGGTGTGTGAAATTCCATTATTTTTGTTTATTCAGGGATGAACGATCAGGATGAAATATTGCAGGAAGACGAAACCTCACGACAGGTTGAGCCTGCTGAAGGTGCAGAGGATGTTCATAAGGTAAGACATCTTTCAGGTCTCTATGAAAGCTGGTTCCTCGACTATGCTTCCTACGTCATCCTGGAGCGGGCTGTCCCGGATGTGTATGATGGCCTGAAACCAGTGCAGCGCCGTCTCCTCCATGCGATGAAGGAGCTCGACGACGGACGCTACAACAAAGTGGCCAACATCATCGGCCACACCATGAAGTATCACCCGCACGGCGACGTTTCCATCGGTGATGCACTGGTGCAGATGGGTCAGAAAGAGCTTCTCATCGATACCCAGGGCAATTGGGGTAATATCCTGACGGGTGACAGCGCTGCGGCTCCCCGATACATCGAAGCGCGGCTCTCCAGGTTTGCACTGGAAGTGGTGTACAGCCCAAAGATCACAGCCTGGAGGGCTTCGTACGACGGACGAAACAGGGAGCCGGTCACCCTGCCGGTGAAGTTCCCCCTGCTGCTCGCTATGGGCGTGGAAGGTATTGCCGTGGGACTGGCCTCCAAGATCCTGCCCCACAACTTCAACGAATTGCTGGAGGCATCCGTCCATATTCTGGAGGGGAATGACTTTACCCTGTATCCCGACTTCCCCACTGGCGGATCGGCGGATTTCAGCAAATATAACGACGGTCTGCGAGGAGGTAAGGTTCGTATCCGCGCACGGATCATCCAGCAAGATAAACGGACACTGGTCATCACCGAACTGCCCTTTGGAATCACCACCTCTTCCCTCATCGAGACCATCATTGCAGCCAACGATAAAGGCAAGATCAAGATCCGCAAGATCGACGACAATACGGCTGGCCAGGTAGAGATCGTAGTCCACCTCGCACCCGGAGTGTCGCCCGATACCACCATGGATGCACTGTATGCGTTTACAGATTGCGAGATCTCCGTGTCCCCCAATGCATGCGTGATCCTGAACGGCAAACCGAGGTTCTTGGATGTGAAAGAAATCCTCAGGATCTCCACCGACAATACCATAAAGATCCTGAAAAAAGAGCTCCATGTCCGCAAACTGGAGCTGCAGGAGGAACTGCTGTTTTCTTCCCTGGAGAAGATATTCATTGAGAAACGGATATATCGTAAAATAGAAGAATGTCAGACATGGGAAGCAGTCATCGAGACTATAGACCAGAGCTTGAATCCCTACAAAAAGAAGTTTTTCAGGCCGATCACCACGGAAGACATCATACGGCTGACCGAGATCAAGATCAAACGGATCTCGAAATTCAACTCTCTCAAGGCTGACGAGGTCATCCGCGAGCTGGCCTTCGAACTGGAGGAGGTGGAGAATCACCTGGAGCATGTGATCGAGTTTGCTATCAATTATTTCAGACAGATACAGAAAAAATACGGTGCCTCGCGCACACGGAAAACAGAGATACGAAACTTTGACACCATCGAGGCAGCGATGGTCGCGGCAGCCACCCAGAAACTCTACGTCAACCGGGAGCAGGGATTTGCCGGAACGGGACTGAAAAAAGATGAGTTCGTCTGCGATTGCTCAGATATCGATGATATGATTGTTTTCAGGGCGGACGGGAATTTCATCGTCACCAAGGTCCTGGAGAAGTCTTACGTGGGTGAGAACATCATCCATGTCGACATCTTCAAAAAGAATGACGACCGTACGATCTATAACCTTGTTTACCAGGATGGCAAGCATGGTAGCGTTTTCGTCAAACGCTTTCCCGTCGTGGGGATCGTCAGGGACAAAGAATACCTGATCACACGCGGGAACGCCGGATCAAAGATCCTGTACTTCTCGGCCAATCCCAACGGGGAAGCAGAGGTCATCAAGGTATATTTCAAACCCAAACCGAAAATGAAGGTCCTGTCGATGGATTTTGACTTCGGGCAGGTGAGCATCAAGGGACGCAACACGCAGGGCCGCCTCCTGACGCACAAGGGAGTGCGCAAGGTGGTCAAGGGAGAAGAAGGGGTTTCGACACTGGGCGCCATCGACGTATGGTATGACGACACGGTCAGGAGGCTCAATTACGACGGCCGGGGGGAACACCTGGGAGCTTTTGCCGGTGAAGACAAGATCATCACTATCCTTCAGTCGGGCTGCTACCGGATCAACGGCTTCGAGCTTTCCACCCATTTCGAGGAAGATATGATTTGCATCCGGAAATACGATCCGGAGGAGGTCATCACTGCCGTCTATCTGGAGGCCGAAAGCGGGGCCCCCTACCTTAAACGTTTTCAGGCAGAGCTTTCGGTGAAAAAGGTCAACTTCATCGGAGAGGACCCTAAAGCGCAGCTCATCGCAGTAAGCTTCGGGGTGATCCCTCAGGTGGAGATCGTGTTCGTGCCGAATCCGCGGCGGAAGACCGGCAGCGAGATCGTCTCAACAGCTGAATTCATCGGCGTGAAAAGCTACAGAGCCCGCGGTAAAAGGCTCACAACATTTCCCCATGAGGCCATCCGGTTCCTTGAACCGGAAACACCTGCGGGCACTCCTGAAAATGACTCCCCGGAAACAAACGATGATTACACTTCCGGAGAGAACCTGCTTGCAGAAGATGCTGCAGAAGAAACCCAAACGGAGGAAGAGATCCGGCCACAGGATAGCGGGGAACAGGAGACTGTCGAAGATGACATGACGGTTGAGGAGATCGATGAACAGGAAGATGTGCCCGGGGAAAATCCTGAACCGGAAAAAAACGGGAAAAAAGGCAAAGAAGGGGGATATGGACAGATGGAACTTGAATTTTAGTGTAAAACCAACTATTATGAAGAAGCATCTTTTATTGATCAGCAATTCCACCAATACTGGTGAACTGTACCTTGAGTGGCCAAGGCAATATATAAAGGAGTTTTTGGAAGAAAATGGCGTCAGGCGCATCCTTTTTTTGCCGTATGCAGGGGTCAGTCTTGACCATACTCATTTGGAGAGATCTTACGATGTGTACGAACAGAGGGTACATCAGGTCTTTCAATCGCTGGGATACGAGATCTATTCGATCCACCGGGAGGATGATCCCATCAAGGCGATCGAAAGGGCTGAAGCTATCGCTGTCGGGGGAGGGAATACGTTCCACCTGGTGTACATGATGCATGAGCTGGGCCTGATGGATCCCATCCATAAACGTGTCCAGGAAGGGATTCCCTACATGGGATGGAGCGCTGGCGCCAACGTCGCATGCCCCACGCTGAAAACGACGAACGATATGCCCATCATCCAGCCTCAACGCTTCGACTGCCTCCACCTGGTGCCGTTCCAGATCAACCCTCATTACCTGGATGCTCACCCCGAAGGTCACGGTGGCGAAACCAGGCAGCAACGGATTGAAGAATTCCTGCTGGTGAACCGGGATGTGTTCGTGGCCGGACTTCGTGAGGGCACCCTGCTCCAGGTGGATGGCGACCAGATCCGGTTGAAGGGCAAACGACCCATGCGTCTGTTCCGGTACGGACGTGATCCTGAAGAGTTTGAGCCGGGCAGCGATATCGGACTGCTCATGAATTATGCCTGATACCGTCCGGTACTATTTCATCAATTATACAGCACTGTAAACCATGGACAATAAACTAAAGGAACTGACGGATAAGATCTATGCCGAAGGAATCCTCAAAGCGCGCCAGGAAGGGGAGGAGATCATCGAAAAGGCAACACGGGAAGCCGCCGAACATCTGGAAAACGCCCGCAGGGAAGCTGAACAGATCGTCGGACAGGCACACCGGCAGGCCGGAGAGATCAAAAAGAACGTTGGTGCAGAGATCAACATGACCATCCACCAGGCACTGGGATCCTTGCGACAGCAGATCACAAACCTGGTCACCCTCAAGATCGTGGATCAGCCTGTCGGGCAAGTGTGTTCCGACAAGGATTTCATGCGGAAGCTGATCGAAATGCTGATCGAACGATGGCCTGAAAATGAGAAATCACAGGGATTGCAGATCACCCTGCCGGAAAAGTTCAGAAAAGAAATGGAAGCATACTTCACCACCCGGGTGCACCAGACTCTCGGCGGGGGATTGGATATTGTCACCGATTCCGGACTGGCAACGGGTTTCCGTATCGGACCCAGGGATGGCAGTTACCGCATCCATTTCACCGACGAGGATTTTACGGGCTTCATCCGGTCTTACCTTCGCCCGCGAACACAACAGATGCTTTTTGAGGGAAATACGAAATGAGCCGGAACTATTATTATCTTGTGTCAGGTCTGCCTGAACTTCTGTTCGGACAGGGCAAAAGACCGCATGATCTGCAGTCGTTCAGGAATGAGCTCCGCGATTTTCTACATCCTGATGATTATCAGCTTGTTGAACTTCTTTTTTTGCCTTATGACCATATCAATCTTTTGAACCTGCTCGGGAAGAAACCGACACCTTTCCTTTCGCTCGGTAAATACACGCAGGAGGTGCTGGAAGAGGAGATCCGGGAGCCGCTTCACATACCGCCGTACTTCCGTCACGTCATCGAGCGCTACCGCGAGGAAGCCGGCGAGCATCCCGAGCAGTTGTGGGAGAACTACGTGGCTGAGCTGTATTATGATTACGCATCATCCTTTTCCAACGAGTTCATGCGTTCCTGGTTCGGGTTTGAAAAGAACCTCCGGAACTTCCTAAGTGCATATACATGCCGCCGGCACCAGATGCCTGCCGAAGAGGAGTTGGTGGGCCGCGACGAGCTGACAAAAATACTGAAAAAGAGCCAGGCAAGGGATTTCGGGCTGTCAGGAGAACTTGATTTCGTGGAAAGGCTGATGACTCTCCTGGAAAATCCCAACCTTCTTGAACGGGAGAAGGGGATTGACCTGTTTCGGTGGAACTATCTCGACGAGCTGACCACCTTTCACTATTTCAGCGTGGAGGTCGTCCTGAGTTATGTGATCAAGCTGCTGATCACCGATCGCTGGATGAAGCTCGACAAACCGTCGGGCCAACAGCTGTTCGTCAAGCTTCTGGACGATCTCAGAAACAGTTATGAATTTCCAACTGAATACACAATCCATGAGAGAAGGTAACGTGACAATGGGGAAGGTAGCGGGTATTGTTGCCAACCTGGTACATATTGAAGTGGACGGTCCGGTCCATCAGAATGAGATCTGTTACATCCACCTCGGTTCCATCCGGCTGATGGCGGAGGTGATCAAGGTGCAGGACCAGTTTACATATGCACAGGTGTTTGAAAGCACCAGAGGGCTGAGGGTAGGCGCCCATGTTGAGTTTACGGGCCATATGCTCGAGGTGACCCTGGGCCCGGGAATCCTATCTAAGAATTACGACGGCCTGCAGAACGATCTTGACAGGATGGAAGCCATTTTTCTGCAGCGGGGTGAATACACGTATCCTTTGAATGAGGACGTTCTCTGGCAGTTCACACCACTGGCTGTCCCCGGACAGACCGTCACGGGGGGCGACTGGCTGGGGGAAGTCACCGAGAATTGGATGAAGCACAGGATCATGGTCCCTTTTACCATGACGGACACCTATACGGTGAAGCAGATGGTGGCGGCGGGAACCTACAGGATCCATGATCTCATCGCGACACTGGAGGACCGTTCCGGCCGTCTGTCCCAGGTAACGATGGTACAGAAGTGGCCTGTAAAGATACCCATCCGGGCCTTCAGGGAAAAGATCAGGCCGTTCAGGGTGCTGGAGACCGGCGTGCGGTGCATCGACACGTTGAATCCGATCACCGAGGGCGGGACGGGCTTCATCCCCGGACCGTTTGGATGCGGCAAGACCGTCCTGCAGCATGCCCTTTCACGTCAGGCGGAAGCTGACATGGTGATTGTGGCCGCCTGCGGGGAGAGAGCCAACGAGGTGGTGGAGATCTTCAAGGAATTCCCCGAGCTGACCGACGCGCGCACCGGCCGCAAACTCAAGGAGCGGACCACGATCATCGCCAACACGTCCAACATGCCCGTGGCGGCCCGCGAGGCCTCCGTGTACACAGCCATGACCATCGCTGAATATTACCGTTGTATGGGACATAAGATCCTGCTGCTGGCCGATTCCACTTCCCGGTGGGCACAGGCGCTGCGGGAGATGTCGAACAGGATGGAGGAACTTCCCGGACCGGATGCTTTCCCGATGGACCTGCCGGCCATCATCTCCAACTTCTACGCCCGGGCGGGATACGTTATCTTGAACAACGGCATAACGGGCTCCATCACCTTCATCGGGACAGTGTCGCCCGCCGGGGGTAACCTCAAGGAGCCGGTGACCGAATCCACCAAAAAGGTGGCCCGGAGCTTTTACGCGCTCTCCCAGCAGCGGGCCGACAGCAAACGGTACCCGGCCATCGACCCGATCGACAGCTACTCAAAATATCTCGAGTATCCTGAAGTGAAAAAATATTTTGATGAAAATATCTCGGAGGAATGGCTCGACCAGGTCACCCGGTTGAAAGACCTCCTGATCCGAGGCAAGGAAGCCTACGAACAGATCAACATCCTGGGCGACGACGGAGTGCCTATGGATTACCATATCCGGTACTGGAAATCGGAGGTGATCGACTTCATCATCCTTCAGCAGGATGCCTTTGATAAAGTGGATGCCTCCACACCCATCGAAAGGCAGAAATACCTCATGGAAAAAATCCTGAACATCTGCAGCATGGAATTCACCTTTGAGAATTTCGAGGAGGTAAATCCTTACTTTAAACGACTTATTAACGTACTGAAGCAGATGAATTATTCCGAATTCAGGTCGGATGCTTTCAATGGCTTCGAAAAAGAACTTGACATCATTTTATCAGAACGGTTGAATTAATGGAAAAAATAGCTTTTCAAAAGATCTATACGAAGATCACGCGGGTGACCAAGGCCACGTGCACGTTGCATGCGAAGGATGTGGGGTATGAAGAGATGGCAGTGGTGGGAGACAGGCTTGCGCAGGTGGTCAAGATCATCGGCGATGAGGTGACTCTACAGGTTTTCAAGGGGACGGAGGGTATACCCACCAACTCCGAGGTGGTTTTCCTTAGCCGGCCACCCATGCTGACGGTTGGTGATGAGCTGGCAGGGCGGTTCTTCAATGCGTACGGCCAGCCCATCGATGGCGGGCCGGAGATCGGCGGCGAGGAGCGGCCGATCGGAGGCCCTTCGGTGAACCCTGTCAAAAGGGAACAGCCCTCCCAGCTCATCGCTACCGGCATCGCCGGCATTGATCTGAACAATACGCTAGTCACAGGCCAGAAGATCCCCTTCTTTGCCGATCCCGACCAGCCTTACAACCAGGTGATGGCAATGGTCGCACTGCGGGCCGAAGTGGATAAGATTATCCTGGGCGGCATGGGACTTACTCATGATGATTATCTCTTTTATAAGCAGGTGTTCGACAATGCAGGCGCTCTCGACCGTATCATCAGCTTTGTCAACACCACCGAGGACCCGCCCGTGGAACGGCTGCTGGTGCCCGACATGGCCCTGGCTGCAGCCGAATACTTCGCGGCCGACAAGAACGAAAAAGTGCTGGTACTGCTCACCGACATGACCTTGTACGCCGATGCGCTGAGCATCGTCTCCAACCGGATGGACCAGATCCCTTCCAAGGACAGCATGCCCGGCTCACTCTACAGCGACCTGGCCAAAATTTACGAGAAGGCCGTCCAGTTTCCCGCAGGGGGATCCATCACCATCATTGCCGTGACCACCCTCTCGGGGGGCGACATCACCCATGCCATCCCCGATAACACGGGATATATCACTGAAGGACAGCTCTTCCTGCGCAGGGATACCGACATCGGAAAAGTGATCGTGGATCCCTTTCGGAGCCTCTCCCGCCTCAAACAGCTGGTCATCGGCACCCAGACACGGGCCGACCACCCCCAGGTGATGAACACGGCCATCCGGCTCTATGCCGACGCGGCCAATGCCCGAACCAAACTCGAGAACGGCTTCGACCTCACCGAATATGACCAACGCACCATGCAGTTTGCCAGGGAATATTCCTCAACACTGCTGGCCATCGATATCAACATCCAAATCACCGAAATGCTCAACACCGCATGGGAATTGTTCAGGAAGTATTTCCGAAGGGAAGAACTGGGGATCAAACAGGAGCTCGTGGACAAATACTTCTAAAATCAAAGATCAAAGATCAAAATCGAAAATCGAAAAATTTAAAATCGAAAATCGAAAAATAATTACACCGTAGGGGTTCAAGTATTATAGCATTGTAACATCAGCTTATGGCGATCAAATTTCAATTCAATAAGACAGCGTTGCAGGAGCTCAACAAGCAGTTGATCATAAGGGAACGTGCATTGCCCACGATCAAGAACAAGGAGACTGCCCTGCGCATGGAAGTCAAAAAAGCAAGGGATGACGCCCATGAGCGCGACCGGAACCTGGCGTTGAAGCTGGCCGAATATGAACAGATGGTGGAGCTCTGGGGAGAATTTGATCCGTCACTGCTGTCCATAAAAGATGTGCAGCTCGCTGTCAAAAAAATTGCCGGGGTTAAGACCCCTGTCCTTGAAAAAATTGATTTCCAGATCAGTAAATTCAGCCTGTTCAATGAGCCGGCGTGGACCATGGATGGCCTTCAGATCCTCAAGGAACTGGCAGGCATCGCTATCGAACGAGAAGTGTTCCTGCGAAAGATGGAACTGCTGGACGTTGCCAGAAGAAAGACCACCCAGAAAGTGAACCTGTATGAAAAGGTACAGATACCAGGTTACCAGGACGCGATCCGGAAAATAAAACGATTTATGGAGGACGAGGAAAACCTTTCCAAGTCGGCCCAGAAGATCCTTAAAAACAGGCAGCAGGAGGATCAGACATGATCGTACCTATGAAAAAATATTCTTTCCTGGTCTATCACAGGGATTATCCAATGTTCCTGGAAGAGATCCAGGAGCTGGGCGTGCTTGATATTTTGGAGCGTCAGGCCGGGCAGGATCCGGATCTTCAAAACAAGTTACTGCTGATCAAGCAGATACAGGGTTCGATCAAAGCGCTGACTCACCGCAAACAGATTCCCGTGGAGGATGAATCGGCGCACGATGACGGGATCAGTGTGTTTGAAAGGATCCAGTCCCTGGAGGCGGAAACGGAGAAACTACGGCACCAGCTGGTCACCTTACGGAAGGAACAGGTGCTGTCGGCTCCCTGGGGAACATTTTCCCGTGAAGGGATCCGCCGGCTGTTGGACGAGGGCGTCCACACACGATTATATACCTGCACGGAGAAGAAATTCAATCCTGTCTGGACGGCGAAATATGCCTTATCGGTGATCAGCTCTTCACAGGGGAAGACGTATTTTGTGGTGTTCGACACAGACCGTGAGCCCGCGGAGATCGATGCCGAGGAGGTTAAACTGCCCGACCGTCCGGTGGATGAGGTGATCCTGGAACAGGAAAGGGTACAGGGCAGGATCGATGCGATCGGACGCGAACTGGATGAGGTGGCCCGCAGGCACATCCCTGCGATGAAGGCCTCCCTTCACGGACTCCAGAACCAGGTGGGGCATCAAAGAGCAGTCACCCACACCCTCCGTGAGGCCGATGAAAAACTGATGATCCTCGGGGGCTGGGTGCCGGCCGATAAAGAACCAGCGCTGCGAACCATTTTTGAGCAAAAGGAATATGTTTTTCTGGCTGGTGATCCCCAATCCGGCGAAAAACCCCCGGTGCTGCTGAAGAATAACCGTTTTGCACGTTTGTTCGAGCCCATCGGTAACCTCTTTTCATTACCGGATTACCATGAGCTTGACCTAACGCCTTTTTTCGCTCCCTTTTTCATGATGTTCTTCGGTTTCTGCCTGGGCGACGCCGGCTATGGACTGTTCTTCATTGCAGGCGCCACGATCGTCAAACTGACGATGGGGGAGAAGGTAGCCCGTTTCCGGTCCATCCTAACCCTGGTCCAATGGCTCGGGCTGGGAACGCTGATCTTTGGCACGCTTACCGGTACGTTTTTCGGCATCCAGCTTCTGGAAGTGAAGCAACTTGGTAATTTCCGGAGGATCATGCTCGACAACGACGAGGCTTTCAACCTGGCGCTCATCCTTGGTGCCGTGCAGATCCTGATAGGAACGGCCATCCGGGCAGTCAACCAGTTCCGGCAGAAGGGATGGCAGTACAGTCTTTCACCGATGGGCTGGATCCTTCTTCTTCTTGGGCTGGCAGATACGATCCTTTTAAAGCTCACCGGTGTCTTCGGCCAGGTGATGATCTACGCCAGCCTGTTCCTCATCGTGTTTTTCAGCGATCCCGGACTGGGGATCTTCGGGCGCATCGGGAAAGGATTGTGGGATCTGTACGGTATCACAGGAATTTTCGGCGACTTGCTCTCCTACATCCGGTTGTTTGCCCTGGGCGCTTCGGGAGCCGTCCTGGGCTTTGTGATCAACGACATCGCTTTACAGCTGCTTTCCACCGGACCCGTCATCGGCCATCTTCTGTTCGTCGTTTTCCTGCTCCTGGGACATGCCCTGGTCATCGCCATCTCGGCCCTGGGTGCCTTTGTACATCCGATGCGTCTGACATTCGTCGAATTTTATAAGAACTCCGGCTTTACCGGAGGCGGAAAGAAATACAATCCATTTTCAATAAAAAAATAACTTAATACTTGTTCTATGGAGACAGCGGTTATACTTGCATACCTTGGACTGGCCCTTATGGTCGGATTATCCGGAGTCGGAAGTGCCATCGGAGTGACCATTGGTGCAAACGCCACCATCGGCGCTCTGAAGAAGAATGACTCAGCGTTCGGAAGCTACATGCTGCTCAGTGCACTGGCGGGAACACAGGGGCTGTATGGATTCGCCGGCTTTTTTATCATATTGAATTCCGGCGTGATCGCAGCCTCGATGACTACTCTGCAGGGTGTTGCCATCCTGGCAGCGGGACTGGCCCAGGGACTGGTCTGTCTGATATCGGCCATTTATCAGGGAAGGATCTGTGCCAACGGGATAGCCGGCATCGGATCGGGGTATGATGTGTTCGGAAAGACCATGGTGCTGGCCGTTTATCCCGAGCTGTACGCAATCGTGTCCTTTGCCACGACCTTCCTGATCAGCAGCGCCATTTAATGTACCCTGCCTCTGCACTAGAGGCTGTGTCAAAATGGATTTATTGATGTTCACTACCCCTGCAGAGGGTGTGTCAAAATACAATTAAACCACGGAGGGCACGGAGGATTCACGGAGATCCTTTAGATTTGTGTTATTGACAGAGGAGAAATGAAAAAGCAAAAT
>JAEAMF010001145.1_pt1 | contig 21716 bp, 17 predicted proteins | sample 8958721 | NCBI WGS metagenome assembly JAEAMF01 (sample SAMN16933255, study PRJNA681124) | bioreactor sludge metagenome | isolation source: anaerobic bioreactor treating anionic surfactant - SDBS | place: India: Bengaluru | collected 2019-02-28
AGTAGGTCATCGTCAAGCACCTACACAGAAACCCCGACCAGCCACGCTGGTCGGGGTTTCGTCTTTGTGGTGTTCGGAAAGTACGTTGGTAGTTTCGATGCAGAGCATCGCGGCGTTTGGCTCGCCATGACTCGAGTCGGTTTAGCTGCAGGTGCGCTGCTGGGCGCAGACTGGAGGTGGTGCAGTCGGCTAGAATCGCGCCTTTATCCAGCACGCGAAGATTCCCCATGTTCTCGGCCCGCCGTTTCGCCCTGCTCAGTCTGTTGCCCTGCCTGTCCGGCAGCCCGGCAGGGTTGGCTGCCGATTTGTTTCTGGCCAGCGAGGAACTGCCCGAGGTACTTACCGCCACGCGACTCAAGCAGTCGTCTGCGGCAGTACCGGGTAGCGTTACCGTGCTTGACCGTGCGCTGATCCAGGCCACCGGGGCGCGCGACATTCCCGAGCTGATGCGTCTGGTTCCGGGGATGATGGTCGGCTACAGCGGCTATGCAAAGGGCAACCTGGCCACGGTCAACTATCACGGCAGCCGTGCCACCGAGGCACGTCGCCTGCAGGTACTGGTCGATGGTCGCTCGGTGTACAGGCCGGGTTTGGCCACGGTGGACTGGGGTGATATCCCTTTGGCCATCGAGGACATCGAGCGTATCGAGGTGTTCCGCGGGCCGAACACGGTCAGTTACGGCGCCAACGCCCTGATGGGTGTGATCAGCATTACCACGCGTAACCCGGCCGACAGTCAGGGCTCTCGGCTGAAATACACCCGTGGTGAGCGTGGTGTAGACGACTGGTATGCCAGCCAGGGTTTTCGCGCCGGCAGCGGCGACTTCCGTCTGTCGCTCTCGGGGCAGGAAGACAACGGTTTCCATCACACCGACTGGGGAGAGAAGTACCGCGACAGCCGGCGCAGTACCCGCATGCAACTGAGTGCCAGCCATGCCGTGGGCGATAACCAGACACTGGACTGGCAACTGGCGGCCAAGGAGGGCAGCAACCAGCGTAACTATGATTTCGAGGATGAGCCGCTGGTGGAGAGCATCGTGGCGCCTGGAGATACTGACCGAGACGTCAGCGCTCGAGATTATGCCGGCTCGCTGCGCTGGAACGTCGACCTCGACCCCCGGCACAATGTGCAATTGCAGGCATATGCGCAGCGCTGGGAGCGCCGTCAAGCCTGGCGCAGTTGCGATCTGGGGCTGGCCTTCGATCCGGACGTGGCGGCCCTATTTGCCCTCTCCCCGGACTATCTCCACCAGATATCCGGGGTCATCAGGGCTGGCGAGATTCTCGGTACCCGTTTCACCGTTTCTCCGCCCGGCACTCCGGAAGAGATGGCGCTGGGCCTCGCCATCATGAACAAGTTCTACGACGATCCGACGGCGCGCAGCGCGGTCTGCGGCGATACCGATCAGGACATCGACGAGACCCGGTATGACCTGGAGCTGCAGGATACGCTGGGTCTGACCGACAATCTGCGCCTGCTCAGCGGCATAGGTTACCGACATGACCGCAGCGAATCACGGACCTACTTCAATGGCAACCTGAGCAACGATATCTGGCGACTGTTCGGTCATCTGGAGTGGTACCTGACCGAGCACCTGGTGTTGCAGGGCGGCGCGATGTACGAGCGCGACCGGCTCAGCGGCGACTCGCTGACGCCAAGGATCGCCCTCAATTATCTGATCACTCCTCGCCATGGCCTGCGTTTCGTCTACTCGGAGGCGATTCGCTCGCCGGACATGCAGGAGAACAACGTCGACTGGCGCTATCGTCTCGACAATCTCAGCGGGTTGCCGGGGCGCGACTCGGCCTATGGATTCGCCCACGCAGTGGGGCCGGGAAATCTCGATCAGGAGATCATGCGTTCGCGCGAGATCGGCTACAACGGCCACTTCGATTTCGGCCTGAGCATCGATATCAAGGTGTTCAACGACGAGATCCACCGCATGATCAGCGAGCCGCTGGACGTCAAGGAGTTCGAGCCCAGCAATCGCCACTGGATGTGGTTCCGTGGTGCCGAAACCGAGATCGACTGGCAGGCCGGCCGGCAGGATCGCCTGCGTCTGACCTACGCCTATGTCGACTTTGCTGCCTCGCACAAGAGCGACCGCCGGCTGACCGCCCGCTACAGTGGTTCGGCAGGCTGGATGCGCGACTGGGGTTGGGGCTGGTCGAGCGGTCTGTTCTATTACGGCGCCGACCTGCTCAATGAACGCCGATTCGAGCGGCTCGACCTGCGCCTGGCCAAGCGCCTCTACCTCGGTGGCACCGAGCTGGAGCTGGCGGGTGTGTTGCAGCAGCGTCTGGACGACGAGCCGCTGACCTGGCGGGAAAACCTTTACGATGACCGTCGCCAGCTTTACTTCAGTGCCCAGGTCGAGTTCTAGCGTTCAGTTCGGCGGTGCCTGATCGACCACCATCTGCCCAGCGACCAGAAGGCGGGCATGGGCGCTGGTGGAGAGTTCCAGCAGGCACTGGAGTTCCTTCTGGAATTCCTCGACCTGATCGAGCCAGGCTCCGAACGGCTCGGCGCCGATCCGGCGCACGGTATCCACGAGTTCGCTCTTGCTCTTGGTGAGCGCCAACAGGGTTATGCGGCGACCTATGCCGATGCTGTCGCTGTTCTCGGCCGATCTGGCCTCTTCGACGGTGAACAGTGGCTCGAAGTCGATGTCGGTCAGTTGTGGAGCGTCCATGCGCATTGTCTCTCCGTCGTCGAACCGATATGCCTGCGGCTGCCGTTGGCCAGCATGAAGGCCCGCTCTGCGTCAGCATATTTGCATGATTTCAGAACTATAGCAGTGGCCATATGACCGGCGATGGCCGGTAGCTGGGCCTGCGGCTCAATCGGATGAACGGTCAGCGCTGCTGACGGGGGCGAAGCCTGGCTCGACTGCCTCAAGTTGCGCGAATGCCGAGCATCGACAGCAGGTTGCGGATGTCGATCGGCTTGACCAGCAGGTCGTTGAAGCCGGCAGCCATGATCTCCCGGGTTTCCGCCGGCAGGGCGTGGGCGGTGTAGGCGATGATGCGCAGGTCGGCGTTGGCCGGTTCGGCGCGCAGGCGCTGGCAGACCTCGATGCCGGACATGCCGGGCATCATGACATCGAGCAGCACGCAGTCGAAGTCTCCGCTGGCGGCTGCCAGCAGGGCCTCGGGGCCGCTGGCGCACTCTACCACCTGGCAGCCGTGGCGCTCGAGCAGTACCCGTGGCAGGGTGCGGTTGAAATCGGTGTCGTCGACCAGCAGGACTTTCATGGCCTCTCCATCGTGCGCAGCGGCAGACGCAGGGTGAAGGTGCTGCCCTTGCCGGGTGCTGAGGTCAGGGTGATCTCGCCGCCCATCATGGCGGCCAGCTCGCGGGACAGCGCCAGCCCCAGGCCGGTGCCGGCATGCTGGCGGGTGACGAAGGTATCGATCTGGCGGAAGCGCTCGAAGATCGCTTCCTGCTGTTCGGCAGGGATGCCCGGGCCGCTATCCGCGACGGCAAAGCACAGGGTGTCGCCGTCGCGGCGCAGACTCAGGCGCACGTACCCCTCGGTGGTGAACTTCAGTGCGTTGTGCAGCAGGTTGCTGAGGATCTGCAGCACACGCTTGCGGTCGTTGCACAGGCTGGCCGGCAGGCCCGCCGCCACTTGTTCCTCGAGGGCCAGGCCCTTGCCCTCGGCCACGCCCCGATGCATGTCGAGGGCGTCCTTGACCAGGTCGTCGAGGCGGAACTCGCTGACCTGCAGCTGCAGGCGGCCGGCCTCGATGCTGGCCTGGTCGAGGATGTCGTTGACCAGGCTGAGAAGGTGGCGACTGCTCTTGTTGATGATGCCGGCGAATTCCCGGCTGGTGGCGTCAGCCCCCATGTTCTCGAGGTATTCGGCATAGCCGATGATGCCGTTGAGCGGGGTGCGCAGCTCGTGGGACATGGAGGCAAGGAATTCGGACTTCAGGCGGTTGGCCGATTCCGCCCTGGCCTGGTTGACGCGCAGGTGGGCGGAGACGGCGCGCTGGCGTTGCAGCAGGCGGGCGCTGAGCAGGCCGAAGGCCAGGATGACCAGCGACATCAGGCCGGCGAACAGGAGGTATTCGTTGCGCCGCTGCAGGTAGTCGGCCATGGCCTCTTCGCGACCGACGCCGACCACCACGGCGAGCGGCAGGCCTTCGACCTTGCGGAAACTGAAGATTCGCTCCACGCCGTCGATCTGGCTGGCCGAGATGTAGTGGCCCTGGGTCTGCTCCTTGAGCAGCGTGAACAGCGGCGATGCGGAGATGTCGCGGCCCACGCTGGCGCTGAGATCGTCCTCGCTGCTCGAGCGGCGTGCACGCACGACGCCGTCGAAGCCGACCACGGTGATGATGCCGTCGTGCCCGAGTGCCACGTCGTTGTACAGGCTGGTGAAGTAGAAGGGGTCGATGGAGACCACGGCGACGCCGCCGAAGCTGCCGTCGGGCTTGCCGATACGCCGGGTCATCTGGATCGACCACTTGCCGCTGGCGCGACCGAGTACCGGTTTGCTGACCCACAGCTCGTCGCTGGGGTGCTCGCGGTGCACGCGGAAATGCTCGCGGTCGGACAGGTCGATCGGTGCATGGTTGGGCAGATTGGACAGGATGTAGGTGCCGCGCTCGTCGATGATGCCCAGTTGGTTGAACAGGTTGCCGATGATCAGGCCGTCGCGCACGAAGGCGGCGATGTCGATCTGCCGGCCGTTGCGCTCGTACTGGTGCTGCAGGAAGCGCAGCGACTGGTCGGCGCCGCTGATGGTGCGTGCCGCGTGTGCCTCGAAGGCGCGTGCGAGATTGAGGGTGTCGCGCTTGAGGCTCTGCACGGTCTGACTGCGCTCGGCGTCGATCTTGAAGGCCACGCCGGCCCACAGCACGGCGATCAGGGCCAGGGTCAGGCCGAGGATCAGCGCATAGGCGCGCCGGCTGTCGCTGGTACCAACCCGCGAGCCGCTGCGAGGCGGCGCCAAGGCGGCTGGCGATGGGCTGGCGATGGACTGGGTCATGTTCAGGTACCGATGTCGTCGAGAATGGCCGGCTCCGGCTGGTCGGCATAGCGTGCGGCGATTTCCCGGAAGCTCGCCTGCGCGGCGAAGAAGGCGTCGGTCACGTCCGGATCGAAATGGCTGGCCTTGCCCGCGGCGATGATCTTCACCGCTTCCTCGTGGGACATCGGCGCCTTGTACACGCGGCTGCTGATCAGGGCGTCGTAGACATCGGCGATGGCCATCAGGCGGGCGGCGACGGGGATGGCGTCACCGGCCAGGCCGCGGGGGTAGCCGCTGCCGTCCCACTTCTCGTGGTGGCTGTAGGCGATGTCCTTGGCGATGCTGAGGAAGGGGATGGGGCGGCCGGCCAGCCGCTCGGCGCGGGCGATGGCCTCGCCGCCGAGACTGGCGTGGGTCTTCATCACATCGAACTCGCGCTGATCGAGGCGGCCGGGCTTGAGCAGGATGCTGTCGGGAATGCCGATCTTGCCGATGTCGTGCAGGGGGGCGGACTTGAACAGCAGGTCGATGTTGGCGGCGGTGAGGAAGTCGGCGAAGCGCGGGTGTTCGCGCAGGTGCAAGGCCAGGGTGCGCACGTAGTGCTGGGTGCGGCGGATGTGGTTGCCGGTCTCGTTGTCGCGGGTTTCGGCCAGCGACGCCATCATCTCGATGGTCACGTCCTGCACGGCCAGCACCTCGTGCATGCGGCGGCGCACCTCCTGCTCGAGAAACGCGCTCTTGTTGCGCAGGAAATCCGCCGACGCCTTCAGCTTGAGGTGGGTGCGCAGCCGGGCGAGCATCACCGGCGGGCTGATCGGCTTGGTGATGTAGTCCACCGCGCCCAGTTCCAGGCCGCGCTCCTCGTCGTCGATGGCGGTCCGGGCGGTGAGGAAGATCACCGGGATGTCGCGCAGACGTGGTTCGGCCTTGAGCTTGCGGCACACCTCGTAGCCGTCCATCTCCGGCATCATGATGTCGAGCAGGACGAGGTCGGGTTGCTCGACGGCCCCGGCGATGCGCAGCGCGGCCTCGCCGTTGTTGGCCACCTTGACCCGGTATTCCTGTTTCAGCAGGTTGCTGATCAGCACGAGGTTGTTGGGGTTGTCGTCTACCACCAGGATGGTCGGTTTCTTCTGGGCATCCATCGTCATGCGCTGTTCGGTTCGTGGGTGGTGGATGGCTGGAGCGGGTGCCGCGGCTGCAGGATCGCCAGGGCGGTGGCGAATTCGAAGCGGCGGATGGCGTGCTCGAGACGCGGGTAGTCGTCGGCGAGGGCGGCGCGCAGGGCGGCGGCGTGTTCGTTGAAGCAGGTCACCGCCTCGGCATCGTCTTCGTGCAGCAGAGTCTCCAGTCTCGCACGGATCGTCTCCAGTTGCTCGGGGGCGAGAGCCGGTGCTATGGCTGCAGGGGCGGCCTCGAGCGCGACTTCGAGTGCGCCGAGCAATGGCTCCAGGTGCTGTGCCAGACGCTCCAGAGCCGGGTTGACGACGCTGGCCGGAGCGTTTTCGCGCAGCAGTGCCTCCAGGGTGGCGGCGTGCTGCGCGACGACGGCGGCACCGACTGTGGCGGCTTGTCCCTTGAGGGTGTGGGCAAGGCGCTCGGCGCTTTTACGGTCGCCCTGCTCCAGCGCCACGCCGATGGCGTGCGGCGTGGCGCGTTCGCGGTTGAGCAGGCTGCGCAGCAGTTCCACGTAGAGGCAGCGGTCACCCAGCACCCGCTGCAGGCCCGCATGGGTATCGAGTCCGGCGACTTCGGGCAGCTCCTGGCTGCCGGCTGGCGGGGGAGGGGAAGCAGCAGGCGGGTGCGCCGGCTGCCGTCGATACCACTGGCCCAAGGTGGCATAGAGCTCGTCGACCGTGATCGGCTTGGCCAGGAATCCGTTCATGCCCACCTTGAAGCAGTGCCGGCGATCCTCCGGCATGGCGCTGGCGCTGATGGCGATGATCGGCAACTGGCCGCGCGCACCGAGCTGGCGGATCGCCAGCGTGGCGCTGCCGCCATCGAGCACCGGCATCTGCATGTCCATCAGCACCAGGTCGTAGTCGTGCTCGCGTACCCGCTCCACGGCTTCCTGGCCGTTCTCGACCACTTCGACCTGCACGCCGGCATGCTCCAGCAGCTTGCGCAGCAGGCGCTGGTTGACCTCGTGGTCTTCGGCCAGCAGCACCCTGCAGCCATGCAGGTCGGGGCGTGGCTGGGGCTTCGGCTGGCGCGTGGCGATGCCGAGCGGAGCGCTGAGCCAGAAGGTGCTGCCCTGGCCGTGCCGGCTTTCCACGCCGATGCTGCCGCCCATGAGCCCGGCCAGTCTGGAGGATAGGGCCAGGCCCAGGCCGGTACCGTTGTATTGCCGGGTGCTGGAGCTGTCGGCCTGATAGAAGGCGCCGAACAGCGCGGCCTGCTGCTCCTCGGTCATGCCGATGCCGGTGTCGTGGACGAAGACGTTGAGCTCGAACTGGCTGGCAGACAGCCGATGGCCGCCGAGGATCACCTCGACTTCGCCAGCGGCGGTGAACTTGATGGCATTGTCGACGAACTGGGCGAGGATCTGGGCGATGCGCTGGGCATCGCCCTCCAGGCTGGCCGGCAGGCCGGCCGCTGCGCTGCAGGCGAAGTGCAGGCCCTTGGCGCCCGCCCGCTCGGCGAAACGCTGGGTGATCTCGTCGAGCAGCCCCTGCACGGCGAAGGCGGAATTCTGCAGCTCCAGTTCGCCGTCCTCGATCTGCGAGAAGTCGAGGATGTCGTCGACCACGGCGCGCAACTGCTCGCCGGCCTGCTGGATCTGCCGCAGGTAGTCGCCCTGCGGGCCGCTCAGTATGGTTTTTCCGCACAGGTGAGCCATGCCGATGATGGTGTTCAGCGGCGTACGCACCTCGTGGCTCATGTTGGCGAGGAAATCGGATTTCGCCCGGGCGGCCTGCTCGGCCAGCTCCCGGGCGCGCTGCATCTCGCCCTCGGCTCGCTGGCGCTCGCTGATGTCGCGCAGCACGGCGCACAGGCTTGTACCCTGCCCGTCACGCGCCGGCAGCAGGGCCAGGGTGGCCTCGAGGGGAAACTGCGCTCCGTCGCGCCGCTGGCCGGGCAGCAGCAGGGCCGGCAGGGGCGTCTCGGCGTGCCCGCGCAGCTCGGCCAGAGCTTCCTGCAGGCCCGGGATCAGGCTGTCCAGCGGCAGGTCGAGCAGTTCTCCATGGCCGTAGCCGAGCAGGCTTTCCAGCTTGAGGTTGGCCACGCGGACGATGCCCCGGTCGTCGGCCACCACGACGGCGTCGGGGGCGGACTCGATGATGCCGCGATACCAGGCCTCGGTCTGGTGCAGGCGCTCCCGGCTGGCGGCCAGTTCGCGGGACTGCGCTTCCAGCTGGGCTGCCTGGGCCCGGATGGCCAGCCCGGCCTGGCGGGACTCCTCCAGGGCCTGCGCCAGATCGGCGATCTCCGAGCCCGGCGCACCCTCGTCGAAACGCACGCCGTTGCCATCGGTGGCCAGCAGACGATGGAGCTTGGCGGTCATCGAGGTGATGGGGTCGATCAGCCGGCGCCGGTAGAACACCAGCAGGGCGCCGAGCACCGCCAGGACATTGCTGCCGAGCAGGCCCAGGGCCAGCACGTCGGCCATTCGCGCCCGGGCCGAAAGACTCTCGACGCGGCTGCGCAGGCGCGCGTCGAGCTGCTCGCGGGCCTGGTCTAGCGCGGCGCGGATGGCGGCCTTGGCCTGGCTGTATTCGCTGCCGTAGACCAGCGCGAGGGCCTCGGCGCGATTGCCCTGGGCCATGTCGGCGAAGGACTGCCGCTCGGTTTCCAGCAGGGCGTCGGAGTGGCGTTTGGCCTGGTCGATCAGGGCCAACTCGTCGGCGGTCGCCCCCAGGCCGAGCAGCCGCTCGCGGGCCTGTTCGCGGGTGCGGAAAGTGTCGAGTTCGCGCAGGAACGCACGTCGATAGGTTTCGTCGCCGGTCACGGCATAGGTGCGTACCGCATCGGTCAACTGGTCGCTGCCGGCGGCGAAGAGATCGGTGGCGGCATGGGCTTCGAAGAGCAACCGCTGGCTGTGGTTCCGCTCCTGCACCAGGTGGGAGTGCAGCAGGGTGGTACCCAGGCTGGCAAGCGACAGGGCGGCGATCAGTGCGGTGATCAGCTTGCTGCAGGTGGCGATGCGCATGGCGGAACTCCGCGGCGGTTTCTCGGGGCATCGCGGCGGCATGCCCGCGTCGACCTGGGTGGTGTGCCGTGAACGCCGTACGAGGCGTGCAGCGGACTGTGGCGTCAGATTTAAGTTGATTCTATGTGATCTGATTCACATGGCTCAATGTTGGCTAGGCTCTGGTTATATGGATAAACCCAGCCTGGCAACGCTCACCGGGGCATTGCTATCCTGCAACGCATCTCCGGCGAATGCCTGTCGATCTGCCGGATTTACGTTGTCTTCGGAGACGGTTTTCCGACGCCGGGTGCGACCAAGGTGTCGCGTCACTGTCCTTTGGGCGAGGCATTTGCTAAGGTCCGCGCTGAATTTCTGGCCCTGTGATAAGCCGATCTGGTGCTATCGAGGTATTGCGTGATCAACGTGCTCGTTGTGGATGACCATGATCTGGTGCGCACCGGCATTCGCCGTATGCTCGCCGACGTGACCGGGATAACCGTGGTCGGCGAAGCCGACTGCGGCGAGGAGGCCCTGCTGCGCGTGCGCGAGTTGCGCCCCGATGTGGTACTGATGGATGTGAAGATGCCCGGTATCGGCGGCATGGAGGCGACGCGCAAGATCATTCGCAGCCATCCGTCGGTCAAGGTGATCGCCGTCACCGCCTGTGACGAGGAACCGTTTCCCTCGCGCCTGCTGCAGGCCGGTGTGGCCGGCTACCTGACCAAGGGGGCAGCCCTGGAGGAGATGATCAAGGCGATCCGCCAGGTATTCGCCGGGCATCGCTACATCAGTGCCGACATCGCCCAGCAGCTGGCGCTCAAGCCCTTCCAGGCCCAGCGAGAGATTTCGCCGTTCGAGATGCTATCCGAGCGCGAGATGCAGATCGCGCTGATGATCGCCGAGTGCCAGAAGGTACAGACCATCTCCGACAAGCTGTGCCTGTCGCCGAAGACGGTGAACACCTACCGCTACCGCATCTTCGAGAAGCTCGAGATCACCAGCGACGTCGAACTGGCCATCCTGGCGGTACGCCACGGCATGGTCGACGTCACCACCTGAAATGGCCGAGGTCTTCGACAGCGCTGGCTTCCTCGCTGCCTGCAGCAGCCATCCCGGCGTGTACCGCATGTACGACGCCGAAGGCCGCCTGCTCTATGTCGGCAAGGCCAACAACCTCAGGAAGCGTCTGTCCAGCTACTTCCGCAAGAGCGGGCTGGCGCCGAAGACCGCCGCGCTGGTGGCGCGCATCGCGCAGATCGACACCACCATCACCGCCAACGAGACCGAAGCGCTGCTCCTCGAGCAGACGCTGATCAAGGAGTGGCGGCCGCCCTACAACATCCTGCTGCGTGACGACAAGTCCTATCCCTACGTGTTCCTCTCTAGCGAGGACGAGTATCCGCGCCTGGGCATCCATCGCGGCGCGAGGAAGCACAAGGGGCGCTACTTCGGCCCCTATCCCAGCGCCCTGGCGATCCGCGAGAGTCTCAACCTGCTGCAGAAGACCTTCCTGGTGCGCCAGTGCGAGGACAGCTATTTCAGGAACCGCACCCGGCCCTGCCTGCAGTACCAGATCAAGCGCTGCAAGGGCCCCTGCGTCGGCCTGGTCGGCCCCGAGGAATATGCCGAGGACGTGCGCCATTCGGCGATGTTCCTCGAGGGGCGCAGCAACCAGCTCGCCGACGAGCTGAGCGCGGCGATGGAGAAGGCCGCCGGCGAGCTGGACTTCGAGCGCGCCGCCGAGCTGCGCGACCAGATCGCCCTGCTGCGCCGGGTGCAGGACCAGCAGAGCATGGAGGGCGGCAGCGGCGACGTTGACGTGGTCGCCGCGGTGGTCAGCCCCGGCGGCGCCTGCGTCAACCTGATCAGCGTACGCGGCGGGCGGGTGCTGGGCAGCAAGAACTTCTTCCCGCAGGTGGCCATCGAGGAGGAAGCGGCCGGCGTCCTGGCGGCCTTCCTCGCCCAGTACTACCTAGGCGCCGCCGAGCGCGACCTGCCCGGCGAGCTGATCGTCAACTGCGTGCATGAGGACTTTCCGGCGCTGGCGGCGGCCATCGCCGCGGTGCGTGGCCGCGCGCCGGCCATCAGCCACCGGGTGCGCGGCACCCGCGCGCGCTGGCAGCAGCTGGCGCTGACCAACGCCGAGCAGGCGCTGGCCGCGCGCCTGGCCAACCGCCAGCACGTCGCCGCGCGGCTGGAGGCCCTCGGCGAGGCGCTGGGCCTGGACGAGCCGCCGCAGCGCCTGGAGTGCTTCGACATCAGCCACTCCAGCGGCGAGGCGACCGTGGCCTCCTGCGTGGTGTTCGGCCCCGAGGGGCCGCTGAAGTCCGACTACCGGCGCTTCAACATCGAGGGCGTGACCGCCGGCGACGACTACGCCGCCATGCACCAGGCGCTGACCCGGCGCTTCCGCCGTCTGAAGGACGGCGAGGGCAAGATCCCCGACATCCTGCTGGTCGACGGCGGCAAGGGCCAGCTCAACATGGCTCGCGAGGTGCTGCAGGAGCTGGCGGTGGTCGACCTCATCCTGCTCGGCGTGGCCAAGGGCGAAACCCGCAAGCCGGGGCTGGACACCCTCTACCTCAACGATGCCGAGCACGAATTCACCTTGCCGGGCAACTCGCCGGCGCTGCATCTGATCCAGCAGATCCGCGACGAGGCGCACCGCTTCGCCATCACCGGCCACCGCGCCCGGCGTGGCAAGGCGCGACGCACCTCGAGCCTCGAGGAGGTGCCAGGCGTCGGTCCCAAGCGCCGCCGCGATCTGCTCAAGCATTTCGGTGGCCTGCAGGAGCTGTCGCGGGCCAGCGCCGAGGAAATCGCCAAGGCCCCGGGGATCAGCAAAAAGCTCGCCGAGTTGATTTATGCGGCCCTGCACAGCGAGTAGAATGCTGCAACCCCTTGAATGTTAAGCGTGCCGATGAATATCCCGAATATCTTGACCATCCTGCGCGTACTGCTCATCCCGGTATTCATCGCGCTGTTCTACATGCCCTTCAGCTGGAGCTACTGGGCGGCCAGCGGCGTGTTCGCCCTGGCCAGCCTGACCGACTGGCTGGATGGCTATCTGGCGCGCCGCCTGGGGCAGAGCACGCCGTTCGGAGCCTTCCTCGATCCGGTGGCGGACAAGCTGATGGTGGCGGTCGCGCTGGTGCTGCTGGTGGAGGAGCACGCCAACCTGTGGCTGACCCTGCCGGCGGCGGTCATCATCGGCCGCGAGATCGTGGTTTCCGCCCTGCGCGAATGGATGGCCGAGCTGGGAGCGCGTGCCCGGGTGGCCGTTTCCAATCTCGGCAAGTGGAAGACTGCCGCGCAGATGGCCTCGCTGATCATCCTGCTCGGCAACCCGCCGCGCCTGGACTTCTGGGTCGGCCTGGGTTATGCCCTGCTGATGATCGCTGGAGTGCTGACCCTGTGGTCCATGGTGCACTATCTGCGCGCCGCCTGGCCGCATCTCAGCAATGGTGCAAATGGAAAATAACTTTTTTGAATCAAAGGGTTGACAGTGGTTCGGGTTCGTATAGAATGGCGCCCGTCACCACGACGCAGGAACAAATCGACCGGTAGAACGTGACCTTGAAAGAGGTCGGATCGAGGGTTCGATAAGAGTTTCCGGCTCGAAGTTTTACTGATGGGTATCAAGTTCGATATCCATTTGAGGCCGGGTGGCAGAGTGGTCATGCAGCGGATTGCAAATCCGTGTACGCCGGTTCGATTCCGACCTCGGCCTCCACTATAGAAAGCCCCGTAGATCTAGCATCTACGGGGCTTTTTACTTTGTGCTCGAAAAGCCAAAACAGCCAAAGTTTTGGGACGCGTTCCAGAACTTTCGCTATTTCGACGGCTTGGCGATGGCGCCGACGCGGCGATAGACCCGCTCGGTAATGCCCTCGGTCGAGTGCCCGAGCAGCACGCTTGCATCCGACAGATCGCGAATTTCACTGGCCGCCTTCGGCCGGATATCCCTGAACTGGAACTGCCTGATCCGCACCGCCAGCTTCTAGGGCATCGCCCAGGAGCTGGGCAAGATCGCCAGCGAGGCCGCCCGCCTCGACGAGGCCGATGCCCAGGCCAAGGCGGACGCCATCAAGGCGAAGATCGAGGGGCTGTTGCAGTACGCCGACGCACTCAAGCGGATCGATGTTGGATTCGAGGCGAATGCGGAGTCGGAGGCCCAGCTCAAGCAGCGCGTGCTGCAGTTGGCCCTGGACCTGTCGAAGTACATGGTGATCCGCCCGACCATCGCATCGCCGGAGGCCGACAAGAACCTCAAGGCCGCGGACGACCTGCTCAGTACCGCGAGCACCCCCGGTTTCGCCTCCGGCGGCTACACCGGCCCCGGGGGCAAGTGGCAGCCGGCCGGCGTCGTCCATGCTGGCGAGCACGTCCAGCCGCAGGAAGTGGTGCGCGAGCCAGGCGCCCTGGCGTTCCTCGAGCGCATCCGCCGCAACGGCTACCAGGCCACCATGCAGCAGCTGTCGCGCACCCTGCGCGGCTATGCCAGCGGCGGCCCGGTGGTCCCGGTTTCCCGGGTGCTGCCGAGCATCCCGAGCCCTAGTCCGGAGCTGGCGGCCGCGGCAGCCGGTCCGAGCTTCCCGGATCTCGGCCGGGTCGAGTTCGTGAGCGGCGGCGACAGCGTCACCCTGTACGGCGATCAGCAGGCTGCTCTCGACCTGCGCCGCCTGGCGATGAAGTTTGCGCGGACAAAGCGCTGATCCAGCCCGCTCAGGCGGGCTTCTTCTTTCTGCGTGGCGGTCTTCCTGCGTGCACTTTTCAGCAAAGGGCGAGCCGGCTTGAGCTGAACATGGGTGATGCCACTGGGATAAGGGGCCTCATCCCCGCAGTGCCCGGTATCCCGCCGAGCCTTTGAACAGGCTTTTAGCTGAAACTAGTCGTTACTTCGCCCGGCTGTCGCAGGATTTTTTCTGGCTCTTCTATATTTTCGTGTTCGCGTGTGCCTGTTCCAGGAGTTGGTTAATTTTGCGCCGCAATTCTCTCCGAAAAGTTCACCTTGGCGGCTCTGTAGCAGGCTTGTTACGATAATGGCGCAATTCAATTAGAGGGCTCTTGAAGGCTCCTGGCTTGCGTGTTGGTCGGCGTAGTCTTTGTCGTGCGTGTATCATGAAAATCCCATTCCAGAGGGTTTCTGGTGTTTTCTCATGCCTCCTCGAAATTGCTGTCGACGGCCATTGCGCGTCATTTAATTAAATTAATCGGGGGATTTTCTGGTATGGAATGGTTCGGTCGACAAAAAACCGGCATAAAACTTATCTGCGGATTTTTGATGGTTTCTTTGTTCGGTGCACTAATAGGTTTGCAGGGGATACTGAAAGCGGCGCAGATGAGCGATCTGGCCAAGACCATGTATCGACAAGAAACCGTCGGCATTCGCCATGCCGCGGTGACCCAGATCCAGTTCCTTGCGGCAACCCGGGCGCTGCGCAACGCCATGCTGGCGTCCTCACCGGTGGAGCACGAACTGGCGAAGGTCGATCTGCGCGAGCGTCTCCAACTGGCGTATGCCGAACTGGCCGAGGCGAAGAAGGCGTTCGTGACCCCGCAAGGTCAGCTCGATGCGGATGAGGCCCGCAAAGCCCTGGTGGAATACGAGCAGGTCGCTGCTGAAGTCGTTCGTCGCCTGGAGACAGACGATCCGGACAGCAAGCGCAACGCCATCGACTACGCCTTCAGCGAGGGTCGACCGGCGGTCGCGCATGCCGACGAGCTGTTGGGGCGCCTGATCGAGAGGAAGATGGCGAACGCAGCCCGCATCGCCAAGGAAACCGAGGAGATCTATGCCAGCAACCGTCTGCTGCTGGTCATCCTCACCATCCTGGGAATGCTAGGCAGCATCCTGATCGGCGTATTCCTGACCCGCAGCCTGACTCGCCAGCTCGGTGGCGAGCCGAGCGAGGTCGCCGCGATGGCGACCCGTATTGCCGCTGGTGACCTGAGCGTCCGCATCGATACCTCGAAGGCGGCCTCTGGCAGCGTGGTGCAGGCCATGGGGCGGATGCAGGAATCGCTGACCCGTGTGGTCGGTGCCGTGCGTGCGAGCAGCGACAGTATCGCTACCGGTTCGGCGCAGATCGCCAGCGGCAACATCGACCTGTCGTCGCGGACCGAGCAGCAGGCAGCCTCCCTGGAGGAGACCGCGGCGAGCATGGAGGAGCTGACCTCTACGGTGAGGCAGAACGCCGATAATGCCCGTCAGGCCAGCACCTTGGCCTGCGATGCGTCGAGCACTGCCGATCTGGGGCGCGCTGTCGTGCTCCAGGTGGTCGACACCATGCAGGGCATCAACGAGAGTTCGCAGCGCATTTCCAGCATCATCAACGTGATCGACTCGATTGCCTTCCAGACCAACATCCTGGCGCTGAACGCTTCCGTGGAAGCGGCGCGTGCCGGCGAGCAGGGCCGCGGTTTCGCCGTGGTGGCCAGCGAGGTGCGCAGTCTTGCCAGTCGCAGTGCCGATGCGGCGCACGAGATCAGGGGGCTGATCGGCGAGTCTACCCGCCGCGTGGAGGATGGGGCGCTGCTGGTCGAGCGAGCGGGCAAGACCATGGCCGACGTGGTCGCCGCCGCACGGCGAGTCACCGACATCATCGACGAGATCTCCGCTGCTTCTCAGGAGCAGAGCGATGGGATCGCCCAGGTCAACTCGGCGGTAGCGCAGATGGACCAGGTGACCCAGCAGAACGCGGCTTTGGTGCAGGAAGCCTCTGCTGCTTCGGCCTCGCTGGCCGAGCAGGCGCAGAAGCTGCAGGAAGCGGTCGCCGTGTTTCGCCTGGGTGAGGCTGCCACTGCCTTCGCTCCGTTCCAGCGTGCAGTCGTTGTGCCGGCAGCCAACTCGCAGTTCGAGCGGGAGAAGCAGCCGGCGGCCGTGGGCGACTGGGAAGCCTTCTGAGCTGGCAGGCAGCGGCTACTGTTCGCGGCGCCGCCTAAAGGCCCGTTCAATACACCTTCAAGGTCATACCTAAGCACTGTTTGGATGATGCCCATCAGGCGGCCGCTCCAATTGAGCCGGCGCAGCGCGAGCAATACCAGATCAGGGCCGCCTGTGATCTGGCTCGCCGAGCAGCCGGGGGTATCGGCAATGAAGGCTGCGACTGCGCGGATCATCTCGTCCGCCAGTTGATTTCCCCTAGGAACCTCCTTGGTTCGCTGTGTGGTGTAGGAGCCGAGCAGCGTATCGGGGAGGGCCTGCCTTTCGGAGCACCCCATGACCCACCATCGAATCACCCTCGGCGGCGTGCCGATCGTGCTGCATGCCGGCGCGCCGACCGAGAGCCTCGAGCCCATCGGCGGCGCGACCGTCCTGCGCATGAGCGACGGCGCCGCGCTCGCCTGGTGGGGCCTCGCCCCGCGCATCGATCTCCAGTCCGATCGCGCCGATCGGGCGGAGCAGATGGCCACCGATCGCCAGCAACTGATCGACCTGCAGGCCAGCGTGCTCGCCGAGCAGCAGTGGCAGATCGGCGCCGTCACCGGCCTCGAGCAGCAGCTGCGGCAGCTCGGGCTGACCGTCATCCGTAACGCACAGGCGCAGAGCCGCGCCATCGAGGAGCTGAAACGCCATGACCGGGAAACTGCCGAATACCTGCGTGCTGCTGTGCCTGCTGCTCTCGGCCGCCTGTACCAGCGCCCCGAAACCACCGACCCCGCCGCCTACCGTGGCCCCGATCCGCTGCCCGCTGACCCCGTGCCGCCTGCCGGCGCGGCCGCCGCTGGTGGCCAATGACGATTGGAGGAGGGCGGTCGACGAGATCGAGGGCGAGCTGATCGGCTGTGCCGGGCAGGTGCTGGACTGTATCGAGCGGCAGGCCGTTGCGCGCGAGTAGTGCGGGAGCCGGTCGTTCGGTCATTCTTTTTTGAAGCGTGACCTTGCACACGCTTTGCGGTGTGACGCTGCAGTAGTTTCAGCGGCCGGGTGCACGAAGGCACCCGCCAGGACTCTGCCGATAGCAGCCAGCAAAGGGACGTGCTCATGAATGATCGTATCTATATAGAACATACTTTCACCGGCGAAGCCATTGCCGAACTCAGACCACAAGAGCTGGTTCTGCGCGCCGAAATTTCCAGGGCCGCGGGGCTGACCGCCGGACTGGAATACGAGTTTGACTACAACAACGCGGCTCGTGTCGTGGTGTCCGTGGTGCTTGGGGAGATCCCCTATGCCGGCCAACTGCTGAGCGCCCTGGTAGACATCTTCTGGCCCGACGAGAAGCAGGATGTGTGGGGCGAAATTGCCGACCGCGTGGAAGCCCTGATCGACAAGAAGATCTCCGCCGAGGTCATGCAGGATGTGCGAGACGCCCTCACCGGACTGCACAACGTCTCGGACGACTACGCCTATGCGGCCAAGAACTTCCCGAAGGACAAGGCCTACGTCTCCGAGAAGTTCAACGTCGCCAACGGACACTTCCTGCATGACCTGCCGCGCTTCCAGTCGAGTGGCTACGAGGTGCTGTTGCTGCCCCTGTTCGCCCAGTTCGCGAACCTCCACCTCGCCCTGCTGCGCGACGGCGCCGCATTCGGCCGTGACTGGGGTTGGAGCGACGAGCTCGTCGCCGATACCCGCAAGAAGCTCACCGAAAGCATCGACAGCTACAGCGACTATGTCACCAAGACATTCGAAGCCGGTTATGAAAGCGTGAAGAAGACGGCGCCGGAAGATAAGCGCCGCATGGAGCCGTTCAACACGGTGAATCGCTACCTGCGTGAAATGACCATCACGGTCAAGGACTTCCAGGCGCAGTGGAAATACTTCGACATCTCTCGTTATCCGGAGCCGGTCAAGGTCTATCTGGATCGCGAGGTGTACTCCGATGCCGTGGGCACTTGCTACGACTCCCCGTTCTATATCCCGAGCCGCCCGACAGGCCGGATCAGGAATGTAACGGTATGGGGTTGGGACCGAATCGATGCCGTCAAGGTCGATTATCCGGAAGGCGGTGGCCCGGATGGAGTGACCAGCACCGGGCGCATGGGCAATACCGGAGGCGGGAGCGACCAACGCCCACATGGTGGCAGCTTCGACCTCAGCAGCAATCCAATCGTCGGCGTCCAGGTGATGAGTGGGGATATCGTCAATGCCATGTCGTTCCAGTTCGCAGATGGCGCGGACACGGGCATGATGGGGGGCAACTACCGGGGCGGGCAGAAGTCCACCTTCAGCTACGCCGCACAGATCCTGTCCAGCATCAGGGTCATGGGCGTCAGCCGGTTCTATGGCAGCGCCGACTGCGCCGTTTTCGGGTTCAAGTTCGACGAGCGCGCTACCAAGTCCCAGGATCTCTACGCTCGCCTGTACAGAACCAGCCCCCGCGACATCACGCCGGAAGAGCTGATCGAACAGTTCAACGTCGAACCCGAGCATGCACAGACCATTCGCGAGGCTGCCGAGCGAGAGCAGTGGGGCGAGCAGCGTGCACGCTACTGGGCGCGGAAGCAGGCACGGCTGAACAGAGCCGACTGACTGTCCCCGCGCGAGCGAAAGCGCCTCTGCCATCACGGCAGAGGCGCTTTTTTGTGCACGCCGTCATGGCAGCTCGCGCTTCAGCTGTGGGGCCTGATCAACTCGGCCCCCTCGCTCTTCACGTTCCCCACCTCACGCCCCACCGCATACCACTCGAACGCCTCCACCGGCAGCCCGAGATGCAGGATCTCCTCCGCCTCTTGCGGCGACACCGCCGGATCGAGCCACGCCCGGGCCTCGTCCGGCCCCAGCACCAGCGGCCGCCGGTCATGGATCTCGGCCATCCCGCCGTAGCTCGGCATGGTGATCGTCGCGAAGCCGTCGCCCTCCTGAAGCTCCCGGCCATGCCGGGGCAGGTGGCCGACGGCCGGGAAGAACAGCGGCGCGCCGCTGCGCTGGCGGAAGTAGAACGGCTGCTTGTGCTTCGGATCGGCCGGGTCCGACTGCCACTCGTACCAGCCATCCGCCGGCACAATCGCGCGTCCCGCCTTCCACGCCTCCCGCCAGAAAGCCCCCGTCGCCACCTTCTCCATCCGCGCGTTGAACGCCGGCGGTCGAGGGCCCCTCGCCCAGGACGGCGCGTAGCCCCGCGGCACCGGCTCCAGGCGCAGCCCTTCCTCCTCCTGATGCATCAGCAGCACCCGCGTGCGCGGCGCCACGTTGAAGCGGCCGACCGGCTCCGGGTCGAAGCCGCCCACCACCGGCAGCTCGATCTGCAGCGCCTCCAGATACTCGACTGCAGTCAGGGACTGCACGAATCGTCCGCACATGGCCACCTCCATCCGCTCGCCTGCACCCAGCCTAGACCCGCAGAAAGACCAACGATCTACCGTTGGGCAGCGCCCTTGGCTGACAGCCTGGCGATCCGCACGGCAGATGGATCGGGACGTGCGGTGCTTGCTGGATATACGGCAGCGCCGTATCCTTGTGCCATGTACACTGTCATCGAAACCGAAATCTTCAAGCGATACGCCGAGTCGATCTGGGAAGACGGTGAGCGGGAAGCCTTCATCGTCTGGCTGGCGGCCAACCCGCTGGCCGGTGATGTGATCCCCGGTAGCGGAGGGCTGCGCAAAGTGCGCTGGTCCCGCTCCGGCATGGGCAAGCGCGGTGGCACCCGTGTCATCTACTACAACACCCTTCCGGAAGGGCGCATCTGGTTGCTGATCGCCTACACCAAGGCCAAGTTCGACAACCTGCCCACTGCCTTCCTGAAGCAACTGAAAGAGGCCATCAGCGATGGATAAAGAACTCGAGCAATTCCAGGCGGACCTGCTCAAATCCGTTCGCCAAATGAAGGCCGGCCAGGCCGCGCGCACCACCGAGGTCAAACTCACCCCGGCTGCCGAAGCACGCGCCAAAGTCGGCCTGTCGCAGAACGCCTTCGCCGATCTGCTCGGCGTAAGCCTGCGCACGGTGCAGGACTGGGAGCAGGGCCGTCGGCAACCCACCGGCGCTGCGCAAACCCTCCTGCGCGTAGCCGCCCAGCACCCCGAGGCGCTGCGCGACCTCCACGCCTGACCCCAAACGCAAGCGCCCCCGCCATCCCGGCAGGGGCGCTTTTTTCATGCCCGCACCTCAGCGCTGGGCTGGCTTCTTCGCCCCGGCGAACCGCTCGATGCGCCGATGGTCGTGCTCGAAGTTGTCCATCGCCTGCCGCATATGGCCGGCCATGAAGCGCATGGTCATGTCCAGGCGCTTGGCCAGCGAGCGCAGGGAGCGCAGCTCGTACAGCGGGCCGTCCACCCGGTAGCCGGCCTCGGTGAGCTGCCCCAGCAGCGCCTCGGTGGGCGAGTACTCGCTCATCAGCACGTCGCCCGTGGTCACCGTCAGCTCGGCGCTGTTGGGGTTGTCGTGGCGGAACTGGTGCGGGTTCTTGCGCTTCCAGTCCTCGATCGGGAAGTCGAGTTCCAGCCGGCCGACCACCTTCGGCGCCTCCGCCTCCAGCAGCTCGCCCTCCAGCACGATGCGCGCCACCAGGCTCACCGCCTCGGTGAACTGCTCCGGGGCGATCTCCTTGTAGCTGCAACCGAACTTCGACTTGAGCGCCGACCAGCACACCGTCGCCGCCTTGCCGCGGCCGGCCTCCGGCAGCTCCTCGATGCGCGCCGCCACCAGCGCCTTGAGCGCGCCCTGCTGCTCGCCGGACAGCCCGCCCAGCAGCGCCCGGTGCGCGGGGCGGGCGACGGGGCCGAACTGCTCCAGCGCCGCATCCAGCCACAGACGCAGCGGCTCGGTTCGCTCCGGCCGGCCGTGCAGCAGGGCCAGATCCAGCCCGCGCCGGTCGATCACGTTCAGCACCTGCCGGCCGACCATGCGGGTCGCCTTGTGCTCCGGCCGCAGGTAGCGGGTGATGCGGTACGCGTCGCGCACACCCAGTGCGTGTGCTACGTCGGCCGCCACGAACCACAGCTCATCGCCCTCGGGCACGATGCGGAAGGGGCGGTCGTTGTAGGTCAGGCGGATCGGCACCACCGGCTCGGCCGGAGCATAGCCCAGCGCCGCGCGCGGATTCACCGCCTCGCCCTGCTGCCAGTAGGCGGCCAGCGCCGCGAAGCATTCGCGCTGGTACTGCACCAGCCGCTCGCGGATCTCCGGGCGCACGCGGGAGGCATCCACGCCGAACAGCCAGCCGTTGAGGTAGTCGAGGGGGAGGCAGGTGGTTTCCTGTTCGCCGCCGGCGGAAGGGGTGGTCATGACGACCATACCTTCCTGGAGAACCTGATTGCGCTGGATGCGGTTGTACTGCGACTTCCAGTCGAGGCCGATTGCCTCGCAGATGGGCTTCATCGCGACGAGGTGTTGGCCGGATGCGGTAGTGACGACGGTGAGCGAGTGACCGTGAAAGTCGACGGTGGCGAGCAGGGGCTTGCACGCAGCTTGAGTGCGGTTCGACATGGTGATCCCTTCCTGTGTTGCGGTCTGAAATTCGCGCCCAAACGCCAATTTGGGTGAGCGGAACCGTGCGGGTTGGCGTACCGGAACACAGGGACCGGCGGGCCGTGAGGCCCCCACGCACGGCCCGCCCATAACAAGGGTGCAGCCATGCCGCGGGCACAAAAAAACCGCTCATAAGGAAGGTCTGAAAAACACTTCCCGATCTGGTGAAATAGCCCGCCAGCCCCTC
>JAEAMF010001138.1_pt1 | contig 21655 bp, 21 predicted proteins | sample 8958721 | NCBI WGS metagenome assembly JAEAMF01 (sample SAMN16933255, study PRJNA681124) | bioreactor sludge metagenome | isolation source: anaerobic bioreactor treating anionic surfactant - SDBS | place: India: Bengaluru | collected 2019-02-28
GCTCCTGAATTTCGTATATCTGCACCAGCATCTTTCTGTCTCCGAACATTCCGATTATCTACCGATTTCACGGTTCATCCGGTTGATGCGTACTTCGGTAAAAAAAGGGACATCGCAGATCCTTGCTTTCGACTACAACCGCAAAAGGCAGCCAGATTGGATTTTCCGTCCACGGCGGCTTTCAAACGATCATTCTATGAAAAACAACCGGCAGCTGGAAATGTTTGGTGCCAATTATTGACGACTGACCTCAATAAAAAATCAGAAGACCCTATTTTTTAAGGAAAGACGATATCTGCACACCACCTTCCCACACCGGATATTCATTTGCTGTCAGCGATCATAATGCACTCGCATCGGACCCACAATCGAATTGAAGAGCAAATCGCCGTTTTCGAGATACTCCAGGAGCGCGTAAGCCCCGTTCCCAAAATTCTTCCGGCCAAACAATGTCTGATGCCGTGTTTCTCCGCTATCCCAATCCATTCCGGTCACTTCCCAGCCATTCTCGTCGGTATACCCGTTTACCACAACCATATTTTTCAACCGGCTGTGAACGGGGATCATGCTGGTGGACGACACATCGTTGCGCACCCACACCGATCGCCATTCATCCATGGCCGGATCCCACTGGAAGCGCTCCACGCCATAGGAAGTGGGATAGGCAGGCCCCATCAGCGAGACCACCAGTAATTTATTTGCGGCGACCCTGGATAGAGCCTCGGTATCTTCGGGGATGTTGTTCACGACAAAAGCGCCATAGCCGCTCACCACTACGGACTGCTCTGACTGAATCCATTCGGTCGTCTGGGGAAGCCCGCAATTGACCGAAATCTGTCCGGCAATCCGTCGTGAAGCGGTACCCGGCTTCTGGACAAAGTCATCAGGAATCTGATCTCGCCAGAACGCCACCAGATTCATTCGCTTGGCTCCGTCCGTGATGACCACCAGTTTGTCCGCATCGGCGCCGAATCCCATCAGTGTCGGCGTGGAGCCCGTGCCGCTGTCAAACTTGATCACGGGCGGAATATCCTCCGGCGCATCATAAGGACTCGACCAGGCCCCATCGCCTTCCCGATCGGAAATCCCGGTGCCCGTCCAGACCAGTTTCCGCATGGTGCGATTGGTCGCAACATAAATACCGTTTTTCTCATCGACCGCGATGGAGTTGGTCACTTTTTCGGAACCCGTGCCGAGTTGATAAAATTGAGCGGAATCAACATCGAAATTGCGATTGATGATCGTTAAGCCCTGCGAGAAAACAACGATCAGGTAACCGTCATAGGTTAGGGAAAGACCCACGATCCGTGTCTGTTGAGTCCCACCCGTAATCACACTGGTATCCGCCAATTCCCGGTGAAGGACAATGCCTTGTGAGGGATCGAGGGGGTCTTTCAGTTTAAAAGCATAAATGCCTTGGCCGTAATTGGCATAGAGGATGTTATCCCGATCGACGAGCGCATAATTGCCGTTCAGCACCCGGTAGAAATAGTTCTCGCCGTAATTCTGCCGCAGTCTAAAATCCATCCCGAGAATATTCGTCCCCACGGCGCTCATCTCGCCAAAAGCCTGATGGGTGGAATCGGGGACGGATTCCAGAGGCGGCGTGACCGGATAATAGGCCGGCGCATTGTATGGCGCGGACACGCGGCTCCACTGTCCGGATTGCTTGTTCACGTAAGAGACGCGATCCGTGCTGACCGCCCACATATAGTCAGGTTCGGAAGCGGCCAACGTCATGATCGTGATCAGCCCTCCATTGACAATCGGCTGCCGGGACGGGTCTACCATGAACCTTCCATCGGGAGGTCCATAGGGTGTCGAGTCGCTCTGTGAAGAGTCGATATGCGTGATCCCGTAAAGCGAGGAGGAGAGGTAAGGATTCGGGCCCCGATCATCCCGGAGAGAAAACCGGACATTCGTGAATCCCATGACGGACTGGAAACGGAAAAGCAAAATCCTGATCACCTGCCCCAAGGGAATCTCCCCCTGGCTTGCCGGGGAAGTCCGTGCCCTCGGGTTTCCCGTCCTCAAAGAGGAGGAGGCCGCCGTCGAAACGAAAGGCACGCTTGTCGACACGATGCCGCTGAACCTCCGCCTCCGGACGGGCCACCGGGTCCTCTATCACATGACGGACTTCGCGGCCGAGAACCCCGAGGATCTGTACCGAAATCTGCGAAACATCCCGTGGGAAGAGATCCTTCACGAAAGAGGGGAACACGCCTATCTCTGCGTCACGTCGACCGTAGACAACCCGTCCATCCGCGATATCCGCTTTGCCAACCGGAAGGCCAAAGACGCGATCGTCGACCGGATCATGGAAAACTGTGGCCTGCGGCCCGATTCCGGCCCCGACCGCGACCGGGCGGTCGTCCATGTGTTCTGGAAGGGAAAAGCGGTTTCCCTCTACCTCGACACCTCCGGGGAGCCCCTCTCCCGGCGCGGATACCGGAAGATCCCGCTTGCGGCGCCGATGCAGGAAACCCTGGCCGCCGCGGTGATTCTTGCCACCGCATGGAACGGACGGGAGGATTTCGTGAACCCGATGTGCGGAAGCGGAACGCTCGCGATCGAGGCGGCGCTCTTCGCCGAGGGCAGGGCGCCGGGCCTGCTCAGGGGCAACTTCGGATTTTTTCATCTGCGCGGTTTCGACCCTACTGCATGGCGGAAGGTCCGGTCGGCGGCGCACGCCGCACGGAAGGAAACGGCGGCACGGATCACCGCCACGGACATCGATCCGCGGGCGGTCGCCTCCGCAAGACAGAACGCACGAACGGCAGGCGTCGAGGCGCGGATCGACTTTTCCGTCTGCCCCTTCCAGGAAACGCCCGTCTCAAAACGGGGCGGCGTGGTCGTCCTGAACCCCCCTTACGGCGAACGAACGGGCGATGTTTCGGATCTTGTCGACCTCTACCGCGGGATCGGGGATTTCTTCAAACAGAGCTGCAGCGGCTATCGAGGATACCTCTTTACAGGCAATGCCGCGTTGGGGAAAAAGGTCGGACTTCGAACCTCCAGGCGCATCCCCTTTTTCAACGGCGAGATCGAATGCCGGCTGCTGGAGTATGAGCTTTACGCGGGAAGCCGCCGGAACCGGAAAGGGGAGGGGAATGGCGATACATAACGGAAACGAAAAAAGACGTTTCGTCGTCATTCTCGCCCTGGGATTCCTGATCCAGCTCACGGCGCTGGGATTCGGCCGTTTTGCCTATACGGTCCTCCTCCCCGGCATGAAGACGGATCTCGGTTTGACGAACACCCACATGGGATTCTTTCAGGTGGCGATCCTCACGGGCTACCTTCTGTTTGCCTACCTCTCAAGCCACTTCGTGAAGCGCTGGGGCATGGCGGCCACGATCAATCTCTCGGTGGCCGTGGTCGGAGCGGCCATGATCGCTCTGGGATTCGTCTCCTCATTTCCCCTCCTGCTGTTTATGGCCTTCTGGGTAGGCGCAGGCGCGGTCGGCTCCTACATTCCGCTGATACCGCTGCTCATCGGCTGGTCCTCCAGGAGCCGAAGCGGCGGCGCGATCGGTTTTGCGCTGAGCGGAACGGGTGTGGGCATTTTGCTGACCGGTTATGTTGCGTCCCTTCTGCTGACCCGGTATGGCGACGTCGGCTGGCGATCCGCCTGGATCGTCCTGGGCGCGGTCACATTGCTGGTGGCCATGGCCGGCGGCTGCCTGCTTCGGGAAAAGGAGAAAAGCCATAAAAAAACAACGGACGACGCCGGCAGAAAGACGGTGTTGAGCCTGCTGTACCGCGACCCGAATCTCCGGGCCATTATGGTCGTCTATCTGCTCGTGGGTTTCGGCTACATCATTTACGCGACCTTCATCGTCGCCTATGCGGTGGAGGAGATCCGGTTCTCTGTTCGTGAAGCCGGGCTGATCTGGTCTGTTTTTGGCCTCTTTTCCGTATTCGGTTGTATCTTCTGGGGGATGGTTTCCGACCGTCTCGGCCGAAAAACGGTCACCGTGGCCGCCCTGCTGTTATTGTGCGGTTCCGTTCTGCTGGCCATTCTCTGGAAGGAGAAGACCGCAATATTCGTCTCCGGCGGACTGTTCGCCTTTACCTTCAACGGCATCATTACCCTCATCGCAGCCCTGTTCGGCGATTTGATTCCCATGTCGAAAATCGACCGGTTTTTCGGAGTGGCCACGCTGGTTCACGGCTTGGCGCAGGCCGTCGGCGTTGCCCTCGCCGGCTGGTTGAAGGACGTCACCGCCACCTTTGTCGTTCCGTTTGTTTTGTCGGCGCTGATTATCGGCTTGTGTCCGGCCTTTCTGATGTCGATGAAGGATAAGGTCAAACGATAAAAAACTCTTTCGCGGGGCAAGTCAAAAAATGCGAAATGTATCGGGAGGGGTTCAGCGGCGGGACTTCGCAGCGGCAAGCTCGCCGTAGCGTTTTATGACGCTGTAGATGATGTGGTCGAACATCGTGATGGTCCGGTTGATGCTCTCCACCGCCTGATGCATGTCGAGCGTGGTGATAAACAGCACATTGAAATCGGCAAACAGCCAGATGTGACGACGCATGAGCGTGAGCGCATACATTACTTCATGCAGAGGGACTTTCGCCTCGTACATCTCTTCGGCAAAATTTAAAAAATATTCCATTTCCTCGGTGTGGGGTTTCTTGCTGAAATAGAGCTTGCCGATGTTCTTGTAAAAACGTTTGGCATGGGGGACGTATTGGTCCGGGTTCAGGGAGTGAAAGGAAGGCGTTCGGGCATTTGAGCTGACCGCCTTGCCCCACTGCGTTGCGATCTCCTCCGTGTGCCTTTCCAATACGTCAACCAGCTTGTCCGCAAATACCTTCATCGGAAATCTCCCTGTCTGGTGGGATTGTTTGTCAAAATCGTATGAAAATTCCATCCGACTGTCAAGATTTTTATGATAGAAATTTATGATAGACTTTTACGATAGATTATAATTTTCTTTGCTTTCCTTTCCTTCCGTGGCATATTCACCGGCCACGGATGCAAATCGCTGGCGCGATTTGACGGCATTGGACAAAGCCGGGAGAAAAGAATAATGATCGATGCGGGCATCAAAAAAAGACTCTGCGACATCGTCGGGCAGGACCATGTCCTCGATTCCGAACTCGGCCGGTTCGGCTATTCATATGACTCCTCCTTCGTTCCGCTCATCCCGGCTAACAAACCCGATCTCGTCGTTCTGCCTCTGACCGCGGAACAGGTGTCTCGGATCATGGGCATCGCCTGCAAGCAGGGGATACCCGTCACCCCTCGCGGCGCCGCCAGCGGCCGCACGGGGGGCAGCATTCCTCTCCATGGCGGCATCTCCCTCTGCCTCGACCGCATGACGAGGATTACCGAGCTCGACAAGGGAAACATGATGGTCACGGCGGAGGCGGGGGTCCGGACGATCGATCTCTACAACCACTGCGCCGCAAAGGGGCTCTTCTTCCCGCCCGACCCGGCCAGTTGGAAATTCTCCACGATCGGAGGCAATGTCGCGGAAAACGCCGGCGGAATGAGGGCCGTCAAGTACGGGGTGACAAAGAATTACGTCATGGGGCTGGAGGTCGTGCTGGCCGACGGCGCCATTCTCTGGACGGGCGGCAAGGCTCTCAAGAACGTAACCGGCTACGATCTCACAAGCCTCTTTACCGGTTCCGAGGGAACGCTCGGCATCATCACCCGGGCCCTGTTCCGGTTGATTCCGATGCCGAAGCGGCGCGGCACACTGGAGCTGATGTTCCGCAGCCTCGACGACGGCTGCCGAACGGTCCACACCATGCTCCTTTCAGGCACCCTGCCCGCGGCGGCGGAGATCATGGACCGCACCTGTCTGGAGGTCGTCGCACGCCACCGGAAAACGGAGCTCCACCCGGAGGTCGGCGCCTGTGTGATCATCGAAATCGACGGCGACGACGATGCCTCTCTCGAAATGCAGGCGGGACGCATCAGGGATGTGGCCGCGTCGTGCGGCGTCGTGGCATTCCGCGCGGCACGCTCGCCGCAGGAGGCGGACGAAATCTGGGCTGTCCGGCGTGGCATCAGTTCCGCCGTCGCCGCCCTTGCACCCAACCGCATCGGCGAAGATATCTCGGTTCCCCGCGACGCGTTCCCGGAGGTGGTGCGACGCATCCGGGAAATTTCTGAAAGGCACGGATTCACGATCGCGGTGTACGGTCACGCCGGCGACGGCAATATCCACCCCTCCATTCTGTGCGACTTGAGCAAGCCGGGCGAGGAGGAGCGGGTTCACCGGGCGGTGGACGACATCTTTGCGGCTGCCCTGGGCGTCGGCGGGACCCTCTCCGGAGAGCACGGCATCGGAATCACCAAGCGGCCCTACCTCAAGGATGCCCTGGGCGACATCGGCATCCGGACCCTCAGGGCGGTGAAGACGGCCCTCGACCCGAAGGGGATTCTGAACCCGGGAAAAATCTGGTGACGACAACTTACGCATGAAGGGCATTGAATGAATCACGCTGATTCCGAACTGCTCCGGAAAGCGGGGAAAATGGTCAGCGGCTGTGACCGCTGCGGCACATGCCTGCCGGTCTGCCCGCTCTTCGGGGTGAAGGGCATCGAGGCCACAAGCGCCCGGGGAAAAAATGCGATCACCCGAGCGCTTGCCGACGGCGGCATTGAACCGACGAAGGAGGCGCTGGATATCGTGAATTTTTGCCTTCTCTGCCGGGCCTGTGTCGATGTGTGCCCGGCAAAGGTTCCGACGGACGATGCGATGGTCGACGTCCGCCAGCACCTGACCGATCTGGCCGGCGGGCCGGGAGCACAATATCGGTTTGTCGGCAGCGTGCTGAAACATCCGGCCATCGTGAAGGCCGCCTCCATCGCGCTGTCGATCCTTCGCCGATCCCATCTCAACGGCTTGATTCCCTACGGCATGGCCCCGGAAGAGTATGCCCGGTCCCGTTTCCTGAATGCCTTTGCGGGGCCGGCCTCTCTCGGACGGCCCGCGACGCCCTCCGAGGTCACGGTGACCGCACAATCGAAGGTGGCCTATTTCCGGGGCTGCGGGATGGAGATGATGTTTCCGGGGGCCGCCGCCGAGAGCCGCGCCATCCTGAAGAGCACCACCCGCCTCCGGGAGCCGCAAAACGTCTGCTGCGGTTTGCCCCATCTCGCCCACGGCCTGCGCGGCGACTTTCTGGACCTTGCGCGGCGGAACATCCGGGCTTTCGAAGAGGCCGACGTGATCGTCAGCGACTGCGCAAGCTGCGGCTCCACGCTCAAGCATCTGGGCGCCTTCCTTGCGGACGATCCGGTTTGGAAGGACCGGGCGGCCGTCTTCAGCGCCAAGGTTATGGACTTCACCGAGTATCTCGCGAAGGTCGGCTACGAACCCCGGCAAAAAACAGATGCGGTTTTCACCTATCACGATCCCTGCCATCTGGTCCGGGGTCAGGGGATCACGGGGCCGCCCCGGGAGTTGCTGAAAGCGGCGGGGAGGTTCGTCGAGATGAAGGGATCCGACGTATGCTGCGGCGGCGCGGGCTCCTTCCACATCGATTACCCCGACGCGGCGGCGCAGATTTTGGACCGGAAGCGGAAGAACATCGAAGAGACAGAGGCATCCGTGGTTACGACCGGTTGCCCCGGCTGCCTGATTCAACTCGCGAAGGCGGCAAAGGCCTCCGGCGGAAAATTCAAAGCCATGCACATCAGCCAGGTCATCTGAAACCCGTCTATCCGTGGAACCCGAATCGGCAGAAATACCCCCTGATCCTTCGTGATTGCATCCCGGGAGTCTCTGCGTGCCACTGGATATGGATCCATGCAAAGTGCCGGTCGTCCTGCTGTACAACCAGGACCCCTCCTGGACTCCCGATGAAAAGTCGGAAGTGGACGGCCTCTCCTCCCAATTGGCAAAGGCCATCTCCGGTGTCGGCCATCCCGTGACGCTTCTTCCGCTGACCGACAGCAATCTTTCCGCTGCGCTTCTCCCGTTCGATCGGCTTTCCCATGTCATCTTAAACTGGTGTGAAAATCTTCCCTCCATCCCGAAAAGCGAGTCCGCCGTTGTCCGGATCCTGGAATCCGCCGGCTTCACATTCACCGGGGCCGACGCTTCGACGCTGGAACTCGCGCAGAACAAGCGTGCGATGAAGGAGATCCTGAACCGCGCGGGCATCCCCACCCCGGCCTGGCGTCTGTACGAATGCCCCGATTCCGAAGGATGGGATCAGTTCCCGGCGATCGTGAAGGCCGCGAACGAACACTGCAGCGAGGGGCTGACACGGGACTCCGTTGTCATGAACGAATCGGAGCTTCAGGACCGGATCAATCATGTGCTGGTCACCTTCGGGCAACCCGCCCTGGTGGAAGATTTCATCGACGGACGGGAGTTCCACGTGTCGCTTTGGGGAAACGGCGCCATTGAAGTGCTTCCCCCCGCGGAAATGGATTTCTCCCGGTTCAACGATATTCACGACCGGCTCTGCACTTATGAATCCAAATTCGTTCCCGGATCGAAATACTACGAAGGCATCCAAACCCTCCTTCCCGCGCCTCTGAGCCCGGAAGAGCTGCGCCGGCTTCAGGAGGTCTGCCGGTCGGCGTACCGTGCGATCGGCTGCCGCGATTACGGACGCATCGACGTGCGGATGCGCAACGGTGTCTTCCATATCTTGGATGTGAACCCCAACGCCGATATCAGCGCGGACGCCAGTTTCGCATGCGCTGCCGAACTGGCCGGCTACACGTATGGCGAAATGGGAAGCCGGATCGTGCGGCTGGCGGCCATGCGAAATGCTGCCCGGTGAATGCGCTGAGATCCGCAGGGTTGCCGCGAATCAGGAGAGCAGCAGGCCGATCAGGCCCGTGATCAGCCGGCGGAAGAATCGGATGACCGGATCGAGAACCCCCAGGTACAGCAGCCCGATGATGATGAAGAATCCGAAGGGTTCCAGGCGGGCCATGGCGTATCCGACGCGGTCCGGCAGAAACCCCATGAGGATCTTCGATCCGTCGAGGGGCGGAATCGGAATGAGGTTGAACGAGGCGAGGATGATGTTGATCTGCGCAAGATAATAGAGCAGCAGTCCGATCGATTCGGAGGAGGAAGGGGAAAGCAGGCGCAGCATCAGGATGGCCAGAAAGGCGAAAACCAGATTCGCAAGGATCCCCGCGGAAGAAACCCAGATCAGCCCCATACGGGTGTTCCGGATCAGGCCGAGGTTCACGGGAACCGGTTTGGCCCAGCCGAATCCGAAGATAAAGAGCATTGCGGTGCCGACGGGATCCAGATGCTTCAGCGGATTGAGCGTCAGGCGGCCGTGAACTCGGGCCGTCGGATCTCCCATGAGGGAAGCGACCCAGCCATGGGCCAACTCATGGACGATGACGGAGTACAACAGCGGGATCGCCAGCAGCACAAACGTAAACGGATCCTGAATGAGAAGTTGAAGCAGCCCCATGATCCCACCTGGTTAACGCCGATCGGATTGCTGTAATTCTTGAAAATCTGTATCCCCGCGCGCTTTTTGTTTGCAGAGGCTAACACAAAACATGCGACTACGCCAGGCGATGTGAGGGTCCCTCGACACAGAGCCGGCTCTCAGGCATAGGAATCGCTTGCCGCCGACGGCAACCGATGGTAGCGTAAGGCCATATCGATTCAAGCGATGGAGGTGGATGAAAATGAAGATCATTCTCGCAGGCCACAACATCGATCAGGAGATTATCCGGGAATTCCGGGAGGAGCATCCAGAACGGCAGGATCTGACGCCCGAGACCGTTGCCGCCGCGTACGCCCGGATCAGCCGCTATCCGAAGCCGGTCAACGAACTGCGGGCCATCGCCCGCGGCGAGGTGGAAAAAGCCCGCGCATCGAACCGGAATATCGTCTTCGAGATGGGCCACAGCTCGATCGCGGAGCACGCCGTTTTCAACCTCGACGTTCTGGCCGTTTCCCGTCTTCTGGTCGAGGAGATCGAGAGGTTCCGGCTTGCATCCTACACCGAGAAGTCGCAGCGCTACGTTCTTTTTCAGGACGACTTCGTCATTCCGCCGGAAGTCCGCGAGGCGGATCTGGAAAAGACTTTTGTCTCCACCGTTCGGCATCAGAACGATTTCTACCACAGGCTTTACGAGAAACTCTGCCCCTGGGTCTTCGACCGGAACCCGGAATTGGCCGCCGATCCGAAGAACCGCGGGCTGCTGGAAGGATGGGCCAAGGAGGATGCCCGGTACTGTCTTCCGCTCGCCACCGAGACGCAGCTCGGCATGACCGTCAATGCGCGGAACGTCGAGCTGATGATCCGGCGTCTGGCCGCTTCCCCATTGGCCGAGGCCCGGGAATACAGCCGCCGTCTCTACGAGGCGACCCATGCGGTTGCGCCGTCGCTGGTCCGTTACACGGAACCCACCCCCTACGATCTCGAGACGACCGAGGCGCTCCGGGCTGCGGCGGCCGGGATTCTGGGGCATTTTCCCGCCGGCGCGCCCGATTCCGCGGCCGGCAAAGCGGGCACGGATCTCGTCCGGCTGGTGGATGTGACGCCCGAGGCCGACGAGAAGGTCCTCACGGCGATTCTCCACAGCGCTTCGGACCTTCCTTTCGCGGACTGCCGGGAGGCCGCCGCGCGGATGAACCGCAAGGAGCGGGAGTCGCTGCTCAAGACGGCTCTCCGGCGGATGAAGGCCTATGATGCCGCCCCGCGGGAATTCGAACAGGCGGTCCTGACCTTCGAGCTGGTGATCAGCGCAACCTGCTTCGCCCAGGTCAAACGCCACAGAATGGCCGGAATCACCGTTCAGGGGTATGATCCCGGGCTGGGCGTCACGGTGCCGCCCGCGGTGGCCGAGATCGGCATGGAGCGCGATTTCCTTGACCTCTGCGCCCGGACGGAAGAGACCTGGGAGCAGATTCGCCGACGGGCGTCCGCCGCGGCTGCCTATATCCTGACAAACGCCCACCGGCGTCGGGTGCTGATGCGGGTCAGCGCCCGCGAGCTTTACCATCTTGCCCGCGTCCGGGCGGACGGTCATGCCCAGTGGGACATTCGCGAGACGGCGGTGCGCATGGTCGCGCTGGGGCGGAAGGCCATGCCGCTGACGCTTCTGCTCGCCGCGGGAAAGGACGGATTCGACGCCCTATACGCCCGCGTCTTTGACGGCAACGACTGACCGCTTCAGGAAAACCCCGGTCGGCGTGTTGCTTCCGGGATCCGGACCCCGGCGCTTCGCAAGGGATGCGCCCGGGTGCGGGGCCTTTTCCGATTTCGGGGGGAAGTGTTAGGGGATGAAGGATGAGGATCGCTACCCGCCGGTGACCGGGATCGGCCGCGAGGAACACATCGGCATGGTCCGGGAGATCTTTGCAACGATCCCCGGCCGGTACGATTTCCTGAATCATCTGCTGAGTCTCCGCCGCGACGTCGCCTGGCGTCGCTTTGCCGCCCGGAAGATGGTTTTCTTCGACACCTTCCGGCTGCTGGACGTGGCGACCGGAACGGCGGATCTGGCGATCGATGCCGCGCTTCGCCATCCCGGCATCCGGGTGGCGGGGATCGATTTCGTCCGGGAAATGCTCGTTCCGGGGCAAAGGAAGATAGCGGCGCGGGGCCTTGCCGGGCGGCTGGACCTCCTCCAGGCGGACGCGCTGGCGCTGCCGTTTCCGGACGGCCGTTTCGATGTCGCCGCCAGCGCCTTCGGGATCCGGAACATGCCGGATCGCCTGGCCGCCCTCCGGGAGATGCGGCGGGTCCTCGTTCCCGGCGGCATGATTCAGATCCTGGAGATGAACCCACCTCCGAAATGGATCCGGCGGATCTTTTTTGCCCCCTACCTGAAACGGGTCCTCCCGGCCATCGCCCGGTTCTATTCGAAAAACCCGGCCGCCTACGGCTATCTGGTCGACTCCATCCTGAACTTCCCGACACCGGAGGCGTTCTTAAAAATGATGGCGCAAGCCGGATTCCGGGATCTGGAGAGGCACTCCCTCACCCTTGGCATCACCAGCCTGTACATCGGGCGCCTTTAGACGAAACGGATGGAAAAGGCAATCAGAAACTGGGCCGCATAGTAGAAGGGCAGCCCGATGAGACGGTTGACGTACGCCTTCGCCACGAAACGGTGGCGGGCGACAAAGACATCCGACACGTAGAACAGCACCGCCCCCACAAAGGCGAGAGTCCGCCCTGGAAGGGCGGCGTGATCGTCCTTGAGGAGCGATGCGGCGCCGATCACCATCGCGGTGATGATGGCCATGTAGGCAACGACGGGGATGCGCATCTTTCCCAGATGGGGTTGGAGCCATACGAAAACGGCCCCGCTCACCGCGATCGCGCAGACGCCGACGATCCAGGTCGACATCCCCGGAGGCGCCTTCAGGAAGAAGGCGACGGCATAGAAGAGATGGCCGGTCAGAAACGAGACGAGCCCCGCCAGAAAAAGCGGCCTCGAAAAGAAGAAGATCAGGCAGACATCGCCCGCCAGGCAGCAGATCAGGCCGGCCAGGATCAGGCCGAAGTAAGTCGGATCGCTCCCCGGGCCGGTCAGCGCCACCGCGATGAACAGAAGCGATAGGAAGGGTTTCGTCAGCAGGAGCCCCCGGGCGGACTCTTTCTTTTCGAACCGGAGGAGCCCCACCAGCAAGGGCACCGCCGTCGTCAGGATCAGAATCTCCGTCATCCGCGCCTCCGATAGGGGAAAGGGTCTTTTCGTTTCCGTTGAGCCCGCAAAATGGACGCCACCAGACATTGCAGCAGCCAGGGTCCCTATGGTCGGTCTCACTATAGGAAAAATGAGCCATCAAGTCAATGACCTCGCTTCGCTTCTCCATGGTTTCATTTGACGGAGATCCTGCCTGATGTTAATGTGTTACATACTCATTGCCCGGATAGACGAATATTCCGATTTTGCAGAAAACCGAAAAAGGCTCATCCAGGGAATCTGGTAAGGATCCGGGATTCACAAAGAAAGGAAGGGAGGCGATGACACGAAACGAGGCGGAAGAACTACTGAGAAAATACGTCAAGAGCGAACGGATGCTGGACCACAGCATTGCCTCCGAAGCGGTTTTGCGGACGCTGGCACGGCGGCTCGGCCGTGACGAGGAGCGCTGGGGGCTCGCCGGGCTTCTGCACGACATCGACATCGAGGTTGTCGGCGGCGACCTGTCCCGGCATGGCCTGGAGGCGGAGCGCATCCTCACGGAGGCGGGGATCGATCCGGAGATGGTCGCTGCGGTCAAATCGCACAATGAAGCCGTCTGCGGGGCCGCACGGAACACGGAGCTGCAGCACGCCCTGGCCGCCGGCGAAACGATCACCGGGCTGATCGTGGCCACGGCCCTTGTCTATCCCGACAAGAAAATCGCGAGCGTAAAGGTGAAATCGATCACAAAACGGATGAAGGAAAAGGCGTTTGCGGCTTCGGTGAACCGCGATACGATCCGGGAGTGTGAGAAGATCGGCCTGCCGCTGGACGAGTTCGTGGAGATCAGCCTCGGGGGCATGCGGGAGATCGCCGACCGCATCGGACTTTAATCAGCGGATCCGTCGTTTCAGTTCCTGAATCAGGGTCGTGCAGACCTGGCTTGCGTCGGCAACCACCGCGACATCGGCCCGCTTCATCATCGATGCGTTCGGATTTTTGTTCACCGCAATGACGAACTTTGCGCCGTTGCAGGCGGCGGTGTGCTGGATGGCCCCGCTGATCCCGAAGGAGAAGAGGATCTGCGGCCGGATCTGCCGGCCGGCCTGGCCGACCAGCATGTCGTGTCCGGCCCAGTCGGCATAGACCACGGGGCGCGTCGCGCCCACTTCGCCGCCCAGCAGCTCGGCCAGCTCGAAAAGCTTCGCGAATTTCTTCTTGCTTTGCAGACCGCGTCCGCCGCAGACGACCACCTTCGCGTCCTCCAATTTCTGCTCCCGCTGGGGGCGGCGGTCCGACCGGATCAGCCGGACCCGGTCGGCCGGAAGGTCCTTCGGCAGCGGAACTTTCACCACCTTGCCGGTCCGGGCGTTGTCGTGCGGTATCTCCTGGAAGGTTCCGGGACGCACGGTCGCCATCTGGGGCCGCCGCTCCGGCGTGATGATCTCGGCCACGAGGCTTCCGCCGAAGGACGGGGCCGTCTGGACGAGGAGGCCTTCCGGATTGATATCGAGGCCGATGCAATCGGCGGTCAGGCCCGTTTCCAGGCGTTTGGCCAGGCGGGGGGCAAACTCCCGGCCGAAGGTGGTCGCGCCGATCAGGATGATTTCGGGTTTTTCCCGCCGGGCCAGCCGCTCCATCAGCAGCGCATACGTCTCCATGCTGTACAAGGCCAATCGCGGATGATCGGTCAGGTAGACCTTGTCGGCGCCGTGCGCGATGTATTCCTGCACCACCCCGCAGAAAGTCGGGTTTTGGGCCAGGGCATCGTCCACCCACTCCTCCGTCCAGTGGCCGAAGACGACGGCGCACACCTCGGCGTCGATTTTGACCGCCAACTCCCTCGCCCGGGAGAGGAGCTGAAGCGTCACGCGATTCTGAAAATAATTCCGGTAGTCTCCGAAAACCCAGATGTCCCGTTTTTTTTCGCTCATTTTCGGTCCGTTTTCAGGTCCCTGCCGATGGCCCCGCCGATCTTGTCGTCGAACCGCTCCAAGAGCTGCTCGACGATCCGCTTGGGCGCCCCGGTGAGGACGACATTCTTTTTTCCCGCCGTCGGCGAATAGACATTCAGGATCTTCGTGGCGGATCCCTTCGCCCCGATTTTCTCCGAATCGAGGCCGACGGCCGCCCCGTCCAGCGAAACGATATCCGCCCCCTCGAATGCCGCCTGGAGACCGCCCAGCGGAACGTATCGCGGGGCGAACAGCCCGGAGGAGGTCAGGGTCACCAGACCGGGCAGCTCCATTTCCAGGGTTTCCAGAAAGTTGTCGGCACGCCGCTGCATCCGGACCGTGCGGCCCGTAATCTCCAGCTCGTCCACATAGGCCACGCTGGGGATGTCCAGTTCTTCGGCGAGCTGAGGCCCGACCTGGGCCGTTTCGCTGTCGCTCGTCGATGATCCGCAGAGGACGAGGTCGAACCCGGGACAGGTCTTTTGAATCGCCCGGGCCAGGGTATGGGAAGTCGCCGCCGTGTCCGCGCCGGCCATGTTCCGGTCGGTCAGCAAAATGCCCCGGTCCGCGCCGAGGGCCACCGCCTCCCGCAGGACCTCCTCGGCCATCGGCGGGCCCATCGTGATCACGGTGATGCTGCCGCCCGAACGCTCCCTGAGCCGGAGAGCGGCATCCAGCGCCGAACGGCAGTCCGGATTGATCATTCCCTCCGCCAGATCCCGCATCAGCGTCCCCGTCTTCGGATTCCAGGGGAGTTCGGAAACCATCGGCACCTGTTTGATGCAGACAACCAGCTTCAACATTCTCTATGTCCTTTGGGCAAGCACCGCGCGGGAGATGACCATCCGCTGGACCTCGCTTGTCCCTTCGTATATTTCAGTGACCTTCGCGTCCCGGAAATAACGTTCGACGTTGTACTCCTTGCTGTAACCGTACCCCCCGTGAATCTGGACCGCCAGGCTCGTCACGCGCGAGGCCAGCGAGCTGCAGTACAGCTTCGCCATTGCAGATTCCGCTCCGAAGGATCTCCCCGCGTCCCTCGCCGCGCAGGCCCGGTAGAGCAGCAGCCTTCCCGCGTCGATCTCGGTCGCCATATCGGCAAGGTAGTTCTGGATCGTCTGGAAGGAGGAGATCGGCTTCTTGAACTGCTGCCGCTCCTTGGAGTAGCGGACCGATTCTTCGAAGGCCGCCTGGGCAATGCCCAGGGCCTGGGCCGCGATCCCGATTCGGCCCGTATCGAGCGTCGCCAGACCGATTTTGATCCCGTCGCCGGGCCGGCCCAGCAGGTTCGCCTCCGGAACGCGGCACTCCTCCAGAAACAGGGAGGATACGGGGTTCGCCCGCATCCCGCAGAGATCCTCGATCTCCCCCACGGAAAAGCCGGGGGTTTCCTTCTCCACGATGAAGACGCCGGCGCTCTTCTGCGGGTTAGCCGGATCGGTGATCGCAAAGATCAGGGCCGTCCCGCAGATCCCGCCGTTGGTGACGAAGATCTTCGTTCCGTTGATCACATAATCCCGGCCGTCCCGGACGGCCGTCATCTCCACGCCGCCCGCGTCCGAACCCGCATTGGCCTCGGTCAAACAGAATGCGCCGATCCGTTCGCCGGAAACCATCGCCGGCAGAAATCTCTTTTTTTGCTCGTCCGTTCCGAAACGGACGATCGGATAAACCCCGACGCTGTTGTGCACGGTAAGACAGAGGCCGACCGCGGCGCTGACGCGGGAAATCTCCTCCATCACGATCGCGTAGCTGATCGTGTCCATCTCCGCCCCGCCGTAAATCTTTGGAGCCTGAAGGCCGAAAAAATGCAGCGGCCGCATCTTTTCCACGATCTCCCATGGGAAGCGGGCGTCGCGGTCGATGTCATGCGCGATGGGCGCAAGCTCCGCCTCGGCGAACATGCGCACCGTTCTGCGGACCACCTTGTGTTTCATGCAGGGATTGAAATCCACGTTCCTCTCTCCAGAGACGCTCCCCCGGTTTCCCGGCGGGAATGGAGCGGCATCCTATCTCAATCATGAAGGAAAATCAAGTCTTCGGAACTCGGCTGCGGAAAAGGACGGGAAAACGGACGGAGCCGATCGACCAATCGACGGCAACCGCGGGCATCGCAGCGAGGCCCTTCTCTAAGCCGACACCCCTTTGCCCAAGACGGTTTGTTGATATCCCTCACGCAGGTAATACCGGCTCCCGTCCTGCACCCGGACGACATCATGTTTCACAAGCTCGCCGAGCGCCCTGGGCCTGTAGTCCCGCATGCCGATATGAAAAAGGGAGGACTTGCAATAGGGAAGCTCTACCGCCGACGCCGGATCAACCGCCTTCTTTTGCTTCAGATCCCGGATGATGAATTCGCAGGCCCTTTTCATCCGCCATCCGGCAACGCGGAGGGCAAAGATGAAGGCCGCGATGGTCAGCAGGATCATCAGAATCATTTTCACGGTTTCGGACATGATCGGATACCTCACTTGTTCGGTGACAATGATCGTTTCGTCCGTTTTGCCTAATAGGTCATCCGGTAAATGGGAAACCGGCTGCACAGCCCGACAACATCCGCCTTTACCCTGTCCCGAAGCTCTTTATCCTCGGGATGTTTGACGACTTCAGCCACCCACCGGGCGATGGTCCTGACCTCCTGCTCTCCCATTCCCCGGCTGGTCAAGGCGGGCGTGCCCAGCCGAATGCCGGACGGTTTTTTCGCCGTGCCATGGTCTCCCGGAATCTTGTTTTTGTTCACAACGAGGTTCGCTTCTTCCAGCAGGACCGAGGCCGCTTCCCCATCGATGTTCCATTTCGACAGATCCAGCAGCAGCAGATGGTTGTCCGTCCCGCCGGTTACGATATCCGCCCCATGCTCCCGCAGGGCTTCCGAGAGCGTCTTGGCGTTTTGGACCACGTCCCGGATGTACTGACGGTATTCCGGAGTGCCCAGATGCTTCAGCCCAACGGCAATGGCCGCGATATTGGACTGATGGGGCCCGCCCTGCAAGGTCGGAAAAACGGCACGGTCCACCTTTTCGGCGTGCTCCGCCTTGCATAGAATGATCGACCCGCGGGTCATGCGCAGGGTCTTGTGGGTGGTGGTGGTAACGATGTCGCAATGGGGCACTGGCGTCGGATGATCTCCGGTCACGACCATCCCGGCAATATGCGAGATGTCCGCCATCAGAAAGGCCCCTGTCTCGCGGGCGATCTGTCCGAAACGGGCGAAGTCGATGATCCGGGGATAGGCGCTGGCCCCGCAAACGATGAGTTTCGGCTTGGTCTCCAGGGCCTGCTTGCGAATCTTCCCGTAATCCAGCAGGCCCGTCACGGGATCGACGCCATACTGCACAATGTCGAACAACCGGGAAACGACATTCGCCTTGGCGCCGTGACTCAAGTGTCCGCCCGCATCAATCTCCATACTCAGGATTCGATCGCCGATCTTCAGAAGCGAGAGATAAGCGGCAATATTGGCGGCGCTGCCCGAGAGGGCCTGCACATTGGCATGTCCGGCGCCGAACACGGCTTTTGCCCTTTCGACGGCCAGGGATTCGAGCCGATCGATGTTTTCCAGCCCCCGGTACCATCGTTCTCCCGGGTAGCCCTCGCTGTAGATGCCGGAAAGCATGGAGCTGATCGCCTTCATCAGGGATTTGGGAGGATAGTTCTCGGAGGCGATCAGGTTGATGGTCTCTTCATTGCGCTTCATCTCATCACGGATGATTTGATTGACCGCGGGATCGAACGTGGCAAGCTTTTCTTCCAGAAGATTCATGACTCCCCCTTTGCCGATTAGGATCGAAGCGGTCCGACCATAGGAGAAAAAAAGAATCCTGTCAAGGACAACGGGGGCAAAGCGGAACTTCCGACCGGCAATCTTTTAATGCTGTTCGATACTTGACAAATGCCGGGGAAGTCCCATATTGAAGTCGTGATCAAATCGACGAATTGCCCCTTTTTCGGGCAATCGTCTCCGGGTCCGATACAGGAAGATGAAAAGGCCTGCGAGGGGAAAATGAAATATGCAGAAACATTATAAATTTTCGATCTGGTATGTTCTGCTGGGAATCTGGGTGGTCCTGCTTGTCCAGAATTATATCGCATCGATGTTCGCCGCCCAGATCATCCCGTACAGCCAGTTTCTCAATCTCCTGAAGGCGGGCAAGGTGACGGAGATTGCCGTTACGGCCAACCAGATCCAGGGGAAAATGAAGGTCGACGGAGAAGCGGGGGACTTCAAGCTGTTCAAAACGATCCGCGTCGATCCGGATCTCTCCGCAATGCTCGAACAGTATCCCGTCTCCTTCAAAGGTGAAATCGAATCCACCTTCCTGCGCGACCTCTTCTCGTGGATCTTCCCGCTGCTGCTGTTCGTCGGCGTCTGGTATTTCCTGATGAAACGGATGGGCGGCCAGCAGGCGGGCTTCATGACCCTGGGCAAGAACAAGGCGAAGATCTACATGGAGAACGAACTCAACGTCACCTTCGCCGACGTCGCGGGGGTGGACGAGGCCAAACAGGAGCTGGTCGAGGTCATCGAATTCCTGAAGACGCCGGGCAAGTTCACGGAAATCGGCGGACGCATTCCCAAGGGCATCCTGCTGGTCGGTCCGCCCGGGAGCGGCAAGACCCTGCTGGCCAAGGCGGTCGCCGGCGAGAGCGGCGTTCCCTTTTTCAGCCTCTCCGGTTCGGAATTCGTCGAGATGTTCGTCGGCCTCGGTGCGGCCCGTGTCCGGGACCTTTTCACCCAGGCCAAGGGAAAGGCCCCCTGCATCATCTTTATCGACGAACTCGACGCGCTGGGGAAGGCACGCGGTTTCAGCGCCGTCGGCGGTCACGACGAGCGGGAACAGACCCTCAACCAACTCCTGGTCGAGATGGACGGGTTCGATCCGAAGGTCGGCGTGATCCTGATGGCGGCGACGAACCGCCCGGAGATCCTCGATCCGGCGCTGTTGCGCCCCGGCCGGTTTGATCGCCATGTTCTCGTCGATCGGCCGGACAAGGTCGGACGGGAGCAGATTCTCCGGGTTCACCTGAAGAAAATCAAGGCGGTTGCGGACCTGTCCGTGGAGAAACTGGCCAATATGACCCCCGGGATGGTGGGCGCCGATCTGGCGAACCTCGTCAATGAGGCGGCATTGCTGGCCGTGCGGCGGAACAAAAACGAGGTGGGGATGGAGGAGTTCGAAGAGGCTGTCGAGCGGATCATCGCCGGCCTGGAAAAAAAGAACCGCCTGATTAACGCCAGCGAACGGGAAACCGTCGCCTACCACGAAATGGGACACGCCATGGTGGCCCTCTCGCTCCCCGGCACCGATCCCGTGCAGAAGATCTCGATCATTCCCCGCGGTGTTGCCGCTCTCGGCTACACGATGCAGGTCCCGACGGGAGACCGTTTCCTGATGAAAAAGACCGAGCTGGAGAACAAGATCGCATCGCTACTGGGGGGACGGGCCGCGGAGGAACTGATTTTCGGGGACATCTCCACCGGCGCCCACAACGACCTCTCGCGGGCGACCGACATCGCCGGCAGCATGATTCGCGAGTACGGCATGAGTGCGTCCCTCGGACAGGTTTACCTGGCGGGGGATAAACAGCCTCTCTTCCTCGGCGTCGGTCCGAAAGAATCGGGCAACTACAGCGAGGCGACCGCCGAGTTGATCGACCGGGAGGTCCGGGAGATCATCAGCCGGGAATATGAACGGGCCAAGGCGATCCTGACTGCCAAGAAGCAGACATTGATCTGGGGAGCGCGTCTCCTGCTCGAAAAGGAGAAGCTCGACGGGGAGGAGATCCGGGCCCTCCTGGCAGAAGCTCCGGCTGTCGAAAAAGCCGATTGAACTGGATTTTCCTCTGAAATCCTGATAAGCGAAGCTTCCCGAAAGGCTCGCACGCGGGAAGGCTGCAAAAGAGTTCGGATTGCGGACAACAGAAAGGGAGAGTTCGATGGCATCCAAAAGCAAGGAAACGAGGCTGCAGCAGAAGGCCGTTCTGGAGGCGAAATTGCAGAAGCGTCTGGCTCTTCTCGCCGAAAAGGGAGCGGATGAGAAGAAAACGGCGCGGGACGTACAGGTCAAGGAATTGAAGGCAAAACTTCAGCAGACAGCGGCGCGTCTGAAGGCGATCGACGCTGATGAGGCGCGGACGGCCAAGTTGGCCGCGCTGAAGGCGGAACGACTGGCGCAACCCAAGAAAGAAGCCCCTAAGGCAAAGAAAGCCGCTGCGGAATTGCCGCCGGAGGCGAAGACCAAAAAGAAAAAGAAGAAGGAGGAAAAGGAAGAGGCCCAGCCACAGACGGCTTAGTCCTTTTCTTTCACCCCAACATCCGCTATCTGCTTCGACGGAGCGGGGCGGCGCCGTGTCTCCTTCTGTCGTGGATGAACCGCACCTCTTCCGGAGTTCCCCCCTCCCGGATCATTCTGTTGAATCCCCGACGGCACCCAGCCTATGCAATCCGGAAAGATGGGAGGTGTCGTTCATCAGGATGAGGCGGGTCCGGTGCTCCGGATGGTATTCCAGCGCCGAGAGCGAACAGTTGGTCATCAAAAAACGGCTTCGAAAATTCGGATCCAGCCCGAGGGCATGGCAGAGGATGCCCCGGAGCGGCCCTCGGTGGGCCGATATCAAAACGGTTCCCCCTTCCCGCGCTTCCCGCGCCGCCATATCGAAAACACGGCCGGCCCTTTGCTGCAGCGATAGAAAATTTTCGCCGCCGGTGGGGTTCCCGACTCGGCCTCCTTGCAGCCAGGCCTCCCAGTCTTCCGGGAAGCGTTCGCTGATCTCCTGATAGGTCAGACCCGCCCAACGGCCGTAATTACATTCCCGGAGCTCCGGCATCGGCAGAATCGGGACGGTCTGAGGTTGTCGGGCCGCGATGATTCGGGTGGTTTCGAGCGCCCTGCCGAGGTCGCTGGTATAGATCCGATCCAGCGGCACGGATTCCAGACGGGCCGCCAGGGCTTTCGCCTGCTCACGTCCCCGTTCATGGAGAGGAACATCCGTTTGGCCCTGAATGCGCTGGTTCCAGTTCCACGCCGTTTCGCCGTGTCGCACAAGATAAATAATCGAAATGGTTCACCTCCGTTTTAGGGCGGTTTTTTTGCCGGTCCGC
>JAEAMF010001140.1_pt1 | contig 21649 bp, 14 predicted proteins | sample 8958721 | NCBI WGS metagenome assembly JAEAMF01 (sample SAMN16933255, study PRJNA681124) | bioreactor sludge metagenome | isolation source: anaerobic bioreactor treating anionic surfactant - SDBS | place: India: Bengaluru | collected 2019-02-28
CATGGGGACATTTTTACTCGGCAGATAGGGGGACATCTTGACTTGGCTTAGACAGACAGGCCGGGCGGGGCTTTGTTATAATCCGGCCATGAGCGATCTCCAGGGGACCGATGTCCTGTTCCGCCGCTGGGAAACCCCCTCGTCGCCCCGGGCCGTCTTCCTTCTCGTCCACGGGCTCGGCGCCCATTCGGCCCGCTGGGACTTCTTCGGCCGGCATGCTGCCGGGAGGGGCTACGCCTCGTATGCCATCGAGCTCCGCGGCTTCGGCCGGACGCCCGAGCGGCCGCGCGGCCACGTCGACTCGTTCGAGGTCTGGCAGCGCGACCTCCTGACCCTGCACGATGCAATCGGACGGGACTTCCCGGGGAAGAAGATCATCCTTGCCGGGGAGAGCATGGGCGGGCTCATCGCCTACGACCTGGCCGGACGTCACCCGGGCTTGTTCGGGGGCGCGGTCCTGATGGCCCCGGCCTTCAAGAACGGCCTGAAGTTCCCCTTGAGCGTCTATTTCAAGGTCGCCTTGGTCACGCCGTTCCGCCCCGCCTCCATGATCGACCTGCCCTTCACGTCCGAGATGGCCACCCGCGACCCGGATTATGCGGCGGTCATGGACGCCAATCCCGACGAGTTGCGGACGGCCAGCCTCAAGCTCATGGCCGGGTTCCTGCCGGTCCAAGCCCGGGCCGGGCGCCTGGCCCGGGGGTTCATGACGCCGGCCCTCTTTGTCGTCCCGGGCATCGACCATCTCGTCGACGAGAGCGGGGCCCGGCGGGTCTTCGCCAAGCTGGCCGCGGCCGACAAGACGATCCTCGAATATCCGGACATGTTCCATGCCCTTAACATCGACCTCGGCCGCGAAAAGGTCTTCGCCGACATGCTCGAGTGGGCCGGAAAGCGGATCTGACGTGAGCCACGTCCTGGCCATCGATCAGGGCACGACCGGCAGCCGGGCCATCGTGTTCGACCGGCGCGGCCGGGCCGTCGCCTCGGCCTACGAGGAGTTCCCGCAGTACTTCCCCAAGCCGGGGTGGGTCGAGCACGACCCCGAGGAGATCTGGCGCAGCGTCTACCGCACCGTCCAGAAGGCCCTCGAAAGCGTCCCCGGGCGGTCCATCGCCGCCGTCGGCATCACCAACCAGCGCGAGACGACGGTCATCTGGGACCGGCGCTCCGGCCGGCCCGTGTCCAGGGCCATCGTCTGGCAGTGCCGCCGCACCGCCGGCCGCTGCCGCCAGCTGGCCGCCCGGCCGGGCTTGAGCCGGCTTGTGCGGAAGAAGACGGGCCTGCCGATCGACGCCTACTTTTCGGCCACCAAGGCAGAGTGGATCCTCGACCGCGGCGGCCTGCGCGAGAGGGCCGTGCGAGGGCGGCTGGCCTTCGGCACGACCGACTCCTGGGTCCTGTGGAAGCTCACCGGCGGGGCGAGCCACGCCACCGATCCGACCAACGCCTCGCGGACCATGCTCTTCAACATCCGTGCCTGCGACTGGGACCGGGACCTGCTCGACCTCTTCGGCGTCCCGGCCTCGCTTCTGCCGCGGGTCCTGCCTTCGGCCGGCGAGTTCGGGCGGACGGTCCGGCTGGGGCGGCTCCCGGCGGGATTGCCCATCATGGGCATCGCCGGCGACCAGCAGGCGGCGCTGTTCGGACAGGCCGGGTTCCGGCCCGGGGCCATCAAGAACACCTACGGCACGGGCTCGTTCATCCTGCTCAACACCGGGCGCGAGATCGTCGAATCCGGCCACGGCCTGATCACGACGGTCGCTTGCGGGCCCGGCGGCAAACCGGCCTACGCCCTCGAGGGCTCCGTGTTCGTGGCCGGGGCGGCCATCCAGTGGCTGCGCGACCAGCTCGGCCTGCTCGCCACGGCGGCCGAGTCGGAGGCGGCGGCCGCCTCGGTCCCGGACAGCGCCGGCGTCTATTTCGTCCCGGCCTTCGTCGGCCTCGGCGCGCCGTACTGGGATGCCGAGGCCCGCGGGGCCATCGTCGGGCTGACGCGCGGCGCCAACCGCCACCACATCGTCCGGGCGGCCCTGGAAGCCATGGCCTATTCGACCCGCGACGTCTTCGAGACCATGCGCAAGGAATCGGGCCTGCGGGTGCGCGAGTTGCGGGTGGACGGCGGGGCCTCGGCCAACGACTTCCTTTGCCGCTTCCAGGCCGACATTCTGGGCGTCCCCGTCGTCCGGCCGAAGGTCGTGGAAACGACCTCGCTCGGGGCCGCCTACCTGGCCGGCCTCGGAGCCGGGTTCTGGGACTCGACGGCGGCCATCGAGCGCCTGGCCGTCGACGAGCGCAAGTTCATCCCGGCCATGACCCGCGGCCAGGCCGACAAGCTCTATGCCGGATGGCAGGCCGCCGTCCGCAAAGCCCGCGCGGTCTGATGACGACATTTCCCTCCGCGGATGCGCCCGGGATATCGCTCTTCGCCCCCGCCGCGCGGGAATGTCGCAATGAAAGGAATGCGGGCTTTGGACGAAGGAGAATGAAAATGGAAAACCGGTACCGGTTCATGGTCCCTTTCGTGGTCATCATCGGATCCATCCTTATGGGAGGTTCGGCCCTGACGGCCGCCGACTCCTGGCGGGCGGATTGGCCCGTCGTCCGGTCTTACGACCGCGATCACGTCGAAAAGATCGCCCTGCCGCTCGGCGGCATCGGCACCGGCACGGTCTCGCTCGGCGGCCGCGGCAACCTCGTCGACTGGGAGATCATGAACCGGCCGGCCAAGGGCTACGTCCCCTACGGCGGCCAGCAGACCGGGCCGTTCTTCGCCGTCCGCGTCGAGGGCGCCGGCGCGCCGTTCGTCCGGGCCCTCGAGGGCCCCCTGCCGCTCGCGGCCTACGAGGCCTCGCACGGCTCGACGGCCGTCAACCACGGCCTGCCGCGCTTCCGCGGCGTCGCCTTCGCCGCGGCCTACCCGCTCGGCCAGGTCCTGCTCACCGACCCGGACGCGCCCGTCGACGTCCGCCTCGAGGCCTTCAATCCCCTCGTCCCCGGCGACGCCGAGACGAGCGGCCTGCCCGTGGCCCTGCTGCGGTACGTCCTCCTCAACAAGACCGGCCGGCCCCTGCGCGCGGTGGTCTGCGGCACCCTGCCCAACTTCATCGGCGCCGACGGCTCGGGCACGGCCAAGGACTGGAAGGGCGACCCGGTCACGACCGGGCCGGTCAAGAACGCCAACGAGTTCCGGTCCGCCGACGGGCTCCGCGGCCTGTTCATGACCTCCGAGGGCGTCGATCCCAAGCACGAGGCCTGGGGCACCATGGCCCTGGCCGCCGCCTCCTCCACGCGCGGCTCGAGCCGCACCCACTGGCTGACCGCGCCCTGGGGCACGTCGCTCCTGGACTTCTGGGACGACTTCGCGGCCGACGGCGTCCTCGATCCCCGGCCCGCGTCCGGCGAGGACATGCCCTTCGGCTCGCTCACGGTCGAGGTCGAGGTGCCGCCGAACGGTAGCGCCGAGGCGGCCTTCGTCCTGGCCTGGCACTTCCCCAACCGGGTCACCTGGTCCCCGAAGGGCACGCCGGACGACGTCATCGGCAACTACTACACGACGCGCTGGCCCGACGCCTGGGCCGCGGCCGAGGACGTCGCGGGGCGGGCGGCCGAGCTCGAGCGCCGAACGGTCGCCTTCGTCCGGGCCTTCGCCGCGAGCACCCTCCCGGCCGAGGTCAAAGAGGCGGCCCTCTTCAACTTGAGCACGCTCCGTACCCAGACCTGCTTCCGCACCCCCGACGGCAAGCTCTTCGGCTTCGAGGGCTGCGGCAACACGGCGGGCTGCTGCTGGGGCTCCTGCACCCACGTCTGGAACTACGAACAGGCCACGGCCTTTCTCTTCGGCGGCCTGGCCAGGACCATGCGCGAGACCGAGTTCCTGGCCGCGACCGACGACCAGGGCCTGATGAGCTTCCGCGTCCGCCTGCCCCTCGACCGGGCCCGGGAGTTCGGCAAGGCCGCCGCCGACGGCCAGATGGGATCGATCATGCGGGCCTTCCGGGAGTGGAGGATGTCGGGCGACGACGCCTGGCTCCTGCGGATCTGGCCGGGCGTCAAGCGGGCCCTCGAGTTCGCCTGGATCAAGGGCGGCTGGGACGCCGACCGCGACGGGGTCATGGAGGGCTGCCAGCACAACACCATGGACGTCGAGTATTACGGCCCCAACCCGCAGATGGAGCTCTGGTACCTGGGCGCGCTGCGGGCGGCCGGGGAGATGGCCGGCCGGGCCGGCGACAAGGCCTTCGCCCGGCTGTGCGGCGAGCTCTTCGCCAAAGGCCGGGCCTGGACGGACGCCAACCTCTGGAACGGCGAGTACTACGAGCACCAGGTCCGGCCGCCGAAGAGCGTCGAGGACGTGGCCCCCAGCCTGCGGCTGGACATGGGGGCCAAGAGCATCACCGAGCCGGACTACCAGCTGGCCCAGGGCTGCCTCGTCGACCAGCTGGTCGGCCAGTACATGGCCCACGTCTGCGGCCTGGGCTATCTCGTCGAGCCGGCCCGCGTCAGGACGACGTTGGCCAGCATCCTGAAATACAACACGCAGACGGGGTTCGACGACCATTTCAACTGCCTGCGCTCGTTCGTCCTGGGCGACGAGACGGCCCTGCTCATGGCCAGCTATCCCAAGGGCCGGCCGCGCAATCCCTTCCCGTACTTCACCGAGGTCATGACCGGCTTCGAGTACACGGCCGCGGTGGGGCTCATCTTCGAGGGCGCGCGGGCGGACGGGCTCAAGGTCATCCGCGACATCCGCGACCGCTACGACGGCCGCACGGGCGGACGGGCTCAAGGTCATCCGCGACATCCGCGACCGCTACGACGGCCGCAAGCGCAGCCCCTTCGACGAGGCCGAGTGCGGCCATCATTACGCCCGGGCCATGGCCAGCTGGGCGGCCGTGCCGGCGCTGGCGGGCTTCCAGTGGGACGGCCGGACCAAGGCCATGGCCTTCGCGGCCGGGGAGGGGACGTTCTTCTGGTCGAACGGCGAGGCCTGGGGGACCTGCACGATCGAAGCGGGCGGGACGGCGGCCGAGCTGGCCGTGCTCCACGGCGCCCTGTCGCTGCGGTCCTTCCGGCTGGGCGGCGGGCCGGCCCGGGCCTTCGGGCCGCCGCGGCTCCTCCGCCAGGGGGAGTCCGTCCGCATCGACTTCCGGGGCCGGGGGTGAAACAACCGGCCCGGCGGACCGTATACCAGGGCGTAAGGATCGATCACAGAGGAGTCCAAACGATGAAAAAGACGATCTTGCTGGTTTCCGCCCTGATCGCCCTGGTGCTCGCCGCCGCCGTCGGCGCCTTCCCGGGGACCGTCCCCGCGACGGTCGTCCCCGAGGGCGCCAAGTGGGTCGTGCACCTGGACATGGAAAAGTTCGTGGCCACCGACCTGTTCGCCCAGCTGAACAAGGACGGCAAGTTCGAGGTCAAGAGCCGCGATCTCAACCGCTGGTTCAAGATCGACGTGCCCAAGGACGTCACCGGGGTGACGGTCTTCGGGCTCGGCCCCGGCGACGACCAGATCGTCTTTGCCGTGGCCGGCCGCTTCGACAAGCCCGGCATCCTGGCCATGATCAACGAGGCCAAGGACCACCAGGAAACGCCCTACGGCGCCTACACGCTCTATTCCATGGGCGGCAAGGAGTGCGGCGCCTTCGTCAACGACAACCTGGTCGTCTTCTCCGAGGGCCGGGCGGCCGTCGAGAAGGCCCTGGACACGGCCGGCGGCAAGGCCAAGAGCTACGCCGGCACCCCCTTGAGCGCCTCGCTCAAGGACGTCCCCGGGACGGCCTTCCTGAGCGGCGCGCTGCCGGACCTGTCCGGGCTGGGCAAGGAGATCGGCCAGTCCAAGGTCCTGGACAAGGCCTCGGGCCTGTTCTTCCTGGCCCAGGAGAGCAAGAACGTCCTCCAGGTCCGCCTCCAGGTCACCGCCGAGTCGCCCGAGAGCGCCAAGAACATGGCCGACATCGCCCAGGGCTTCGTGGCCATGGCCAAGCTCGGCGGCGACGACGAGGACCTGGCCCGGATCACCTCGCTCCTCGAGGGGCTCCGGTTCGGTGTGGACGGCCGAACCTTCAAGCTCGAGTTCGAGCGGCCGTCGAAGGACGTCGCCGACCTGCTGTCGAAGGGCCGCGGCATCCACGGCCTGCACGGCCTGCTCGACTGACGGGCCGATGAGGAGAAGGCCCCGGCCGCCCGGGGCCGCGGGGAGACCATGACCGACCACGGTCCGGCCGAAGCGAAGACCGACGAGGAGCTGGCCTGCGAGGCGCGGGCCGGCTCGCACCGGTCTTTCGAGGAGCTGGCGTCCCGCTACAGGCGCCGGCTCTTCGTCTTTTTACGCCCCCGCGTCGGGAGCGACCAGGACGCCGAGGACCTGGTCCAGGACACCCTCCTGAAGCTCTATCGGAACATCGGCGCCTACGACCCGGCCTACCGCTTCTCGACCTGGCTCTACACGTCGGCCGGGCGGCTGTCCATCGACGCCTATCGCAAGGGCGCGGCGGCCCGGGCGCATCTGTCCGGGGCCCCGGTCGAGGACGTGCCGGACCCGGCGGCGCAGCCCGAAGAAGCGGGTGACGAGGGAGCGGCGGGGACCTGGGCCGCGGCCCGGGCCCTAGGCGGGGACCGCTACCGGGTCCTGTGGCTGCGCTACGGCGAGGACATGAGCGTCGAGGAGATCGCGGCCGTGATCGGCCGGACGCGGCTGGCCGTCCGCGTCCTTCTGCACCGGGCCCGGACGAGCCTGGCCGGCCGGCTGGCGTCGGACCCGCGCCTGGCGGCGGGGCCGGGGGCCCGGTGGGCCGGGCGCCCGGCCGGGGATTGAGGAAAGGAGAACGGCGATGAGATGTGCGATCGTCCGCTGGATGATCTCCAGGACCGAGGACACGGGACGGGGGATGCCGCGCTGGGCCGAGCGTCACGCGGGCCGCTGCCGGTCCTGCCGCGACTTCGCCCGGGCCACCGCTTCGCTGGCGTCCCGGCTCCGGTCCGAGCAAGCCGCCGTTCTCGCCGCGGTGCCGGAATTTCGCGGCGGGCGCTCCCTCGACCTCGAGCCGTCGGGAGAGGCCGGGACCGGGACGGCGCGACGGGAACGCTCCCGCCTGCCGCGGCTGGTCCTGCGGCCGCTGCCCGTCGCCGCGGCCCTTCTGCTCGTCGTCGCCGCCGCCGCTTGGCTCGTTCTCCGCGCCCCGCGGCCGGAGCCCGGGACGGCCGCGTTGGACCCGGCCGCCGCCCGGGCCGCCATCGAACGGCTGGCCGCCGCGCCCAAAGACCTGCGCCAGGCCCTGGACAAGGCGGAATCGCCTCTCGAACGGGAACGCCGGGCCCTGGAGCAGCTGGTCGCTTCGGCGGCCGACTACCTGGGCGACCGGCTGAACGTCAGGATCGAACGCAAGGCCGCCGCGAAGGACCTGTAGGGCCCTAGAGCCGCCGGCGGGTCGGCCGGAAGTCCCAGGTCAGCCGGTACGTCATGTCCCTCAGGGCGTCGTGCATAGCGGTGTCCTTGTCCCGGACGGAGAACACGGGTGAACCGCCGTTGATGCCGACCGCGCCGACCGTGACCTGGCCCTGGGTGGAGCGCGTCCAGAGGGTGGCGCCGTTGCGGGCCGAGACGAGCCTGACCTTGATGGCGACGTCGAAGGCGGAGCGGGCCAGCAGGGTCTTCTCAAGAGGCGCGGCCAGGTCGAGCTGCGGCTTGACCTTGGTCACGCCGATCTCGCCGACGAAAAAGGCGTCCAATCCCTGCTTTTCGCCGACGGCCAGAGCGGCGTCCCGGTCGAAAGCGGTCTTGCCGAGGTCGGCCAGGACCTGGTCGTAGGGCCCGAGCTCGACGACGGCCACGCCCTGGGCGGCCATGACATCCTGGAGGAAGAGCTGGGTCGCCGCCTCGTCGAGGTCGCCTTTGGCCCCCTCGGCCTTGAGCATGACCAGCCCGAGCGAGCCCGCCTGGGTCAGATCGTAAGCGGGAGGAACGATCGTGTAGTGGGCGCAGCCGGCGACGGCGGCGGCCAGGAAGAGCGCGAAGAGGGCGTGTTTCGGTCTCATGAGATGCTCCTTTGGGAGAACGGCCGGGCCGCGGGCTCCGATCCTTTAGTCGGTCCAGCCCGCCGGCGGGGACGGCAGGGAGCGATAGGCCCCCGAAAACAGGGGAAGGACGGCCGGAACGCCCCGTTCTTTTATCGGATCAGGTGGAAGGCGGTCTGGCGTCCGGCCAGGAAGAAGGCTTTCTGACCGTCGAACAGGATGTCCTGCTCGAGAGGGACGCGGAAATCGACGCCCCATTCCGCGAGCGGGCCGGTAACGCTCATCTCCGCCGTGAAGGCGCTCATCGGCGCCAGCTTGACGTCGCCGCGGCCGACGTTGTTCACCTGTTCCCAGGGCAGGCCGATGAGCGGGCCGGGCTCGTGGAGAAAGAGCCCGAGCGAGTGCGAATAGATCCGCGGCCCGGGGACGCCGATCTCGCGGGCCTTGGCCAGCATCCGCCCGAGCATCTCGTTGCCCGTGAGGCCGGTCCTGAACTCGCCGCAATAAACGTCCTGGAGGCGGTTGCACTCGGCCATGAGCTTCTTGAGCCCGTCCGGCGCGTCGGCCTCGCCGGGCCGCAGCACGTAGGCCAGCTCCTGGTGGTCGCTGTTCCAGCGCATGTACTTGATCCCGACGTCGCAGTGCAGGACGTCGCCGGGGCGGATGGCCTTGTCGTCCTTGCCCCACTTTTCCACGTCCTTCGGGGAGCGGCCGCGGATGGACACGAAGGGGCTGAAGGAGACCTTGAGGCCCAGGTCCGAGACGCGCTGCCAGTAGTACCAGCGCAGGTCCTCGGCCGTGGTCTGGCCGACCGTGACGACCCGCTCCGAGAACATGTCGGCGATGATCGACCGCGACAGCGCGGCGGCCCGCTCCATGATCTCGACCTCCTCCTCGGTCAGGGTCTCGGCCCACAGCGTGACCAGGGGCTCCGCGGACTGGAAGCGGCCGGCGTACTTGGGCCCGACGGCCGCGGCCAGGCGCTTCTTCAGGACCGTGGTCAGGGCCCCGGCCACCCACTGCCCTTCGCCCTCGTTGAGCCCGATCCTCTTCGGGTCGCGCTCGCGGACGACCCGGCCCAGGGCCTCCCACTGGCCCTCGCCCTTCTTGGCGTCGAAGGCGGCGGCGTCCCAGGCGTTCGTGAACAGGCCCTGGGTGTCGGTGCGGGACACGTTCAGCCGCTCGACCCCGGCGGCCGGGCCCCGGTCGAAGAAGACCAGGATCTGGGTGATGGGGTTCCAGTTCTCGTAGGGGATCATGGTCTCGAAGACGGGGTCGAGGTTGTCCTCGTTGCAGGCGACGATCCACATGTCGAAGCCGGTCTCCCGCATCATCCGCGGCACGAGGGTATCGAGACGCTTGGCCGTGACGCGATAGGTGAGCGAGGCCCGCTCGCGGACGGTCAGCACCGTGGGCGGTTGGCCCGGCTGGGCCGGGGCGGGCGCCGGGACGGCCGCCAGCAGGATGGCGACGGCAACGACGGCGAGGACGGCGTTCTTTGTCATGGAGAACCTCCGTGATCGGGAACTGATGCTTTTCTATCACCGTCCCCGCCGCGCGGTCAAGCCGGCCGGGCTCGGAGATATTGATGGAACATTCGCCTTGGCCGAAACGTCTAAAGAGAAGACTCCGGGCCGGTCCGCATTGATTTCGCGCCGGTGCCGTGACAAAATGACAGGCCGATCCTCTCGAACGGAGGTACCCTGACGTGACCCTTCGCCGCATCCCCACCGTCCTGGCCCTCATCGCCTTTTCCGCCGCGACCCTCCCGCTGGCCGCGGCCGACATCGCTTTCGACCGCTATCACAAGCCGGAAGAGATCGCCACGGCCCTGCAGGAGCTGGCCCGGGCCAATCCCGGGTTCGCCAAGGCCCACGTCCTGGCCAAGAGCCCGGGCGGGCGCGACCTGGTCCTGTTCGAGGTCGGGCCCGAAACGGCCAAGGCCGCCAAGAGCCTGCCGGCCGTCTTCGTCGCCGCCGACATGGACGGCTACGTGCCCCTGGCCGCCGAAGCCGGGCTGTGGCTGGCCAAGGCCCTCGTCGGCCGGGCCGACCTGCGCGCCGACCGGACCTGGTACGTCCTGGCCTGCGGCAACCCCGACGCCGCGGCCCGCTATTTCGCCAAGCCCCTCTATCGCGACACCCGCAACGCCCGGCCCATGAACGACGACCAGGACGACGCGGCCGACGAGGACGGCCCCGACGACCTCGACGGCGACGGCCTGATCGCCCAGATGAGGGTCCGGGAGCCCGGCGGCGGCTGGATGGCGGTCGGCGGCGAGCCGCGCCTCATGAAGAAGGCCGACGGCCTCAAGGGCGAGACGGGCGTCTGGACGCTCTACGCCGAGGGCCTCGACAACGACCGCGACGGCCGCATCAACGAGGACGGCCCGGGCGGCGTTAGCCTGGGCGCGGCCTTCCCGCACCTCTTTAAATACCACGCCCCCGACGCCGGCCCCTGGCCCGGCAGCGAGCCCGAGACCTACGCCCTGCTCAAGTTCTTCGACGCCCACCGCGAGATCGGCCTGGCCTTCGTCTTCGGCGAGGCGAACTTCTGCCTCAACCCGCCCCGCGGCGGCCGCAAGGGCGACGCCGACCTCAACCAGATCAAGGTCCCCGAGAACATGGCCGGGTTCATCAACGCCGATCCGTCCCGGACCTACACCATGGCCGAGGTCATCGAGCTGGTCAAGCCGCTCGTTCCGCCGGGCATGGACGTGACCGAGGGCCTGGTGGCCGGCTTCCTCGGCCTGGGCGCGGCGGTCAACCCGCTCGAGGACGACCTCAAGTTCTACAAGGAGCTGTCCGATAAATATAAGGAGTTCCTCAAGGCCGCCAAGCTCGACGGCAAGCGCCTGGAGCCGGCGGCCGACAAGGACGGCTCGCTCGAGCTCTACGCCTACTATCAGCTCGGCCTGCCGTCCTTCGCCCTGGACTTCTGGACCCTGCCCGAGGTCAAGGAGGAGAAGCCGGCCGACGAGATCACGCCCGAGAAGCTGGAGAAGATGACCAACGACGAGTTCATCGCCCTGGGCGAGGAGAAGATCGACGCCTTCCTCAAGGCCTCCGGCGCTCCGGACCAGTTCAAGGCCAAGCAGGTCATCGAGGCCCTCAAGGGCGGCCAGATGGACACCAAGAAGATGGCCGAGATGATGAAGCAGATGCCGAAGAAGCCGGACGAGAGCGGGGCCGATCCCAAGGACAAGGCCCTGCTGGCCTGGAGCGACAAGGAGCTCGGCGGCCGGGGCTTCCTGGCCTGGAAGCCGTACAAGCATCCGACCCTGGGCGAGGTCGAGATCGGCGGGGCCGCGCCCTACGCCGACTCCACGCCCCCGGCCAAGATGATCGACGGCCTCGTCGCCGGCCAGGCCCCCTGGGTCTTCGAGGTGGCCAAGAAGATGGCCCGCATCCGTGTCGCCGACGCCAAGGTCAAGGCGCTCGGCGGCGGCCTCTACGAGGTCAAGGCCTGGATCGAGAACGCCGGCGACCTGCCCTATCCGGCGGCCATGGGACGGCGCAACGAGCGGGTCCTGCCGGTCGTCGTGACCCTGGGCGGCGAAGGGGTCCAGATCCTCGAAGGCCTGAAGCGGACCCTGGTGCCGGCCGTCGCGGCCCGCGGCGCCCAGGCCGTCACCTGGATCGTCCGGGCCCCGCGCCCGGTCCGGCTCGACATCAAAGCGGAGACCAAGACCGCCTGGGGCGACACCCGGTCGGTCGACCTCGGAGGTGCCAAGTGAAGAAGATCGCCGCTCCTGTCCTGCTCGTCCTCCTCCTGGCCGCCGGCCTGCCGGCCCAGAAGGCCGCCCCCGAGACCGAGATGGCCGTCCCGCTGCGCTTCGACCAGTACTACCCGCTGGACCGGGTCTACGAAGCCTTGAAGGCCCTGCACAAGGCCTATCCCGACCTGACGACGCTCGAAACGGTCGGCCGGAGCGAAGAAGGGCGCCCCCTCATGGCCATGACCGTCAACAACCCCAAGACCGGCGCCGCGCTCGACAAGCCCGGCTTCTATGTCGACGGCAACATGCACGGCAACGAGATCCAGGGCGGCGACATCTCGCTCTATCTGCTCGATTATCTGCTCGGGGGCTACGGCCGGAACCCCGAGATCACGGCCCTCGTCGACAAGACCTGCTTCTATGTCGTCCCGGTGGCCAACGTCGACGGCCGCTATCACTTCTTCGCCGACCCCAACACCCCCGACAGCAACCGCAGCCTGCGCATCCCCACCGACGACGACCGCGACGGGCTCGTCGACGAGGACCCGGCCGACGACCTCGACGGCGACGGCAACATCTGCGAGATGCGCCGGAAAGACCCCTTCGGCCAGTTCCGGACCGATCCCGAGGAGCCTCGCCTGATGGTCCGGGTCAAGCCCGGCGAGAAGGGCGAATGGTCGCGGCTCGGCGACGAGGGCCTGGACAACGACGGCGACGGCCGGATCAACGAGGACGGCGAGGGCTACGTCGACCCCAACCGCAACTGGGGCTTCGACTGGGCCCCGCCGTACGTCGAAAGCGGCTCGGGCGAGTTCCCCTTCTCCGGCGTCGGGCTCAAGGCCCTGGCCGAATGGACCATGACCAAGCCGAACATCGCCTTCGCCTGGTCCTTCCACAACAACGGCGGCATGCTCCTGCGCGGCCCCAGCCGCAAGGGGCTGGGGGAGTACCCGGCCGAGGACGTGGCCGTCTACGACTACATCGGCAAGCAGGGCGAGCGCATCATCCCCGGCTACCGCTATCTCATCTCCTGGAAGGACCTGTACACGACCTACGGCGACTCCGGCGAGTGGATCACCCAGACGATGGGGGCCTACTTCTATTGCGCCGAGGTCTTCCAGACCGAGTCCGAGACCTTCAAGGGCGCCTCGGAGCGTCCGGAGCCCGGCACGCCCCGCGAGGAGGCCCTGCGCGGCGCCTTCGGCGGCGGCCCCGACGAGCGCGAACGCCTGAAATACAGCGACAGCGTCGTCCAGGGCGAGCTCTTCAAGCCCTGGAAGGCCTTCAAGCACCCGGTCTACGGCGACGTCGAGATCGGCGGCTGGGTCAAGATGAGCTCCCGGCTGGGCGCGCCGTTCATGATCAAGGACCTCGTCCACCGCAACGCCATGGCCGTCCTGTTCGCGGCCAAGCACCTGCCCGAGGTGGCCCTCGACGTCGTCGAGGTCAAGCCGCTCGGCGGCGGCCTGTTCCGCGTCCGGACGCGCCTGTCCAACCCCAAGGCCGTGCCGACCATGAGCGCCCTGGCCCGCCGGACCCGGCTCTATCCCGAGGACACGCTCGCGGTGGGCGGGCCGGCGGCCAAGGTGGTGGCCGGCGGCCGGCTCCTCGACCCCGACCTCGACAAGGTCGCCTACAAGAAGGACCGGCCGGAGCTGCAGTTCCTGGCCGTGCCCGGCTTCGGCAAGATCGAGCACCAGTTCCTGGTCGAGGGAGCGGGCGAGGTCACGGTCCGGTACGCCTCCCGCCACGGCGGCCAACGGACCAAGACCGTCAAGCTCCAGTAGCCGCTTGCCATCGCCGCGGCGGCGGCGCATAATGGCCCGGAGGACGAGATCGCCGCAGGAGACCGCGGATGTTGAGGCGCTACCGGATCGAGAACACGAAGATCGTCGAGACCGCCGACGAGGCGGCCCCCGTTCTGCTCTACGTCAATCCCGACGAGACGGAGCGGCGCCTGCTTGTCGACACCTATCAGATCGACGAGCACACCCTGAATTCGGCGCTCGACCCGGACGAGCAGGCCCGTCTCGAGTGCGAGCCGAACCACATCGCCTTGATTTACAAGCGGCCCAAGAACTACTCCGGCGAGGACCAGCTCCTGTTCAAGGCCTCGACCATGGGGGCCTTCTTCTTCGGCGAGATGATCATCCTGGTCGTGGCCGACGACACGACCCTGTTCGAGGGCAAGCAGCTGGCCCGCGTCGCCAGCGTCCGCGAGCTGGTCATCCGGCTCATCTACCGGGCCATCTTCCACTTCATGGAGCACCTCAAGATCATCAACCAGATCGCCGATGACGTCGAACAGAAGATCAACAAGGCCATGGAGAACCGCTACCTCATCAACCTCTTCGCCCTGCAGAAGAGCCTGGTCTACTACCAGAACGCCGTCAACTCCAACGGCGCGCTGATCGAGAAGATCCGCCACAACGCGGCCAAGTTCGGGTTCACCCAGGAGGAGATGGAGCTGCTCGACGACATCGCCGTCGAGAACAACCAGTGCTATCGCCAGGCCGAGGTCTACACCAACATCCTGGCCAGCCTGATGGACGCCCGGGCCTCCATCGTCAGCAACAACCTCAACGTCCTGATGAAGACCCTGAACATCATCACCATCGCCATCATGGTGCCGACCTTCATCGTCTCGGTCTTCTCCATGAACGTCACCCTGCCCTTCGGCTGGCGCGAGCTGCCCGCCTTCTGGATGATCATCGGGCTGGCGGCGATCTCGGTCGTCAGCTTCTTCGTTTTCTGGAAATACAAGAAATGGTAGGCCGGCGGGCGTCCCTCGCCGGACCTACTTCACGGCCTTTTTGACGCTGACCGACATCCCGGACCAGCTCCCTCCGACGAACGTCGTCTCCATGAAGGGCAGGGACAGGACATGCTCGACGAACGAGGCGGCGCCCCAGCCCCCGCGCCGCATCCGTTCGGAAACGTTGTGGGCCACGAAGGCGCCGCCGACCGTGAGCTTGGGCAGGACGGCCTCGAAGTAGTTCTTGTACCAGTCCTTGTCGGCGTCGCAGAAGACGAAGTCGAAGGGCCCGGCGAGGGCCGGGACGAGCTCGTGGGCGTCGGCCAGGCGGGCGTCGATGAAGCCGTCCAAGCCGGCCGCCTTGAAATTGGCCACGGCCTCGCGATGGCGCCCCTCGTCGATGTCGACCGTGACGAGCCGGCCGCCCGTCTTGCTCAAGGCCCAGGCGATCCAGATGCCCGAGTGGCCCGTGGACGTCCCGATCTCGAGGGCCCGGGTGTAGCGGTTCCCGATGATCAGGTCGTAGAGGGCCCGGCCGTCGGCCTCGGGGACGTTCATGTCCCGCCAGCGCCCGGCGCGGGCCTCGAGGAAGGCCCGGACCTTGCTGTCGAGATCGGGCCCGCCCCGCGGCGCCGGAGCGTCTTGGCCGGGCCCGGCCGGCGTCGCCGCTTCCGGGACCCCCGGGACCGCCCGAGCCGCGGCGAGGATAAGAACGATCCCTAACCCGCACACAAGAATTCGTTTCGCGGTCATGGGCCGCCTCCCTCAAGAGATCATGGCTCGCTCTCTTTGGACGTCCGCCCTCCTCGGCTCTTCCCGGCCAACCGGAGCGAACGGGCCGGGGCCCGCCGGGCGCCGGCCCTGCGACACTCCGCCGGCCGAGATCACGGGGAAGAAAGCGTACCTTTAGGCGTCTTAAGCTCTTATGGTATAGTTCTGCCCAGTTTTTCAGGAGAAACAGGATGGCATACCAGTCCGGACGATACCGGGCCCGGCGCCTGGCCGCGGCCGCCCTCGGCCTGGCCCTGCTCTGGCCCGCCTTCGCGGCGGCCCAGGACGAGCCCTTGACGCTCGACGAGGCGGTCACGCTGGCCCTGGAGAGGAACGAGCGGGCCAAAGCCACCCACGAGGATGTCGCGGCCGCCAACGCCCGGGTGGCCCAGGCCAGGTCGTTCTTCCTGCCCTCGATCACCAGCACGGGCACCTACACCCGCCGGGCCTACGAGGTCCGCCGCCTGGTCGGCGAGAGCGAGGTCGTCATCTCGCGGTTCAACGCCCTCTCGGAGACCCTGGCCCTGAACATGACCCTCTTCGACGCCCGCAGCCTGACCAGCCTGGCGGCGGTCCGGGCCAGCCGGGACGCCGACGTGGCCATGGCCGCCGAGAACCGCCGCCAGCTGGCCTTCGAGGTCAGCCAGGCCTTTCTGGCCACGCTGGGCACGGGCCAGGTCCGCGAGGCCTCGGCCCGCCGCTTCGCCTTCGCCGGGCAGAACCTCGAGGCCGCCAAGGCCCGCTTCGCGGCCGGTCTCGCTTCCGTCAACGACGTCACCCGGGCCGAGCTCGAGTACGCCACGGCCGAGGTCGGTCTGACCCAGGTCAAGGGCCAGGTCGAGACGAGCACCCTCCAGCTCGGCTACCTGCTCGACGCGGCCGACGCCGTGCGCGGCCCGCTCGTCGTCCCCGAGTTCCTGATCGAGGCCGCCTCGGCCGAGGCCGCCGACGGCGAGGCCCTGGTCGCCGAAGCGCTGGCCCGGCGCCTGGACGTCGGGGCCCTCCGCTCGGCCGTCTCGGCCCAGCGCGCCCTGTCCCGCCTGCCGATGCTCGGCTGGCTGCCGTCGCTCTCCGCCAGCGGCCAGTACCGGCTGACGAACGAGGCCGCCTTCAACAATAAGACCTGGAACTGGAACATCGGCGCCACCTTGAGCTGGACCCTGTTCGACGGCGGGGCCCGCTTCGGCCAGAACGCCGAGCAGAAGGCCCTGGCCCGGCTGGCCGACCTCGACCTCCAGGCCGCGACCCGCAAGGTCGACGTCGAGGTCCGGGAGGCCCTGGTCTCCCTGGCCAACCAGCGGGCCTCGCTCCGTCAGGCCACCGTCGCCCACGGGGTGGCCAAGAAGAACGCCGCCGAGACTACCGAACTCTACCGCCAAGGCCTGGCCTCCGCCCTGCAGGTCGCCGACGCCAACGTCCGGCTCTTCGAAGCCGAGGTCGCCCTGGTCCAGGAACGCTACGGCCTGGGCGTCGCCTTCCTCAATCTGGAAGCGGCCCTGGGTCTCGATCCCTTCGGGAAGGAGCCCCGCACGTGATCCCCAAGAACCCCCGCAAGACCCTCGTCCTCCTCGCCGCCGCCGCCCTCATCGTCGCCTTCGGGGCCTGCAAGAAGAAGGACGCCGGCCCGGCCGGCGGCCGGGGCCGCATGCAGTTCCCCGTCGATGTCGAGGAGGTCCCCGTCAAGTCCCTCGTCTATACAGTCTCGGCCGTCGGCTCGGTCGAGGCCTTCGAAAAGGTCCAGGTCACGGCCCGCGTCGCCGGCGCCGTCGACCGGGTGCTTTTCACCGAGGGCGAGTATACCGCGGCCGGCCGGACCCTGGTCGAGATCGAGACCGAGCGCTACAGCCTGGCCGTCGAGTCGGCCCAGGCCGCTTTCGAAAAAGCCGAGGCCGGCAAGGCCGACGCCGAGGCCGGCCTCAAGCGCCGCGAGACCGTCACCACCCAGAATCCCGGCCTGATCCCCGGCGAAGAGGTCGAGACCTGGCGGACGAAGGTGCTCACGGCCGCCTCGGAGGTGGCCCAGACCCGCTCGGCCCTCAACCAGGCCAAGCTGAACCTCCGCGACGCTTTCGTCAAGGCGCCCATCTCCGGCGTCATCCAGACGCGGACGGTCCAGACGGGCCAGTACGTCCAGACCGGGACCGTCCTGGCCACCCTGGTCCGCCGCGATCCGCTGCTGCTCCGGTTCCGCGTCCCCGAGCGCGACGCGGCCCGGATCAAGCCCGGCCAGGTGGCGAACTTCCGGGTCCGCGAGGACAGCCGCGAATTCACGGCCAAGGTCGTCCATGTGGCCGAGTCGGCCGACGCCACGTCGCGGTTGGTCGACATCACGGCCAACATCGACGATCCGAGCGACAAGACCCTCCGGCCCGGCTCCTTCGCCGAGATCTCCGTCCCGGTGGCTTCGCCGGCCCAGGCCCCGGTCATCCCGATCTCGGCCGTCCGGCCGAGCGAGCGCGGCTTTCTGGCCTACATCGTCGAGAACGATAAGGCCGTCGAGCGCATCCTGACCCTGGGCATGCGCTCGGCCGACGGCAAGGTCGAGGTCCTGACCGGTTTAAGCGGCGGCGAGCGGCTGGTCGTCCGCGGCTCGGAGGCCCTGTCGAACGGGGTGGCGGTGCGGATCGGCGAACCGGCCGGCGCCCCGGACGCGTCGGGCCGGCCTTCCGGGCCCGGCGGCCCGCCCGTCCAAAAGTGATCGAGGCCGAGGGAGCCCGCCCATGAACCTTACCGAAGCTTGCGTCAGAAAGCCCGTCCTGGCCTGGATGCTCATGGCCGCCACGGTCGTCTTCGGCGTCGTCGCCGGCGGCCGCATCGGCATCAGCCAGTTCCCCGACGTCGATTTCCCGACCATCAACGTCTCCGCCACCTGGGAGGGCGCCGCGCCCGAGGTCATGGAGAACGAGGTCGTCGAGACCCTCGAGGAGGCCCTGATCCAGGTCGAGGGCGTCCGGACCCTGACCTCGAGCTCGCGGCAGGGCTCGTGCAACATCACCGTCGAGATCGAGCTCTCGCGCGACGTCGACCTGGCCCTCCAGGACGTCCAGGCCAAGGTCTCCCAGGCCCAGCGGCGCCTGCCCCGGGACATGGACCCGCCGATCACCTCCAAGCAGAATCCCGAGGACCAGCCCATCATGATGGCCCGCCTGGCCGGGCCCTACCCCCAGCGGGTCCTCAGCGACTACGTCCGCTACGGCCTGAAGGAGCGGCTGCAGACCATCCCCGGCATCGGGGAGATCTCGCTCATGGGGACGCTCGAGCGGAACATCCGCATCTGGCTCGATGCGGCCCGGCTCGACGAGAAGGGGCTGACCGTGCGCGATGTCATCTCGGCCCTGCAGCGCGAGCACATCGAGCTGCCCGCCGGGCGCCTCGAGACGACCGGCCGCGAGGTCAACGTCCGGGTCCTCGGCGAGGCCGTCGATCTGGACACCCTGCGCCAGATCGTCGTCCGCGAAGTCGCCGGCAGCCCCATCTATCTGAGCGACGTGGCCCTGGTCGAGGACGGCTTCGAGGACGTGCGTCGCTTGGCCCGCATGGACGGCGGCCCGGCCCAGGGCATCGGCATCAAGAAGCAGCGCGGCGCCAACGCCGTGGCCCTGGCCAAGAGCGTCCGGGCGGCCATCGACGACTACGCCAAGACGCTGCCGGCCGACATGACCGTCGGCATCACCAACGACAGCACGGAGTTCATCCGCGAATCGGTCAACGAGATCCAGTTCGAGCTCCTGCTCTCGGTCGTCCTGACCGCGTTCGTCTGCTGGCTCTTCCTCGGTTCTCTCTCGAGCACCATGAACGTCATCCTGGCCATCCCCATGTCCCTCCTGGGCACGGTGGCCATCATCTATTTCCTCGGCTTCACCTTCAACACCTTCACCCTGCTGGCCCTGGCCCTGGCCGTCGGCATCGTCGTCGACGACGCCATCATGGTCATGGAGAACATCTTCCGGCATCGCGAGGGCGGCAAGGCCCTGGTGCCGGCCGCCCTCGAGGGGACGAAGGAGATCGCCTTCGCCGCCCTGGCCGCCACCCTGGCCGTCGTGGCCATTTTCCTGCCCGTCGTCTTCATGAAAGGCATCATCGGCCGCTACTTCCTCCAGTTCGGCATCACCCTGTGCCTGTGCGTGCTGCTGTCGTACGTCGAGGCGGTCACCCTGGCCCCGGCCCGCTGCTCCCAGTTCCTCAAGACCTCGCGCGAGGGCCGGAACAAGGTCGGCCTGGCCGTCGACCGGGCCTTCCGGAAGCTCGAGGCCGGCTACGGCCGGATCCTGCACGGCAGCCTGCGCCGGCCGGGCCTGATCCTGGCCCTCGGGGCGGCCCTGTTCGCCGCGGCCATCCTCGTCTTCACGCTGTTGCCGAGCGAGTTCGTGCCGTCCCAGGACCAAAGCCGGGTGTCCGTCCGCCTCCAGACCGCGGTCGGCTCGGACATCTCCGAGACGGACGCCCTGCTCGTCCGGGCCGAGGACGTCGTCAACCGCCATCCCGAGGTCACCCAGACCTTCAGCTTCGTCGGCGGCATGGGCGGCGGGGGCGGGGTCAACGCCGGCATGATGTTCCTGACGCTCGTCCCGCCGGGCGAGCGGAAGATGGACCAGGCCGAGTTCTCGTCGGTGCTCCGCCGGGAGCTCAACGCCATCCCCGGCCTGCGGGCGGTCATCCAGGACACCTCGCAGCAGGGCTTCACGGCCCAGCGCGGTTTTCCGATCGAGTTCTCCGTGCGCGGCGCCGACTGGAGCCAGCTGGTGCCCTTGAGCCAGAAGCTTATGGAGGATCTGAACGCGACCGGCACGGTCACGGACCTCGACTCGGATTACCGGGTCGGCATGCCCGAGCTGCGGGTCACGCCGGACCGGGCCGTCTGCGCCGACGTCGGCGTCTCGGTCGACGACGTGGCCACGACCATAAACGCCCTGGTCGGCGGCATCCGCGTCGGCAAGTACAGCACGGGCGGCCGGCGCCTGGACGTCCGGCTCAAGCTCATGGCCGGCCAGCGCTCGCGGCCCGAGGACATCTCGCGGCTCCGGGTCCGGGCCGGCAACGGCGAGCTCGTGCCGCTGTCGTCGCTCGTGATCTTCGAGGAGCAGGCCGCCCTCCAGGCCATCACCCGCCGCGACCGGGAGCGGGCCATTTCCATCTACGCCAACGTCGCCCCGGGCCACTCCCAGGGCGAGGCGCTGCGGGTCATCGAGGAGCTGGCCAAGGGCCTGCCGGTCGGCTACCGGGCCGTGCTGGGCGGATCGAGCCTGGCCTTCCGGGACTCGATGAGCTCGCTGCTCTTCGCCATGTTCCTGGGCGTGGCCATCGCCTACATGATCCTGGGGTCGCAGTTCAACTCGTTCAAGGACCCGGTGACGATCATCACCATCCTGCCGCTGTCGATCGCCGGGGCGGCGTTCGCCCTGTTGATCACGGGCCAGTCCCTGAACATCTTCAGCATGATCGGCCTGCTGCTGCTGATGGGCATCGTCAAGAAGAACTCCATCATCCTGGTCGATTACGCCAACGCCTTCAAGGACAAGGGCATCGGCGTGAGGGAGGCCATGGAGAAGGCCGGGCCCATCCGGCTGCGGCCCATCCTGATGACGGCCACGGCCACGCTGATGGCGGCCGTTCCGCCCGCCCTGGGCCTGGGCTCGGGCGCCGAGATCCGGCGGCCCATGGGCATCGCCGTCATCGGCGGGCTCGTGCTATCGACGGTGTTGAGCCTGATCGTCGTTCCGGCGTTCTATGTCGTGGCCGAGGGGATCGGCAAAAAGAAAAAGGCGGCGGCGCCCGGCGCGGTCCTGGCCGGGGCCGAGGAAACGAAATAGGGTCGACGGGGGCCCGGGCCGGCCCGTCAGACCTTCTTGTCCGACGCGCCGGGCTTGGTCAGGGGGATGCCCTGGGCGCAGAACGGGCACACCTCCGGCTCGAAGGCCTCGACCTTCAGGGCCAGCAGGCTGCCGACGGATCTTCCCTCGATCGGGATGGCCCCGCCGCTGCGGTCGACCAGGACGTAGATTCCGGCCACCGGCACCTGGCGCTCCTTCAGGCAGGCGATGACCTCCTGGATCGAGCCGCCGGTCGTCAGGATGTCCTCGACGATGACGGCCCGCGAGCCATCGAGGCCGGAGAAACCGGAGCGGATGGTCATCTTCTCGTCGGCCCGCTGGGTGAAGGCGAACTTCTTGCCTAGCTTGAGGGCGGCCAGGAAGCCGATGGCGATGGCGCCGTAGGCGGGGGAGACGACATAATCGAAGTCCGGCACCTCGCGGCGGATCTTCGCGGCCAGGAGGTCGACGATCTTCTCCAGGGCGGCCGGCTTCTCGATCAGCCGGATCTTCTCGAAATACCACTCCGAGTGCTTGCCCGAGGTCAGCTTGAAGTGCCCGTGGAGCAGGGCGTCGCTG
>JAEAMF010001153.1_pt1 | contig 21637 bp, 8 predicted proteins | sample 8958721 | NCBI WGS metagenome assembly JAEAMF01 (sample SAMN16933255, study PRJNA681124) | bioreactor sludge metagenome | isolation source: anaerobic bioreactor treating anionic surfactant - SDBS | place: India: Bengaluru | collected 2019-02-28
CAGGGCGCATGTGTGAAAAATACCTGCATCAAGCGCGGTAGCCCCACTAAGGTCGCTCACCGCCACTGGAGTGTTAGAGTCTGTGGTGGTTCCGTTGCCTAGCTGGCCCACGCTATTATGGCCCCAGCAGTTCACTGTGCCAATGGACAACAGAGCGCACGTGTGATCGGAGCCGGTGGCGATGGCTGTCACTCCAGTCAGTGGATAATCCACAATTTCGTTCTGGTCCTCGTCCACCATCACCGTTACCGGACTGCTCGAATCCTCGGTGCTTCCGTTGCCTAGCTGGCCTATACTATTATTTCCCCAGCACTTTGCTGTACCATCGGACAACAGAGCGCACGTGTGATGTATGCGGGCGGAGATGGCTGTTGCACCATTCAGATTGGACACCGGTACAGGCACGCCGGAATCCGTAGTGTCTCCGTTGCCCAGCTGGCCATTGCCATTAACGCCCCAGCACTTTACGGTGCCGTCGGAGAGCAGGGCGCAGGTGTGATCTTGGCCGGCGGCGATGGCCGTCACTCCACTCAGGAAATCGACCCCTTCCTCCCCGCGCACTGCTACCGGCGCGAGGCTAGTATAACCGCTATCACCATTATCCCCCAGCTGGCCGTAATCGTTAACACCCCAGCACTTTGCTGTACCATCGGACAACAGAGCGCACGTGTGTTGGTCGCCGGCGGCGATGGCCGTCACTCCACTCAGAGCATCCCCATCGGGTTTGCTCAACACCACTACCGGCGTGCTGGAATCGGTGGTTCTTCCATTGCCAAGCTGACCTTCCCAGTTGCGTCCCCAGCACTGCATCGTGCCATCGGACAACAGGGCGCAAGTGTGGTTGCCACCGGCGGCGAGGGCTGCTGCCTCATTGAGACCGCTTACCGCCACCGGCGCGCTGGAATCGTCGGTGGTACCGTCGCCAAGATTGCCCCAGAAGTTCTCGCCCCAGCACTGCACTGTGCCATCGGGCAGCAAGGCGCAGGTGTGGCTGCCGCCGGCGGCGAGGGCGGAGGCTTGTCCAAAAGCCAAGGTATTGCCGCTATGGGCCGTAAACTGCTGTGTCTCCGCAGTCACGATAGTCGGATTCGCCGGCGATACCACGATCGAGGTCGGGCTAACTGCTGGAGCCTCCAGGTTCACTGTTACACTCACCGAGCCGGTCACGGTGGCGTAATTAGTGTTAGTAGGCGTGAAGGTCACGCTCTGTGAGACCGTACCCGCGTTCGGCACCTTGGTGGGATTGGTGAAGGCGAAACTGCCCGTCTGGGATGCCAACCCGCCGCTCAGGATTGAGGAGGCAAGGGTCTGTCCGTACGTTATCGCGCTCGCCGTTGGCCAAACGGTTACGTTGGGGATCGCCTTGTTCACGGTTACGCTTACCGTGCCGGGAACGGCGGTGTAATTGGTCGTGTCGTCAGGCCTGAAGGTCACGCTATGATCGGCCATACCCGCGTTCGGCACCGTGGTGGGATTGGTGAAGGCGAAACTGCCTGTCGGGGATGCCGATCCGCCGCTCAGTGTTGAGTCGGCAAGGGTCTGTCCATACGTTATATCGCTCGCCGTAGGCCATGTAGTTACTTCGGGGATCGCCTGGTTCACGGTCACGCTCACCGAGCCGGGAACGGGAGCGTAATTGGTGTTACCAGGCGTGAAGGTCACGCTATAAACGGCCGTACCTGCGTCCGGCGCCGTGGATGGATTGGTAAAGGCGAAAGTGCCCTGCATGGATGCTGAGCCGCCGCTCAGGATCGAGTCGGCCAAGGTCTGTCCGTACAGTATCTCGCTCGCCGTGGGCCAAGCGCTTACGGAGGTGATTGCCTGGTTCACGGTTACGCTTACCGTGCCGACTACAATGGCGTAATTGGCCGTGTCAACAGGCACGAAGGTCACGCTCTGCAAGTTCGTACCTGCGTTCGGCGCCGTGAACGGATAGGTGAAGGCGAAACTGCCCGGCACGGATGCCGAGCCGCCGCTCAGGATCGAGTCGGCAAGAGTCTGTCCGTACGTGATCGCGCCCGCCGTGGGCCATTGGTTTACTGTGGGGATGACTTGTCCCACCGTCAGAGTTGTGTTTGCGCTCAGGGCGCCATAGGTCGCGGTGATAGTCGTAAGGCCGCCATCCACTCCTGCTGTAGCAAGCCCCGTGACTGGATCGATTGTGGCCACGCCGGGGCTGCCGCTCGTCCAAATGACAGAAGGGACCAGCGGATCTGTCGCTACCGGCACGCTTAAATCGCCCGTGGTTCCGTTGCCCATCTGGCCATAATTGTTAAGGCCCCAGCACCATATGGCGCCATTGGAAAGAACGGAGCACGCGTGATTATCACCGGCATCGATAGCTGTAGCCGCACTAAACCCGGAAACCTCTGCCGGTGTGCCGTTATCCATTTCCGTCCCGTTGCCAAGCCGGCCGAAATCACCGGAACCCCAACACCATACGGCGCCGTCAGACAGCAGAGCGCACGTGTAACTTGATCCCGTGGCGACGGCTCTCACTCCACTCAAGCCAGGTCCAACGATCCCCGGCGTGGTTGCCATCGGCACAGCATTGCCGCCAAGCTGGCCTTGGTCATTGTTTCCCCAGCAGTTCGCTGTGCCATCGGAAAGCAGGGCGCAGGTATGATCGTAGCCGCCGGCGATGGCCGTTGCCTCCGGCATAACGTCACCAATCATGCTTACCGCTACCGGAACGCTGGAATCGTCTGTGGTTCCGTTGCCCAGCTGTCCTAATTCATTCAAACCCCAGCACTTTACTGTGCCATTGGAAAGCAGGGCGCACGTGTGCATGCCGCCGCCGGCGATGGCGGTTGCCTCTGGCAAACCAACGCCGCCAATCCCGCCTACCGCTACCGGCGTGGTTGACGCCGTCCCGGTTTCACCATTTCCAAGCTGGCCGTCGCTGTTCAAACCCCAGCACTTTACTGTGCCATTGGAAAGCAGGGCGCATGTGTGCAGTGAGCCTGCGGCGATGGCTCTCACTCCACCCAAGAAATCAACTCCATCCATCCCTTTTACCGCTACTGGAATACTGGAATTCGCAAGGAGGCCGGAGTTTCCGTTGCCAAGCTGGCCGGTGAAATTATAGCCCCAGCATTTCACTGTACCATTGGAAAGCAGGGCGCACGTGTGCGAACTGCCTCCGGCGATGGCCGTTACCCCGCTGAGCCCAAGAACCGTTACAGGGGTGCTGGAAGGCGTGGTGGTTCCGTTGCCCAGCTGGCCCAAGGAATTTTCACCCCAGCACTTTACTGTACCATCGGAAAGCAGGGCGCACGAGGATACAGCACCAGCGGCGACTCCAGCGGCGCCATTCGCAGGCAGAGCGAAACCGCCGTTCACCACCACCGGTGCACTTGAATCGATGGTGGTTCCGTCGCCAAGCTGGCCGCTACGATTCCAACCCCAGCAGTACGCTGTGCCGTCGAGCAACAGGGCGCATGTGTGCATAGCGCCGCCGATGATGGCCGTCATTCCACTAATGTCGCTCACCGCCACCGGTGTGCTTGAATCGGTGGTGCTGTTGTTGCCAAGCTGGCCGCGGTAGTTATAGCCCCAGCACTGCGCCGTACCATCGGCCAACAGGGAGCATGTGTGCGTTGCACCGGCAGCGATGGCTGTTGCCCCACCAAGACTACTCACTGCTACCGGCGTAAGACGATTTGTGGTGCTATTGTCGCCCAGCTGGCCGAATTGATTTCTTCCCCAGCATTTTACTGTACCATCCGACAGCAGGGCGCAACCATGAGACTGGCCGGCGGCGATCGCCGTCACTCCACTAAGATCGCTCACCACCACCGGCGCGCTTGAACCCATGCTTGTGGTTCCGTTGCCCAGCTGGCCGTATGAGTTAGCGCCCCAGCACTGCGCCGTACCATCGGACAGCAGGGCGCACGTGTGATAGTGGCCGGCGGCGATGGCCGCAGCTCCGCTAAGGAAATCAACCCCACCCATCCCGATCACCGACACCGGCGTAAAGCGATCCGCGGTGCTATTGTCACCCAGCTGGCCGTATGAGTTATCGCCCCAGCATTTTGCTGTACCGTCGGAAAGCAGAGCGCAGGTGTGGAAATTGCCGGTTGCAATGGCCGTCACTCCACTAAGACCCCCCACCACCACGGGCGTTACTGAAGGAGTGGTGGTTCCATTGCCAAGCTGGCCACTGTCGTTTCTTCCCCAACACTTTACTGTGCCATCAGATAGCAGAGCGCACGTGTGGTAAGAGCCACCGGCGATGGCCGTTGCTTCACTTAGCCCGTTCACAGGTACCGGCGTGCGGGAATACATATACGGAGCGGTATCGTTGCCAAGCTGGCCGAAGGCATTCTGGCCCCAGCACTTTACTGTGCCATCGGACAGCAGGGCGCACGTGTGTTCCTCACCGGCGGCGAAGGCAGTGGCCTGTCCAAAGGCCAAGGTGTTACCGCTCTGAGCCGTGAACTGCTGTGTCTCCCCAGCCGTGATAGTTGGATTTGCCGGCAATACCACGATCGAGGCCGGGCTAACGGAAATACTCGGTGCCGTCGTGATTGTGAAGAGAGTTTCAGGCCCCAATGCACTGTCCGAAAAACGCGGAATCGGGGATATAATTACATTCCAGTCGCCGTCAAATGCGGGCCCGACAGGACCCAGTGATGTAGTATAGGTGACGCTTCCGGGTGAGAAACCTGAGCCGGAGACGTCCAGTTGCAGCGGAACGGACAGCGTTTCTGCCTCAAAGAAAGATGGATCGCTGATTGTGGTGTTTGTTTTGTAATAAACGCTCAAATCCGTACTGCTGCTGGTGATGCTAACCGCACCATTTAGAGAATTTCCGTTGGAATCGGCTGTCTCCCAGATACTGCTGCTTCCGGAACTGGCTGCAACGGCCGTTGCCGGAAACGTCACCGTAATACCGGCGGGAGGGGGCGAATCCAGCTTGAAGCGAACCAGAACCCTGGATGTATCGCCAGCATAGGAGGCATCAAAAACATTCACATAGCCTTCCTTGACACGCACGCACGGCACCGATGTTACTGCTCCCGTGTAGGCATTGATCTCGCCGGAAATACCGCCGAAATCGGAAAACCAAAGCCCTATGCTGGAAATCACGGTGACCAGCCCATTCCCAGCCACGATAAAATTGCCTGAGCTCGTAACGCTTGCATTGACTGGGCTTGAAGTAGTGCCGGGTAGTGCGAGACGTACGCCCGACACGCTTATAGAGTCGCCGGGATTCGATACGCCTGCCGGCACATTGACAACCAAGACGCCTTTAACGTTATTACTGGAAGCGCCGTTGATTGAAACCGATCCAGCGAATCCTCCTGTCCCGGTTACAGTGACTGCGGCAAAGGGAATTGTAATTGGCGCCGGATAGGAGACGGTGATCGTGCCGGACACCGTGGGCGGGGATGACGAGGATAATGTTAAATGAATATCTCCTGCGGGAGTCGTGTTGTTGTCCCAGCTCACCCATGATACCGGGCTACTGGAGACCAAGAATTGGCCCTGCGCATAGGCTCCAGCCTGGAGCGCGAAGAAGATAATGCTCGCCAAAAGAATGATGTCGATCCTCATTCTGGGCACGCACAAAAAGGCTTCGAGTCGTGATTTTGTGTTGCACATACTCAATACCTCCTATCGCTGGCCTTAAAAAACAGGGCGCGGAGATTTATTTTTCAATTGCCCCACATCGATAATTGCAAGTTTCTTTTTCCTAAATGCGCCATACCGGCCTTGAGTTTTCGCGGCCGCGTGTTTCCGACAATAAGGAATGAAAAGCGGGACCCGGAGCCGGAACGTTCAAAAGAATAAGGGAATAGGATTTTTTAGATGAAGATATACTAATGCTAGTCGAGGCTTATGTCAATCGCATTGTGAGGCTTTAGGAGCTAAGCCTTGCGCCGGAAACTCAAAAGTGACATAGTAGGGCTTACCAAAGACATATCCTGCGAGGCCGAGCATGAGCGACCCTAAGGCGCGTGCGCCTCGGAACAGCGAAGCCGAAACGTTAGCGGATGACGGGATGCGCCCGGGCAGCCGCAGTGCGTCTCCGAAGGGACAGGCGCCGACACCTCCGGCTGGCTCTGTTCCGATCAGCGATGCCGAAACGATAGCCGATACCGGGCCGAACGCAGGCGGTCTCATCGCGCCGCCAGAAGGACAGGTGCCCATATTTGAGACCGGTTCCGTGATTGCCGACCGCTACGAGGTTCTTGCCCTTCTAGGCATAGGCGGCATGGGCGCGGTCTACAAAACACAGGACCGCGAACTGGACCGCGTCGTCGCCCTCAAAGTCATCCGCCCTGAACTAGCCGTCAGTACCGACATAACGCAGCGATTCAAACAGGAGATCATCCTGGCCCGGGACATAACCCATCGCAACATCGTACGGATGTACGACCTGGGGCAATCCGAAGGGGCGAAATTTGTCACCATGGAGTTCGTGGAGGGGGAAACGCTTTCTCAGGTGCTGAAGCGCCGAGGCAAGCTTCCGGTCAAAGAAGCCGTCGACATCATGCGGCAGGTGTGCGACGGACTGGCGGCCGCGCATCGCAACCATATCGTCCACCGCGACCTTAAACCTTCCAACATCATGTGCGACCCGGAGGGCCGGATCATCATAATGGATTTCGGTCTGGCCCGCGACGTGGCGGCGCATCGCCTCACGCAAACCGGGGTGGTGCTGGGGACGGTCGATTACATGTCGCCTGAACAAGCCCGCGGCGAAACCGTCGATGCGCGCTCCGATCTCTTCGCTGTCGGCCTTATCCTTTATGAACTGCTGACTGGAGAAAGACCATACTCCGCCGATAGCGCGGTGGCCACTTTGGTAAAACGTTCTGAGCAACGGGCCAAGCCGCCTTCCATCGTTGATCCCACTGTACCGCAGGCGGTCGACAATATCGTCATGCGTTGTCTGGAGGTGGATCCTTCCAAGCGGTATCAGTCAGCGACCGAGATGCTAGCCGACCTTGAAGCCTGGCAGCGCGGAGCGCATATTTCGGTCCGAACCATCTCCCGAAGCTTGCTTGCCCGGATCCGCTGGTGGCACGCCGCCGTGGCGGCGCTGGCGGTGATCGTCGTGCTGGCCGCGCTGATAGTGCCGCGGCTGGGGTTGAAACCTGAGGCACAACATCCGGCCATAAGCGTCCTTGTGGCCGATTTCACGAATCGCACCGGCGAACCGGTTTTTAATGACACGCTGGAGCCGATGATCAACGTGGCCCTGGAAGGGGCAAGCTTCATCAATGCTTTTAATCGCGGAACCGCACGCAACCTCGCACGCCAACTCCAGACGCCCAGCGACAGGCTTGATGAGCGGCCGGCGCGTCTGGTGGCTGTCAGCCAGGGCGTCAGCACAGTCATTACAGGCGAGATCGGCCTCCGCGGCGGCAAATACAGCATTTCGGCCAGGGCGCTGGACGCTGCCAGCGGCAGCGTGCTGGCCGAAGCGGCGGTCTCGACCGACAGCAGGGATGAAGTGCTGCGCCTTGTTCCCAAGCTGGTGGCGCCGATTCGCAAAGCGCTCGGCGACGCCACTCCCGAATCGGTGCAGGTCGAAAGCGCGGGAGCGTTCACGGCCGCGTCTCTGGAGACCGTGCAGTACTACAGCGCAGGCATGGAGCAGCAATCTGCCGGGAAGATGGATGAGGCATTAAAGTCTTTTTCAAACGCCGTGCGGCTGGACCCGAATTTTGCCCGCGCCTATTCCGGAATGGCTGCCGCTTACCGGAATCTCGATCGCCGGGAGGATGCCGAGAAGCACATGAAAATGGCGCTGGCTCACTTGGATCGCCTCACCGAGCGCGAAAGATACCGCATCCGCGGCTCCTATTACATTATCGCCGAGAACTGGCAGAAGTGCGTGGAGGAATACAGCGGGATTGTCAACCGCTATCCGGCCGACAACATAGGGCACAACAACCTCGCTCTTTGTGCCAGCCATCTTCGCCATCTGGACAAGGCCGTCGAGGAAGCGCGGAAAGCGGTCCAAAACCAGCCCAAAGCAGCCGCCTGGCGAGTGAACCTGTCGCTGTTTTCGTGTTATGCCGGGGATTTCCAGGGCTGCGAGCGCGAAGCACGCGAACTGCAAAAGCTTAATCCGGACTTCGAATACGGACATCTGGCTCTCGCCTTTGCCCAACTCGGTCAAGGCAAGTTGCCCCTGGCCGCAGAAACTTATCGTAAACTGGAAAAGATCAGCGCGTTGGGCTCATCCTGGGCCGCTGCAGGTCTTGCCGATCTGGCTTTGTATGAGGGTCGGTTCGCGGATGCAAGGCGCATCCTTGAACAGGGCGCAGCCGCCGACCGGAAAGCCCGGAACCTTGATATGATGGCCGACAAGTTCGCCACTCTCGCCTACATCGAGCTTGGCATGCAGCGCAAGCAGCAGGCAATCGCTGCCGCCGAGAAGGCTTTGGGCAGCAGCCAGTCCGCGAAAATCAGGTTCCTGGCGGCACAGATCTTCGTGGACGCCGGCGAGGCGGCCAAGGCGCGGGAATTGGCGGCCAAACTCGCTTCCGGGTTGTCCGCCGAGCCTCAGGCGTATGCGAAGATTATCGAAGGAGAGTCCGCTCTAAAGATGGGAGACGCGCCGCAGGCAATCAAGGTACTGGCGGAGGCTAACAATTTGCTGGATACCTGGATCGGCCGCTTTGAGCTGGGCCGCGCCTACCTGGAGGGCGGCGGGTTCGCGGAGGCCGATTCCGAATTGGACCGCTGCGTTGCAAGGCGCGGCGAGGCTCTGTCGCTCTTCCTGGATGAAGCGCCTACCTATGGCTATCTTCCCGTCGTTTATTACTATCAAGGGCGGGTGCGGGAAGGACTCAAGAGCCCCGGTTTTGCGGAATCGTATCACGCCTACATTGGCATCCGCGGCCAGGCCGGCGAAGATCCGCTGTTGCCCGAAGCCCGCCGGCGCGCCGGCCGGAAATGAGCGGCTGCCCCGTCGTTTCGATAATTCTTTTGGTATTTTCGACTATCGCAGCATTAAACAGAAGGCGTTTTTCGGATACGTAACGGTTCCCTATGGTGGTCGGTCCATTGTGATTGCCGAACCGGAGAAAGCGCTACGCATCCGCCTGCGGGAGCACTCTGCGAAAGAAGTATAATTCCACGCACGGTGACTTTTCTTGTCCAGCATTACGATCTGCCGTCCATGATGGCGGGCAAGCTTCATGCGGCAATTACACGAAAATATGTTAAAGGCCGCGACTGGTATGATCTCTTGTGGTACAGAACGCAACGTCCGCCGATTGAACCGAATGTCAAATTGCTTCAGAAGGCTTTGGACCAAACTCACCCTTCGGCAAAATTCGATGCACATGAGTGGCAAAGCCTGGTGAAAAACCGTCTGGCGTCCGTCAACATTAAAGATATCGCCCGCGACGTCCATTCGTTTTTGGAACATCCTCAGGATGCTTCACTCCTGACGCGCGAAAACCTTTCCGGGCTGTTTTCGGCACAAAAAAGCAGTCAGCGGGTATAGGAGACTCTTTTCGTTTTTCGTACTAATCCGTTGAGAGATCCACCGGCTTTGCCGGTGAGGCAGTAGAGGTTTGACATTTTCGGGAGTTTGCTCAGTCCCTTTTGTGTTGAAAAAATCCGTCCACGTTCACGACCACGAGCACGTCAACGATCACGAATCTCGCAACGTCGATGAAAATCGTTGTCGTAGACGTGCTCGTGAGCGTGGTCGTAGTCGTGGACGGATTTTCTTGATTCGGTTGCGATCAAGCCCCTTTGAGGGGCTAGCAACCGCAAATCCTCCGGCTTTGCCGGAGGATACTTAATTCGAGCTAAATCCACGGCATCGGGGCGTGCGACCTTTAAAGGCCAAGCCGTTCCGGCGGGCCTCTGCAAACTGTGCATCGGATTGCAAAATCTTTTCCGGGTCGGGATCGGCCCTGGGAATCGGTTAGGCCGGTTTTCACGAGAAAAAATCGATCCCGATTCCGATAGCGATCCCGACCCCGAAACTCACCCCCGCGCCCCTCTCTGCAGCGCAGGCCAAAGCCGCGCCTTGGAGGCAAAGTGGATTACTGACTGCAAAAACACCTGTCACGCTGCTTTATGCCTCTCCAATAATTGAGCGGCTGAGAAGGGCGCTCTACCTGATGGCCCGGGCTGCGTGTTTGGTTTGACGCTGATTCTTTACCGGCGGTAAGATTGCCCCACGATGGAGATATTAAGATACGGCGATCTGGATGCCCGCGGATTGGAAAAGCACGTGGAGCGTGCCACCGAGCTTCTCCGGGAAGGCAACTTCCGCGGCGCGGACGCCCGCAAGATGGCCGGGTCGCCGTTTTACAGGGCGCGGTTGAATGACAGGGATCGGCTGCTGTTCCGCTTTGTCGCGCACGGCGGAAAATCGCACCTCGTTTTGCTCGAAGTGATCCGGAATCACGCGTATGAAAAATCCCGCTTTCTCAGCGGCGCTGCGATCGATGACGGAAAGCTGGTGCCGGTCCAGGACGCCACTCAGGTTCCGCCCGCAGATATCCTTCCGCTGAGTTACATCAATCCGAAGGTTCAGCGCGTTCATGTGCTGGACAAGATCCTGTCGCTCGATGACTGTCAGGAAGCGGCGTACGTGCATCGACTCCCCTTGATTTTGATCGGATCGGCGGGAAGCGGCAAGACGGTGCTGACGCTCGAGAAGATCAAGCAGATGTCCGGCGATGTGTTGTACGTTACGCACTCGGCCTACCTGGTGGAGAATGCCCGCGGATTGTACTACGCCTCGGGCTATGAGAACGGGGCGCAGAATCTCAGCTTCCTGTCGTTTCTGGAGTTCGTGGAGACCATCCGTGTGCCGCCTGGGAACACGGTGAACTTCCGGATTTTCTCGCGCTGGTTCGCCCGGCATCGGCAGTCTTCAGGGTTGCAAGACGCCCATCAGCTCTTCGAGGAATTCAACGGAGTGCTGACCGGTTCGCCTGTGACGGCTCCTTATCTGTCGCGGGAGGACTACCTTGCCCTGGGCGTGCGCCGTTCCATTTTCACCGGCGACGAGCGGTCGCGGGTGTACGACCTGTTCCTTAAATACCTCGACTTCCTCAAAGAGGATGGGCTTGTGGATCTGAACCTGCTGTGCTACCAGTATCACCAAGACAGCCGCCCATCCTATGACGCAATCGTGGTGGACGAAGTGCAGGATCTGACCAATGTTCAGCTAAGCCTGATTCTGCGTACCCTGCGCCATCCGGAAAAATTTATTCTCTGCGGCGATTCCAACCAGATCGTTCATCCAAACTTCTTCTCCTGGTCCGCGCTCAAAACCCTGTTTTATGAGAACCGTCTGAAATCCAGCGGCGAGATCATCCGAATTCTCAATACCAACTACCGCAACACGCCGGAAGTTACGCAACTGGCTAATCAGTTGTTGCTGCTGAAGAATGCGCGCTTCGGATCGATCGATAGGGAAAGCCACTACCTGGTCCGGCCGATCTCTGAAAATCACGGGAAGGTGGAATTCCTTGCTGATACGGACGCCGTGAAGCGGGAGTTCGACACGCGCACGTCCCGTTCCGCACGATTCGCCGTGCTCGTGATGCGCCCGGAGGACAAGGAAGCGGCCGCCCGCCATTTCCGGACTCCGCTGCTGTTCTCCATCCAGGAAGCCAAGGGCCTCGAATACGAGAACATCATTCTTTTCAACTTCGTCTCGGGATCCGCTGGCGCGTTCAAGGAGGTCACGGAGGGCGTGGAGGCATCGGATCTGAAAGCGGACTTCTCCTACGCCAGGGCGAAAGACAAGACGGACAAGTCGCTGGAAGCCTTCAAGTTTTACATCAATGCGCTCTACGTGGCCATGACCCGGGCGGTGCAGAACCTGTACATCATCGAGCGGGACACCGGCCACCGCCTGTTCCGTCTGCTGGGGCTCGATCTGCCGGGCCGCGAAGTAAAGCTCAAAGCCCAGGATTCCACGGCAGAGGAATGGCAGGCAGAAGCGCGGCGCCTCGAATTGCAGGGCAAGCAGGAGCAGGCGGAAGCGATACGGCGGCGCATTCTCGAGACGCAGCCCGTGCCCTGGCCGGTGATTACGCCGGCCGAACTGGTGCAACTGGAAGCCGAAGCGCTCGATCCGCACATCTATAATCGTCAGGCCAAACTGCTGCTGTTCGAGTATGCGGTGATGTATTCGGTGCCTCGCCTGTTCCCGAAACTTGCGGAGCTGCAGTTCGGCCCGGCGCTCCGCGCCGAGTCGGAGCGGACAGCGATTGAGAACAAATACAGCCAGGACTACCAGGGGGCTCATCCGGTCCTGAATCAGAAAATCGAGCGCCATGGCGTTGATTTTCGCAATCCGCTCAACCAGACGCCGCTCATGGTGGCCGCGCGGATTGGGCGGCAAGACCTCGTGCGCGACCTGGTTGTGCAGGGAGCCAACACTCAGGCTCGCGACAACTGGGGACGCGTGCCGCTGCAGATTGCGCTGCGGCAGGCGTATGTCCAGCCCGACTACGCACGGTCCGCGATCGGCGAGATCTATCCTCTGCTTGCGCCGTCCTCTCTCAAGGTACGCACCGCCGGCCGGCTCGTCAAACTCGACAGCCATGTCATGGAGTTTTTCCTCCTGCACTCCATGGTGGCCTTGTTTGAAGACGTAGTCCGGCGCAAGGTGCAGAGCTCCTTTCCCGCTTTCGAAACGGGTGACTTTGTGTCTGCATTGGAACCGTTTCCGTTGAACGTTATTCCGGAGCATCGCCGCCGCCGTCCGTATTTAAGCGGAGTGCTTGCGCGCAACGAGCTTCACCGGGACGATCCTTACAACCGCCAACTCTTCCTGCGTGTCAGTCACGGATTTTACGTTCCGAATCCGGCGATGGACATCGAAATCGAGAATTCCTGGATCAACGTGTGCGACCTGCTGCACCTGGACACTATGGACGAAGGCGCGGAAAAGCGCCTGAAGGATCTTCTCGATGTGATTCGGTATGTTCGAAAAAACGGGAGGCTCGAAAAATCAATGCGCTTGCGGCCGTCCTTTTTTCATGACACGCCCGTCTCGCGCAAGCTCGATAGCATTGCCCGCAGAGTTCGCGGCGAAGACGTCGCGTGGGAAGATGATTGGGAAGGCGAATACGAAGATGAATTGGAAGATGAATGGGAGGATGAATCGCAAGATGAATGGAAAGAGACGGAGCCGCCGTCTGCTCTTGAACCCCCCGAGCCTCCGTACCGGCAGGAAAGCGATGAAAAGACCGTTGTCGCGGCCGCCGGAGTCAAACCGCCGTCGGAGCCTGTTTCCCCGCCCACGCCGCGCGCGGAGTCCGTATCAACCGTGCCCTCACAAAATGAGTTGCTTTTTCAGGATGTCGTGACGGATCCGATGGCGGCGATACCGCCACCGGCAGAGCCAGCAGGATCCGAAAGTGTGGATATCAGAGCCGCGTTTCCCGTTGCGGAGGGACCGCAGCCCGCGCCTTCCGCGACATCCGCACGACCGGAACCCGGGAGCCTCCGCACAGAGATGGCGTCTCCCAAACGCGTCAAGGAGATATCCCGATCCCGCGTTTCGCCGCATATCGTTGAGTCTGCCCAAATGCCGCCGCCACTGCCTCCGCTCCCTGATTTTGTCATGCCGGAGTACACCCAGCGGGAACAGCAGATGCTGAAACGACTCGAATTCCCTCCGCGCCCATTCCCGATGGCGGACGGAAACCGGGTGGCCGCAAATCCGGATCGTTTTGGCCCGGCGCTTCTTGGCACGGTTCGAAGGATGCTGGATCCGCAGGTCAAGCAGGAATTGATGGCCGAGCAGTACAACTATATGGGGTACGTTGCCGCAACGTATATCATCGCAGGCACCCGGGAACCGGCGCTTTTGCCGCTATTGCTGAGGGTGGTGATCGATCCGGAACTCGCCCGCTTCCATCTGTATAACGAGAGCTGGCTGGAAATGCCCCGCATCCTTGCTACATTGACGGAGCATGATCCCTCGACCATTTTGAATCTCGCTGCGTGGCGGCCGCTTCCGGGCGCTTCCCGTGGCTTGATTCTCAAGACCCTGGCATTTCTTTTCTTCTGGAAGCGCCTGTCGCGCGAGAATGTTGTCCATGCCCTCCGGCAGACCTTCGAAGCCGGGATTCCTGCGTCGGATCTTGATCTTTGGGATATTGTCCTGGATGTCTGCTGGACCGTTCATCCGCACGAAATAATCGGCTATCTCCGGCGGCAGCTACCTCCGGCGATTTGTCGCGGATTGGGTATGAGCCGCGCTGACTTGGAGAAAATAAATTTAATACCGATGGACAGGGTAATTGCCGATTCGCGCGCAAGAATCGCCGGACCGGTCCGGGGATGGGAGGACTTTGCCAAAATCTTGCGTGAGGACGAGAGCCGCCGCGAAAGCGAAGACAATATGGGCGAAATCAAGCCCGTCGCAGCAGCGGCGAAGACAGGCCGGAATGATCCGTGTCCCTGCGGGAGCGGGCGCAAGTTCAAGAAGTGCTGCGGCGCAAAGTAAACAAGGATTTGCGAGCATCGCCGGATTCGAGCTAAATCCGCGGTCTCAGGTTAAAGGCTAAGCCGTTCCAGCGGGCCTCTACAAACTGTGCATCGGATTGCAAAATCTTTTCCGGGTCGGGGTCGGCTCTGGGAATCGGTTGGGCCGGGTTTCATGAAATAAAAAATCGATCCCGATTCCGATAGCGATCCCGACCCTGCTATTTCGCCCTGCAGCCCCGCTCTGCGGAGCAAGCCAAAGCTGCGCTTTCGAGGCGCGGTCAATTGCTCCGCATCATCTCCAGCGCGGCCGGCCTGGCTCCCTGCCTCCATTTCCATCATGCCTGACTTTTTTCATGCCGGAATTTCATTGCGGAAAATCCGTTCCACCTTTTCCGGTTGTTGAATATCGGGCGGCTTGTTTCTATTATCGAGCCTATGGGAGCCAAAATTCATGCGCTCCGAAGCCGCCGGGCGGTCTACGTTGGGGCCGCTGCCCTTCTTTTTGTGGCTTTCATCTGGCGCTTCGGCAGGCCGTATCGTCCTGTGGAACCGTTGCCCGCCGGGATCGTGGATATGCACTGTCACGTGGCCGGCATCGGCGCGGGCGGCAGCGGATGCTTTGTCTCGGCGGAGCTGCGCAGCAGCCTGAAATTCAGAGTTTACCTGCGAAGCTTTGGCGTTTCCGAAGAAGAGCTGAACAAAGAGGGCGATCGCATCGTGCCCGACCGCCTTTCGAAATCACTGGGGGAAAGCAAATACGTGAGCAAGGCGGTGATCCTCGCGCTTGACGGATCTGTCGGCAAAGACGGGACGCTCGACACAAGGCGCACTCAGGTATATGTGCCAAACGAATTTGTGGCGGAAGCCGTTGCGCGCCATCCCAACCTACTTTTTGGCGCATCCGTGAATCCTTACCGAAAAGACGCGCTGGAAAGGCTTGTGTGGGCGCGTAAAAAAGGCGCCGTACTGATCAAGTGGATCCCCTCCATTATGGAGATTGATCCAGCCGATCCGGGGCTGGAGCCTTTCTACCGGAAACTTGTCGAGCTGGGCTTGCCGCTGCTTACGCACGCGGGCAAGGAGCGTTCTTTTGCCTTTTCCGCGGATGAATACTGCGATCCCGACAGGCTTCGGTTGCCACTCAGGCTCGGCGTCAAAGTTATTGCGGCCCATATCGCCTCTACCGGCAAGTATCAAGGGGAGGACAGCACAGAGCGGCTGGCGCGGATGATGAGGGAATATCCGAATTTGTACTCGGACATCTCTTCGCTCACGCAGATTAACAAACGGTTCTTTCTGCAAAAGGCTCTGACGAAACCGGAGTTCTCGGGCAGATTGATGTATGGTACAGATTTCCCGCTTATAAATACCCCTCTTGTTTCTCCATGGTATTACTTCCCGCGGCTGAAGGTCGGCCAGATGCTTTCGATTTCGCGCACTCACAACCCGTGGGATGCGGATGTACTGCTCAAGCACTATCTCGGCACCCCCGCAGACATCTTTCAAAAATGGGGACGGACCACGATAAATAATTGAAACGGTTCGAAATATCTAAGCTTTCCGGTGGGAATTTGGGCCTTATATGAAGATTATGAGGCCCTAATCTGCGTGTAACGGCATATAGACTTATGTATCAGAATGGAGGGGCTTGGTTTATTGGCTTAAATCAAAAAAAAGGCCCTGAAATCTTCAGCCAACGGCCGTTTTGGCCTGCCAAAATCCACCTTTCTTCTTTTTTATCAACTATTTATCGTGGTCCGTCCCCAATAGGCGGCGCCGAGAGCGGCGGTGATTTGAGGTTCTTCCGGGACAAGCACTTTCACGCCAAGATCTTTTTCCAATGTGCGAATGAGGCCGATATCCTTCGCGCCCCCGCCTGTGACGACGCAATCCTGCACGAGGCCGAGACGCACGGTCAGGTTTACGATCTTCGCCGACATTGCCTTGTGGACGCCGGCGAGAATATCCGCCGGGCTGGCTCCCTCAGCGATTCTCGAAACGGCCTCCGATTCCGCGAAGACGGCGCATCCCGTGGTGAACTCCACGGGATGTGTCGACTCAAGCGATAGTGCGCCGATATCGTCAACCTTCATCTGAAGTATTCGCGCGATGACCTGTAGAAATTTTCCGCTCCCTCCAGCGCATTTCTCATTATGAACGAAATTGGATACGCGTCCGTCGTCGTCGAGCTTTATAACCCGGCAGAACTGGCTGCCGATGTCTATGACCGTTCTGGCAGAGGGAAGAAGATGAACGATCCCCGCCGCGTGGCATGTAATGTCGGCAGCGGTTCGCTTCGCAAAATCGACGGCACCGGCTCCATACCCTGTCGCAATCACGGTGGACACATCCGAATCTGAGAGAGACGCCTTTTCAAGGGCTTCCCTGAAAACCCGGCGGGCTGCCTCGGCGAAGCTGCCGCCCGAAGGGAAGACGGCGAACGACCGAAGGGCCCCGTCTTCCAGCACCACGGCCTTTGCGAAGCTCGAACCCAAATCGATTCCCAGAGTGAACGGCATGCAAGGCGCCTCAATTTTCCATTTCAGAATTGCGAATCATTTAGGCGAAAAGGCTCGCTTCTCCCAATACGCGCGGTTTTGTGGCCAGAGCGATTCCGGCGTTCGCGGCTTTCTCAAATATTTCCTTCCCCATGAGGGCGGCGCCCAGGGCACCCGTAATCAGCGGCTCCGCGGGAATCAGCACAGGACAGCCGAATCTTTCCTCCAGCGCCTTCACCAGCCCGATGTTTTTGGCTCCGCCGCCGGTGACGGCCACGTCCGGCCTGATCTTCAACTTGCTTACCAGAGAAAATATCCGCCCGGCGATTGCCTGATGGATCCCCGCGATAAGATTCGGCACCGTCTCTCCGTCTGCAAGCTTCGAAATGACTTCCTGTTCGGCGAAAACGGTGCACATGTTCCCGATCACCGCCGGCGTTTTCGCCGTCAGAGAAAGGTGTCCGAGTTTATCCAAAGGAACACCGAGTGCTTCCGCTATGATCTCCAGAAAACGGCCGGTGCCGGCGGCGCATTTGTCGTTCATGACGAAATCGACAACCTTGCCGTTTTCTATCCGGATGCCCTTGCTGTCCTGCCCCCCGATGTCGACGACAGTTCGCACCGAGGGGAGAAGGCCCGCCAATCCCCTCGCATGACAGGTAATTTCGGTTACCTGCTTATCGGCAAACGGAACGTTGATCCTCCCGTATCCTGTCGCGACAATGTACGCCACATCGGCGAACGCTATGCCGGCCTGATCCAGCGCTTTTTCCATCACGCGGTTTGCCAGCTTGCGATGCTCCGGTCCGGTAGGCCCGATCAATGATATCTCTTTGCCGTTTCCCACGACGACCGCTTTGGTCATCGTGGATCCGATATCTACGCCTGCAAAATATTTTCCTGCAGTACCGTTTTGCATACTCTAAAGACCTGGCCTCCGGAAGCAAGGGCGTTTCGGCTGATGCCCGGCGCTGCGTGAATTATGAATCATGTGGACCCGGGCTTCAGCCCGGACATTCAAAAGAAATGCCTTTCCACAATCTCGCACAGGCTAAGGGCTCGCGCAAAAATAACTTCACATTCTGCTGCCGGCGTTCAGGTTTGATAAACCCGCGAAAAAGTGACATAGAATTTTGCAGTTCTGATGGCCGGCAGCCCTCCGGGGCGCGGCGGCGGGCGGGCATCTGCTGCGTTGGCGCTCCTCGACGATGTTCCACATCGCCTGCGTCGCGCCGCCTTGCATCTGACCGCCCGGCGCTCGCGCCAGAATGTGAACTTATTCTTGCGCGAACCCTAAAGTCCGAATCCACGTGACTGGCGGTTCATGTGGGATGGCGGCGCTCCCGGGATCCTACCGCCGTGCCTTCCTGGCTGCGAGAGTTTCGATGAAGGCGTCGATCCTGTTGTGCGTGTCCGCTTCGTTATAGGAGCTGATGTCGACTATGTCGCCCTCCATTACGAGCGTCGGGACGTCGCCGTACACTTTGTTCAGCACCTGGGCCTGCTGGACGATGCCCGCATGCCAGCTGCGGCAGGAAAAAGCGGAATGAAACACGACACCGTCGCACAGGTAGTCCTCCATATATTCGATTATGCGTTCAACCTTCGGCAGTGATCCGGGCCGTCGGCGCGCCTTGTCGAACCAGCGAGTCCACAGGCGCACCCATCTCCACGCGATGTGTTCCAGCGGATCGTTGGTCTTGGGCAGATCGAGCCGCTCTATTTTTTCGGCGTTTCGATACGTAACCTCGACGGGGAAAACAGCTCCCTTGTCGTTGAAGTACTGGAAATCGCCCAACGCAAACCAGGAAGGCAGCCCTGCGCCCCACACGAGCCGGTATTTTTCGTCCTCGGCAACGCCCTTTTTCTGCAGGATTTTTTCCTGAAGCTCGGCATAGAGTTCTTTGTAGTAATCGAGGGCCTCTTGTGTGGCCAGATTGAATGTCAGGGGCACCATCGTATTCATCGCGTCGCCTGTGTCCATCGGAGTGGGGATGTTTTTTCGCAGTTCGTAGCAGTCGATGAACAGGTCCCACGTCCGGTCGGTAAGATCCACGAGAGCCGCCAGCCTGTCCCAATCCATTTTCCTGCCCGTGTGCTTTTCACAGAAGCGCACCAGTTCCCGGAGCTCCTCCGCAGCGTATCTTACATAGAGCTTTTCCTGCTCTTTGTGGTCTGCGGCCGGGTCCCATGGCGGGTAGTACATCGTTCCCATCCAGACGGGGACATCCTGCAGGTAATGCTGCGTGGCCTGCGGCCACTTGATTCTCGGATCGCACAGCTGCTGCGCGCTGCCTATAATCATGTCGGGACGTCCCATGCCTCCCCACGGCGTATTCGGAGGTATCTCGCCGCCCAACTCTTCGCGCCACATGTCGAAACCAATGGTGCATGTGGCGTAGGTGCAAAGAGATCGGGAAAAATTTTCAGCTTCGGCCCTCTGGAGATATTTTTCCGCGTCGCGCTTGGCGGAACAAACGCCGGCGAAGTTCTCTCCCCACGCCGGAACGATGTCCATTGCGCGGACGATTTCATCCTGAGCGTTGTTGATGTACGTGTAGGCGACTTTTTTGCCCTCTTCCTTTGCCTTCAGGGTTGCCGCAAGGTTTGCCCTGCCGAATTTTCCGGCTTTTCCGGCCGCCTGTGTCGCCAGTGGTCTTGGTTTCCTGATTTCAGCCATACGTCTCCTTCATTGACTAATCTTTACTGCGCAATCATTTCCAGAAAGGCTTCGATCCTTGTCTTCACACGGCCGAGGCTGGATGTCGTGTACTCGTCTTCGATATAGAGCACCGGCGTTCCGGCCGATTCGATATAGCTTTTTATCGCCGGCACTTCAAATCCGAAGGGATCGCAATATTTGTAGATGTAAAGAATGGCGCCGTCCACCCGGAAGTCCCTTATGTATTGCCTCATGTGACCGAACCGCGCTTCCAGTGTTTCGGAGTAAGTGTCTCCCGCAACGAAGGTGGTGGGGAATTTCAGTTTTTTCAGATACCGCTCGGTAATGCCGCGCACCGGATCGGCGGTAACATCGACGTCGCCCCAGTACATCTTGCTCCCGGTCGACAGATCATCCATGACCAGAAACGCTTCGGCGTCCTCTATGGCTTTGATTATGGCCACGTCGTCGATCTGATCTCCAATAAGCATGATTCTCGGTTTCCCGTTCCCGCGCACGGCAGTTCGCTTTTTCACCTCCTCGGTGACGCTGTGGATCAATGCCGTGGATTCCTCGACGGGCGCGCTTGTCGAGGCCATAAGCACTTTAATCATTTCGGCGCCGGAAATCCGCGGCGCATCTTCCTTCCTGAGGTCGTACAGCGCCCGCATGGCTCGCCGGTTTTCGTTATGCGCGACGACGGCTTCGGCAAGCGCCCGGTCGGTAATGGCTTTTCCGGTGAACTTTTCGAGGCTGTGAATGAAAATCCGCAGGATTTCGTCCGTGAACGCGATAGAGGGATCGTCCGCAACGTGCGGATAATTGATGAAGTGCCAGTAGGGAAATCCCAGATTGTAGCTCCAGACATCGTATGTCCTATCGATGCTGTCGCACTGGTGAGACAGGACCATGCCGTCCAGAAATGAATACCTTCCTTTGAGCGCAACATCGAAAACGTTCCGCACAAAGGGGCACACCATCGTTTCCATGTAGGCGTCCGCCTTCGTGACTGCTTCGGATACGCTTCCTTTCAGCCTGACAGGAACAATGCCTGCCGCAGATAGGATCTCTACGGGACACAGAGCGGACAGGTAGCCGATGACTTTCCTGCCCGAATCCTTAAGCTCCCGGGCTCTTGACCCGTAGTCGGAGTAATATTTTTCAGCCTTCGCCAGTCCGCTCATTTCGAAATCCGCCATCGCCGTACCTCGCAATAAAAGCATCCATCGTCTCGTGCGGGCTGAAGCCCGCACCCACATAAAGAAAATCATATGTGGGACCGCGATTTAGCCCGGCTTTTCCGGTCGTGAGACAGTCCCTGAAGCCGGGACCGTCGAGGATAACACTAGTCTGGCAGAAAATCATGAAGTTGTGATCAAAATCACCATATTGTTGATCCCTTGCACCTATAATGGCCTATCATTATTTATCATTAACTTGCATTATTCATGAGATTTCGTCGCGAGGCTGTGCAAACGGGCGTGGATGGAAGTCGCGCGAAGGGAGGATTCCGAAGGCATATCTGCAGCGAAGCCGCAGGCCTCGACAAGTACGTCGGGGAATCCGACCGAGCGCAACGCAGCAGACATGTCCGGATCCGCGGCCGCAGCAGAAGCTTCATTAACAATGCGGATTAATTGACTGTCAGATGGGAGATGAGCTGAATGAACCCTCTGAGCAGGAGAATACTCCTATTATTTGTTGACTGGATGAGTGCCTGCGAGGCAACGCTCGCGAAGCTGCACATTGAGGATACGGTTCATTATTGCCGGGGAATGTAGCGGATAATGTCTTTCAATATTCCGAGGGTTTCACGTCCAGCATACAAGGCCAGACGAAAATTCGCGATTATCCTGCCGTTGGTGTTACTTTCTGTTGCGGCGATAGCTTTTTTGCCACGGCTTTTTAGGCTTAATGAGGAGATCCTGCCGCAATCTCTGATCGCCATCCGAGGATCCGGCCTATCCTCTCTAGTCGTATATGACGAGCCTGACAGGGAAGGGTCCGAACTCATGTCGGCCCGCTATGTGGCAAACCT
>JAEAMF010001141.1_pt1 | contig 21604 bp, 22 predicted proteins | sample 8958721 | NCBI WGS metagenome assembly JAEAMF01 (sample SAMN16933255, study PRJNA681124) | bioreactor sludge metagenome | isolation source: anaerobic bioreactor treating anionic surfactant - SDBS | place: India: Bengaluru | collected 2019-02-28
TCAAGATTAAATTCCGAAACCCCTATCTGCACATGCAGGTAGGGGTTTTGTCTTTTCGCCTCCAAAGCTGGTCGGTAACGCCGGTTTTGACCGTGGCCTTTTCCCGGTCGATCTTTGGTTGTGTTCCCACAATTTGAGTTGGAACACTAGAATAGAGGTCGACGTTTTTACTCAGAATTTATTCATGCCTGATCCTGCCAATTCCGATCCACTCGCAGACCTGCCGCTGGACCAACTGGTAGCTTGTCATGAGTGCGACCTGCTGATGCACAAGCCCGTGCTCAAGCACAATGAGAAGGCGCAGTGTCCTCGCTGCGGCTACGAGCTCTATGCGCATCGACATGATGTAGTTGAGCGCAGTATGGCCTTGGTGCTTGCTGCGCTTCTCCTCTATGTGCCCGCGAATTTCCTTCCGATCATGCAGCTCCACCTGTTGGGGCAAACTTCTGACGACACAGTCTGGAGTGGTGTCCTCGGGTTGTATGACAGTGGCATGCGTGAAATCGCTATCGTGGTGTTTCTGTGCAGCATGGCAATCCCTTTGCTCAAGCTGTTATGTCAGCTCGCTGTACTGCTAAGCATCAGGTTGGATGTTGGGCGCAGCTATGGGCTGCTGCTGTACCGTATGTACCACCATATGCGCGACTGGGGCATGCTTGAGGTTTACTTCATGGGTGTACTGGTCGCCATCGTCAAGCTGGTCGATCTTGCCGAGTTGAGTCTGGGGCTTGGTCTTGTCTGCTTTGTGAGTTTATTGCTGGTTCAGGTATGGCTGGAGGTGGTGATGTCACCTCACCAGATTTGGGTGGCTTTATCCGGGGAGGACGTTCATGCGGGCAATTGATGCAGGCATCCTGATTTGTGCTGAATGCCATGAGTTGAATCGGCAGGAGCCTGATACCGATGAACAGGTCTGCACGCGTTGCGGTGCACTGGTGCATGCGCGGCGCCCGAACAGCCTGATGCGAACCTGGGCGCTGCTCATCACCGCTGCCATTCTTTACATCCCTGCCAACATCTTGCCGATCATGACAGTCAGTACATTGGGGCAGGGCAGTCCCGATACCATCATGTCTGGCGTCATCACGCTAATGAAGCACGGAATGTTTCCGATTGCCGCAGTGGTATTTGTCGCCAGTATTCTGGTGCCGACCTTCAAGCTGGTCGGCATTGCGCTGTTGTTGTACTCGGTGCAGCGCCATCAGCCGCTTTCTGCTCGTCAGCGAATAGTGATGTACCGTTTCATCGAATTCATCGGACGCTGGTCGATGCTGGATATCTTCGTCATTGCCATTCTGGTGGCGGTGGTGAATTTCGGCCGCATCGCCAGTGTTGAAGCCAATCTGGGTGCTGTCGCTTTCGCTAGCGTGGTGATTCTGACAATGCTCGCTGCAGTAACTTTCGATCCCCGACTGATCTGGGACAACACGGAGTCGGATGACGACAATGAGTGATTTGCCTACGGCTAAAACCCGCCCTGCCTCGAACTGGTCTGCTATCTGGATACTGCCTCTGATCGCTTTGGTCATTGGTGGTTGGCTTGGTTGGCAGGCTTACCGTGAGTCGGGAGTCGACATCGAGGTCCGCTTCCAGAGTGGCGAGGGCATCGTCGTCAACAAGACTGAAGTGGTTTACAAGGGCATGCCAGTCGGCAAGGTGAAGAACCTGGTGCTTGATGCCAAGGGCAGTAACACCGGGGTGATTGCCACGATTGAGATGAACAAGGCTGCTGAGTCTCAGCTACGCACCAATACGCGTTTCTGGCTGGTGAAGCCGAGTGTAAGCCTGGCGGGTATTACCGGGCTGGAAACCTTGGTCTCAGGTAATTACATCGCTGTGAGCCCTGGTGACGGTGAGCAAACCCGGCGCTTCAAAGCGCTGGCCGAGGCACCACCGCTCTCTGACAACGAGCCGGGTTTGCACCTGACGCTCAAGGCCGATCGACTGGGTTCGCTCAATCGGGACAGCCCAGTGTTCTACAAGCAGATTCAGGTGGGCCGAGTGAAGAGCTATCGTCTTGCCGAAGACCAGGGGATCGTTGAGCTCAAGGTATTTATTGCACCTGCCTATGCAAACCTTGTTCGCAAGCACACGCGTTTCTGGAATGCCAGCGGCATCAGTATTGATGCCAATCTTTCCGGCGTGAAAGTTCGCAGTGAGTCGTTGGCCAGTATCGTGGCGGGTGGTATCGCCTTTGCCACGCCTGAGCACCGCAAAGACAGCCCGCCTACTGATACCAACCTGCCATTCCGTTTGTACGAGGACTTTGATGCTGCGCAGGCAGGCATCAAGGTCAAGGTCACGCTGAGTGACTTTGAAGGGTTGCAGGCCGGCAGAACGCCGGTGATGTACAAGGGTATCCAGGTCGGTTCGCTCAAAACGCTCAAGGTAGACCCTGATCTTTCCAGTGCTACGGCCGAGCTGACCCTGGACCCGTTGGCGGAAGACTACCTGGTTGCGGGAACCCAGTTCTGGGTGGTCAAGCCGTCGATCTCGCTGGCCGGTATCACCGGGCTGGAGGCTCTGGTCAAGGGGAACTACATTGCAATTCGCCCGGGCGATAAAGGCGCTTTGCCACAGCGGGAGTTTGAGGCGCGCGCCAAGGCACCACCGTTGGATCTGAAAGCGCCTGGTTTGCACCTGGTGCTGTTTAGCGACAGCCTGGGTTCGCTGGAGGTCGGTAGCCCAATCCTCTACCGTCAGGTCAAGGTCGGTACCGTGCAGAGCTATCAGTTCTCAAAAACGCATAAGCGTCTGCTGATTGGTGTCCATATCGAAAAAGAGTACGCCAATCTGGTTAATGGCTCGACACGCTTCTGGAATGCCAGTGGCATTACCCTGAGTGGAGGTCTCTCTGGTATCCAGATCAAGAGTGAGTCCTTGCAGAGTCTGATGGCTGGCGGTATCGCTTTTGACACCCCGACACCGGATGTACCGCTAAAACGTCGTGTTCCACGGTTCAAATTGCACCTTGATCAAGAGGCGGCGAACCGTAGTGGCGTCACCGTGATGATCAAGGTGGAGCGCGCCGACGGGCTCAAGGCGGGTACGCCTATTCGCTTCAAGGGCCTGGACATTGGCAAGGTTGAAGATGTCAGGCTGAGTGATGATCTGGAGTCGGTCATGCTCAAGGCGCGTATTACCGAAGTGCCTGATCGTATTGCGCGGGTCGGAACGCAGTTCTGGGTGGTGAAGCCGGCACTGGGTATCGTCAAGACTGCCAATCTGGAGACGCTGGTTACTGGTCAGTATCTTGAGGTTTTGCCCGCGGTGAAGAATCAGGGGCCGCAACGCAACTTTGTCGCGCTGGCCGAGGCGCCTGACCGCACCGAGCGTGAAGCAGGGCTCGCGTTGGTATTGAGTGCTGCGCGCCGAGGTTCGATTAAGCCAGGCGTTCCTGTGACCTATCGTGAAATCACGGTAGGCAAGGTCACAGGGTACGAACTGGGTCAAACAGCAGATCGCGTGCTGATCCATATCCTGATCGAGCCGCGTTACGCCTCACTGGTGCGCGGTGGTAGCCGGTTCTGGAACAGCAGCGGCTTTGGCGTGGACTTCGGGCTGTTCAAGGGCGCAACCGTGCGTACTGAGTCGCTGGAAACGCTGATTGAGGGTGGGATTGCGTTTGCGACCCCGGACGGGGAAAAGATGGGTAATCCGGCGCTGCCTAAGCAGACCTTCGCCTTGTTCGATAAGGCTGAGGATGAGTGGCTGCAGTGGGCGCCAAAGATTCAGATCGGTAAATAGGCCGTGTAAGTGCTGGAGCGGTGGGGGCTGGGTTCCGGCTCCCATGCGTTCAGAGTGAGGTCGGGCAGGGCAGCGAAAAAACGCAGGCAACAAAAAACCGACCCTAAGGTCGGTTTTTTTACAAGCAGGTCACTTAGGCAGCAGTTTTCAGCGCCTTGATGTGGCCATTCAGACGGCTCTTATGACGAGCTGCCTTGTTCTTGTGGATGATGCCCTTGTCGGCCATACGGTCGATTACAGGGACAGCCAGAACGTAAGCGGCTTGTGCTTTGTCAGCGTCTTTTGTGTCGATGGCCTTAACTACGTTTTTGATGTAGGTACGGACCATGGAACGCAGGCTGGCGTTGTGGCTGCGACGCTTCTCAGCCTGTTTTGCACGTTTTTTGGCGGAAGGTGAGTTGGCCACCGTCGAGCTCCTCGAAAGACTTTAAATAGCAAACAAAATAGGCCGCGAATCATGCCGATGAGTTAAGCAGTTGTCAAGGGTACATATGCCCTTCTGCTAAGCGGTCGATGTAACCACGGAGATGATTCCCTTCTGGCACATGACCTGTAAACTCGGTCGTTTTCACTCGGCATCGCGGATGCGGCGCGGATTATCGCATATCCGCGCGCTCAGATGCCCAACCCTTCGTCTACAGGCGTGAAAATCACTCGATGAATTTGCTCAAATCCTTGGCCGCCGTCAGTTCCATCACCATGGTTTCACGGGTGCTGGGCTTCGTCCGCGACACCATACTGGCGCGCATCTTTGGTGCCGGCGTGGCCACCGATGCCTTCTTCATTGCCTTCAAACTGCCTAACCTGCTGCGGCGGATCTTCGCCGAAGGCGCGTTCTCTCAGGCTTTTGTACCTATTCTGGCCGAATACAAAAGCCAGCAGGGCGAAGAGGCGACACGTACGTTTGTCGCGTATATCGCAGGGCTTTTGACGTTGGTGCTGGCCGTGGTCACGGCGCTGGGGATCATCGCTGCGCCTTGGGTGATCTGGATAACGGCGCCGGGTTTTGTCGACAGCCCTGAAAAGTTCGAGCTCACCACCGACCTGTTGCGTGTCACGTTCCCTTATATATTGCTGATCTCGCTGTCGTCTCTGGCGGGCGCGATCCTTAACACCTGGAACCGTTTCTCGGTGCCGGCCTTCGTGCCGACGCTGCTTAACGTGGCAATGATCTTTTTTGCGTTGTTCCTCACGCCTTACTTCAATCCACCGGTCATGGCCCTGGGCTGGGCGGTGCTGGCAGGCGGGCTGTTGCAGTTGCTTTATCAACTGCCACACCTGAAAAAGATCGGCATGCTCGTTCTGCCGCGCCTGAATCTGCGGGACAGCGGCGTGTGGCGTGTGTTGAAACAGATGCTGCCGGCGATCCTCGGGGTATCGGTCAGCCAGATTTCGCTGATCATCAATACGATCTTTGCCTCTTTTCTGGTGGCGGGCTCCGTGTCCTGGATGTACTACGCCGACCGCCTGATGGAACTGCCCTCTGGGGTGCTGGGTGTTGCCTTGGGCACGATCCTCTTGCCGACCCTGGCCAAGACCTACGCCAACAAGGACCGTCACGAATATTCGCGGATTCTCGACTGGGGCCTGCGGCTTTGCTTCCTGCTGGTGCTGCCGTGTACCTTCGCCTTGGCGATTCTGGCTGAGCCCTTGACCGTGTCGTTGTTCCAGTACGGCAAATTCAGTGCCTTCGATGCTGCAATGACCCAGCGCGCGTTGATCGCCTACTCGGTTGGCCTGCTCGGGATCATTCTGGTCAAAGTGCTGGCGCCTGGTTTTTATGCCCAGCAGAATATTCGGACGCCGGTGAAAATCGCGATTTTCACCTTGGTGACGACCCAGTTGCTCAACCTGGCGTTTATTTCGCATCTGCAGCACGCGGGGCTGGCGTTGGCGATCAGTGTCGGCGCCTGTCTCAATGCCGGCCTGCTCTATTGGAAACTGCGCCAGCAAGACCTCTTCCAGCCACAGCCTGGCTGGACCGTGTTCCTGCTCAAATTGCTGGTGGCGGTCCTGTTGATGGCCGGTGTGCTGGTCGTGGGGATGAAGCTGATGCCTGCCTGGGAGCAAGGGCAGATGCTTGCCCGCTTCCTGCGCCTCGGGGTGTTGATTGGCGCTGGCATTGCCACCTATTTTGGTTGTTTGTTCCTGTTTGGTTTCCGCCCGCGGGACTTTGCGCGCAAGGCATTGCATTAATGGGCGACGTCGGTCAGGCGTCGGTTTTTGGCGTTGACGATAAACGCAGCACGCTGCTGCCTGTCGTCAGCGCGCGGGTGTGGTTATAATCGGCCACTTTATGATCAAGAAGTGCGTTATGCAGCTGGTTCGAGGCCTTCACAACCTGCGCCCCCAGCACCGGGGCTGTGTCGCCACTATTGGCAACTTTGACGGTGTCCACCGTGGCCACCAGGCAATCCTGGCACGTCTGCGCGAGCGGGCGGCGGCGCTGGGTGTTCCTAGCTGTGTGGTGATATTCGAGCCACAGCCGCGCGAATACTTTGCGCCGGACACAGCGCCAGCCCGCCTAGCGCGGCTGCGTGACAAGGTTGCCCTGTTGGCGGCTGAAGGTATCGACCGGGTGCTTTGCCTGGCCTTCAACCAGCGCTTGAGCAAGCTCAGCGCCGCCGAGTTCGTCGAAACCATTCTGGTCGATGGCCTGGGGGTGCAGCATCTGGAGGTCGGTGACGATTTTCGCTTTGGCTGTGACCGGGCAGGCGATTTCTCGTTCCTGGAGCAAGCCGGGGCCACTTACGGATTTACCGTCGAAGCAGCCCAAACGGTTGAGCTCGACGGTTTCCGGGTTAGCAGTACCGAGGTACGCAATGCCTTGGCCGACGCCGACTTTGCCTTGGCCGAGCGGTTGCTGGGACGGCCTTACCGTATTACCGGGCGGGTGCTGCACGGCCAGAAACTGGCGCGTCAGTTGGGCACCCCTACCGCGAATGTCCAGCTCAAGCGGCGTCGTGTGCCGTTGACGGGCGTTTATCTGGCCAGCGCCGAAATTGATGGCCAGCGTTGGCCGGGCGTCGCCAATATTGGCGTACGGCCCACTGTTTCAGGTGATGGCAGTGCCCACCTGGAAATACACCTTCTGGATTTTGCCGGCGACCTGTATGGCCGGCGTTTGACGGTGGTATTCCACCACAAGCTGCGCGACGAGCAGCGTTTCGCCTCCCTGGAGGCGCTTAAGTCGGCGATCGATGCGGATATCGCCGCCGCACGTGCCCATTGGCACGCTCAACCGCTAACGAAGAGCCTGAAATGACCGACTACAAAGCCACGACGGCCCGCCCTATGCCAACGGCAAGATTCACATCGGTCATGCGCTGAACAAGATTCTCAAGGACATGATCGTCCGCTCCAAGACCCTGGCCGGCTATGACGCGCCGTATGTACCGGGTTGGGACTGCCACGGCCTGCCGATTGAGCACAAGGTCGAAGTGACCCATGGCAAGCACCTGACCGCAGACAAAACCCGCGAGCTGTGCCGCGCCTATGCTGCCGAGCAGATCGAAGGCCAGAAGACCGAGTTCATTCGTCTGGGTGTCCTGGGTGACTGGGACAATCCCTACAAGACCATGAACTTCGCCAACGAAGCTGGTGAAATCCGCGCGCTGGCGGAAATGGTCAAACACGGCTTCGTGTTCAAGGGCTTGAAGCCCGTGAACTGGTGTTTCGACTGTGGTTCGGCACTGGCCGAGGCGGAAGTCGAGTACGCAGACAAGAAATCGCAAACCATCGACGTGGCATTCCCGATCGTCGATGAGGCCAAGCTGGCTGCGGCCTTCGGTCTCGGTGCACTGGCCAAGCCTGCCTCGATCGTGATCTGGACCACCACGCCGTGGACCATTCCAGCCAACCAGGCGCTGAACGTTCACCCTGAGTTCAACTACGCGCTGGTTGATGTCGGTGACAAGCTGCTGGTACTGGCCGAGGAACTGGTTGAGTCCTGCCTCAGCCGCTACAAGCTGGAAGGCAGCGTCATCGCTACCGCACCAGGCGCTGCGCTGGACCTGATCAACTTCCGTCACCCGTTCTACGACCGTTTGTCGCCGGTTTACCTGGCCGAGTACGTTGAGCTGGGCGCCGGTACGGGTGTGGTTCACTCCGCGCCTGCCTACGGCGAGGACGACTTCGTCACCTGCAAGCGCTACGGCATGTCCAACGACGACATCCTCACGCCGGTGCAGAGCAACGGTGTGTATGTCGAGTCGCTGCCGTTCTTTGGCGGCCAGTTCATCTGGAAGGCCAACCCGGCGATCGTTGAAAAGCTGTCTGAAGTCGGTGCGCTGATGCATACCGAAACCATCAGCCACAGCTACATGCACTGCTGGCGTCACAAGACCCCGCTGATCTACCGCGCCACCGCGCAGTGGTTCGTGGGCATGGACAAGCAGCCAGATCAGGGCGACACCCTGCGTCAGCGCGCGATCAAGGCCATTGAAGACACCAAGTTCGTGCCGGCCTGGGGCCAGGCGCGCCTGCATTCGATGATCGCCAACCGCCCGGACTGGTGCATCTCGCGTCAGCGTAACTGGGGCGTCCCGATTCCGTTCTTCCTGCATAAACAGACCGGTGAGCTGCACCCGCGCACCGTTGAGCTGATGGAAGAAGTGGCCAAGCGCGTCGAGCAGGAAGGCATTGAAGCCTGGTTCAAGGTGGATGCCGCCGAGCTGATTGGTGAAGAGGCCGCCCAGTACGACAAGATCGCCGATACGCTCGACGTCTGGTTCGACTCAGGCACCACTCACTGGCACGTACTGCGTGGCTCGCATAATGTCGGTCACGAAAGCGGCCCGCGTGCAGACCTGTACCTGGAAGGTTCCGACCAGCACCGTGGCTGGTTCCACTCCTCGTTGCTGACTGGTTGCGCCATCGACAACCACGCACCGTACCGCGAGCTGCTGACGCACGGTTTCACCGTCGATGAAAACGGTCGCAAGATGTCCAAGTCGCTGGGCAACACCATCGAGCCGCAGAAGGTCAATGACACCCTGGGTGCCGACATCATGCGTCTGTGGGTATCGGCCACGGACTACTCCGGCGAGATGGCGGTTTCTGATCAGATCCTGCAGCGCAGTGCTGATGCCTACCGTCGTATCCGTAACACCGCGCGCTTCCTGCTGTCGAACCTGTCCGGTTTCGACCCGGCGACCGATCTGCTGCCTGCTGAAGACATGCTGGCGCTGGACCGTTGGGCCGTGGACCGCACCCTGATACTGCAACGCGAGCTTGAAGAGCACTACGGCGAGTACCGTTTCTGGAACGTCTACTCCAAGGTTCACAACTTCTGCGTGCAGGAGCTGGGTGGTTTCTATCTGGACATCATCAAGGACCGTCAGTACACCACGGGTGCCAACAGTGTCGCACGGCGCTCCTGCCAGACCGCGCTGTACCACATCAGTGAGGCGCTGGTGCGCTGGATCGCGCCGATCCTGGCCTTCACCGCTGACGAGCTGTGGCAGTACCTGCCGGGCGAGCGTAACGAGTCGGTAATGCTCAACACCTGGTACCAGGGCCTGAGCGAGCTGCCAGAAGGCTTCGAGCTGGGCCGTGCCTATTGGGACCGGATCATGGCGGTCAAAGCGGCGGTCAACAAGGAGCTGGAGAACCAGCGTGCAGCCAAGGCCATTGGTGGCAACCTGCAAGCTGAAGTGACCCTGTTTGCCGATGAAGCCTTGTCCGCTGATCTGGGCAAGCTCAGCAACGAGCTGCGTTTTGTACTGATCACCTCGGCTGCCAGCGTTGCACCGTTCGTGCAAGCACCGGCCGATGCCGTGGTTACCGAAGTGGCAGGCCTGAAACTCAAGGTGGTCAAGTCGGGTTACACCAAGTGTGGCCGTTGCTGGCACTTCCGTGAGGACGTGGGTGTGAACCCTGAGCATCCGGAAATCTGCGGCCGTTGTGTCGACAACATCAGCGGCACTGGTGAGGTGCGTCACTATGCCTAACCCTGCCGTGGGGCGCTTCGGGCGCCTCAGCTGGCTCTGGTTGAGCGTGCTGGTCCTGGTCCTTGACCAGGCCAGCAAGTTCTACTTTGAGGGCTCACTGAGCCTGTACCAGCAAATTGTGGTCATTCCGGACTACTTCAGCTGGACCCTGGCCTACAACACCGGCGCCGCATTCAGCTTCCTGGCAGACAGCTCGGGCTGGCAGCGCTGGCTGTTTGCCCTGATTGCCCTGGTCGTCAGTGCGGTACTGGTCGTCTGGCTCAAGCGTCTTGGGGGCAACGACACCTGGCTGGCTGTTGCCCTGGCGCTGGTGCTGGGTGGCGCGCTGGGCAACCTGTACGACCGTATCGTTCTGGGCCATGTGATCGATTTCATTCTGGTGCACTGGCAGAACCGTTGGTATTTCCCGGCCTTCAACCTGGCCGACAGCGCGATTACCGTTGGCGCGGTAATGTTGGCGCTGGACATGTTCAAAAGTAAAAAGTCCGGAGAACCCGTCCATGACTGACATCCGTATCGGCCAGAACACCGAAGTCACCCTGCACTTCGCGCTGCATCTGGAAAACGGCGACACCGTCGACAGTACGTTCGACAAGGCGCCAGCGGTCTTCAAGGTCGGCGACGGCAACCTGTTGCCAGGTTTTGAGGCCGCCTTGTTCGGTTTCAAAGCCGGTGACAAGCGCACCGTGACCGTTGCGCCGGAAAGCGCGTTTGGCCAACCCAACCCGCAGAACGTTCAGGTCATGCCGCGCTCCTCGTTCAACGACATGGAATTGTCCGAAGGCCTGCTGGTGATCTTCAACGACGCGGCCAATGCCGAGTTGCCTGGCGTTGTAAAAGCCTTTGACGATGCTCAGGTCACCATCGACTTCAACCATCCGCTGGCCGGCAAGACCTTGAGCTTCGAGGTGGAAATCCTCGGGGTCAAGGCGCTTTGAGCCAGGAGCACTCCATGCAAATCAAGCTCGCCAACCCTCGTGGTTTCTGTGCCGGCGTGGATCGGGCGATTGAAATCGTCAACCGTGCCCTGGAAGTCTTCGGGCCGCCGATCTATGTGCGCCATGAAGTGGTGCACAACAAGTTTGTCGTTGAAGACCTGCGCGCACGCGGCGCGATTTTCGTCGAAGAGCTGGAACAGGTGCCCGATGACGTCATTGTCATCTTCAGTGCCCACGGTGTTTCCCAGGCGGTACGCCAGGAAGCAGCGGGGCGTGGCCTGAAGGTTTTCGATGCCACCTGTCCATTGGTGACCAAGGTGCATATCGAAGTGGCGCGTTATAGCCGCGACGGCAGGGAGTGCATCCTGATTGGTCACGCCGGGCATCCGGAAGTTGAAGGCACCATGGGCCAGTATGACGCGGCCAACGGCGGTGCCATCTACCTGGTCGAGGATGAGGAAGATGTCGCGAACCTCCAGGTTATTAACCCGGAGCGCCTGGCATTCGTCACTCAGACCACCTTGTCGATGGATGACACCAGCCGCGTTATCGATGCTCTGCGTACGCGTTTCCCAAGCATCGGTGGCCCGCGCAAGGATGACATCTGCTACGCCACCCAGAACCGCCAGGATGCCGTCAAGCAGCTAGCCGACGAGTGTGACGTCGTTTTGGTAGTCGGTAGCCCTAACAGCTCCAACTCCAATCGTCTGCGTGAGTTGGCTGAGCGCATGTCGACCCCGGCCTACCTGATCGATGGCGCCGAAGACCTGCAACGTAGCTGGTTCGACGGTGTTGAGCGAGTCGGTATCACGGCGGGTGCTTCTGCTCCTGAAGTGCTGGTGCGTGGTGTGATTCAGCAACTGCAGGCGTGGGGGGCGACGGGGGCCGAAGAGCTGGATGGGCGTGAAGAGAACATCACCTTCTCGATGCCCAAAGAGCTACGGGTGCGTTCGCTGACCTGACCCGGCAGCCGCACACCGCGGCTGCTCATGCAAAGCCTGCCTCAGGCTGACCCGACCCGAGCGGGACAGTACGACCTGATAATGGCTTCTGGCAGTGGCATCTTCACAGACGTGCAAGGTGCCGGCCAGAAAGGCACCACTGCCCTGTAGCGGCGTGCCCAGGCCACTGAAACGCACCTGGTGTGCCAGTGGTTGGTTGCCAACAATCAAGACCCGGCCGCTGGCGCGATACTCGTGCAACAGCGTCCGGGTTTCTTGTTCCAGCACGGTGCGCCAGCCGTTGCGCCAATCCCCCTCAATAGCCTGTAGCACCACGATCTGGTTGCGCTGCAGCGCTTCGCTGCGGGCATGGTTCAGTGCCTGAGTCAGTTGCTGCGCGCTCGCCTGGCGCTGTAGGCGGGTGCTCATATCGCTGTAGGCCGGTATCCCCAAATGCAGCAGCAGGGTTATCAGCATCAGCGCGTACAGCAGTTGAATCAGTGTTACTCCCTGTTGCTGCATGCGGCATTCCTCCCTCGACGTGCTTCGCTTCAGGGTCAGATACGGCGGGAAGGTTGTCCAGTCGGCCGAGTGGTCGGGAGCAGCTGGAAAAATCGCAGGAGGCGAAATATGGCCAGGAGGTCGCAGGGCGGTATGACCCTGATTGAGGTAATGGTGGCGTTGGTGGTCGTCGGGCTGGGTTTGTTCGGCGCAGCCATGCTGCAGTTGCGGGCATTGCAGGCCACCGACAGCGCACGGATGAGCACTCAGGGCGCCTTTGTTGCGCAAGGGGTGCTTGAGCAGGTTCGCGCTCGCGGTGAGGTGAGTGACCTCGCACGCGCAGCGTTGCACCATGAGGTTGAAGCGTTTGCCGGCGCATCGGCTCATGGGCAAGTGGCGCAGGCTGGCGCTGAGACGCTCGTGACGCTGACCTGGGATGATCGCCGCGCTGGTGGTGCTCCCCGTGTGCTGCAAATCGCCGGGTGGGTTTTGCCATGATCGACCAGAAGGGTTTCAGCCTGGTCGAGTCGCTGATCGCATTGAGCCTGGGTTTGCTGCTGATGCTGGCCTGCAGCCGCTTGTTCTTGGGCGCGATTCAGGTTTGGCAGTCGCAGGCGCTGGCGGCACATCTGCAGGACGATGCCCGTTTTGCACTGCTGCGTATGGCGCGGGATATCCGCATGGCCGGCATGACCGGGTGTTTACGGCATGAGGCAATCACCTTTGCCGACGCCACGGTGGCCGATAGCTTTCGGCAACCACTGAGTGTTGACCGCGCCAATGACGGCAGCCTGCGCGCCCTGAGCCTGATTGTTGGCGAGTCTGGTGAGGCGGGTGGCCCACCCGACTGGACGCTGGTCACCGATTGCCTGATGAGCGCACACGTCTACCCAGGGGCTCGCAGCGCCGGGGCAGGGCAGATAGCACTGCCCATACGGCGACAGACCTACCGCCTGGAGGGGCGGCAACTGTTGCTGAGCAGTGGCGGCAGCAGTGCGGTGCTGATCAACAACGTGAGCGCGTTACGGTTGATGTTTGATCCCGCTGCGCCCCGCGAGCTGCACTTGAGCCTGACCTTGAGTGATCCGCATGGGCTGGGCGCCGCGCAGACCTACCAACTGACCGCAGCTCCGCGCAACAGGTTGTTTTAGCGATGTGCAGGCAACGAGGAATGGTGCTGTTGCTAAGCCTGCTGCTAACAATGTTGCTGGGGTTGCTGGGGCTTTCATCGCTGCACAGCGCACTGTTGCAGGAGCGCATGTCGGGGAATCTGCTGATGTCTCTCCAACTGCTTGAGCAGGCTGAGGCTACCTTGCGTCACGGCGAGGCGCAGGTGCGGGCCGGGCTTGAGCTGGTGCCGTGTCGTTACTGCCAGCCACCACCGGAAGTGGGGCGGGTGCAGGTGCCGGGTATCTATCACGGTGTGGGCAGGCGCTCCGGGATGGTTTGGTCTGCTTCGGACTCAGGGCTGTTCATGATTCAACGGCTCGGTGTCAGTACCCGTGCAGCCCACATGCCTGACGAGAAGCCGGTCACGCTCTATCGCATCACGGCCGTCGCCCGCCAAGGTTCCGCCCGCACGGTACTGGAAAGCACCTTGGCCTTGCCGCTGGCGGCGGATGGGGCGTCGGCGCAACGCATTCTCTGGCGACAAATTCTTTAGAGAGGGTATCCGATGAATAGCTCATGCAAGGGGCTGACCCTGATCGAACTGTTGATTGTCATCGCCGTCGTCGGCATTCTGGCGAGCATTGCCTACCCCAGCTACAGCGAAAAGGTCAAAAAGGCCGCACGCACGGAAATCGCCGGGTTGTTGTTCGAGAGCGCATTGAGCCTTGAGCGGCACCGCTCACGTGCGGGTCAGTATGCCGATACCGACGCGGTGGTAACCCCTCTGCCCACTGGCACCGACTACTACAGCCTGCATGCCAGCCGTACTGCCGAAGACTTCGTGCTTTCTGCCCGGCGTCGGCCAGGTACGTTGATGGCGAATGACCGCTGTGCGGACTTCGCGCTTGGCCATGACGGCATTCGCCGCAACCCAGGCGCAGCACCGGATCACAGCCTGGAGCACTGCTGGGGCAACTGAGGATTTTGCAGGTTCATGGCGCCGAGGCGGCGTCACGGTTCATTTCGGGTATTGGATCAACAGATGACTAAGCACGTAGTGATTGTCGGTGGCGGGGTGATTGGCCTGCTGACTGCGTTCAACCTGGCTGCAGAGGTCGAACAGGTGGTGCTCTGTGACAAGGGCGAGGTGGGCAAGGAGTCCTCCTGGGCGGGAGGCGGCATCGTATCGCCGCTCTATCCCTGGCGTTACAGCCCGGCCGTGACGGCCCTCGCGCACTGGTCGCAGGACTTTTATCCACAGTTGGGCGAGCGTCTGTTCGCCAGCACCGGGGTTGACCCTGAAGTGCACACCACGGGCCTTTACTGGCTAGACCTGGACGATGAAAGCGAAGCGTTGGCTTGGGCCGCGCGTGAAGAGCGCCCCTTGAGTGCCGTGGATATCGCCCAGGCGTATGCGGCAGTGCCGGTATTGGGCAGCGGTTTCAGCCGGGCTATCTACATGTCGGGCGTTGCCAATGTGCGTAACCCTCGGCTGGTCAAGTCACTCAAGGCGGCGTTACAGGCGATGCCTAATGTGGTCTTGAAAGAGCATTGCGAGATTACCGGGTTCTCCCGTGACGGCGAGACAATCACAGGGGTGGAAACCGCGACCGGGCCCATTGCGGCTGATCGCGTGGTGCTCACCGCCGGGGCCTGGAGTGGCGAGTTGTTGGCTTCCCTGGGGTTGAACCTGCCGGTAGAGCCGGTCAAGGGCCAGATGATCCTCTACAAGTGTGCCGCCGACTTCCTGCCAAGCATGGTGCTGGCCAAGGGGCGTTATGCGATTCCGCGTCGTGATGGGCATGTGCTGGTGGGCAGTACCCTGGAACATGCCGGTTTCGATAAAACCCCGACCGAAGATGCGCTGGAAAGCCTCAAGGCGTCGGCGGTGGAGCTGCTACCTGCGTTGGCGGATGCAACGCCAGTGGCCCATTGGGCAGGTTTGCGCCCGGGCTCCCCTGAGGGGGTTCCCTACATTGGTGAGGTGCCCGGTTGGCAAGGGCTGTGGCTGAACTGCGGGCACTACCGCAATGGCCTCGTACTGGCGCCAGCGTCCTGCCAATTGTTTGCCGACCTGTTGTTGGGGCGGGCCCCAATCATTGATCCGAGCCCGTATGCCCCGGCGGGTCGCATATAAAACAACAGCTGTTCGAGTAGCCCGCGACGCTGGAAAGGCCAGCGTCAGCGGGACTTAGCGATCCGCTACCGGCCCTTTTTCCAGGTGCGCGGAGCTGCAGTACCACTCGTTGCCCCGGCGCAAGGCGCGATCGTTCGGCACGTGGACGCCACAGTGCGCACAGCGAACCATTTTCAGGGTGTTCTCAGGTGAGGCATCGCGAGGGGCGGCGTTGCCGGCCTTGAATTTGCGCCATAGCCAAAAAGCTGCAGCAATCAGGGCAATCCAGAAAAGTAAGCGAACCATGATGTCCAGCGTGTCAGTGATTAAGCCACCAGTTTAACGGCGGGCATAAAAAAAGGGAGGCCTTGGCCTCCCTTTATCTTTTTCGTGACGATCAGTCGAAAACACCGAAGGTCATGCGGCTGAACCACGAGCGATCGGTGCTGCTGTCTTCTGCCTCGTGATTCTCTTCCTCGGCAGCCGCGCCTTCTTTGGGCAGCAATTCTTCCGGGATGGCTTCCTTGGCGTCTTCGTACTGGCGGATCACGTCCTGGTTGGCACGGGTTTCACCCGGCGGCAGCGGCGTATCGGTTTCGATCAGGCCCAGGGTTGCCTTGGACAGCCAGGAGCGGTTATCGGCTTCTTCCTGCTGTGGCACGAACTGGCCATCAACCAGGCTTGGGTGATCGGGGTAGTTGAGCTTGAGGGTGTCCAGGCTGCTGGCTGCCAGTTCGTCCAGGTGCAGGCGCTGGTAGGCCTCAACCATGACGGCCAGGCCATCGCCGACCGATGGGGTTTCCTGGAAGTTTTCCACGACGTAACGGCCGCGGTTGGCCGCTGCGACGTAGGCCTGACGGGTCAGGTAGTAGTCGGCCACGTGGATTTCATAGGCCGCCAGCAGGTTGCGCAGGTAGATCATGCGCTGCTTGGCGTCTGGCGAATAACGGCTGTTCGGGAAGCGGTTGGTCAGCTGGGCGAACTCGTTGTACGAGTCGCGGGCAGCGCCCGGGTCACGCTTGGTCATGTCCAGCGGCAGGAACCGCGCCAGCAGGCCGCGGTCCTGGTCGAACGAGGTCAGGCCCTTGAGGTAGTAGGCGTAATCGACGTTCGGGTGCTGTGGATGCAAACGAATGAAGCGCTCGGCAGCGGACTTGGCAGCCTCTGGCTCGGCGTTCTTGTAGTTCGCGTAGATCAGTTCGAGCTGCGCCTGGTCGGCGTAGCGGCCGAACGGGTAGCGCGACTCCAACGCCTTGAGCTTGGCGGTGGCGCTGGTGTAGCTATGGTTGTCCAGGTCGCTCTGCGCCTGCTGATAAAGCTCGGCTTCGCTGAGGTTTTCGTCTACGACTTCCTTCGAAGAACAAGCAGCAGTGAGTCCTAGGATGGCGATCAGCAGCAGGTGTTTCACTTGCATGGCGGCTTGCGTCCCTTTGACGGCTGCTGTCTTGGGCGAGGCCGTCCTGTTATGATGAACACCCCGTTGCAATACCCGGGGCAAAAAGAAGCCGTATTTAACCACAAGCCTGCAGCCGAAACCAAAGGCTGTACCGCCGCCGATCCGAGCATGTCTGAGATTATTTCACTTCGCGCAGAGGTGCCGTCCGAATTGGGCGGTCAACGCCTCGACCAAGTCGCCGCCCAATTGTTTGCCGAGCATTCGCGCTCGCGCCTGTCCGCCTGGATCAAAGAGGGCCGCCTGACTGTCGATGGCAGTGTCCTGCGCCCGCGCGATATTGTTCATGGCGGTTCGTTGCTGGCGCTGGACGCCGAGCAGGAAGCCCAAGGTGAGTGGGTGGCCCAGGATATCGAGCTGGACATCGTCTATGAAGACGACCAGCTTATGGTCATCAACAAGCCTGCCGGGCTGGTTGTGCACCCGGCTGCCGGGCATGCCGATGGCACCCTGCTCAATGCCTTGTTGCACCACGTACCTGACATCGTCAACGTACCGCGTGCCGGTATCGTCCACCGTCTGGACAAGGACACCACCGGTTTGATGGTGGTGGCCAAGACCATTCAGGCGCAGACCCAACTGGTTAGCCAACTGCAAAGCCGTACCGTCAGCCGTATCTACGAATGCATCGTGGTGGGCGTGGTGACTGCAGGTGGCAAGATCAACGCACCGATTGGCCGTCATGGCACCCAGCGTCAGCGTATGGGCGTGATGGAAGGTGGCAAGCCTGCTATCAGCCACTACCGCGTGCTCGAGCGTTTCCGCTCGCATACCCATGTGCGGGTCAAGCTGGAAACCGGCCGTACCCACCAGATTCGGGTTCACATGGCGCACGTTAACTTCCCGCTGGTCGGTGATCCGGTCTATGGCGGGCGTTTCCGTATTCCGCCGGCGGCCAGCCCGACGATGGTCGAGGCGATCAAGAATTTCCCTCGTCAGGCCCTGCATGCACGCTTCCTGGAGCTGGACCACCCGGTGACCGGTGAGCGCATGAGCTGGGAGTCGCCGTTGCCGGATGATTTCGTCTGGCTGCTGTCGCTGCTCAAGCAAGACCGCGAGGCATTCGTCGGATGAGTCGGCTGGCGTGCGACCTGCTGACCCCGGACTGGCCTGCGCCAGCCTCGGTCAAGGCGTGCGTCACCACACGTGCCGGGGGCGTCAGCCAGGCGCCTTACGACAGCCTCAATCTGGGCGATCATGTGGGTGATGAGCCCGCAGCGGTCGCCGAGAACCGTTGGCGCCTTACCGCTGAGTACGCTATCCAGCCGGCCTGGCTCAAACAGGTACATGGCGTTGTAGTGGCGCACGCCGACCCGCATGTCATCGCTGAAGCCGATGCCAGCTGGACCGAAACCCCGGGCGTGGCCTGCACCGTGATGACGGCCGACTGTTTGCCGGCATTGTTCTGCGACCGTGCCGGTACACGGGTCGCGGCCGCCCATGCGGGCTGGCGCGGTTTGGCCAACGGCGTGCTCGAAGCCACGCTGGACAGCCTGCAGGTTGATCCGCACGACGTGCTCGTCTGGCTGGGGCCGGCCATCGGCCCAGCGGCCTTCGAGGTCGGGGCCGAGGTGCGTGAGGCGTTCATGGCCACGCATCCAGAAACGGCTCAGGCCTTTGTGCCTGGCGACAAGCCTGGCAAATACATGGCCGACATCTATGCGCTGGCGCGGCTGCGCCTGGCCGCTCGAGGTGTCACCGCGGTATACGGTGGCGGTTTTTGTACCGTCAGCGACCCTCGCTTCTTCTCCTACCGGCGTAATCCCGGTACTGGCCGCTTCGCTTCATTGGTCTGGCTCACGCCACGCTGATCTGCATCAAGCCCGCTACGCTTGAATCTTTCAGAATGATCCCAAACTACAGTGGTATCTCTGGCAGGTTTTTCTTCATCAGGTGTGTCCATCGCTCCGACCTGCCCTAACTAGGAAGGTAACTTATGCGTATTGACCGTTTGACCAGCAAGCTACAGCTGGCGTTATCCGATTCCCAATCTCTGGCGGTGGGCATGGACCACCCGGCCATTGAGCCTGCGCATCTGCTTCAGGCGCTGATCGACCAGCAGGGTGGCTCTATCAAGCCGTTGCTGATGCAGGTCGGCTTTGACGTCAACAGCCTGCGCAAGGCTATTGCCAAAGAGCTCGACCAACTGCCGAAGATCCAGAACCCTACGGGCGACGTGAACATGTCCCAGGACTTGGCGCGTCTGCTCAACCAGGCCGACCGCCTGGCTCAGCAGAAGGGTGACCAGTTCATCTCCAGTGAGCTGGTGTTGCTCGCGGCCATGGACGAGAACAGCAAACTGGGCAAGCTCCTGCTCGGCCAGGGCGTCACCAAGAAGGCTCTGGAAAACGCCATCAGCAACCTGCGTGGCGGCGAAGCCGTGAATGACCCGAATGCCGAAGAGTCTCGTCAGGCCTTGGACAAGTACACCATTGACCTGACCAAGCGTGCCGAAGAGGGCAAGCTTGACCCGGTAATCGGTCGGGATGACGAGATCCGTCGCACCATTCAGGTACTCCAGCGGCGTACCAAGAACAACCCGGTGCTCATTGGTGAGCCAGGTGTGGGTAAAACGGCCATTGCCGAAGGCCTGGCGCAGCGCATCATCAATGGCGAAGTGCCGGATGGCCTCAAGGGCAAGCGCCTGCTGTCGTTGGACATGGGCGCCTTGATTGCGGGCGCCAAGTTCCGCGGCGAGTTCGAAGAGCGCCTCAAGTCGCTGCTCAACGAGCTGTCCAAGCAGGAAGGCCAGATCATCCTGTTCATCGACGAACTGCACACCATGGTTGGCGCCGGCAAGGGCGAGGGCTCCATGGACGCCGGCAACATGCTCAAGCCCGCGCTGGCGCGTGGTGAGCTGCACTGCGTAGGCGCAACCACCCTCAACGAGTACCGTCAGTACATTGAGAAGGACGCGGCCCTGGAGCGGCGGTTCCAGAAAGTACTGGTGGATGAGCCGAGCGAAGAAGACACCATTGCCATTCTGCGGGGCCTCAAAGAACGTTATGAGGTTCACCACAAGGTGGCGATCACTGACGGCGCCATCATCGCTGCGGCCAAGCTCAGCCACCGCTATATCACTGACCGGCAGTTGCCGGACAAGGCCATCGACCTGATCGATGAAGCCGCCAGCCGCATCCGTATGGAGATCGACTCCAAGCCCGAGGTGCTTGACCGCCTTGAGCGTCGCTTGATCCAGCTGAAGGTCGAGTCCCAGGCGTTGAGCAAGGAAAAGGACGAAGCCGCCCTCAAGCGCCTGGAGAAACTGCAAGAGGAAATCGAGCGCCTTGAGCGTGAGTATTCCGACCTGGAAGAAGTCTGGACCTCGGAAAAGGCCGAGGTACAAGGTTCAGCCCAGATCCAGCAGAAGATCGAGCAGTCCCGTCAGGAACTGGAAGCTGCGCGGCGTAAAGGTGACCTGAGCCGCATGGCTGAGTTGCAGTACGGCGTGATCCCGGATCTGGAGCGCAGCCTGCAGATGGTCGACCAGCACGGCAAGGCTGAGAACCAGTTGCTGCGCAACAAGGTCACCGAGGAGGAAATTGCCGAAGTCGTCTCGAAATGGACCGGCATCCCGGTTTCGAAAATGCTCGAAGGCGAGCGTGAGAAACTGCTGAAGATGGAAAGCCTGCTGCACGAACGCGTGATCGGCCAGGAAGAGGCCGTGGTGGCAGTGTCCAACGCCGTACGTCGCTCCCGTGCCGGCCTGTCCGACCCGAACCGGCCAAGTGGTTCGTTCCTGTTCCTGGGCCCAACCGGTGTCGGTAAGACCGAGCTGTGCAAGGCATTGGCCGAGTTCCTCTTCGATACTGAAGAGGCGATGGTGCGCATTGATATGTCCGAGTTCATGGAGAAGCACTCCGTCGCTCGTCTGATTGGTGCGCCACCGGGCTATGTCGGTTATGAAGAGGGCGGTTACCTCACCGAAGCGGTACGTCGCAAGCCTTACTCGGTCGTGTTGCTCGACGAGGTCGAGAAGGCGCATCCGGACGTGTTCAACGTATTGCTGCAGGTGCTGGAAGATGGTCGCCTGACTGACAGCCATGGGCGTACCGTGGACTTTCGCAATACCGTGATCGTGATGACCTCCAACCTGGGCTCGGCACAGATCCAGGAGCTGGTGGGTGATCGTGAGGCCCAACGTGCGGCGGTGATGGATGCGGTCGGTTCACACTTCCGGCCAGAGTTCGTCAACCGTATCGACGAAGTGGTGGTGTTTGAGCCATTGGGGCGCGAGCAGATAGCCGGCATCACGCAGATCCAGCTTGGACGCCTGCGCAGCCGCCTGGCCGAACGCGAACTGAGCCTGGAGCTCAGCCCGGAAGCGCTGGACAAGCTGATTGCCGTTGGTTACGACCCGGTGTATGGCGCACGGCCACTGAAACGCGCCATTCAGCGCTGGATCGAAAACCCGCTGGCGCAGCTGATTCTGTCGGGGCACTTCCTGCCTGGCAGCGCGATCACCGCGAAAGTGGAGGGCGAGGAAATTACCTTCGCCTGAGTTTTCTGAGGGTTACGCTAAGGCCTCGATTTTCGAGGCCTTTTTTTTCTTTGCAATTTTTCTCCAGTGCTTGTAAAGTGCGCCCCGCTGTAAGTCACCCCGCAGATTCTTGGTTGGTTTGAAGAATCTGAGAAAACTGAAAAAAAGTTGCAAATCAGTAATTTGGGGGTTGACAGAGGTTTTGGAAATTGTAAAATAGCGCGCCTCAGAGACATGAACGTAGCGATACGGAAGCGTCAAAGAGTTCGAAGCGGTAGAGATACAGTTTTCGAAATTGCAGTAGCTGAAATGTAGTTCCGCGATAGCTCAGTCGGTAGAGCAAATGACTGTTAATCATTGGGTCCCT
>JAEAMF010001155.1_pt1 | contig 21583 bp, 22 predicted proteins | sample 8958721 | NCBI WGS metagenome assembly JAEAMF01 (sample SAMN16933255, study PRJNA681124) | bioreactor sludge metagenome | isolation source: anaerobic bioreactor treating anionic surfactant - SDBS | place: India: Bengaluru | collected 2019-02-28
TGCCATGAAGCCGACGGCCATCATGGTCCCGCTCGCTCGTGGCGCCATTCTCTTCGGTATCACTCTTCATTGGACGGGCTTCTTCCCTGGTGTTGCGCTGGTTGGCTTCCTCCTCTTCAAGGAAGAGGTTCTGAATCTCGCGCAGATCTCTCAGCGCATCTTCGGCAGCGCGTCTGTCCTGAGTGCGGGGCGCCTCACGCTCGCATCCTTCATTGTGAGCATTGTGTTCGTTGCCATTGCCTTCACTCTCGGCCGAGCGCGGGCGAAGCGCACGGTGCTTATTGCCCTGCTCTTCGGAGGAACGTTCCTCGCCTCCATTGTGCCCTGGGTGTACCACAACAATCTCCTCCGGGGGCATCTTCTGCCGGTGTCACTGGAGTTCGGCGCGCCCAATGATTTCAATCCGCTCTTCGACACGTCCGGGTCCACTGCTCCCGTCGTGTCGGCGCGCCCCTACCGCGCATTGACTCCCGAGTTGCGCGTAGATCCTCAGAATCCGGCCTGCAAACCGACGGGGGGGACGGAGGAGTTGGATCGCTACTGGGGCTACGGTCAGGGGTGGAGCCACTACCTCACCCTCCCGTGGCGCACGGTGATGAATATCGACTCCGCCGGCTACTACGTGACGACGATGCCGGCTCTCCTCCTCTTTCCTCTCCTTCTCCTCCTGCCATTCTTCTGGCTGCGGCGTGGGCGCTGGCTGCTCTGGCTCACGCTTGCCACAGCCATCATGATTCTCGAGTGGATGTTCCTCGGGAATGGCATCCTGTGGTACGGCATCGGGATCTTCCTTGGTCTCGTCGTGGGTCTTGAAGTGCTCGTGTCGAAAGCGCCTGATCTCTTCAGCCGCTGGCTTGTCGGGATTCTCATCGGCCTCTCTCTCCTCACTGCCTTCACTCAGCGCTTCTGGCAGTTCGATATTCAGCGGAATACTTTAGAGTATCCCTTCGGGAAAATTTCCGGGGAAGCGCTGCAGGAGCGCACCATCGCACACTACGACGACATTGCACGCATTGCGAAGGAGCGCAAAGACAAAATGCCGAATGAGCCGTATCTCTATCGTATCGGCACCTTCATTCCCTACTTCATTCCGCGCAATCTCGAGATCATCGGCATCTCGGATCACCAGCTGGACTTCTTTAACTGTCTCTTCCAGGAGCGCGACGCGAAGCTCACTCTTAAGCGCCTGAAGAAGCTCGGTTTCAACAGCATCGTCTTCGATACGAATACCCCCACGATTGAGAAAGATCCAAATGGCTCTCTCCATCAGAAAGTCCGGGCCTTCGTGGATTTCCTGGAAACGCCGTCCCTCGGTCTCACTGCCCCTGTCAATGATCCTGCTGCAGGAGTGATCTACGTTCTTCTCCCGTAAGTTTTCATGCGTGTCGTGGCTGTCATTCCCGCGTATAACGAAGAAAAGCGCATTCCGTCAGTCATCCGGCGCGCGCAACAGTATGTGGAGAGCGTGATCGTGGTGGATGATGGTTCGACGGATGGCACGGCACGGAAAGTGCAGGAGTTGGGCGCCCTCCTCATCCAGCACGGCGAGAACTGCGGAGCCGGCGCGGCGACCATGACGGGTATCGAGGCGGCGCGCCGCCTCGGGGCGGATGTCGTCGTGACGCTCGATGCCGATGAGCAGCACGATCCGAATGACATTCCTCTCCTCCTGAAGCCTCTTGAGGAGGAGAGAGCGGATATCGTCTTCGCGAACCGCTTCGGGCCCTTCGGTTTCGCTCAGGGCAAGCGGCGGAATCACATTCCTTTCGTGCGTCGCCTCTTCAATGCGGTCGGCAATCTCGTCACCTTCGCCGTGACGGGCCGCTGGGTGAATGACAGTCAGTGCGGCTTCAAGGCGTTTGGCCCACGTGCCCTCCGTGAAGTGCAGATTCGCATGAGCGGCTATGAGTTCTGCACGGAGATTGTGCGTGAGACTGTGCGGCATCGTTGGCGTGCTGCGGAAGTTCCTATCAAAGTCCTCTACTCTGAGTACACGCTTGCCAAGGGACAGTCCTTCGCGAACGGCGTGAAGACGGCACTCAAGATTTTGCTCCGGTCCTTTCTGCGGTAAACTCCTCTCTCCATGTCACTCACGCCTTACCAGATTGTCGCGCCTGTCATTTCCATTCTCGCTCTCGTCTATGCATGGAGTCTGGTTCTGAAGCAGAAGAAGACTATCTGGGAGGCGGTGCTCTGGACACTCTTCTGGGCGGCAATCGCGGCAATCGCGCTCTTCCCGCAAGTCCTCGACTACCTCGCGTTCGTTATGGGGTTCAAGGACCGGCAGAATGCGCTTCTCATCACCTTCCTCGGAGTAATTTCCTTCATCGTGTTCGGGCTTATCGTGCGAGTGGAGGAGCTCGAGCAGCGGCAGACGAAGATTGTGCGCTCCTCGGCGCTCCGCGAGGCGGGGTTGCAGGAGAAGAAGCAGGAGTAATTGGGTGGAAATCGCGCGGCAATGCTTGGAAATCGCCCCGAGTGAGGCCAGAATTTCGCCGTGAAGACTATCCTTCTCATCTCACCGTACTGGAAAGAGTCCCATCGATGGATGGTGAGTTCTGTGAAGCTCGCGGAGCTGTGGCAGCGGCTGGGGTATCGCGTGGTTGTTGCCTGCATGGGGACGGAGACTGGGAGGGAGGTTGTTTCGGAGACACTCATCATCCATCGGCGGAAGGATTTCTTCCTCCCCGACCCGTGGAATTACGGCATCGCCCCCGGCTTCACGGGGTTGGTCCGGCGCCTCCTTCGCGAGGAGCGGCCGGACCTCGTCGTCGTGAACAAGCTCCTCTTCTGGACGTCGTTCGCAGTCCTTCCACTCCGGCTCACGGGCCGGCGCGTTCTCCTCCTTACGGACGCGCTGGTGGGGATGACGTGGTGGCCGCGCGGCTGGCTGCCCCGCATCGGGGCGGCGCTCTACGCCTGGACGCTCGGGTGGCTCATCCTCCTCTGCGCGCAGCGCGTCATCTTCTTCCATCCGCAGCCACCCGCCCTCCTCCGGCGTCTGGGCATCGTGCGGAAGTCGCAGGTGATTCCGACGGGGATCGATCCTGCGCCGTATTCCCCCACCCCCGTCCCCTCCCCCGTGACGGGGGAGGGGGGAAGGGGAGGGGGCCTTCTCACAGTCACGTACATCGGGCGGCTTGAGTCCATCAAAGGCGTGGAAGACTTTCTCGCGGCTGCCATGACGCTCCTCGGGGAGAATCCTTCGCTGAAGATTCAGGTCGTGGGGTGGTACAAGCCGGAGCACCCGTTGGTGCGGCGGTATCAGGACCGCGTGTCTTTCCCCGGTCTCCGCAGTGACATCCCCGCCATCCTCGCTGCGACGGATATCTTCGTGCTTCCGAGCTACAGTGAGGGGCTGAGCAACGCGCTCATGGAGGCGATGGCGAGCGGGTGTGCCTGCATCGCGAGCGAGGTGGGTGGCAATGTCTTCCTCCTCCAGAACGGCGTTTCGGGTTTCCTCTTCCCCGCGGGTGACCGCGAAGCGCTCCGCGCGCACATCCGGCGTCTCCTCTCCGACCCCGCGAAACGTCGTGCTCTGGGCGAGGCGGCCCGCAAGCGCATCGAGGAGGTGTTCAGCTGGGAGAAAGTCGGTCGCCAGTATTCCGCACTCTTCGAACATTCTTCGTAGCCGTGAAGCCGCGCGTTGTCATCCTCTCGGCGTTCCTCTCCCCCTTCCGCAGCGGGGCGGAGGCGTGCGCGGAGGAAGTGGCACTGCGCCTTGCGGACCAGTTCGAGATCACCATTGTCACGGCGTGTCTCCAGCGGTCTCTTCCCGCAGAAGATCCCCTCCGGGGACGCGTGCAGGTGGTGCGCGTGGGGATGGGATGCGTCCTCGACAAGTGGCTCTATCCCTTCCTTGCCTCTCTTGCGGTGCGGCGCCTCCGGCCACAGGTCGTCCATGCCGTGCTGGAGTCATATGCGGGTCTCGCGATGATGCTCGTGCGTCTTCTCCTTCCTTCCGCGAAGACCCTTCTCACCTGTCAGAGCACGAATACCTCTTTCCTCGTCGGGACGATGCATCGCCGCGCGGATCGCGTGACTGTCATCAGCCGTGCACTCCTCGATCGGGCGAAGCGCTTCGGGCGTGTGGATGCCACTCTCCTTCCCAATGGAGTGGATTTCCCGGCCATCCGCGCCACCTGTGAACGCTTCCCGAAGGTGCCGGGGAGAGTGCTCTTCGTCGGCCGCCTCCGTCGCATGAAGGGGGTTGATATCCTCCTCCGTGCCTTCTCGCGCCTCGACTTCCCGCAGGCTTCCCTTCAGATCGTAGGGGACGGAGCCGAGCGCAGGTCCCTCGAGACACTCGTGCAGCAACTCAAGATCGGCGATCACGTCTCCTTCGTCGGGCAGGTTCCTTCCTCTCATGTGGCGTCGGTCTTCGCGGAGGCGGAGGTCTTTTGCGGCCTCTCGCGGAGCGAGGCGCTCGGCAATGTCTTCCTCGAAGCACAGGCTGCGGGGTGCGCGGTCATTGCGACGCGCGTCGGAGGCATCCCCGATATCGTGGAAGATGGGAAGACGGGTCTCCTCGTGCCTCCCGAGGATATCGATGCCGCGGCAAAAGCCCTCACGCTCCTGCTCCGCGACCCGGCGAAGCGCCGCGAGCTCGCCGAGGCGGGGAGGGGGCATGCGGAAGCTTTCGACTGGTCCGGCATCGCGGGGCGATACGCGGAAATTTATCACGGCTTGTTGTGATGTCAGCGCTTCATGGAGCGCTCGCGCACGAGCGTGGTCGCCCTGAAGAGACTCTCGAACGTTCCCGCATCCACCCACTCATCCTTGAGGGGCGTGAAAGCGAGTTCCCCCTGTTCCAAGTAGTGTCGTGTCACATCGGTGATCTCCAGCTCCCCGCGCGCAGAGGGTCTTATCTTTTTAATGATCTCAAAACAACGGTTATCGAAGAGATAGCATCCCGTCTGTGCGAGCGGGCTTTTTGGTTTGGTCGGCTTTTCTTCGATGGAGATCACGCGGTCACCCTTCACTTCCGCCACGCCGAAGCGCTTGGGGTCGTGGACTTCCTTGAGGAAGACATGTCCCCCCTTCCGGAAAGCCCTGATGGCGGGAGAGAGGTCGTCGAAGAAGACGTTGTCGCCGAGGATGGCACATACAGGCTCCCCGTCCGCGAATGACTCCGCGAGCCCCAGTGCCTGCGCGATGCCCCGTGGCTCCTTCTGCACCACGAAGGAGAACCGGCACCCGAAGCGCCCGCCATCACCGAGATAATTGGCTATCTGGTCCATGTGCTCGGGCCCCGTCACGAGGATGATGTCCGTGATGGCCGCGGAGCGCAGCGTCCCGAGGGGGTACTCGATGAGCGGCTTGTCGTAGACCGGCAGCAGGCTCTTGTTCGTGATATCCGTGAGAGGCTTGAGCCTCGACCCTGTGCCGCCGCAGATGAGAACACCTTTCATGGAACGGGGGGATAGTACACTGTTCCCGGAACAGGGAGCGAAGAATTCAGGATTTCAGGACTCCAGGGAGTGATCTCCTGATATCTTTTTACCCTGATACTCTTCCTGTATTCCTGAAGCCCTGTTGCCCTGAAATCTTCTGTTTCGGACGGTGCAGGGGAGCCCATCTGCTACCATACCTCCATGCGTTTACTGGTCACCGGTGCCGCCGGCTTCATCGGGTCGCACTTCGTGCTGCGGCATGTCGGCCAGTATCCCGAGGATGCGGTCGTCGTGCTCGACAAGCTCACCTACGCCGCAGACAAGCACTTCCTCGATCCCGTTCTGGACCGGATCACGTTCGTGGAGGGCGATATCGCGGATCAGCCGCTCGTGGCGCAGCTCTTCGAGAAGCACAAACTCGATACCATCGTGAATTTCGCTGCGGAGTCGCACGTGGACAACAGCATCCGCGATGCCGCGCCGTTCCTGCGGACCAACATCCTCGGCGTGCAGAGTCTCATCGAGGTCTGCCGGGCGCATGCGGGCGTGCGTCTCCTCCACATCTCCACGGATGAAGTCTACGGGGATCTCAGTGATGATGATCCGCCACGCACCGCGGAGCACGTCCTCCGTCCCAGCTCGCCGTACGCCGCAAGCAAGGCAGCCGCGGAGATGCTCGTGATGGCTGCCATGCGCACGTATGGGATTCCTGCCTGCGTCACGCGGTGCACGAATAACTACGGGCCGCATCAGGCGGAGGAGAAGTTCATTCCCACGGTCATCCGGCATGCGCTCCGGGACGAGCCCATTCCCGTGTATGCGGAAGGGAAGAACAAGCGCGACTGGCTCTATGTCACGGATCACACCGATGCAGTGGAGGTCATCCTGCACACGGACTGGGCCTTCCGCGACCCGCAGATCGGGAGCGGCCACATCTTCAACATTTCCGCCGGTCATGAGCAGCAGAACATCACCGTGGCCAAGGCCATCCTCGCGCTGCTCCAGAAACCCGAGAAGCTCATCTCCTTCGTGAAGGACCGCCCCGGTCACGACTGGCGCTATGCGCTCGATTCCGCAAACACGCGCAAACTCGGGTGGGCGCCGAAGGTTTCCTGGGAGGAGGGGGTGCGACGGACAGTCGATTGGTACCGGAAAAAGTTCGTCTCCTGAGGCTTTTGAGGCTTTTTTTCGCTAGGATGAGGTGGTGAAGATCGTTTTGGCCACGGGCATCTACCCTCCGGAGATCGGGGGACCGGCTACCTACGTGGAAGCGTTGGCACGAGAGTTCGTTGATGCGGGGCATGAGGTAGTGGTGGTGGCATACGGCGCCGATCGAAGCGACGCAGTGGAAAGTGGAAAGTGGAAAGTTTCCTTCGTCTCAAGGAGGGGCGGACCGCCGGCGCGGTGGTGCAGGTACGGGAGTGTTCTGAACGATGTGGCGAAGGATGCGGACATCGTGGAAGCCTTCTCCTCCATGAGCTGCGGCGTGCCGGTGATGTTCTCGGACGCGAAGAAACCGAAGAAAGTCCTGCGTCTCGGCGGGGATTTCTTCTGGGAGCGCTACACAGATCGCGGCGGGATGCGGGGGCTGAAGGATTGGTATGCGGGCAGGCCGTGGTCCAGATTCTTCGTGCAGAAGATCCTCCGCAGCTTCGATCACATCGTCTTCTCCACGCGCTTCGAGGAGGAGATGTACGAGGAGCAGTATGCGCTCCCTCCCCATTCGGTGATCGAGAATGCGGTGCCCGCGGGGTCTCCCGTATTACATCACAGACATGAGCCGCTGCGTCTCCTCTTCATGGGCCGGTTCGTGGGGTTCAAGAATCTTCCGGCGCTGCTGAAGGCACACGAAGGTCTTCCGGAAGTTCAACTCACGCTGGTCGGATCGGGGCCGATGGAGGCAAAACTCCGGCGTCTCGCCGCGGGTTCTGTGACGTTCCTCCCTCCGGTGAGCGGCGCCGAGAAAGCGCGCGTGTTCGCGGAGCAGGATCTCCTCATCCTTCCCTCGATCACCGAACTCAGTCCGCATGTCGCCCTCGAGGCGCGCGCCGCGGGACTCCCCGTGCTCCTCACCCGCGCGACGGGCCTGAGCGAGACGCTCACGCGGGGCATGGTCCTCGCGGATCTCTCGACGCCGGAGCGGATCACGGAGGCGGTCCGGCGGGTGCAGGCGGAGTACGATGCCGTCGCGCAAGCTGCGGCTTCCGTCCTTCCTGTTCGCGGTTGGGCGGATATCAGCCGGGAGCATCTTTCCCTCTTCGCGCACCTATGAAGCTCCTCATGGTCTCCGGCGATCGTTCTATCTTGCAGGGCAAGCGGGGGGCTTTCTGGTACACGCTGCAGGAGCTCCGGAAGCACTTCGATCGCATCGACATCCTCTGTCCGCGCGCAACGGATGTCGTGACGAACGGCAATAACCACCATCATCCCGCTGCCATCGCGGGCGGAGGAGAGGTGCACTTTCATCCCTGTCCCCTCGGACTCTGGTATCAGTCGCATTGGATCGTGAAGCAGGGGAAAACCCTCTTCCGGGAACATCACCATGACGTGATGACGGTCCACGAGTATCCCCCGTTCTACAACGGTAGAGGAGCGCTTCGGCTCCACCGCGCCACGGGTATTCCCTTCGTTCTCGAAGTGCACCATGTGGTCGGCATCCCGGCGCCCGCCTCCTTCGCCGAACGTCTCGGCCGCTGGCTCTCCCGCTGGGTGCTCCCCCGCCACGCGCGGGCGGCTGCCGCCGTGCGCGTCGTCAATACGGCCATGCGTGACCTCCTCTGTTCATGGGGAATCCCTGCGGAGAAAGTGCAAATCGTCTCTTCCTTCTACCTTGATCGCGAACTCCTCGCGAAGGATGTGCGGCCGCCCATCTCCTATGACGTGTCCTTCTGCGGCCGGCTCGTTCCCAACAAGCAGTTGGCCCTCCTCATCGAAGCGATCGCGGACATGCCCGAGATACGCCTCCTCGTCGTGGGCGACGGGCCCGAGCGCGCGCGGTGCGAGGCGCTCGCGCGGAAGCTCAGCATGCAGGAACGTGCTACGTTCCTTGGTTGGATGCCCTCGGCGGAAGCGGTGATCGCCGCCGTGCAGACCGCGCGGATCTTCGTGATGAACTCGTCGAGCGAAGGCGGCCCGCGGAGCGCGCTCGAGGCCATGGGATGCGGCATGCCGGTGGTGGCCACGCCCGTCGGTATCATGCCGGAGATCATCGAGGACGGGGTGAACGGCGTTTTCACGGACGGGAGCAAGGGGGATCTCCGCCGGAAGATCACACGGCTCCTCCAAGATGAGGCGCTGCGCAACCGCCTCGGCGCGGAGGCGCGGAAAGTCCTCGACCGCTTCGACCGTGTGCGGCTCATCCGGCAGTACGCCGACTTCCTCCAGTCGATCGCCCGCCACTCATGAAACTTCTCCTCGTCACTCAGAAGGCCGACCGCAACGATTACATCCTCGGGTTCTTCCATCGCTGGATGGAGGAGTTCGCGAAACATGTCGATCAGTTGACGATCGTCGCACAGGCAACCGGAGATTATTCGCTGCCGCAGAACGTGCAGGTCCTCTCGCTCGGCAAGGAACAGGGTCGGTCGCGGCTCTCGCAGATCCTTCAATTCTGGCGGCTTCTCTTCCGTCTCCGCGATTCGTATGACTGCGTGCTCGTCCATATGACACCCATCTGGGTGCTCCTCGGCTGGCCGCTCTGGTTTCTCCTCCGCAAGCCCGTCTTCCTCTGGTACGAGATCCGTCGCGGAAGCTCGCGCCTCTCTCTCGCACTCCTCTGCGTGCGCAAGGTGTTCTCCGCGACGGCGCGGGGGCTTCCGTACTCCCATCACAAGCAGGTGGTCCTCGGACACGGGATCAATACGGCGGTATTCACTCCGGCTCCGGATCGCCGGGAGGAAGCTCTCGTGGCAGCTGTCGGACGCATCACGCGGTCGAAGCGCTACGACGTGATTCTCCGCGCATTCGCCGGGCTTCCCGAGGTGTGCCGTCTCTGCATCGCGGGGGGGACCGTGACGGCGGCCGATCAGGAGGAGAAGACATCTCTCGATCAACTGGCACGCGAGCTCGGCATTGCCAGGCGGGTGGAAGTCTCGTGGGTGGAGCCGGAACACATTCCTGCGCTCCTGCGTCGTGCGAGTCTTGTCCTCCACGCGTGCGTCGGCGGACTGGACAAGGTCGTGCTGGAGGCGATGGCGTGCGGGACTCCCGTAGTCTCCACGAGCGAAGCGGCTAAAGATATCCTTCCCAGGGTTTGCCTTGCCAGGCCGGACACCTTGGCGGACCATGCGCGGCGCATCCTCTCGCTCTCGTCCGACGAGCGTGCCGTGCTCGCCCGCGATCTCCGGCAGCGCGTCGTCGATGGGCATGCCCTCCCGCGTCTCATCGAGCGGCTCGTGCAGGAAATGCAATAACCCCACTTCCATGGATCAACCCCGACTCAGCATCGTCATGCCGGTCTATAACGAAGAGCGCACGCTCGAAAAGATCATCGCGCGCGTCTTTCGTTCCTGCGGGGACTTTGCCGAGGTCATCTTCGTCGATGACGGTTCGCATGATCAGTCTCTTGCAATTTTGAAGCGCCTTGCGCGGTCACAAGATTCGGTCCTCACGAAGCCGAACGGGGGCAAGGGGTCAGCCGTGCGGATGGGCTACGCGCAGGCGAAAGGACGCTACACCATCGTGCAGGATGCGGACCTCGAGTACAGCCCCGAGGAAATCCCCGGCCTCCTCTCCTTCGCGGAAGAGCGCGCGGCGCCGGCGGTCTTCGGGTCCCGCCGCTTAAAGAAGCAGAAGCAGTTCACCCATCTCACCACCTTCGTCGGCGGGAGCCTCCTCACTCTCCTCTGCAACCTGCTCTACAGCACGCGGCTCACCGACCAGCCGACCTGCTACAAGATGGTGCGGGGGGATCTCCTGCGGACCCTGCCCCTCCGGGAAGACGATTTTCGGTTTGATCCGGAACTCACGGCGCTCCTCGCGCGGCGCGGCATCGCGATCATCGAGTATCCCGTCTCCTACGCGCCGCGCACCTTCGCCGAAGGGAAGAAGATCTGCTGGAAGGACTGGTTCAAGTGGGTGTGGGTCTTCCTGAAGTTTCGCTTTCTCCCCGAGAAGAGGCTGCACGTGTAGGTGTCTTTCAGGCACAATACCGTCATGCGTCTCCTAGCAAACAGGTGGTTCGTGCCCGTCTTCCTCTGCGCCGTTTCGGTGGTGCTTTTCCTCCTGTGGCTGCCGGGGCTTCGCTTTCCCATCACGAGTGACACGACGGTCTATGCGCTCCTCGCCGAAAGCATGTGGAAGCACGGCACGTATGTCTATCAGGGCGTGCCGTACGCCAAGCACCTTCCGCTTCATCCCATCCTCTCGTATCCCTTCGTGTGGGCGCTCGGCTATCACGCCGGCATGAAGCTGAGCAGCCTGCTCGCCGGTATCGGCACGCTCTGGGTGTCGTTCTTCCTCCTTCGGCGCTCCTTCTCCGTTCCTGTCGCCGTCGGGGCGGTCAGCGCACTCGTTTTCCATCATGGCTTCGTCCTCATGACGATGCTCGGTTCAGCCGATCTTCTCTTCGTTCTCCTCTTCCTTGCGTCCCTGCTCGCGTTCCTCCGTGCCGAGCGGGATGCGCGCTTCTACCTCCTCTGCGGGGGGCTCGCAGGACTCGCTTCCCTCACCCGCTACAACGCCCTCGCGCTTTTTCCTCTCTTCCTCGTCTTCGTCTTCTGGAAGCGCCGAAAGCATCTTCGTTCCCGATTGCTCTGGAGCGGCCTCGTCCTCGGTGCGGTACTCTTCGGACTCTGGCTCCTGCGCAACGCCCTCGTCTTCGGCAGCCTCCTCCACTCGGACTACGGGGGCGAGTTCTCCGCCATGGTGCCTTCTCCGTTCCGTGAGCTCCTGCGGAGTGTCGTCTACTATCTCTCTCCGCTCCACAACATTCTCCCCGTGCTCCTCCTCCTGGCGTGCTGGGGGCTCCTGCGGGAAGGGAAACGGCAGTCTTTCCTCCTCCTCGCCCTGCTCGCGGCCTGGGCGCTCTCCCTCTTCTGGTGGGTGAAGGGGATGCGCTTCATGATGGCGGGCTATCCCATTCTCCTCGGTTTCGCATTTGCGGGAGTGTTTGATCTCTGGAAGCGCTTTCCGCGTTCCCGCCGCGCGCTCATCCTCACTGGCATCGCGACGGCGCTCTTCTTGCATGTTCCCGCTCTCTGTCTCTACACCTACGGTGCGTGCAATGCGTGGTTTGACCGAACGATCGATCACATCCCCGCCGACCTTGGTCTCTCGTCCGAGGGGCTCTACGGCATCGCGCTCGCGAAGGAGTACATTAATGCCCATGCGCCGCAGGGCGGTGCCGTGCTCGTTCGATCGCAGAATTTCCCTGTTTGGAAGGAAGGGGTGTTCCGCCCGGATCTGCGGGTCATCGGGAAGATCGGGGAGGCATGTCCATCTCTCGAGATCGTCCAGTCGGCCCCCGGGATGAACCGCGTTGTGTTCGCGACGCACGCGGCTCCGCTCACACTCGTTCTCGAACACCTCTGCCCCCCGCGCTAGAGGTTCGCGCGGAGCCGCTCGCTCGTTCTCTCCACTTGCTCCAGATTCTGCTCCGGGCGCAGGAATTGCCGGCGGCTCTCCAGGATGTTTAGAAGCTCTTTCCGTGCAGGGAGGGAAGGGAGCGGATAGGGCTTTCCTTTCAGTTTTGTGTAGAGTTCCTGAATGGTGCAGATGGAGAGCATGGCGGACAGGAGGCCAAAGAGGAGCGTGCCGCCCCATTGTTTGGCCGGCGGATCACGGAAGTAGTCGAGTGTTTCCTTGGGCGTACGGAAGTACCAGAGGAGCATCACTGCGCCGCTGAGTCCGCTGAAGGCTGCTGTGCATTTCTCCTCTTCTTCCTTCGGGACGATGGCGCAGCGGTAGCCCTTCCTCAGGAGGATCTCGTTTGCCTTGTCGAAGGTGTCGTAGCGCTTCGGGGACTTGCCGATGGGCGACGGGTGCGTGTTCCCATCCGCGGGGGCGAGGGAGAGGTGCTCGCGTGCCACGAAGATCTCGCGGTTGATGGCGGTACAGTAACTGCTGCTCGGCTTGATGCGCTTCCCGTCGATCTCAAATTCCCACCACTCGCGCGGCCGGAAGCTCACGGAGGCCGTGCGCGGATCGGCAAACTCGCGGCGGAGGATTTCGAGACATGCAGGACTCATGAGGAACATATCGTCGTCGCAGATCCAGCCGATGCGGCGGTGCCGGGCGATATGGGAGAGGAATTCGTCACACTTCGTCGCCGCGTAGAGATTCAAAAACGTGAGCACGAGAGCACCGGGGAAGTCGTGCGATTTCAGCTTGCCGGAGCAGTCGAAGATGACGATGTCCGCTCCGTCCCCGAGGCTTCTACGCGCGAAGTGGTACCACACCGTCATCATCGGCGGGAGGATGTTCATGGTGCAGAGCGCAGGCTTGTCGCTCTCGGGGAGTGCAGGCCGCGTGAGGTAGTAGCTCACCGTCGGAAGGAGTGTCCGCGGAGCGCGCAGAACACTGAAGCGTTTGAAGACGTGGCGCAGGAGGCTGGCGTATGCGTGTGCGATGGGAGGAGGGTTAGGCTTTTCTCAAGACGAAGGCGCTCTGGCCGTCCGTTTCCGTTCCATGGGATTCGCGGGCGATCACCAATCCCGCTCGAGAGATCATTGCGGTGAAGAAAGTTTTGGAGAAGCGCACGCAGTGAAGCGCGCCTTTCCACTGCCGTCCTCCATCCGCGGGGTTCTCCTCTTCGCCGGAGACATTGTCTTCCACGAATGCCGTGAGAAACACGGACCCCTTGGGTGTAATGAGCCGCGCGAACTCCCGGAGATACGCCTGGATATCCGGCGAGCGCATGTGGGAGAAGACCGAATACAGATGAATGAGATCAAAGGAATGCTCCGGCACAGGCAGACGGAAATTTTCCTCCACAGCTTTTCCCGAGGGGTTGTAGCGCTCGTTTTGGACATTGATCCGGAGGAAGCGAAATGATGGGTGAAGAGGGGTGATGTGGCGGGCACACCAGTCAACGGCCGTCTCGTTGACGTCGATACCCTGATACCGGCGGATGAGCCCAAGCACGCTCAGTATCCCGATGGGGAGGCGGCCCGTCCCGCAGCCGATGTCGAGGAGCGCGCTCTCGCGCGTGAGGCCGCACCACTCCATGAGTCGTCGCGCATCGGACTCGCCGGCGGAGAGGAACGCCTCGTCATCCAGGAAGTGCACTCCGCCGAAGCGTAGGTTCTTTTCCGGCAGGATCTGTCCGCGGTGGAGGGAAGTCTCCGGCCGCAGGAGCGCCCGTGCGCGCCGCTTGATGATTCTCAGCATAGTCATGCCATGCCTAGCATGGTGGAGGCGGAGGCGTTCTACAAGGCTTATACTGCCTCCGTGCGCACCGTCTTCATCAAGACGCTTCCGGGCGTTCCACTCGTGCCGCTCCTCTATCCCACCCTTGGGAGGGAGGAGCGTGCGTCCATTCTCTTCCTCAACGAGGCATTCGCGGATTTCCATGAGCCGTTCGTCGCCGTGACGGACGATCCTGCGCGCGCGGATGATCTCCTCCTTCCGCACAATTACTCCGTCGTGAAGAATGAGCGGGCGTACCTGCAGGAGTATGCCGCGCTCAGCGTGAAATTGGGCAAGCGCATCATCGTCTTCGCCCACGGGGATAGTGATGGGGAGGTGCGTCTGCCGCACACACTCGTCTTCCGCACGTCACAGTACCGTGGCCGGCTCCGTCCCGGGGAGATTATGATGCCGGCGTACGCGGTGGATCTCCTCCGGGGTCGCGCCTTTTTCCCGCGGCGCAAATCCGGGCGGGCGGTGATCGGGTTCTGCGGCTGGGCGCGGTACAAGAACATCAAGAATCTTGTGGGGACCGTCGTGAAGGACGGCCTCATCGACGTACGTGCCCTCCTGAGCGGCGATCCACATTTTCTCGCGCGCAAGAAGGGGCTTACCTTCCGACGGCGTGCGCTGCGGGTTCTCGAAAGGAGCGCACTCATCCGGCCAAATTTCATCCTCCGCTCCAGCTACTCGGGGCACCGGAGCACCATCCGGGTGAATCCGGCGCAGGCACGGGAGGAGTATCTCGAGAATATGCTCTCCTCCGATCTTGCTCTTGCGGTAAAGGGGGACGGCAACTACTCGTACCGCTTCTACGAGGCCCTGAGCGCGGGGAGGATCCCGCTCCTCGTGGATACCGATTGCATCCTGCCACTCGAGGACATCATTCCCTACGACGAATTCGTGCTGCGCGTGCCGTTCGATTGCATCCATACCATCGATCGCCTCGCGGCGGATTTCTATGGCTCGCTTTCCGATGATCGCTTCGTCGCCATGCAGCGCAGATCACGGGAAGCATTTGAACAGCACCTGAATATCAAGAGTTTCCTCCGGTACGCAGTCGATCACCTCCTCTGATACGGCTTCGCCCCGCATGTGCGGGGCTACGCCGCTATCCATCACATTTGGGGGAGTTCTAGGTTTGAGCACAGAGGAGGATCTTTCCCGCGATGTCCTTCGGGTTTCCCGCTTCGCAGAGAATGACGCTCTCCCCGTCATGGAATTGCTCGAGGATGGCCGGTGTGCGCGCGGTGAGGACGGGCACGCCGCAGGCGACAGCGTCGTAGACCTTGTGCGGGATGACGCGCTTGGCCTTGTCCGTCGTCCCGAAGATGCCGAGGCAGAGGTCGGATGCGTGGATGAGATCGGGGAGCTCCGTGAGCGGCACGCAGGGCCGGAAGGTCACATTGGTGAGCGCGAGCTCCGTGGCGCGCTGTCGCATGGCCGGCTCGGTTTGCCCTCCTCCAACGAGCGTGAAGTGGATCTCCGGGTGGGATTTCCCGAGGATGGCCGCCGCATCGAGGATATGCTCGATGCCCTGCAGGGGGATGAAGGTGCCGTAGAAGAAGACTTCGAAGAGATCGTTCTGGACGTGGACGTCGCGCGGGGCGAAGAGGTCGGGACGCGTTTCCAGGTACACCACGCGCACACGTCGCGGCTTCAGGCGGAAACGACGGATGAAGAAGCGGCGCTGGGCTTCCGTGTCCACGATCACCTCATCGGCGAGGTGGCAGCTCAGAGAATCCATGCAGAAGAGGAACCAGGCGAACGGGTTCCACGGCGCATACAGCGCCCGGTCAGCGACGAGCGAATCATGGAGGGAGAGGAAAGCGTCGAAGCCGAGCGTGCGGCGCGGGAAACGGGTCAGGAGCCACGCGAGCGGCATGAGGTAGTGGCCGGGGAAGGTCACGAGGACGGCATCTGCCTGCCCGGCGCCGCGGAACTTCCGCACGAGATCGATGCACTTTCGCGGAAAACCCTTCACCTGCGTCTGGCACTCCACAATGTCCCACCCCTCCTTCTCCATCGTGCCGCGGATCGTCCAGTAGCGCGGAGAGGCCGTGTCCGAGTAGCCGAAGAGGAGCAGGCGCTTCTTTTCCATGCATGGGCGGCGTCCGTTGCTCATTACATGACGTCAACGCTACTCTATCACAGTGCGCATCACGTATGTCACGCAGGCGAGGTTCCCCACCGAGAAGGCGCACGGCTTCCAGGTGGCGGAGGTGTGCAGTGCTCTGAAGCAGCTCAAGCATTCGGTCACACTTGTCGCACCCGATGTCGCGAATACCGTGCGGACTGATCATGCCGTCTATTACGGACTCCGCACCTCGTTCCCCGTCGTGCGCCTCCGGGTGTTCGATGCACTTCGGTCGCGCGTGATCCCGGGGGCCTTCGCCTTCTTCTTCACGATGCGGTCCTATCGGAAGTCGATCCGGACCTATCTGAAGGAGCATCCCTGTGATCTCCTCTATGCGCGTTCGCCGGCGCTCCTTCCCACACTCCTGAAGTCGGGGGTGCCGGTTATCCTCGAGCTCCACACGCTCCCGCGTCGTTCCCGCGCATTCATCGATCGGTGCAGGCGCTGCCGTGCCGTCGTCTGCCTCACCACGCCCATGCGCGATGAGCTCCTCAAGCGCGGGATGGACGCATCCCGGGTCATGGTGGAGGGTGATGGGGTCGATCCGCGGCGCTTCCTGCATCTTCCATCCGCCTCCGCCGCGAAGAAGCAGTGGCGTCTCCCGGCCGGCCGGCCCGCGGTGGGGTACGTCGGGTCGCTCGTCACGCGCGATACGCTGGAGAAGGGAGTCCGCGAGCTTATCGGTGCCTTCGCGATTCTCAAGAAGCGCGGGGAGAAGTTCTTCGGGTGGGTGGTCGGCGGGCCGGAGGAGTGGCGGAAACGCTACGTGACGTATGCACATTCGCGGGGTCTCACGGAACAGGATGTGCACTTCCAGGGGGCTGTGGGGAGTCCGCAGGTCCCCTCCGTCCTGGCGGCTTGCAGCGTGTGTGTCTATCCCGCGCCCGAATCGACGCATCCCTACTTTCAGCGCGACACGTCCCCCCTGAAGATCTTCGAGTACCTCGCGGCGGGCAAACCGATCGTGTGTGCCAATCTCCTTCCTCTCCGGGAGGTTTTGGGCCCCTCCCTTGCGCATCTCTGCCGTCCGGGTGACAGCGTCTCCCTCGCGGATGCCATCGAGCAGGCACTGCGGCATCCCGTGACGAATGCGCGTCGCCGCCGTGCGCTCCTTGAGCGCTCATCCTGGAAGAACCGCATGGCACGCATCCTCGCCTTCGCGGCGAAGCAGCAGAGGAAGAAGAGGAGTCCGCGCTAGACGGCGGCGGCGATGACAGTCATGAGCGAGAGGATGGGGCGCATGATGCCGAAGACCCACATCGAGAGGAGGGGGACATGGAAGAAAGTGCCGAGCAGGATGAGAATGAGTAGAACCATCGGCCCCCGCTGCATGAAGTTTTCGTACGTCTCCTCGTGCTGGATCGGGATGAACATCCGGAGGATCTTCGAGCCGTCGAGCGGTGCGATCGGCAGGAGGTTGAAGGCCATGAGGCCGAGATTGATGAAGAGGAGGCCTCCGAGGAGTTGCAGGAGGAGTGTCTGAAGGACGGAGCCATTCTGTCCCACCGTGAGGATACCCATTGGAGAATCGGTGATGCTCCGTGGAACGAGGAGCAGGAGCGCGAAGAAGGAGAGGAACGCGAGGAGGAGGTTACTCACGGGGCCCGCGAGCGCGACGAGGGTGGTGTCCCTCTTGGGATGGTGGAAATAGTACGGATTCACGGGGACGGGCTTCGCCCAGCCGAAGCCGACGAAGAGGAACATGAGCGCCCCAATGGGGTCCAGGTGCGCGAGGGGGTTCAGCGTCAGCCTCCCTGCGTTGTAGGCCGTCGGGTCCCCGAGTCGTGCTGCCATCCACCCGTGTGCCCACTCATGGACCGAGAGGGAGAGGAGAATGGCGATGATGAACGGGGGATTCAGGAAGGTCGACATGCCTGCAGTTTACCCGAAAACTCCTGTCGATATTGTTGACCGATCGCAGAGTCCTCAGTACCCTCTCACCGCCCTATGTCGCGTACATGCGTGAAAACCGGCAAGAAGACGACTTTCGGGAACACCCGGAGCCATTCCCTGCGCCACACGCGCCGGACCTATGGGGCAAATATCCAGAAGAAGCGTGTCTATGATCCTGCGACCGGGGAGTACCGCACCATGAAGGTCTCCGCCTCCTACCTGCGCACGCTCGCGAAGAGGCTGCAGGCGGGGAAGAGGATTTAGGGTTCGAGAGGGATATCTTCAGTTGAGCGTAGCACTCGGCTTTGTGAGAGCATGCACTTTGGTGTCACCATCGTCCTCCAGCTCGACGAGGCCGGCGATCACATCTTTTCCTTGTGCCGCGCATTCTCTTCTTGCCTTGTTATAGGCTCCTAATGCCTTATCGATATCTTGCTGAGTCACCTCAGACCCGTCATTGCCCGCAGCGGATTTTCTTGTCATTCCTCCCACATGCGGCGCCGAGAAGAGATGGTGGATTCTGCCGTGGCATTCATCGCACTCAACGCCGACCAGACGTCCGTCTTGCACCCCGTCGGCATAGAATTCACGGCATTCACCGCGTGCACTGCATTCAGAGTTTTCGCATTCGCCATCGTAGTACATGCGCATGGGGTGAGCGGGGAAATGGCGGCACAGTTTGTGCTCTCGAACATTCTTCGTCAAACCCGTTCTCCGGTTTTTTCAGTCGCAGAAGCCTTGCAGCATGTCCGCGGGGAATTCCTCCTGCCGGAGTGCCGCGCAATCCGCGGAGCCGTTGCCCTCGTACACGATGTGCCAGATGCCGGTCATCCTGGAGGCGAGGACTATGCCGCCGGGAGTGCCCGGTCCACCGAAGGAAATCTTCGCACGAGCATGCTTCTCATCCTCCTGCGTCATCGTGACGGTGAATGTTGTGTTCGGCTTGTACTTCTGCGTGAGCTCCCAGGTGATCGCTTCCTTGGCTGAGGCGAAGCATTCCTCCTCCCACACGCGCAGGCACTTCTCCTTCGGCGCGCACCACGTGTAGCCCGCCGAACCGATGCATCCGTGCTCATCGCGGTCTCCGCCAACGAGAGGTTCCGCCGGCTTCTGCGCGCAGCCCGCGACGAGGCAGGCGGCGAGGAGGATCATCAGAGAAGTGCCGAGGCGGGTGGCGTGTTTCATGGAAAGAGGGGGAAGCATCGGCAGTATTTCATTTCCTGCTGCCTCTGCCTAGTGTCCCGTGTCGTCCAAGAACTCATGGAGCGCTTTCTGCCGCCGTTCCTTGATCGAGCTCCGGCGGTGTTTTTCCCCGAGCATCTTCTCCTTCGCCCGCCGCGAGCGGCGCTGCTTCTGCTTGCGCAGCTTGAAGATTTCCTGCTGGCGCTGGGACTCCGCCCCCTTGAGCTTCTCCTCGATCTTCCGGAGTAGGAGCTCATAGGCCGCGATGCGGTTCCGGTGTTGTTCGCGGAAGCGCTGCACGCGGACGACTGTCTCCGTGGGGCGGTGCGTGAGCTCCACGCAGCTTGCAGTCTTGTTGATCTTCTGGCCGCCCGGTCCGCCCCCGCGCGTGAAGAACTCGTCGATGTCCTCGGGGAGTACCCTGAGCTCGGCGGCGAGTGCGAGGAGCGGCGGGAGGAGCTCGACGGGGAAATTCATGGAGGAGAGTGTACAGGAAGGGGCTACTTTGCCACGAAGGCCGTCGCACCGAGCCAGGCCAGGTCAAAGACGGCGCGCATCGTTCGCGCGAATGTTGCGCTCTCCACGAGGAGACCGAGGAGTTCCTCCTTCTTCAGGGAGACGATACCGACGGTGTTCCCGAAAATGAGCACTTCATTCTCGAACGGGAATTGATCCTTATTCACGAGCAGGATCTCAATGAGGTTCGGGTCGTAGCTCTTCGGGAGGAAGGGGTCGATCACATGGACGCTCTCCGCGGTATTCGGCGAGAGGTAGCGCGTCTTGATGCCTTTCTTCAGGCGTGTATGTGTGTAGTCGCGGAAAAAATCCGGGAAGAACTCGGTTACCGTCTTGAGATTGGTGTAGCCGAGGATCTCCTTCTTCGCTGCAAGGGATTCCGTGAATACGCGCTCCACACCCTCCTGTCCTTCGTAGAAGCGGATCTTCGGCTTGAATCCGTGTGTTCCCGTAAGAGACTTGAGCTGCGGGAGGAGCGTCTTCGCGATATTCACGCGCTCCAGTGCGAGCTCCTCGAGCTTCTCGGGCGGCTCCGGCGCGAAGCACTTCACCCCATTCTTGTCATACTGGCTGAGGAGGCGCTTCTTCAGAAGTTTTTCCAGGGTGTGGTAGCAACTCACCCGGTTGATGCCCGCCTTCCGAGCAATCACAGAGACTGCTCCGCCGTTAATTTCGGCGACGGCCAGGTACACCTTAGCCTCTTCATCCGTGAGCCCCAATTTGAGGAGTTCAGCAATCATCGTGTCATTCCGAGCCCGTCGAGGGATGAATTACCGTCATGGTTCGATGGTTCGGCTTTGCTCACCACAGGCAGAGCTCACCATGACATTCTAGTACTGTTGTCGAAAGTTTTCTACAGATTTTAATGTACTGTTTATGGCTTATAAATGCGAAAAAATCGTTATATGGCCTGAGTCTGTTGGACAATAATGACTATACATTCCAGAATGCACATGCTGCGGCCAGGTTCTATGCCCAGCATTTTTTATCTATGCCTGCATGTAAGCAATGTTCATCGGCATTCGACATCACGCAGGACAACCTCGCGTTCTACGATAAAGTCTCACCTGTCTTCAATGGAAAGAAGGAGCTCATCCCTCCGCCGACGCTCTGCCCGGACTGTCGGCAGCAGCAAAGGCTCTCATGGCGCAACGAGCGGAATCTCTACCATCGGAAATGCGACCTCACTGGCAAGCAAATCATCTCCATGTATGCACCGGAGAATCCGCAAAGAGTCTATGACCAGGAAGCATTCTGGAGCGATCGGTGGGATGGGGTCGAGTACGGAAAAGACTTCGATTTCTCACGTCCTTTCTTCGAACAATTCGCCGAACTTTTTCTTGCTGCTCCGCGAATCAATCTGATTAACAAAGATCACGAGAACAGCGAATACTGCAACTTTTCTCTCCAGAACAAGAACAGCTACCTTCTCTTTACCTGTTATGGCTGCGAGGACAGCTTCTACTGCAACCGCTCACAGACCTCGCGAAGCATCTGTGATTGTGCCAATGTCGAGGATTGCGAACTCTGCTACGAAGTCATTGATTCCGACCGCTGCTATCACTGCCAGTATTTGCAGAACTGCTCCAACTGCTCAGACTGTTTCCTGGGTTATAATCTGAGAGGATGCCGAAACTGCTTCGCGTGCTACAACCTCCAGAACGCCCAGTATCAGGTCGGCAACGTGCAGTACACAAAAGAAGGATATGAGGAACTCGTCAAAAAACTCCGGAAGGATATGAAAAACGTCCGGAAGAATTTTGAAGAGCATAAGCGCCAAATGCCTCACAAGTACATGGATTCCATCAATGTGGAGAACTGCACGGGAAATGCCATCATCAACTCCCGGAATGCACATTCCTGCTATGAAGTCATCGGGGTGCAGGATTGCACCTACGTGGCGAACGCAACATCCATGAAGGATGCCTTCGATGTGAACAATGATGACCGCTCCGAGCTGGTGTATGAAGCCGTTGGCAGCGAGGCGAACACCATGCACTGCTTCAATGACATCTCCTGGTTTGATCACAACATCCTCTACGGCAGTCTCTGTTTTCACTGTGATCACTGCTTCGGATGCGCGAGCCTGAAAAATAAGAAATATTGCATCTTGAAC
>JAEAMF010001156.1_pt1 | contig 21560 bp, 19 predicted proteins | sample 8958721 | NCBI WGS metagenome assembly JAEAMF01 (sample SAMN16933255, study PRJNA681124) | bioreactor sludge metagenome | isolation source: anaerobic bioreactor treating anionic surfactant - SDBS | place: India: Bengaluru | collected 2019-02-28
GTTGGCTTCGAGGCGGATTCCGCGCTGATGTTTCGGGCATTCGTTCCGTCTCCTACAACTGAAAAGCGATACCACGATCCTTCTGGAGTTGTTCCCGGTTTTTCTGGATATCGGAGACGTTCTTCAATCGCTGGTCAACGGATTGCTGAACTTTTAGGCGGACATCCTGAGTCCCTTTGGAGAGCGATTCATAACTGGAGACAGCGTCCTCAAGTAGGTTTTCAGCCGTGTCCAATAATTCCAGAGATTCTGCCCGCTCAGGATAGGCAACATCCCTTTCGGCGATGTGCAGCGCTGTTGAAACATCGCGCTGCTCCTCGACACTGCGCCAATTCCGGGATTCGAGCACCAACCGCGCAACATGCAATTCGGCTGGCCGGCCTGATTCCGAAGCATCCCGCACTGCTTCAATAAAGCGTGTTGGGCTGAGCAGTTCATATTTTTTCGCCAACCATACGCGCTCGCTTGCTTCATCCGTTATGGAATTCGGAAAGTGTAACGGAACAACACCGAAGAAATGCTGTTTCCAGAATTCGGTTTCCCGCTGGATGGTTTTTCGCAGTCCGATAAAATCCCTGTGCAAGGCAGCAGCGGCATTGGACCGAAGCTCTCCCTTAAGGGACAGCCGTTCGCTTTCCGTGTATTTCCGGCCATCGGGACCATCAAGGTTCTTAAAATCCCGATGCAGCTTTTCGTTGGCCTTGCGGATTGAGGCAACGCTGCCCTGCAATTCGCTGATTAAAGATCCCAGTTCAGATTTAGATTTGTATTTCATTGCTCCTCCTGTTCAGGGGCTTCTATTCCCCGGTATGCAGCCGCTTGTTCAGCGGCTGTGATGCGTGAACGAATAACTCCGCTTCGGATAGAAGGCGGCTTCAGCTTGTGCGGCTGAAGGCCGCCAGAGGGATTGTGAGTACAGTTGATCTGCAACCGGGAACTCCGGTTCACGGATCTAGTTTTCTTGGTCATACGGCAACTCCTTTCGCTCGAAAATTACAAACCTGTTAATCGTGATGGGCCGCCATTCGGTCCTCCGAAGCCCGTGGCCAATAAGCAAGCTCCTGCTACAGCGTTCGCTAGGTCATCGTGTCCTCCAGGCGGATGGTCGATGATTTCCCGGCCTTGACTTCCGGTGCGGCGTTCGAGGTTGAGGATTTGATGGAACAGCCTGCTGTCATCCAGCAACTCGACAACTCCGCTGTTGAGATCCGGCAACCAAGATCGGTAGATTTCGCTTTTGGTTAGCGGAGAAGGCTGGTACTCGACATGATGAACACGGAAGCGTTCCGCTGGCCAAGCGCCTGCATACCGATCACCAGTGCACGAGCTGATGTGATATCGCTTCATCTCCAGGGCGAAATTCGCGGTCACCGAGTCAGGGTTGAATAGGGCTTTCGCCTCTCGCGTCATGTCCAAGACGGCACGCCCGTTTCCTTCCCGGTGCGCTATGGCCAAGGTCATCGAGTCCGCCTGCCCACCGCTCGGATCGACGAATGCGTAATACTGGAACTGGGAAGTGTACGGGAGTTCAACGCGATGAGGCACAACGGATGCTGAGAGACTTTCCCGGCTGATGAAGGTCTCAACATCCGTTCGGAATTCAGCGAGATATTCAGCCTTGGCTGCTGGTTCATCGCGTTCGAGGGCTTGGTCAACGGTGGATTGAGAGACGTTGGCATTCATCTCCCGTGTTGTCCCTCGCCAAACCAGAATGGAATCATCCGCCTTCCCGTAATATTTCTGGAAGGTGTTCCAAAGCTCACCTCTGCGGGCATGTGGTGACGAGATGCACAGCAGCAAGCTTTCGGGAATCGTCACCATACCCGGACGCAAGGCTGCGATGATTTCTGAATCCGGATTGGCACTTTCCTCACTTCGCCAAAAGGCAATCTCGTCGCAAACACACGCCACCAGCGTGTAGCCTCTTACTGCCCGGAAATTGCAGGTGTGAATTTCGACGGTGATGCGGTTGGACAGCTCGATGCTTTCCCGAGTCTCGTGAGTGATCATTTGTTTGAGAAACGGAACACCATGCAAAAAGCCCCGGACATAACGCAGAATGACTCGGGCCTGCCGTCTATCGGCCGCAAGCACCATGACGACACCCGTTTCTCCCGGTGCTAAAAGTTGGTTGTAGTTTCGGAAGGTTGCGAGGTAGACAGCGGTGAAGGCCGCAATCAGCGACTTCCCGCCACGCCTTCCGACCGTCACCCAAGCCTCACGTACTGGAACGGAAGGTGGAGCTTGCCGCCCGGTATGCTGTTCGAAGATTTCCCGCTCCGCATTTTCCATCGGAAGGGCGAACAGAGCCTTGAGAAACACCAACCATCGGCTCCAACTTGCGTTTTGAAACCACGGGGCAAACAGCTTCGGATCTCGGATTGCTTCAATAATATTCATGACGGACTCCCGGATTGATTGTTCAAGTAGTCTGCGAGAGACACGGCTTTGGCTTTTTTCTCTAGGCCCAGCCGCTCCAGATTCCGGCAAAGGGCATCGGCCAGCGTCTGCCTTTGTAGGACTACGGGCCAGAGGGCATGGTGCCGCCTATCCACTAAAGAAGGCTGAGTAAGAAGCCACGCCGTTATGCTGTCATGTATGAATTTCGTGGTGACAATTACATCTATCAATTCCAGTTGCTGAGCACTCAAAGCTTCGCTTCCGCCTAAATCCGTAACCAACTCGGCCTTGAATTGACGCAGTGCTCTCCCTGTCTTCGTTCGAGGATCAATAGCCCGACTGCCGAGCGCCTTGACAGCCCGCTTCAGAGTCTTAAGCCCGCTCACCGTATTGGGCAGTAGACCCTTTTTTTTTGGATTCTTGATACGTTTCATGATTCTCCTTGGTCGAATAAAGGACGAAGAATGCGGTGCTCGGACACCAGTGTTTTCAGGCTTGCTACAAGACACCAGGGATTACTAATCCCGGAGCAGTAGGCACAAAATCCGAATTCGAGACACACGTGTGCCCGCTCCGGCATTCTTCGTTCTTTCTTCGACCTATTAGTTTTTGTGGGTAATAATTGGGAAAACGGCTGGGAGAGCGAGGACGCAAGACAGCAGATAAATACGCGGATAAGTACGGATAGGAACTTGAAATCCAGTGTCAACCACGGACTCAAAATCCTGCGATGCTTGGCATCATGAGGGTTCGACCCCCTCCTTCGGCACCAATAGAATCAAAGGTTTATGCGGATTTTCTGGTTGAGATAAAAGACGGATATTCATTCTCCTTTGTCCGAACTTTGCCCAAAGTCTTTTCGGGAAAGGCCTACCGCATAATCATCGCCAACATGGGCACCATCAATCCTGGAGTCCGGGTCAGCGGAATGCCAAATTATCTGAACATTACAGAGGATTACGCCCGCGCCTTTCGCGCGCAGAAGGAAATGAAGGCAGACGTGTGGCTCGCATCCCACGCGTCACAGTTTCGGATGCATGAGAAGTACAAGCCGGGCGCCCCCTACTCACCGGATCGCTTCGCAGATCCACAAGGTTTCCTCGACTCGGTGAAGCAGCTTGAAACGACGTATCTGGATCAACTCGCTCGCGAGCAAAGTGAAAAGTAATGCTGTCGGGATTTGGGCTCTGGATTCACCTTGCGCAGCAGGGCGCTGTAGCTGGGATGGGATCAGCATGCACACCCAAAGCACCACTTTGCCCTCAACGCGAAAACTGTACAATGCCTCGCCTGTCCCGGTGTACAATTCGGCCCAACAAAAACCAAAGCAGGGCTGAAACCGTCAACGGAGGCTCGAGATGGCGGAATATCGACCATGGACGTGGACAGTACCCGAAACCGGCAAGGATATGAGCCGCACGATCAACCGGCAGGACGCATTCGAGAGAGTCAGCGGACAGGCGGTTTTTACAAGGGATGTCCATCTCCCCGGAATGCTCTGCGCGAAAATCCTCCTTTCTCCCTATGCGCATGCGCGGATCAAGAGCATTGATGCGAGCCAGGCCGAAGCCCTCGCGGGCGTACGGGACATCCTGAGATACGATGACCCGGACATCGAGTTCGACAACGAGACGCTGCCGGGCTTTGAGGTCTCACGCAACTACAACCTGCTGACCCTGCCCCGAACCTCCGAATTCTTCCAGCACCCGATGGGCGTCGTGGTTGTGGCCGACACCGAGGAAATATGCGACCGCGCGCTGCGGCTCCTGAAAATAGAATGGGAAGAACGGCCCTTCATCCTCGATATGGCGGAATCCCTCAAGCCGGACGCGCCAAAGATCATGCCTGAGGTGAAGCTCATGAATCCGAAGGCTAAAGAACCGAATACGGTTCTGACCGATCGCGCCGAATTCGGCAATGTCGAAAAAGGGTTCGCGGAAGCCGACAAGGTGATTGAGTACACCATCACTCGAGCCCGGAATACGCCCGCGGGTGTTGAGCCCATTGTCTGCGTTGCCCAGTGGAGAGGCGATTTTCTCGATCTCTGGGTCCATCACCAGGATCTTCCTCTGGCTACGGTTACCACTTCGAACACGGTCCGTGAAAAACCCCGAGCTCCTCTTGCCGAGTGGGCCAAGGTTACCGTCACGATGCCCTACCAGGGTTCCTGGTACGGCGGGTTTTCATGGCTTTCCTACTCCTACGCCTTCATCCGCCTCACCGCGATCCTTGCCAAAAGAGCAGCGGGGAAACCGGTAAAGCTGCTTTGGGACGAGAGCGGCTATTACTGCGGCGGCGACGATGCAGGGACCTATAAGTGCAAGGTTGGAATCAAAAAGGACGGCACGATCAGTGCGTTTCATTGGCACATGCTTGGGATTAGAAATCCCGCGGTTGACAAGACGCGTGTCAGCACCAAAATTCCCAACATCCTGGGCACACAGGAGTGGGCTCTGGTAAATACCGGGCACAATATGTGTTTTCGCCACGGTGCCCATACCTGCGTCCCACACAACGTAATGTTTGCCCGTGTTGCAGCGGAATTGGGGTTGGACCCGACGGAAGTCGCCCTGAAAAACGACGGCTGCGCCGGCCATGATTGGGAATGGACCACGCGGTACCAGAAGGCAAATGGATTTCCCCAGAGATGGAGCCTCCAGGAAGTACTCGACAAAGGCAAGAAGGCGATAGGATGGGATGAGAAATGGCATCCGCCCGGCACAAAAAAGCTCCCGAACGGAAAAATGCATGGACTTGGCTTCATCCACGTGAATGAATGGCACTGGCACGCGCCCACGCCCGGCAGCTCCTTCGCATGCGTGACTCTGCGTGAAGGTAAAGCCGCGATTATAGGGGCTCGCAGTGATATGGGAGTCGATACCGAGTCCGGTGCGCGTCTTGCGGTAGCCTCAGAAGCGGGACTCAAGTACGAAGATACTGTCATCCAGGAACGCCGCTCCGACAATACGAATTACCACCTCTGGCAGCCGGGAGGCTCCTTTGGAACTTGTTACATCAATACCCAGCTGATCCCCGCTGCCAGGGAATTGAAGCAAAAAATTCTTGAATATGCTGTAAGGCCTAGGCCGGCTATGTTTGCCGGCCCCGCACAGCCTTCCCTCTTCCCCAATAAGAAGCCCGAAGATCTCGATGTCAAAGACAGCGTGGTGTTCGAAAAAGCGAATCCGGGCAACCGAAAGACAGTGAGAGAGGTAGCGGACGTCTGGTGGACACGGGATCCTGCAATCTTTCATCCTCCGGTAACCGGCAGCGTTCACACATATGAGGCCGACGGGTCACCGGATCCTCAATCGTATGCGATGCTAAGGCAGGCGCACTTCATCGAAGTAGAGGTAGACACGGAAACGGGAATGGTCGACGTGACCAATATAGTCTGCGTCAACGATGTCGGCCACCTGTTCAATCCCGAAGGAGCTTATGCCCAGCAATACGGCGGCGCTGTTATGGGATTGGGCCGAAGCGGCACCGAGGAGCACGTCTTCTGTCCCCGCACCGGAGTAGCCCTCAATTACGATTTGATCGCGTACCACATAGGAACGATGAATGACTATCCAGACACCCAATGCCTGATCAACGAAAGCCACTTGGGATACGCAGCCTATGGCGCTTGCGGCATCGGCGAAAACATCGGGGCCGGCATGTCGGGTGTTACTGTCTCAGCGATCCACAATGCCACCGGCAAATGGATTCTGGATTATCCGACAACTCCGGATAAAGTCCTGAAGGCGCTTGGAAAAATATAAAAACGCAGGCTAAGTTGATCCCGATGCAAATATCTTATTTGACGCCGTGCTGAAAAGGTCCGCGCGCTATAGCGGATCCAGGGCACCGACGATCAATGCAACGACACCGGTGGTGTAAAGCGTCTTGAGAAATTTGAGCTTCTTTTTCATACCGGCCTCCCGAGCCTTGTGCCGCCATCCTGTTGTTTGAATTATGGAGCTTGACGGTCGCAGCACCATTGCTCCTGCCTCCGGAAGCGATATTTTCTCTGAAGAATTGCAGCTCATTAAATTTTTTTGGCGCACTGCAATATCGAGGATAAAATGCCTCTATGTCAGCCGGGGAATCCAGGGTGAATATTCATGATCCAAAACTATTGAGAGGGAACGCAAAATGTCCAGGAATCAACTCACAATCAGCGGCAGTGTAAGGACTATCTACACTCTAGCCGTTGGCACGATAATCCTGCTCGTTTCTTTGACGCAGACGGTATCGGCTCAGCAAACAACCATGGAGACTTTGCTCGATCGCATTCAGATTGAGGATCTCCTGACGCGCTATTATTTCGATCTCTCGCGGAGCAACGCGCATGAACTATCCGAGTACTTCATCGAAGATGCCTTGCTTGACGTCGACGGCACGATTGCCAGGGGCCGCGCGGAAATAGCCAGGCTGTACCAAAATCCGGCACCGGACCCGAAAGAACCTGCGCCGGTGCCGGCGCGGCGTATGCACATGCTGCTTACCAACCCGGTCGTCACAATCAAGGGCAACACGGCCGCGGCGCATGTGATCTGGACCGGCGTGATGAACGAGGGGATCGGCAAGCTGCCCCAGGTCGTCGAGCAGGGGCGTGAGGATACCGAGTTGGTCAAACAGAACGGCAAGTGGCTCATCAAGCGGCGTTATATCACCACCGACGGCCGCATGCCGAACCGCTTTGACAAAAACTACAAACCTCGCGAGAATCCTTTGGAACAATCACGTTAACCCGCATTATTCATGAAGGTTCGCAGCGAGGAGGCGTAGACGGGCATGGATACGCCGCTTCGCTAACCGGCGCGCGACCGAGGGCCCCGCAGGCGCAACCAGCGGCAAAGCCGCAGGCCTCGACCAGTACGTCGAGGAGCCCGACGGAACCCAAGGCAGCAAACATACCCGGATCCGCCTCCGCAGTAGAAGCTTCATGAATAATGCTGATAAACATCAGCCTTTTGTAAATTGCTCGTCCTCGGCGGCCGACATTATTGTGGCACCCGGATACGACCGAACAAATATGAATGTCGCCCGGAACTGGAGCCAATTGTCCCGGATTTGAGCGTGGAAAGCATCTTCGCCGTAAAAAGCAAAGGAGCGGAAATGATCAATAAAGACCGTTGGGTGGAAATCATGCAGGCGGCAGGCTTCAGCGAGGAAGATATGCGCAGCTGGCACGTCCAGTTCGAGAGAATGGAGCCCGAAGCGCACCGGGAATTTCTCGAGTCCCTCGGCATCCCGAAGGATGAAATCACCAAAATCCGGGAGTGGAGCCGTCAGGCGTAATTTTCTACCCCGGCCAGTCCCAGGTCGGAACAAATTTCGAACCCGCGATGTGCAAACGGCGTATGCAACCGTGTCACGCAACGGCCCGGGCAAATAAGCCCGTGTGCGCATCGCGAGGGAGAAATATGAAGAAGACAAGGAGGCGCCCCGCCTCAAAAGGCTTTGTTTTTTTCAAAGAACTGCTGTACGCATGTACGGCCGTGCTGTTCATCAACGGCTTCGTGCTGGCTTCCTTCCAGGTCCCCACGGGATCGATGGAGGATACCGTGAAAGCCGGGGACCGGCTGATCGTGAACCGTTTCCTATACGGTGGGACGACGCCGTACACGATCCCCCTGACATCCATCCGAATCCCGCATATCCGGGTGCCCGGAATCCGCAGCGTCGAGCGCGGAGACGTGATCGTCTTCGACTGGCCCGGCGAAAGAGACCGGGTCGAGAAGCCCAGGCAGTTGTGGTATGTCAAACGCTGCATTGCGCTGGCGGGCGACACCGTCCGGATCGAGAACCGCGTCGTTTACGTGAACGGGCAACAGGCGGGCCAACCGGCGCACGGCAAGTTTCTGCGGCCGTATCCGTTGCCTGCCGGCGCTCGCAATCCGGACATCTTTCCCCGCGGCGCGCGATTCAACGAAGACAACTACGGTCCCATCGCGGTTCCGCGGAAAGGAACGACGATTTCACTCAATCCTGAGAATTTCGATTCGCTGGAAGTCTTCATCCGGCGCGAGGGGCACACAGCTACAAATCTCGGCGGCAGAATTTTCGTCGACGACCGCGAGACTTACCGATACACGGTCTCGCGCGATTACCTGTTCGCCATGGGAGATAACCGCGACAACAGCCTCGACAGCCGGTACTGGGGATTCGTTCCGGTGGAGGACGTGATCGGGACGCCAATGATGGTATTCTGGTCCTGGGACTCGAAGATCCCTCTCTCCCGCCTCGGCGACAGGCTCCGATCGATCAACCTGTCGCGTATCGGCACCCTCATCCGGTAACCGGGAACTACGGGAGCGGCGGGCGTTGAGGATCCTCCGCGACGCCCGGAGCTTCCGGAATCGCTGCGTCCGCAGGCGCCGGGGCCGGTTCGATCGGGACCGGTTCTCCCTCGTGGGCCGGGCAGATCTCGACCGGTTCGGTGCCGGCGATAAAGAACTCCACTTTCTTTTCCGGGCACTCTCCGCGGGCAAGGAGCCCGTTCGCCGAATCGATGGTTCGGCTCACGACCATCTCGGGCCTTACGAAATCCCCCGCGGGCCGCATGCCTGTGGCCATTGTCATGAAGCGTTCCCAGACCGGCGCTGCGATGGCACCCCCCGTAAATCCTTTTCCTCCAGGCCTGGGCCGGTCGTAGCCGACCCAAACGCCCGCCACCAGGCTCGGCGTGTAACCCACAAACCAGGCGTCCATATAGTTATCGGTGGTTCCCGTCTTGCCTGCGCAGGCATGGGTCCGGCTGAACACGGCAAGTCCTTTGGCCGTTCCGTACGTCAGAACGTCTTTCAGCATTTCGGTGGTGACGAACGCTGCAGCCGGCGACATCACCTGCGCCGTGACCGGAAGAACCTCGGTCCGGATCCGGCGCGTCCGGTCGTATATCCGGACGATGGTCCGCGCCTCGGCCATGCGCCCGCCGGCGGCCAGCGGCGTATAGGCTTGGACCAGGTCCTTGAGGGTGACGTCGTCGGTGCCCAGCGCCAGGGACAGACCGCTGGAAACGCGCAGCGGGAGTCCCGCGCGGCGGGCGAAATCCACGAAATCCTGCACGCCGACGGCGTCCAGCAGCTTGACGGTAATGATGTTGCTGGAATGCGCCAGCGCCTGCCGGAGAGAGATCTCGCCGAAATGTTCGTTGGCGTAATTCAGCGGCCGCCAGCTTCGGCCGTCGCCGCGGTCGTAGGATTCCGGCGTGTCGTCCCAGAGGCTGTTTGCCGTGATGCCCTTTTCCAGGGCGGCGGCGTAAATCAGCGGCTTGATCGCCGACCCGGGTTGGCGCCGCGACACGAAGGCGCGGTTGATGGAATTCCGGGCGCCGGCGGCGTCTCCCACGGCCGCGAGCACGTCGCCTGTCCCCGGATCGATGCAGACGAGCGCTCCCTGCAATTCCGGGGAGAGGCGACGAACTCCGTCCCGAAGCGCCTGTTCTGCCTTCTGCTGCAGGTCCAGGTCAAGGGCGACAGTAACCTCCATCCCCCCGAGTTCCACCGTCTCGGCTCCCAGGCGTTCAACCAGCTGGCTGCGGACCTGCGACAGGTAGTGGGGCGCCCGGACTGCGGAGCGTGGGCGCGCGCCCTGGGAGCGCAGCGCACGCCTCTTCGCGGCCGTGATGAGGTTCAACTCCAGCATGCGCTTGAGAACCGTGTCTCGTCGCAGGGCCACGGCGTCCGGCTTTCAGAACGTTTTGTATGAGACGTTATTCTTAGGCACTCCGGCCAGGAGGACGCATTCGGCTTCGCTCAGCTCCGCGGGGCGTTTGTCGAAGTAGAGTCGGGCAGCCTGGGCGATCCCGTACGCACCGTTCCCGAAGTAGATTTCGTTGAAATACATCTCCAGGATCTGCCGCTTGCTGTAGTTCTTCTCGAGCTCGCGGGCGATTTCGGCCTCCTTGAGCTTCCGATCGAGAGTCTTGGAAGAATCGAGGTACTTGTTCTTGGCCAGCTGCTGCGTGATGGTCGAGCCTCCCTGCACCACCTTCCCCTGGATCACATCGGTTACGGCGGCGCGGGCGATGCTGCGGTAATCGACTCCGTTGTGCTCGTAAAACCGGGCATCCTCGACGGCGATAATCGCCTGCTGCAGGAATGAGGGAATGCGGTTGATGGGAGTCCAGTAGCGCTTCTGGGGCGGGATGCGACTCACGAACCGCCCCTTGCAGTCGAGCACCGTAATGGAGCCGATGCGGTCCGGCAGCACGGGATAGGAGACATAGGATTCCTGCCCCGAAACTTCTCGTGCGACACATGCAAACAGCAGGCACCACAGAAAGATGCCAAACCGTAAAATAGAGACCCGCCTGTTCCATTTCACAACTGTTATGATACCGCACTCCTGATCCATTGCTACCAGAGCGGAGGCGCCCCCAAAAAGAGTTTAAACTGATTCGAAGATTTCCATAAGGATTTCGATTAGCAGGCTGCTTCATCAAAATCAGCCGGCAAAACACCTCCATTAGTGGATAGGGCAAGTGACACTGATTCCACCGGGTTTTGTGGATAATGGCAAATGAAGCGCTGTAAAATGGCAGGGGACAGGAATCACGGGGCTTGGATGAATTCACCCTATATGCATTAGAAGCCGGACCGGATCAACTCCATCTTACCGCAAGGATCGACGGGGAGATCCGTTCGGCAATCGCCACTACGGAAAACGTTTTGGAGGCAGCTTTTATCCGCGGGACGCCGCCGCCCGGATCGGCAAGACTCCGGAAATCATTGAATCCTTGATCGGCGAAAAAGGGGCGACATTGAAAGACATACGCTCCGTGACCTTGTATTATAAAAAGTCCGAGGATTTGAGCGTTTATGAACGGCTCGCCGGCCAACTTGGATTGATGGATCTGCCGGCTGCCTTTGTCGTCGCCGATATCCGCGGGGACGAACTGCTTTTTAAGATGGACGCGCTCGCCGCCTTCGGCTGAAGGCAACAGCTTTGCCGGTGAATGCTTGTGGAATAGAGGCAAAAGGAATATCCGATATGAAGAAAAGACAATTGATTATCGTTCTTCTGGGGATTGCGCTGCTCGTCTCCGCCGCTCTGGCCTTGTATTGGTTCAGACCGGGCATACTGTCCTTCCGATTTCCAGGAAAAAAGGCTTCGGATTCCTCCGCCTATTCCGGCACGCAGTCCTGCCGCAAGTGCCATGAAAAGTTTTACCAGCTCTGGGCTCCCTCCCTTCACGGCCTGGCCATGCAACCGTTCACGGCGGAACTGTTCCGGTCAAAGCTTGCTCCCTGTGACAAAGGCGTGATGATCGGGGGCACCGAATACGGGGTGAAATTTGATGGCGAACGGGGATGGATACAGGAAAGAGGCCCGTCAGCGGGTAGAGAATATCCCATCGTTCATGCACTGGGGGGAAAGAATGTTTACTATTTCCTTACGCCAATGGATCGCGGGCGCCTGCAGGTTCTTCCGCTGGCCTATGACGCGCGGAGAAAGGCCTGGTTCGACACGGCGGCAAGCGGGATCCGCCATTTTCGCGATATCGGGGAGGATCCGGTAGGCTGGAAAGATCAGGAGTACACCTTCAATACATCCTGCTATGGATGTCATGTAAGCCAGTTCGCGCGCAACTATGACCTGAAAACCGATACATACAGCTCCGTATGGCTGGAACCGGGCATCAACTGTGAAGCCTGCCACGGATCCGCGGTGGAACACGTCCGCGTCTGCAGTCAGGCTGCGGCGGGCAAGCCTCCCGAAGATCTCAAAATCGACGTGATCCGTCCGCCAAAGTACAGCAATAAAATATCGGGCGACTCCTGTGCATCATGCCACGCCAAGGCTTCCCCCATTACCGTCTCCTATGCCCCAGGCGATGACTTCTTCGACCATTTTGACCTGGGCGTTTTGGAGCAGCCGGATTATTACCCCGACGGGCGGGACCTGGGCGAAAATTACACCTATACCCAGTGGCTGATGAGCCCCTGCGCAAATTCGGGGCAGATGGACTGCTTGCATTGCCACACTTCAAGCGGGAGGTTCCAGTTCGCGGACGAGGCAAAAAACAATGCCTGCATGCCCTGTCATGCCGCGAATGTGGAAAATGCAGCCGCTCATTCGCACCATCCGGAAGGGAGTGCAGGCAGCCTGTGCATTTCCTGCCACATGCCCATGACCGAATTCGCCCGAATGCGCCGCAGCGATCACTCAATGCTGCCTCCGACTCCCGCGGCGACTATCGTCTGGCAATCTCCCAATGCCTGCAATATCTGTCACACGGACAAGGACGCCGCGTGGGCCGACAAATTGGTGCGTCAATGGAGAAAGAGGGATTACCAGGCGCCGGTTCTTCACCGGGCATCCCTTATTGACGCGGCGCGCAGGCGCGATTGGAAAAAACTCCCGGCTATGCTCGAATACCTCGGGCGCGAGGACCACGATCCGGTTTATGCCGCCTCGCTGATACGTTTGCTTCGGCCCTGCACCGACGACGGGAAATGGCTATTCCTTATCCGGGCGGTATCGGACCGGTCTCCGCTGGTGCGCGCCAGTGCCGCCGAATCCCTCGGCGACAGGATTGACTTTGAGACAATGAAGGCTCTGAGAGTTGCGGTACAGGATAAATCACGTCTGGTGCGCATCCGCGCAGCTTCGGCAATGGCGGAGATTCCGCGCTATTTGCTGGATGCCGGAACTGCGGCCGTCTTCGATAAGGCTACCGGCGAATTCAAGGCAATCCTCAACGCCCGTCCCGATCACTGGGCATCTCATTACAACCTGGGCAGCTTTTATCTTTCGCAGCAAGACTACCGGCAAGCCGTGGCATTCTTCGAGACCGCCATTCGCCTGCAACCGAGCGCGATTCAGCCCCACGTCAATATCTCGTTTGCCTACAACGCCATCGGCTTGAACGACAAAGCCGTACAGAGCCTGCGCAAGGCTTATCAATTGCAGCCTAAAAGCCCGGAGGCAAATTTAAACCTCGGCTTGCTGCTTGGAGAGACGGGAAGCTTCGGGGAGGCCGCATTTCATCTGCAGAAAGCTGCAGAACTGGATCCTCAATCCGCCGTGGCGGCCTATAACCTTGGCGTGGTAAACGCAAAGCTGGGAAAAATGAATTACGCGATTCACTATTTGCGTCGTGCCCAACAACTGCAACCGGGAAATCCCCAGTACGGTTATTCGCTGGCCTTTTACCTTCTTCAGAGCGGAAACACTTCCGATGCGGCTAAACTGCTGGAACAGATTGTCCGGCAGGAAGCTCCCCATATCGACGCGATATCACTGCTGGGAGAGATTTACTCCAAACAGGGGAGAACAAAGGAGGCCCGGTCGCTGTATCAGCAGGCGCTGGAAAGCGGCCTGTTTCAAGCTCAGGAATCGAATCTCCTGAAAGACAGGCTTGCAGCGCTTCCGGATTAACCGTTCTTCTTTTGTCTGCAAATGCAGTCGGCTTTGTATTGCCGGTTCGACAGCAATCAGTCGCTGAAAACGGTCAGCTTGCGCTCTTGAATCAACCACTTGCCGTTGCGTTTGACGAGCCTGTCTTCGGAGCGGCCCATTGCGGCCGAGGTCATCTTGCCGTCCTTGTCGCGAATCACCGTCTGCCAGTACGACCGGTGCAGGGCCTCGCCGGATTTCGGGAACGTAATGCGCACATTGCTGATCACGTGATACAGATTCGAAGCCGGCAGTCCCTTCGCCTTGTTGTCGTTGCGCCGCTGAATAAGACCGGTGACGATCTTGCGAATCTCTTCGTGTCCTCTACTGATGTTGCCGTTGGAATCGATGACGGCGTCTTCCGTGAAAACGGCGACGTAACCCTCGGGATCGAGCGAATCCACCGCCCAAACATAGCGTGCCATAACGTCTTCTACGGCTATACGGTCTTCGCAGGTGCCAAGACTCTCCTGTGCAGTGACAAGCACAGGCGCGAAAAACAATGCAGCAAAAACAGCGTGATGCAGTCGCATGGTTTGCAGCCCTCATTTCTGTTTCAGCGCGGAATCATTCCACCTTCTCCCGCTTGAGATTCCAAGCGGCATCAATAGGGGCAGAAGCCACAATAAATTCCACCAGCTAAGCCCCGCGTTTTCCAGGCCTCCATAGGACCATATAACCCAGGCTATGGAAAGGTAAAATATCCCGTAGGGCGCAAGCATTAGCTTCCAATAGGGAGTTGATGGAAATCTCCAAGGAGAGAAAAAAACAATTAAAATAACAGCAATGCAGGTTAGAGCAAATCCCAAAAAACCTTGCCTATATTGCCTCTGAAAGAGGAAGAGTATGGATAATGCAGCTACCCATATGAATCCCCCCATCCAACCGGCGGTCCAACCTGTTTTTTCACCTTTTCTATTTTGCATGCCTTCCCCTATTCAACTCATGCCGCTCATTCAGCCCCTGTTATTGCCTTGATGTTGTTTAATTTTATTTCTTTTCAGTCTTCTCCCTCTCATTCCTTCTCGGCCGACGCCGGCGCTTCATTGGCTATTTTTCACCATCCCTTGAACAAAAACATCCGCACGGGGAATAAGCACTGTGACCGCCGGGCGGCGACCAACCGTGGAGCAAATAGGAGATGATGCCGCATAGCCAATTCCAATCACGGCAATCATGCATAGTCTCATACGCAATCGCCACAGCCCTCACTACAAGCTTAAGGCGCCTAATTCCTACAAATATTTCCTCGTTCACCATTGAGCACTCCACCATAAAGCACACGGAACCTGCGAAATAAATGGCCGAGCGAGCGACAGCGGCATATACCGGATTGCCGCCCGCCCTTCCACGCGCATCTTGCTGAAAGAGCAGCTATATTATTGTGCTCGCTCCATGCGTTTACCCAGATATGTCGTTAAGCTTGCACTGCAAATCGAATACAAACCGGCGGGACCATTCCACCGAGTCTCAAAGAAGCCGTTCGACTACCCCCATCCTTCGTCGGTGGCGATCATTGAGCAGACTGCAAACTCCACGTCTTCCCCGTTTCAGAAGGCCATTCAGAAATGGCCCGCTGCCCGAATCATGGATGTGATGACAAACAACTCCCACGTCTGATAAGCTCGGGATATCAGTGCTGAATAAGCAAACCCGAGACAGACTGTTTTCCGAGCCCGCCAGCTCGCTGCATCTGTCCGAAAGGCCGGTTTGTAACTGGTATAGGACCTTATAACCGGATGCTGAAGCGGTTCCGGTACGGGCCGGGGGAAGAGCCTATTTATGCACTACACTCAAGGCAGCCGGGTCGATGCGGAGGCAAATAATATGGCGCGGAAATTGCTGGGCGAGAATGGATTCTACGGTTGGGTCAACCTGGTAGTGATGTTTTTCTTCAACGTTGCCTTGATGCCTATGATGATGGCTTTTGCTTTTTTTCTTCCCTTCTGGATCGACGAATTCGGCTGGAGCAGAGGACTGGTCTCGGGAGCTCAAACTTTATCCACCATACTGATGGGACTCGCCGCCCCTCTGGTTGCCATCTTCATAATGAAGCGGGGAACGAAACAGGCGATTGTTATCGGTAATCTTTTGAGCGTGGGTGGCTTGGTATTGCTGGCTTTCCAGAATCATATTTGGCAGCTGTATTTGGGAATCGGGGGTTCTGCTTGGATTGGGTGTCAGCCTTGGCGGCATGCTGGCCATGATGACGGTGCTGAACAATTGGTTTGTGATCAAAAGGCCCTTGGCATTGAGCATGTCGATGGCTTCAATGGGATTTTCCGGCGTTTTCGTCAATCCTTCTATGATGGCCCTGATCAGCGCAGTGGGATGGAGAAACACTTACCTGATCTTGGCGGCCGCGGCTCTCGTCTTTTGTGTGATCGTGCCCGCGTTGTTGCTAAAGAACAAGCCTGAGGATCTCGGTCAGGTTCCGGACGGGCCGGCATCGGCAGAGTCTAAAACGGCCAGACCGGGCGCATCGCCTCACAAAAACCTATATAAAACCCCCGTAGACTTTACAGCCCGGGAAGCCTTGCAGACTTTTACACTATGGTTGCTGGTGGCCTATGGAGCGCTGCGGTTTTTTGTCATGATGGGAATAGGTGCCCACATAATAGCATTCCAATTCGATATCGGCATCTCCGCTACTGCGGCAGGGATGATTGGAGGAGTCTTTTCCGCAGTGATGGGCATTAGCCAGTTAGGTATCGGTTTCCTCGGGCTCCGGTTTAAAATGCATACCCTGGTTATAATTGCGGCAGCCTTTGGAATGGCCGGTTTTTCCATCCTCCTGTTCGCGCATTCGGTGCCGCAGATGCTGGCTTACTCCGTTGTCTACGGGATAAGCGCCGGCATCGGATCCGTAGCCGTGGGAAATCTGTTTCCGGATTATTTTGGTCGAACCGAATTTCCAAAGATTATGGGATACACAATGCCTTTCAATACTTTCATCAGCGGTCTCGGAGCGCCATTCGCCGGATACATCCGCGACCTGACCGGCAGCTATGTGCCGGCCCTGAAAGTATTCTTTGTTTTGCTTGTGCTGGCCTTTTTCTGCATTCTTTTTGCCAAGCCTCCTTTGCATCCTTCGCTGAAGGGAAAATCGAGGGAAGAAAAGCTTGAAGCTTAGCTCGTCAAGAAACGCAGGCGATTACGATCCGGGTCGGGATTCATTTATATGAAGCTGCAAGCTGAATTATGTGCGGAAGCGCGTTTATTTCATATCACTGGTCGGTTTGGAATTGACATTAAATTGCAGTGAGTGCGACAGTGTTAGTTCAGTAAAAATAATCATCAAGAGGGGGATGACACCGTGATCCACAAAGGCATAAGAGGAATATTACCTGGATTTGCCCTACTGGCCGTGATAATGGCCGGGACTGCGTCCTCGTGCGCTGCAAACGGGCAGGGATCGCCCGGCAAGACAAAGTCCACGCGTCCGAACATCCTGCTGATCATCGGCGACGACATTGGCATCGACGTGATGAGCGATATGTATCCGGGCCTGATCGACAACCTTATCAAGCAATACGGACCCTCGGGGCATAATCATCCCAACTATAAAATGATCGACGGCCGCCCAGCCTCCACGCCTACACTCAACTCCCTGGCCAAATCCGGCATGAGGTTCACCCAGGCATGGACAGCGCCCTTTTGCTCTCCAACGCGCACATCGATTTTAACCGGGCTTTATTCGGCCAAGACGGGAGTGCTGGACTACACGAACTGGCTATCGCAAAACCATCATTCCTTCGTCCGGGATCTGAAGGAAAAGGGCGGCTACAGCACTGCGCTGTTCGGCAAATATCACATGGCGGGCTTGGGCGTCTATCCGGGAATGAAACCCAAAGAGGCCGGTTTCGATCTCTTTCTGGGCAATCTGCATGGCGGAGTCGCTACTTACTGGGAGTGGGACTATCAAATCCAGGACAGCACCGACGCCCCCGACAAATATAGGACCGAAAAAGCGCCAACCAGATCTATACCCGGCGTCGCCCCGACCACCTATGCGCCGGTGGTGAACGCGGCCGATGCCATCAAGTGGATCACCGAGCAGGAATCGAGCAGCCCCAGCAAACCCTGGTTTGCCTGGCTGGCATTCAACCTGTCGCATATTACAGGCAATCAGAAACCGAATCCGATGTGCGTGCCGAACATCGACACGATGGATGAGGTATCTATTAAAGAGATGAAAGCCTGCGGAGGAACATTCGGCTCGGCCATAGTCGGCTCCTGTTCCTCGGAGGCGCTCATGCGGGCAATGACCAATTCGATGGATATCATTATCGGCAAAGTGCTCGATGTGGTCGACAAGCTGGACAAGAATACCTATGTTATATACCTCGGCGACAATGGCACCTGGATGTTCGGCCCCCAGCGCGAGTTTATCGACAACATGTACATCACCAGGCGGGATCGCAGTAAAGGCACGGCTTACGAAAGCGGCGTCCGCGTCGCGATGGCAATCCGGGGACCGCGCATTAAGGCCGGTTCCGTAAGCAACGAGTGGATCCATTGCGTGGATCTGTTCTCCACCATTCTGGAACTGGCGGGCCTCGATGCTCCCAAAACCGTTCCCAACAGGACCGGCGACGGTACGGTGGCTGTAGACGGCGTTTCCCTTACCCCGATCCTTTTCAAGGGCACCAAAGGCTTGCGGGATCCCAATAGAGGCTATTTGCTGACGGAAACAATAAATCCGGTAAAAAATAACCAGCGTCAGGTCGGCGCGCGAAACGCTAAATACAAACTCATCTGCACCGAGAATGCGGAGACGGCAAGCTGTACGTTCTACGACCTGACGAACGACCCAATCGAGGAATACCCTCTCGCCAAGCCCGACAGTTGCGCCAGCTACCAGAACGGGAAATGGACTCCCGCCGCTCCGGAATGGCACTTCTGCCGCCTGCAGGAATTCATTGCCAAGGAATCGTTCCTGGCGTCTACTAAACAATAGCCAACCTTGCACAAAACAGAGGCAACCGGATCCTCACGATCTGGTTGCCTCCGGCCTCATTCACAGCACAATTCCGCAGCCGGGTGGACACCCCAAAATACAAGCCATAGGATTGTAAACATCCGGATAAACCGGTTCCTTGGAATACTGGGGAATCCTGGAGGAATCCTGGACACCCATTATTAAGGAATCGTGGAAGGAATCGCAGACATCCGCTACATTTTGAAGGGGAGGCGTGGAATCGTGGAATCGTGGACACCCACTATATTTTGATGTCTCTCTCAAGCATCCAGTGGGTGTCCATGATTCGTGATGTCCATGATTTATGGGTGTCCATGATTCCCATGATTCAATCTCGTGGATGGGCACGAATTGGATGGGTGTAATTGATTGATGGAACTTGACTTGGAAGGTTTTAATGGCTATCGGACGTCACACGGCAAACTCCGCAGCCAGGCGGACGCCCCAATATACAAGCCAAAGGATAGCGAACACCCCGATAAGCCTGTTTCTTGCCTTTCCACCCGGGAAAAGCATCACGCGTCTGCCGGTGACCGCTTCCAATACGAAAATCGCCAGCCAGAACAGCATGCCGAGAAGCACTATCGGACCGAACAGGTGATACCGAACCGAATCCGCAAGGTTCCCGTGCAGCATTGCGTGGAGAGACCGCGTCAGGCCGCACGTCAGGCAACTGTGCCCGGTGATGGAGTGAAAAGCACAGTGAGGCAAAGGAAGAATCACCGGGGGCACAAGAAAGAGAACCAGGAGGCCCAGGAACAGGCCTCCTGCGATGACAGCCTCTGCTATCCGGCGATCAGGCGGAAAATTTTTTGGGCGAATCTCTCTCATACCAATGTCGGCTCGATGGGCGGCATCGTTTCGGGCGAATTACATTCCGGTGCCGGGAAAATGCGATATTCGGGGCCGAACTGCTCCAGAAACTCGACCGCGAACGCTCGCATCGAATACAACACAGGCAGCAGCACGACCGACTTGATATATGGAATAGCCAGAACTAGAAACCCGATGCAGCAGGTTATACACCCGAAAATCAATACCGCGATCACGATGAGCAGTGACACGAAAAAACGGAAAATTCCATATCCGATAAAATACAGGAAATGAGAAAAGAACAGTGGCAGGAACTTCTGTATCGCTTCCCAGCCGGTGATCCTGTCCCGGTACATGATTTGGACGACAAAATCCCGAAGCAGAACGAAAATAAAAGAACTCACGATCGAGATCGCCAAAAAACCCAGGCCGGCAAGGATGGCGGGCACGATCAGAGCGCTTCGGGATCCGCCGCCTTCATACACAGCCTGCAGAGATACGAAGCAATATAGAATATAGATAATGGCTGCCGCGGAGGCAATGATTGCCCACAAAAGGTTCCACCAGAAAAAGGAATTCCCTTCCCTTTTATACTCATACCACGACGCCACAATCCCGGACTGGCCGCGAACCACGTTGTTCAGGAACATGAATTTTCCTCTGGCGCTCAACCAGGTAATGAGGACCATTATCACGGTAAAAACCAACAGTCCGAACGCGATCAACATCACCCATCCGGGATGGTTGCCCAACCATTCCCAGGCCTTCTGAGGAAAGTACAGAACTTCTTCCCATTTGATATCTTTCGACTTCCTCAGGCTCGAATTCGGAAATCCGCCGGAGAACTGCACGTCTGAAAGCCCGGCGAGGAAGGCCGTAAATCCGACGACGAACCATGTCCTAAGATCAATGGGATTAAAAAGCGATTTTTTAGCCCGCGCAATCCCTCGCGACAACGGCTCAATATAGTGAATGTTCATAGTTCCGCCTCTTTGTAGTTACGATATTCAGGAAAACGCAAATCGTTGTCAGGATTTTACTATCATATGCCGTTCAACGCAAAACCGCCCACAGGTTAGTCGTGCCGAAATACGGTGGTATCCGCCTAGTACATACTAAAAAGACAGGCAATAAGTTCAGGAAATTATGCTTCCGGATAAATCATGCTTGCCCCGCTACCGGATCCGGGCGATAGCCGGAAACGCAGAAAACCGGTTGCCTCCGAAGGATTGGGATCTTATTGATTTCTCAGAAAAGGAGGCCTGTATGAAATCTCGCAGACACTCAACGGCGGTAATGATGCTTATATTGAGCCTTTGCATGGCGCCGCTCTCCCTCGCTCAGGGCAAGCAAGACGTGAAAGGGATGCAGTCCCGGATGATGGAGGAAGTTCGGCGCGAACTGATTATGCTGCCGAATTACAGTTTGTTCGACTACCTGGAATTCCAGATCGTCGATGTCGACACCGTGGTCCTTATGGGACAGGTCACGAAGCCGATTTTAAAGAGAGATGCGGAAAATGCCGTTCAGAAACTCGAACGTGTGGGGAAAGTCGTGAATAAGATCGAGGTGCTCCCGGTTTCGCCCCAGGACGATCGGATTCGTGTTGCCGCCTATCGAGCCATATTCAGCAAATCGGGATTGGAGCGATACGGTCAAATGGCGGTCCCGCCCATCCATATAATCGTAAAAAACGGGAGAATCACGCTGGTTGGCACCGTGGACAATCAGATGGATAAGGACTTGGCCGGACTTGCCGTGCAGGGTGTACCGCTCACATTCGGCGTCACCAATAACTTAAACGTCAGGAAATAGCAGACGCCTCTTCTGTCGCAAAACCGACCCACCCCCCCTAGAAATGCCTTGATTGGAAGAGGAAATCATGATCCTGATTCCGGCTTGGGTTCTTTCAATCTGTCTCTTCAGCTCCTTTCCCCGGCGAATGAGATCTTTTCGAAACGCCGGCTGACTTTCT
>JAEAMF010001161.1_pt1 | contig 21532 bp, 19 predicted proteins | sample 8958721 | NCBI WGS metagenome assembly JAEAMF01 (sample SAMN16933255, study PRJNA681124) | bioreactor sludge metagenome | isolation source: anaerobic bioreactor treating anionic surfactant - SDBS | place: India: Bengaluru | collected 2019-02-28
CGTGGGGGGCAGCCTGGGGGGAGCGGTGTCACAGACCCCGACTTGGCGGCTAACACACAGAGAATCTGATAGATGCGCGCCCACTCCTCGGCCCGGCGGGTTGTACTAATCAGGACAATCGCCTCAGCCGGCTCGCAGACTGGCTCGGCTCTGACACGCCAAGCGCCGCCCGACCTTACCGTACGACACCAGGGACGCCGCCGGGCGGCTTGACACCAGCCTGATTTCGGCTAGTAGTTAGGTCCTATGGTTGACCAGCCGGGCGGGAAGCTTCATTACTGCGGCGAGGATGCCGATGTCCCACGCCGGCCGGGAGGTATGAAACGTGGGTAGCGGACCAGGCAGTCCCAGTGAAATGAGGGGCCGATGTTCTGGATAGTTGTGGTGCTGACGCTAGTCATTGCTGTTGGCGTACTGGCTGTCGCTATCGTCAGGAGCCGCAAGAGAGCGCAGGAACTGCGTAGCGAGCTGGACGGGACAGTGGCTCGCATCAAGGAAGCGCAGGCAGAGAACTCTCGCTTGACTGCGAGCCTATCTCAGGCAACGCAGTCCGCGCAGGCATTGCAGTCACAGCTTGACAGTGCAACTGCCCAGGCCAACACACTGCAGACCGAAAATCAGCGCCTTGCCAGGTGGAAGGCAGTAGAAGACGCGGACGCCAAAGCAGCCCAGCTGATACAAGAAGCGCAAGCGGTGATGCAGTCAGCACAAGCCGATGCGGCGGCCATTCTGGAGGATGCTCAGAGGAAAGCAGCGGTACTGACTGCGGAAGCCGATGCGGCGGCTGGCAAGGTCGAGGGCGAAGCCAGAGAGCAAGCCAAGGCCCTCAAGGAACAGGCCAAATCCGTGCTTGACCGCGCGACTGTCCAAGCACGGGCTGTTATCGAAGAGGCGGACAAGCGGGCCCAGGAGATTGCGGGTAGCGCCTATGAAGCCATGAACAAGGCTGACCTCTACGAGAGAACCGTGCGGGCCATGAAGAACATCATCGAGGGCTACGGTGACAAGTACCTGATTCCCAGCCGGAGCCTACTTGATGGATTGGCGGAAAGCTTCGGCCACACAGAAGCGGGACAGGCACTAAAGGCCGCACGGGAGCGCTCGGCGGCGATGGTGGAGAATCGCACAGCGGCCACCTGCAAGTACGTTGAGGAGAATAGACGCGACACCGCAATCGAGTTCGTGATGGATGCGTTCAACGGCAAGGTGGACTCGGTTCTATCAAGGGTCAAACACAACAATGCTGGAACGTTGGCCCAGGAGATCAAAGATGCCTTCACGCTGGTCAATTACAACGGAAGGGCGTTCCGCGAGGCCCAGATCACCCAAGAGTATCTCGCCGCGAGGCTAGAAGAGCTGAAGTGGGCAGCCATCGTTCAGCAATTGCTGCTAAACGAACGTGAGGAGCAACGCCGTATCAAGGAGCAAATAAGAGAGGAGGAGAAAGCTCGGAGGGAGTATGAGCGTGCCATACGAGAGGCCGAGCGCGACGAGGAAGCACTCCGCAAAGCCATGGAGAAGGCCGAGCAGAAGATAGCAGAGGCGACGGCCGAACAGCGAACCAGGTACGAGACGCAGCTTGCCGAACTGACGGCCAAGCTAAGAGAGGCAGAGGAACTCAGCCAGCGAGCCAAGTCAATGGCGGAGCAGACCAAGCGCGGACACGTCTACATCATTTCCAACATCGGCTCGTTCGGGGAGCACGTGTACAAGATAGGCCTCACGCGGCGCCTTGTACCCCTGGACCGTATCCGAGAGCTCGGCGACTCAAGCGTGCCGTTTGATTTCGACGTACACGCGATGATCTTCAGCGAGGACGCACCAGCGCTAGAGGCCCAGCTTCACAATCATTTCCTGATGATGCAGATGAACAAGGTCAATTACCGCAAGGAGTTCTTCAGAGTTGATCTTGCGCACGTTCGAGAAGAAGTCACGAAGCTTGGGCTCGACGCAAAGTGGACGATGGCAGCAGATGCTCGCGAATACCACGAAACACTGGCCATCGAAAAGGCCATCAAGGATGACCCCGCAAAGGGAGAAGCCTGGGTCAAGGGCATGCTGGAACTACCGCCGGCACCTGCCCGCTCGGGAGCCCAGAGTGATGGCGACTAGCCGCGGCGTGGACGAGGCGCGGAGGGACATAGCTTCCGCGACCGATAGGATATCAGTGACGCTGACCGAGTTGCAGCCCCGGCATCTGTCCAATGTCCGCTGGCCCGGCCGTAATGGAGGTGTGAATTGAGTATTGTGTCCCCGAAATCCGAGTGAGGCAGTTTCAGTACAGGGTCCGGTCGATTCGCCTGAGCCGAACACATGGTTGTCTACGTCTTCGGACAGCAGCGGACATCGGCCCGGCCGCTGCGGCCGCCGTTCCGATTGGCCGAGCCGGCTAGTTGCAGTAGGCCGTATCGCTCGTTATCTCGCGGAAGCCGTCACGGTCGGAAACGCGCAGGACGAACCAGAATGGCTTGTCGAGGTACATACCTGCAGGGGCGGCCTTGAAGGACGTGAAGGTCTGGAACTGGCCGTGCCAGGTCCAGGTGTAGTACTTGTCCTCGTAGATGCCGTGCGGGCTTTGCCAGTACCCATTGACTTTGATAGGCACGAAAAGCTCGCCTTCTTGGCCGCCGACGTTGTAGGAAGCGCCAGTGAATGTGCACCAGACTGTGTCGATGCCTGACCCGCCCACCGGGTGCCGTATGAAAGTGAGCTCCACGTAGACGTCTTCTTTGCTTGGCTCACACCTCAACGTGACCAGCGCTGCCAGCGCGAGCCCGACAACGAGCGCCGGACGGTATGCAGAGATTCGTGTCACCTTTCCACTCCTTCTGGTTAGCGATACCTCCAACGGAAGCGCGCGGTCTGCGGCCAGCGGCCGGCCCGATATCGTCCCGTCATGCTCCCAAGCGTAGCCGGCCTCCGCCGATTGTCAACAGACGGGAGAAACCCGGGACACTTCCCGGGTTTTCCTGTTCTCATCGGGGTGCTACTCGTCTCCGTAACCACTCTTTAGTCATCGCCGCGGGCCGCTGATTCGGCGGCGGGCCGGAATGCGGCTTGACTTCGACGCAGATTCGGATACAACTTCCCGATGCAGCGGAGAGAATCCGGACAGACAGATGCATCCGGGTACCTATTGACACATTTGGAGATAGATAATACGGGAAGTGTCCCGGGTTTGTCAGAATCATGGAGAGCGAAGGGGAATGACAGCAGGGAATAGTGGACGTGACTCCAATTTCCGCAGAGCACTGCTGGTCGGGAATTCCGATGGCATCGGCCTCGCGACAACGACGCGCCTGCTTGCCGGTGGCTGGAACGTAATCGGTGTCTCCCGAAGTGAATCGCCAATCGTCAACACCCTCTATAGTCACATGGTCCTGGACGTCGGCGACAGCAGGTACTCGGAACTGCTTGGTGAACTGGTACGTGAAGTCCCGCTGGACTTGTGCATCTACTTCGCGGGAATCGGCGCATTCCTCGACTTTGCTGATATGGGCAACGAGGCGAGAGTCATCGACGTGAACCTGACCGGCATGGTGAGAACCGCGGCAGCTGTCATCCCGCAGATGGTCAACCGGGGAAAAGGCCACTTCATCGGCATCTCAAGCATGGCCGACGAGTTGGTGTCAGCCGAGGCTCCGTCCTACTATGCCTCCAAGGCAGGCTTCTCCAGCTACCTCAGCAGCCTGGCGTTGGCCCTGAAGCCCAGAGGTGTGCATGTGACGAACGTCCGGTTCGGCTTCGTCGACACCAAGATGGCGAAGGGTGAGGTGAAGCCGTTCATGATGAGTGTCGAGAAGGCAGTCGACCACCTGGAAACCTGCATCAGCAGGAAGCCTGTCCGCTACGCGGCACCGCTTGTCGCCATTCCGATGGTGAAGCTCCGCAAGCTCATGATGAGCCTGGCGAGATGAGAACGCTGGATAATGGGTGATAATGGGATATCGGGGCCGCACCGTCTTCGTAACCACTTCCAAGCCATAGCCGCGGTCCGCTGATTCGGCGGCGGGCCCGGCCGGGATACGTTCCGCCCGCGAATAGTCCATCCCACCAACGTCACATTGCTTGACACCGGCGTTCTCTGACCTACATTGTTACGGTGACGACGGCAGACGTAGGCGGGTGGCAGGCGCTTCCGGGCCACCGGGGCGCGCGGCCGGAGATATCGCCAACCATGAAAGGAGGCACGAAGACCGAAAACGTCCTCAAGTCAGGTGTCTGCAGGTCTGCAGGAATGTCCCAGGACAAAAGGAGTATGCAATGAGCAGAGGAGCAGCAGGTTTCGTGCTCCTGTTGAGCGCCGTCTGCCTGGTGTTCGCAGGAGAGCGGGCTGCCACCGGGGCGCAGCCCGTCGAGCCGGCCGGTGCCGAGCGGTTCGCCACGGCCGCAAATCCGCACAGCGATTTCGAGGGTGTGCCCGAGCGTGTGGGCGAGTCGCCGTACACCGACGCGGGCAACGTGACGTGGACCTACGGGACGCAGTGTCCGAAGCTGATTTCCCGCCTGTCAGGAGCCGTGGTCGCGGGCAAGCTGCACATCGTCACGGGCGAGGTATCAGGTACGCCCAACCGCGCACCCGACCAGATATTCACCTTCGCGACCAACACCTGGAGCGAGGGGCTCGCCCATCCGGGTGGGGTGTATCGAACGCCAACTGCGCCGCGGTGTCGGACACGCTGATCGTCGTCGGCGGCGGGTACTTGTCGTCCGGCGCGGCCTATAACAACATCTCGCTACTGAACCTCAGTGCCAATACCTGGACAGCCGGCGCGACGGTGCCCCAGACCGGCCTGATGTATTACGCGATGGCGGCGGCCGGGGGCAAGGCCTACATGTTCGGCGGCGCGACTTCGAGCGCGACCTTTGCCAAGGCCTACCGCTACGACCCGGCGACCAACAGCCTCAGTGCGCTGGCCGACATGCCGATGGCGCTCAGGAGCCAGGTGGCGGTGGCGGTTGGCGATACCATCTACCTGATCGGCGGCCACCCGGCATACGGCACGCCTTACAACGGCACGACTAACTTCTACAAGTACTCCATCTCCGGCAACAACTACGTGACCGCACCGGCGTTGCCCTTCGCGACTACCTGGGGCAACGGCGTGGCCTACAACGACCCGGCGCACGGCTGGGTGATCTACAACTTCGGCGGGTATAACGCCTCTGCGGCTGTGACGAACCAGTGCTGGGCATATACGACGTCGAACGACTCCTGGCAGGCCTGCAACAACCTGCAGGCGGCGCGGCGCTCGCACGCCGGCGCCATCTACCGCGACACCCTGCTGGCAATCTGCGGCTACTCGTCTACCTTCCTGAATACGGTCGAGCGCGGGGCGATCGAGCCGTCGGCGTCCGACTTCGAAGTCCTGTGGTTGTATTCGGACGTGGGCACGCCGGACTCGCTGACGACCGCGCTGCGCGCGCTCGGCGATTCGGTTGCCATCCGCGAGGTGCGGAACTCGACCCCGACCCTGGCCGAACTGATGACCTACGACGCGGTCGGCTGCCACTCGAACTATGCCTTCTTTGACAAGGTCGCGCTCGGCGACACGCTGGCCGCCTACGTTGACGCGGGCCGCGGCGTGGTCCCGACCACGTTCTGCTTCGCGTCCGGCTGGGAACTGGGCGGGCGCGTGATGACCGGCAACTACGCGACCATCGGCCTGGCGGGAGTGAACAGCAACGGAGTTTCGCTGGGCTGGTACAACCCGGGGCACCCGGTGATGAACGGCGTGACGACGGTCAACGAGAGCTTCACCTGCAACAGCGCGTTCGTGACCGCGGACACGGTCGCCAAGTGGAACAACGGCTGCGCCTACGTCGGCGTCAGTGCCAACGGCAAGGTCGTCGGCGTGAACAGTTACCCGGGCAGCGAGGCCAATTCGGGGCGCAACGGCGACTGGGCGCTGGTCATCCATAACGCGCTCCGGTACGTCGGGGGCGGCGTCGGCGCGAAGGAACTCGACCCGCTGCGGCCGGCCTTGAGCCTGCGGCTCGAGACCGCGCCGAACCCGGCCCAGAGCCGCGTCGTCGTCAATTACGCGGTCGCGGGCGGGCGAGGCGTGTCGGTCGGCCTGTACGACGCGAGCGGCAAGCTGGTCAGGACGCTGGTTTCCGGCGCGTCCCGGTCCGGAGTGCAGAGCGCGGTCTGGAACATGACCGACGATTCCGGAGCCCGCGTCGCCGCGGGGACCTACTTCTGCCGGCTTGTTTCCGAGGGGACGACCATAGCCAGGAAGGTCGTCGTCCAGTAGCGCGAGACAGCGACTGCGAATGCGGCCGGGGCGTTGAGCCCCGGCCGCCTGATTCTGTCGGCCGGCCTAGCCGGCGAGCTTGAGGTTGCCGAACCGGATTGCCCGCGGTCCGCGGTAGGACTGGTAGACCTCGAGTTCTTTGGAGTAGTGCGCGTCGGCGATTGCCTCGAACCAGTTGCCGACCAGGAGGCCGCTTCGGAACGGGACGGTCTTTCCGGCCTGGCGCAGTTCTCCGAGCCTGACTTCCACCGCGAACTGGCCCGAGGTCGGGTCAACCGACCAGGCCGAGAACGCCCGGACAACCACGCAGTCGCCGGAAGCCAGCTCCTGCTCAGTCTTCCTGCCGGCCGGGACGACAGTGTCGCCGAGCAGGCCGGGCGGGACAACGCCCTTGTCGATGAGCCCCAGGTAGTGGAAGTAGCGCCGGCCGCCCAGGAGGCCGTCGTAGTTGCCGTCCCGGACGAGCGTGACCTTGCGGCAGGGCGTGCCGTCGTAGACGTTGAGCAGCGCGCCGCGCAGGCCGAAGGGCACGAGCGGGTCGGAGACCAGGTTGAGCGGTTCGCCCTTGAGCTGGTGCTCGCCCGCGACGGGCTTGCCCGGCTCGTAGCGGCTGGATTTGTCGAACACCATCTGGGCGTTGGAGTGAAAGCCGAGCGGGCTGGCGAGGAAGAAGTCGGCCGCGGCTTCGCCGGACAGCACGACCGGTCCCTGCCACTGCGGCGGGGCAGAGGCCAGCGCGATGTTGCGGGCGGCGGCGGCGTACTCCGCGGCTATCGCCTCGGGACTCAAGTCCTTGAACCGGCGCGCGGCGAGCCGGGCGGTGTGCTCGCCGACCTTGTCGCCGCCGGGCCGGGCGAGGAAGCAGACTTCGACCTCGACCCGGGTGGACGGGTAGTCGAGCCGGACGCCGCGCGACGTGAGCACGGTGTTCTTGTAGCGGCGGACGAAGACCTCGATGTTCGATACCTCGATGCCGGGCTGCGCCGCGGCGGCGGCGATGACGCGGTCGTTGAACTGCTGGGCCTGTTCGAGGACCGCGGCGGGCGCGAGGTCGGCCAGTTCCGGGTCGGCGAGCTCGACCTTTGGGTAGCTCTCGTCCCTGCCCGGCAGGGGAAACGGTTTGTTGCGCTGGCCGCGGCAGGCGGCGACCAGGCCGGCGACGACCGTCTGCAGGTAAGTATCATCGTCAGCGGTCAGCTGGGCCTCGACGTCGCCGACCCAGCTCGAGCCGTCGGCCGAGTAGGCTGAGAAGATGCGCGCCGTGACCGTTTCGCCCGGCGAGGTGATGACCTCGCGCGGGTGCGGGTTGGCGGCGGATGCGAACCGGCCGGACTGGACCGAGTAGATGCGGGGCAGGCGGATGACGGTCGTTGATTCGGCCTGGGTCCGGGCCAGCACCCAGTCGGTGACGCCATCGGTCGCCGACAGAAATCGCTTGATAGTATCGAGGTTCATGCGTTACCTCCTGTCGCGAGCCGCCTGCCGCTCACCGCTTGCCGCTTTCCGCACTTCTGACTTCTGCAATCCAACTTCTGACTTCTGACTTCGTCCGTCCTCATGCTTCATCCCAGTTTCATCCGGCAGCGGATGTAGGGACCGCCGCTGGCGTTCCGGACCCATTCCTTGTGGCCCTTGCCGCAGGTGCCGGCCGAGCTCGTGTCCATCTCGGTGCCGACCGCGTCGACGCTTGCGAGCACGTCGGGCACGTAGCCGGTGACGCCGACCTGGTAATGGCGCCGGCCGGTGAGCTTGCCGGACTTGATTTCGCGGCCGTGCAGGATCTGGAGCTGCACGCCCCAGCCCAGCGGGTCTTCCATCCCTGAGGTCAGGCGTTCGAGCAGGACCCCGGAGTCGGTGGCGGCGATCATCTCGTCGCGCGTCAGGCCGCCCTGCTCTTTGGCGCGGGGCAGGAAGTAGGTGCAGGTCATCCGCGAGTAGACCGGGTGGCTCCAGGTTTCGAGCCGGCCCGAGGCGGACTGCTTCAGGCCGGGCAGCCGGTCTTTCATCATCAGGTACGAGTAGCGGTCGCACATCATCGTCGGCTGGAGGATGCCGTCCCGGACCAGGACGACCGGCTCTTCGGCGAGCACGCCGTCGTCGGAGAAGAAGACCGACCCGTTGGTGCCCGCCCGGCCCGGCTCGTCGATGATGTTGACGAGGTCCGAGCCGACGCGCTTGCCGATGAAGAGGAGCGCCCGGGCCGCGCCGCGCATCATCGTGTCGAGCTCGCAGCCGTGGCCGAACGACTCGTGGGCCAGGGTGCCGGCCACGTCCGGGTCGAGGATGCAGTGGTATTCGCCGGGCGCGAGCGGCTCGGCGCCGAGCGCGGCGATGGTCTCGTCGGCCAGTTCGTGCGCCCAGGAGTCGCCGGCGGGCGCGAGTGTCTCCCAGCCGGTGCCGGACAGGAACCGGTAGTTCATCACCTGCTTGCCGGCTTCGGCGCCGACCGCGGTGGCGAACAAGAGGGTCCTGTAGACCTCGCTCGACAAGAGCCGGGCCCCGTCGCAGAACAGCCGGTACTCGACCGCGGCCTGGGTAACGACCTGGCCCATCACGATGCGCTGGTCCCGGCCGGCCAGCGCCGAGTAGAGCCGGTTGCAGAGCTGCTGGCGCTCGGAAGTCGGGATTGCCAGCGGGTCCTTGCCGTACGCGGTGCGGAAGTGGCGGTCGAGCGCCGGGCCGGTCTCAGGCGTCGGGCCGGGCTTGACCTCAAGTGAAGCGGCGAGGTCGCGGCCGAGCTTGAGCAGGTAGCCGCGGTCGGAAAGCCGGTTGGTCGCGACCGAGTGGAAGGTGGCGCCGTCCCAGGCGGTGATGCGCAGGCCGGGGTCAGGCGTTGTGGGGATGATGCGCTCGATGCTCTTGCCCTTGGCGACCGCGATGCCGCCGAGCCGGGTCACCAGGCAGCTGGCATAGGGCGCCTTCTTCCTGACCTCGGCGACGAGCTCGGGCAGGAAGCCGCGCAGGCTCTGTAGTTCTTCAGGCAGGCCGTGGTTCATGGGTGCGGGCACTCCTTCCTGGCGATGAATCTGCTAGACCAGCAGGCAGCCCTTCTCCTGGTATTCGGTGAAGAGCCGGCCCCAGCCGGTTTCGCGCTTCCAGCGTTCGTAGACCTTGCGTTCCTTCAAGGGCCAGTGGATGTAGTCGTGGTTCATCTCGGACACGAATATCGGGAAGTAGACGATGGGCGTGTGAAACAGCAGTTTCTGCAGGAACCGGGTCGGGCCGTACCAGGACAGCCAGCCCAGGAAGCGATGGAAGTTCCAGCCGACGTCGAAGCCCCAGTTCTCGCCGGACACGTCATCACCAACCAGCTCGATTTCCCGCACGTCGCCGACGCCGAGCCCGGCCTCATGGGCGAGCCTGATGTACTTGATGGACAGCGGGTCGAAACCCATCAGCTTGGCCGCGACCGCGTCGATGGCCACCTGGTCGCCGGACGCGAGGATGACGTTCTTGACGACCGGGACGAGGGTGCGCGGGCCCGGGCCGTCGCCGGCGGTGGTGCCGTCCATCACCGCGAAGACGCCGGGGTGGATTTCCTTCTGTATCGCCAGCAGGTCGACCAGCGTTTCGTGAATCCAGGTGTGGGTGTAGTGGCGGTGCGTCGAGAGCAGGCCGCCGAAGGCGTTCTTCATCGCGCCGGTCGTCGTCGTGTAGATGTGGCATTTGACGGTCGGCAGGTGGACGATGTTCTTGCCAAAGAAGTAGTCCGGGATGCGCAGGCCCTTGGGGTAGATGCGGTCGAGGGCAAGCATCTTCGCCTTTGGAGTGAACGGCACCCACTTCATGTCTTCGGGTTTGAAGTTGTAGAGCACCGGCAGGTCGCACTTGCGGAATATCGGCACGTACTGGTTCAGGTCTTCGCCCTTGTGGGTGTCGATGACGACCGTCTTGTTCTGGACGCAGGACAGGTCCTTGTACCCGAGGTCGTAGAGGCCCAGGATGGTGCCTTCGAGCTGCCAGGGCGTGGTGTTGGCCGAGGGCATCGGGTAGTGCCAGGAGATGTTGTCCTTGAGTATCGTGGTCTTGCCCGGCGCAAGGAACTTGTCCGCGTCGGCGAGCTTGAGCAGCCGGCGATAGTCTTCGAGGACCGTTTTCGGGCTGGTGCGGAGAACGGCGACCTTGGGTTGCTGGTTCACGGCGTAGATTATAGACGTTGACGTGGCTGACGCAAATCCGTCAGCCACGTCTCATGGCGACAGGTAATGCACCCTTGAGCAGAACGGCGCAGGGTGAACAGGCAGACCGTTAGCGGATCTTTTTCTTGTGGCGCAGGGACTTACGGCGCTTCTTGAACTTGTGGCGCCGGATTTTCGCCAGCTTGCGCTTGCGACCGCACGGCATGGGTTATTGGGTTCCTTTCATCATGCTTGCCTTGAGTAGCCGAGATGCCTTGAATACCGGCACGCGGCGTGGGGGAATGTTGACTGGTTCCTTGGTTTTCGGGTTGCGGGCCACCTTGGGCTTGCGCAGTTTGGTGGCGAGGACGCCGAAGCCGCGGATTTCTATGCGGTTACCTTCTTTGAGGGTGCCGCAGATGTCATCGATGAACATCTGGACAATGCGGGCGACATCACGCTTGGTGATGTTTGGAGCAACCTGTGCCGCAATCTTCTCGACCAGGTCGGCTTTGGTGATGGTCATGCTCATACCCTCCTAGTGACACGTACTGCACTGATGAGAACTACAAGTGCCGCAACCCCTGCCAGTTGCGACCGGCTTGTCCGCACCTGCCACGCCGAATACCGAGAACAACGAGCGGAGCTTTTTCGACTTGCACTTCGGGCACCGCTGAGTGCTTTCCTCGCGGCGGGAGAGTATCAAGGTCTCGAACGTGCCGCCGCAGCGCTCGCAGCAGAACTCTCGAATCGGCATAACTGATTATATGTCAGCAACTTCTAGCTGTCAAGCAGAACGGAGCAGCTACTCATTGGCGACGATGAACTTGAGTCTGGCATCGTCTACCGACAGGACGTAGACGCCGGCGCCGAGCTCTGGCAGCGGGATGGCCATCAACCCTTCGTCGGCAGGACGGGCGGGTGTGTCGATGGACAGCACCAGCCGGCCGGCCGCGTTGTGTATCCGAATCGCCGACGGGAAGTTACGGGCGTCGCTGAACCGGACTGCCAGTTGGCCATCGGTAACCGGGTTGCGGAGCAGGGTGAACCGTGCGACGGGTTGCCAAGACCGGTCGGGTCCGCCGATGCCGCTGGCCAAGTGTTCGTACACCTGCAGCCCGGCGGAACCGGAGGCCACATAGACGTACGGCTCGGCAAACAGCACGCCGCTGGCGTGGCCGGGAGTCGCATAGTAGCCAGTCTCGTTCGGGATGGCCGGGTTCGACACGTCGGCGATGCGGATGCTGTAGCCGTCGGCAATCGCCGCCTTGTTGCCCGAGAGGGTAACGTGCCAGGCAGAGTACGGGGTGTCCAGCCGGCCGACCTGCCGTGGGCTGGTCGGGTTGGAAATGTCGATGACCAGCAACCCGGCGCTGTCGGCCGCGACGTACGCGCAGCTGCCGCTGACGGTGATGCCGCGCGCGATGCCGAGGGTCGGGAGGCTGGCGACTTCGTTCGGACTCAACGGGTTGGCAATGCTCACGACCCTCAGGCCGGCATCGCCGCCGGCGATGAACGCGTAGTCGCCCGAACAGGCGATGTCGTAGGCTTTGCCCGCCAGGCTGCAGGCAGCCACCTGGTTGGGCGCGGAGGGGATTGAAACGTTGACCACCAGCAGGCCGCGCTGCAAGCCGGCGAGGAAGGCGTACTGGCCGACGACCTCGACGCCGTAGGCCGAGCCGGTCGTCTGGCATGTGCCCAACTGGCAGGGATTCTCCGGGTCGGATATGTTGTAGACATACAGGCCGCGGGCATCGCAGGCAAGATAGGCGTGCGGGCCGCTGACCGCCACATCGCGCGCGATGGCGGGCGTGGGCAGGTGTGCTACCTCGACCGGCCGGGTCCGGTCGGAGACGTCCAGCACGTACAGGCCGCCGTAGTAGCCGTCCGCGAGGTAGGCGTAGTCACCGTCCATGGTCACGCGGTAGGCGAAGCCCGGGGTCTGCCAGGTCGTTACGACATGGGGCAACGATGGATTGGCCACGTTGATTACCCGCAGGCCGTCGTTATCGTCGGCGACGTAGAGGTGCGAGCCGACCAGGGCAGCGTCGAATGACCAACCGGTGCTGTCGACGTGGCTGACTTCTACCGGGCTGGCCGGGTTGGTGATGCTCACTATCCTGATGCCGGCGTTGCCGTCGCAGACGTAGGCATAGCTGCCGGCGACTGTGACCGAGTAGGCCCAGTGGGGAGTGGCGCAGCGGCCGACCTCGACCGGGTTGGCCGGGCTGGACACGTCGACTACCCGCAGGCCGGAATCCTCGTCGGCGACGTAGGCGTACGAACCGACCACGGCGATACCGTAGGCGTCGTCAGGCATGGCACAGTGGCCGACCTCGACCGGGTTGGCCGGGTCGCTGATGTCGGCCACCCGCAGGCCGCCGTTGCGGTCCGCAACGTACAGGTGCTGTCCCGCGACCGCGACTTCCGAGGAGTAGCCCGGTGTCTCAAGATGGCCGACGGGTACCGGGCGCGCCGGGTCGGCGACGTTGACGATGCGGACGCCGGAGTAGTGGTCGGCGACGTAGGCCAGCGTGTCGATTACCGCCAGGTCGACGGCGAAGTCGAGCGCCAGGCAGCTGCCCAGCAGCACCGGGCTCGCGGGCGTCGCAACGTCCCAGACCTGGAGACCGTAGGGGTGGTCGGCGATGTAGAGCCGGCGGGTCGCCGCATCGTAGGCCAGGCCTCCGAACCAGCCTCGGCAGTGGATCTGTTCGGACAGCTTGACAGGGGCCGCCGGGTTGGCCACGTTCAGAACGTAGACGCCACCGCCCGCGCCGCAGAACACCAGGTTGCGGCCGGGGTCGGCGGCGACCGAGCGGCTTGACCCGAAAGGCCAGCTACCGATGAAACGGACTTCCGAGCTGTCCGGCGGCAGCGCACTGGCCAGTGCCGCCATCACGGACAGGACTACCGTGACCTGTCTCACGCGAACCTCCTCGGACCGGTCTGTTTGGCCGCCAAGAACCCGGTGCTCGAGTCCACGTCGCCGGACACCAGCCGGCGGACGGACCCAGACAGCAATCTATTACCAGATAATCCGTTACAAGTCAAGGCCGGCCAACGGCGTCGGTCCGGCAGGGCGGTCCCGCCGCTACTCGCGGCGCAAGGCTTCGATGGGGTTCAGGCGTGACGCGCGGGACGCCGGGTAGATACCGAAGAAGATACCCACCGCGGCCGAGAAGCCGAAGCCCAGGGCGATGGTCCAGAACGGGGCCGCGGCCTTGAGGTGCGCCAGCACCTCGGCGAGCTTGGCGATGCCGATGCCGATGATGATTCCGACGGTGCCGCCGATGGCCGCAAGCATGACCGACTCGAGCAGGAACTGCCAGAGGATGTCGCGGTTGGTGGCGCCCAGGGCCTTGCGCAGGCCGATCTCGCGCGTGCGCTCGGCCACCGCGACGAGCATGATGTTCATGATGCCGATGCCGCCGACCAGGAGCGATATGCCGGCGACCGCGATCATCACGATGATTGCTACCCGGCTGATGTTGCGGTAGATCTCGCGCAGGGTGTCCTGGGTGTTGATACCGAAGTCGTCCGGCTTGTCGTAGCCCAGGCCGTGGCGGCGGCGCATCAGTTCGCGGATCTGGTCGATTACCCGCTCGAGCGGCACGCCCGGCCGGGGCGTCGCGCCGATCGACAGGCCGCCGAAGATGCGCGCCATGCGGTTGCGCGGCAGCGGGTAGAGCTTATCGAACGTCGAGAGGGGGATGACGACCAGGTTGTCCTGGCTCTCGCCCAGGAAGCTGCCCTTGCGCGCCAGCACGCCGATGACGGTGAACTTCTCGCCCTCGATGTTCAGGCGCCGGCCCACCGGGTCCTCGTTGCCGAACAGGTCGTCAACGACCTGGCCGCCCAAGAGGCACACCGACCGTTTGCGCAGGCTGTCGTCCGAGGAGATGAACCGGCCGGACTCGACGCGCAGGTTGTTGGTCGCGGCGAGCCCGGGCGTGGAGCCGGTCATGCTGACGGAAGTGGCCTTGTTTCCCCGCCAGTTGATCCGGTTGATGTTGCGGGAGCGCTCGGGCGCGACCCGGTCGATACCGGGCAGCCGGGCGACCGCCTCGGCATCTTCCATCGTCAGGTCGGGCCGCTGGCCGACCTCGTCGAAGTCGAGCCGGCCCATGCCCCAGCCGAACTTCTGGACATAGATGGTATTCGAGCCGAGCGAAGATATCTGGCGTTCGACCTCGTAGTTCATGCCCTGGATGAGCGACACGATGGCGATGACGGTCATCACGCCGATGATGATGCCGAGCGCGGTCAGGAACGACCGCATGCGGTGGGTGCGGAAGGTGTCGAGCGACAGCTTGACGAAGTCGAGCAGTTGCATGGCGTCAGCGGGAGGGAATGGGACCCATGGGACGGATGGGGCCGATGGAGAAGAGAAGCATCACTGGTCCGTTTCGACCAGCCCGTCGCGCAGGCGGATGATGCGCCGGGCGTGGTCGGCGACTGTCTGGTCGTGGGTGACGAGTACCACGGTGTTGCCGCGCGCCGCGAAGCCGTCGAGCAGGGCCATCACTTCGGTGCCGGTGCGCGAGTCGAGGTTGCCGGTGGGTTCGTCGGCGAGGATCAGCGAGGGACGGTTGGCGAGCGCCCGCGCGAGGGCAACGCGCTGCATCTCGCCGCCGGACAGCTCGTTGGAGCGGTGGTGGATGCGGTCGCCGAGGCCGACCAGGGTGAGCAGCTCGCGCGCGCGGTCTACCCGCTCGCGGTGGCGAACCCCGGCGTAGGTCATCGGCAACTGGACGTTGGCCTCGGCCGAGAGGCGCGGCAACAGGTTGAAACTCTGGAACACGAAGCCGATTTCCTTGTTGCGCAGCCGGGCGAGTTCGATGTCGTCGAGGGTGGTGACGTCCTTGCCCGCGAGCCAGTACTTGCCGTCGGTCGGCGTGTCGAGGCAGCCCAGGAGGTGCATCAACGTCGACTTGCCCGAGCCGGACGGGCCCATCAGCGCGACGTACTCGCCCTGCTCGATGTCCAGCGTCACCCCGCGCAGGGCCAGGACGTCAACCGCGCCGAGCCGGTAGGTCTTGCTGATGTTCTCGGTGCGGATGAGCATGTGGTCAGGCGAAGGCAGAAGTCAGAAGGCAGAAGTCAGAAGGCAGAGTGAGAACGGAGACGATGTCAGATGGCAGATGAGTGATGTGAGACGTCAGAGACAGGACGAGCGGAAGGCTGAAGGCAGAAGGAAGAATGAGAAAATGGGACACGGGATCGCGTCAGTTGCCGGACGGTTTCTTGTCGCTCTTGGGGAAGGTCGGGGCGCGGTCGGGCTTGCCAGGCTTGACACGCCGGCCCTCCTTGAGCTTGGACAGCGCCTTGTACGGGCCGGTGACGACTTCTTCGTCCGCTTTCAACCCGTCAAGCACCTGGACGTCGTTGTCGCCGACCTTGCCGGTCTTGACCGTGCGCAGGACCGCCTTGCCGTCCTCGACCACGAACACGGTCTCTTCGTCCTTGCCCTCGACCTGGCGCCGGCCGACCGACTGGATGGGTATCACCAGCACGCTGTCGAGCGACGCGGTAGTGATGTCGGCCGAGACCGACATGCCGGGACGCAGCATCGGCGCGGTCGAGTCGAGCGTCACGACGACCTCGAAGTCCGTGCCCTGGGTGTCGGTCGAGAGCAGGTTCTGGGTCGGCATCCAGCCGACCCGGGTGACGTGGCCCGCGAAGCTCGTGTCGGGCAAGGCGTCGACTTCCACCTTGACCGGCTGCCCGAGTTCCAGCGACACCACGTCGGTCTCGTCGACGTCGACCCAGGCTTCCATCTGCGACATGTCGGCGAGCACCATGATGACCGTGCCGATGTTGTTCATCGTGCCGATGATGACCGTCTCGCCTTCCTTAACGTTGACCTTGACGACGGTGCCGGCGATGGGCGCGCGGATGGTGGTGCGTTCAAACTGGTCCTGGGCGGCATCGTACTGGGCCCGGGCCATGTCGAGCGCGGCCTTCGACGCCTCGTAGTCCTGGTCGGAGATGAGCTTGCGGGCATACAGGCTTTCGACCCGGGCGTGGCTGAGACTGGCCTGGGTGAAACCGGCGCGCGCCTGGACGAGTGCCGCCCGGTAGCTCTGCTGTTCGAGCTCGAGCAGCACGTCGCCCCGGTTCACGCGGTCGCCTTCCTCTACCGCCAGCCGCGAGACAATGCCCATGACCTGGGCCTGGAGGTTCACCTGGGCCTTGGCCTTGAGCTCGCCGGTGGCCGAGACCAGGGAAAGGATCGAGCCGTACTTCACCCTGGCGGTCTCGACCGGCTCGCCGGAGTCGGTCTTGCGCAGGTTGAGGGCGACGATGACGGCCAGGACGACGACGATACCGATGACAATCAGCAGCGTGCGGGTGCGGCGTTTCATGGCTACTCCTTCCGACCGGGGTCAGTACGGCCCAGCAGGTAGCTGAGCAGCGCGGCCTGGATGTGGGTGTCGCAGAGCGCCGAGACGTGCGCGGCCTGCGCCTGGCTGAGTCCGACCTCGACGCTCGCCAGGTCGGTCAGCGACAGGGCGCCCAGCCGGTACTGGTCCTGGGCCAGCTGGTAGAGCCGCTGGTTCAGCTCCAGGTTCTGCCGGGCGACCTGGTACTTGGCGACGGCCTCGTCGTAGCCGAGCACCGCGGCCCGGGCGGCCGACGCGAGCCTGAGCCGGGCGGTCGCCAGCGCGGCGTCGGCGCGGCGCGCCTCGGTGCCGGCATTGACCACGCCCAGCACGTAGGACTTGATGTCGAGCAGCGGGAAGGCAAACCGCAGGCCGTAGCTGGCGACGTCATGGTCGTCCCACTGGCGCACGCTGGTCGGCAGGCCGGAGTCGGCGTAGGCCGAGGACCAGTAGCCGGATACCGAAGGCAGCAGCCGGCCGATTGTGCCGACGAGGTTGGCGTCGGCAGCGGCCTTGGCCCCGGCGGCCGATGCCAGGCCGGGGTTGCGGCGTTCGATCTCGGCCACCAGCGAGTCGGGGTTGGTGAGCGGGAGGACCGCGGCGGCGGCCAGCGAATCGACCGCCCGGACGTGCTCCGGCCCGGCGATACCGAGCTGCGCCTTGAGGTCGGATTCGGCCAGCGCCCGGGCCTTGTCCGCCGCCAGCAGGTCGATGCGGGACTGGGACTCCTGGACCTGCGCGCGCATCAGGTCGATGTCCGACGCCGAGCGCAGCCGGTGCCGTTCCTCGGTGAGTTTCAACCCGGCTTCGGCGCGCCGGACGGCGGCCGCGGCTGCCTCGCCCAGCATCCCGGCCCGGACCAGGTTGAGGTAGCCTGCCGTCACGTCGTAGAGCAGCTGGGCCGTCTGGGCGCGCGCGTCGGCCCGGTTGGCGCGGTAGTAGCCGAACGCGCTGACGACGCCGGCGAACACCGCCGGGTCAAACACGACCTGGGAGAGGGTCAGGGTCCCGGACCAGGACCAGGACGAGTCTCCCAACGACAGGGAGCCGTAGGGCGAGGTGGACTTGCCGTAGCTCAGGTTGCCGGAGGCGGTGGGCAGCAGCGCGGCGAGCCCGCCGGCCAGGGCGGTGCCGGCCTGGGTGCGGGCAACGCCGGCTGAGACCGCGGCCGGGCTGCGGCCGAAGGCGGTGCGGACCGCCGCGTCCAGCGTCAGCTCCAGCGTGTCGGGCGCGGACAGGAGGCAGAGGGCCAGCAGGAAGCTCATCGCCCGGGCTGAAGGATGCCGAAGACCGCGAACACCAGCGTGAAGGCCAGCCAGACGAGGAAGACCAGCACGTAGGGCTTGGAGCCCTTGAGGTCGAATACCGTCTTGAGGCCGATCGCCACGAGCACGAGCTGCCAGATGGCGAACGGGTCCAGGCGGCCGAGCAGCACCTGCAGGAAGCCGCTCTTGATGCCGGGCGCGGCGAGCAGCAGGCTGGTCGAGACCTCGCCTGAGCGCTTGAGCAGGACGAGCAGCAGCTTGACCAGGCCGGCCGGGACCGATACCAGGCTGGCGAGGCAGACGACGGCGAGCGATTTCAGGTAGTTACCGCTCGCGCCCAGGAGCGGCATCGCCAGGTTGTAGATGAGCGCGAGGACGAAGACGGCCGCGAGTTGCATGACCAGCGCGCTGGCCAGCGGCATGCCGAACCGGAGCAGCGGGCTGGACCAGAACTTCGCCATCTGCTCGGTCGCCTGCTCGATCTGCTCCTCGGTCATGTTGCGGTTGCGCATCGCGTCGATGGCACGTTCCTGCTGCGCCTGCCAGTCGAAGAACTGCAGCGTGACGGCCGTGACCGCCAGCGTGACGACGACCGTGATGACCAGCGGCAGCCACCAGGTGGGTTTTTCTTTCAGCCGGGCGAATGCCCGGGTCGGCGCGAAGTAGATGTCTAGCATGCTGCCTCCTTCAGTTGGCGCATTCCGGCGGTTCAGCGGCGGCGCGGCTTGGTCAGCCGGCCGGTGTGCTGGGCGTCGTGCCGGTACTGGGGCCAGAGCGAGTTGGCCGGCGGGCCGTCGCCGTCAAAGGCGTAGAGGCCGCCGTCCCAGGAACCGACGTAGACCGTGCCGTCGGGCGCGATGCACGGCGCGGAAGTGTAGTAGAGGTCCTTTTCCTCGGCCGCGACGTCGTACTTCCAGATGAGGCGGCCCGATGTGTGGTAGGCGTACATCACCCCGTCGTCGGGCAGGAAGTAGAGCGTACTCGTATCACTGAGAGCCGGGGTCGCGATCAGGATATCGTCGGCCTCGTACATGACCTGCGACGAGGAGTGGGGCGGTTTGCGGCAGAGGTAGTAGCCTTCGGATCCGTAGTAGACGGTGTCGGCCGGCCCGACGCACGGTTCGGTCCTGACTTCGTCCTCGTCCGGGACCAGCGACCGCCAGCGCATCCGGCCGTCGGGCCCGATGCAGTAGAGGTAGCCGTCGTCGTTGCCGGCGTAGACGGACCCGGACAGGTCCGGCACCGGCGAGCCGTAGAAATACCCCTCCTCGGGCGGCGCGAAGGCCCAGCGCCGGCGGCCGCGGCCGTCCAGGCAGAACACCGACTCGGAGGCGGCGTAGATCAGGCCGTTGACGCCGATGGACGGGGCCGAAGAGCATTCCTCGCCCAGGCGGTACTTCCAGCGCAGCTTGCCGTTGGCCGCCACCGCGTAGAGCGTGCCGGCGTCGCCGGCAACGTAGGCGTTGCCCTTGGGGTCAAGCGCGGCCGCACCGTAGAGCTCGTCGCCGAGATAGGTTTTCCAGCGCAGCTTGCCGTTGGCGTCGAAGCAGTAGAGGTGCGAGTCGATGGCGGGCAGGTACACCAGTCCCTTCCAGGTCGACGCCGAGGCGTAGACGGCGTCCCTGGTCTGGTACTTCCAGCGCAGCCGGCCGCTCGGGTCGAGTGAGTAGAACCAGCCGATTTCGTCGCCGAAGTAGATGTTGCCCTGCTCGTCAAGCGCCGGCGAGCCGACGACCGGGTTAGTGTCGGGCAGGGGAAAGTGCCACTTGAACACCGGGTCGGTCACGACGACGGTGTGGGCCCGGCCCCATTCCGAGACCCGGCCGGCCTCATCGCGCACCCGGGCGCGCACCTGGTACTCGCCGCTGCGGCGGTACTTGTGGTAGCGGCCGGCGTCCACGCGCGAGCGCACCGGTTCGGTCCAGCCCGACGTGTCGCCGTCGCCCCACGCGGCCTGGTAACACAGCGGCAGCTTGGCGTCAGGCGGCGGGAAAATGCGCAGTTCGGTGTCGGTGAGCGAGTCGGTGCGGAAGGTGATGATGACCGAGTCCGGGGCCGGCGGGCGAGGGCTCGCGGCCGGCTGGGCAATCAGCAGGCTGACGGTAACGGCTATTACCATAATGGTTCCTCCGAGGAGCTATGCCTGTTGCGGGTAGTCACGATGCTACATAGTCTTAGACGCTCGGCAGATGTCAAATGTTGCGGTCCAGCAGCGTGCGGGCGGCTGCGACGTCGGCGGCTATCTGGCCGGCCAGTTCCTCAGGAGTCGCAAACCGCCGTTCGGGCCTGAGCCGGGCGATGAACCGGAACGTCGCGTGCTCCGGGGCGCTCTCGAGATGTTCGTCAATCAGGTGGGCTTCGATCGTGCGGGTGCTGCCGTCAAACGTCGGCCGGTGGCCGATGTTCACCGCCGCCGGCAGGTCACGGCCGGCACAGGCCACGCGCACGGCGTAGACGCCGTCGGCAGGGATGAGCTTCTCGCGGGCGCTGACGTTCAGGTTGATGGTCGGGAAGCCGAGCCGCCGGCCGGTGCCGGTGCCGGAAACGACCGCGCCGGACAGCGAGTAGGGCCGGCCGAGCAGTTCCCGGGCGCGGGCAACATCGCCGAGCAACAGCCGTTCCCGTATCCGGGTGCTGCGCACCGGCGCTTCGTGGAGCATCACCTCCGGTACCACTTCTACCCGGACGTCGAGCGGAGAGAGGAGCGATTCGAGCAGTCGCACATCGCCCCGGCCGCGGTGGCCGAAGCGATGGTCAGCGCCGGCCACGACCGCGCAGGGCGCAAGCGGCAGCAGAAACTGCTCGACAAACCGCTCGGGACTCAGGTGTTGCAGCGCTTCGTCGAACCGGACGACGTGGATGCGTTCCAGGCCGAGTTCGAGCAGCAGGGCGGTCTTCTCAGGCAGGGGCGTGAGTACGTAGGTGAAGTCCGGCTGGACGAGCTGGGCGGGGAGCGGGTCAAAGGTCATTGCCGACGGCGCCCCGCCGCATTCCCGGGCAAGCGCGCGCGCCCGGTCGAGGATGGCGCGGTGGCCCAGGTGGACGCCGTCGAAGCTGCCCAGGGCAATCACTTCCCGGGCGGGAGCGGCCGGCCGGCTAGTCGGCATAGATCAGCCGTTCGGGTCTGAGCCCGCCCTCAAGAGGCCGAACCAGGGCAAGGAAACTGCGGTCCGGAGTCCGGGCAAGGACGTATTCAGCTTCGGCCGCGGGCGTGCTGAGTTGTGCGGGAATGCGCTGGCCGAGCAGCAGTCTTTTCCGGGCCTCGCTCGTGACCTCGACCACCGGCAGTTCGGGCAGGGCATCCTCGACGGGAGTCAGGTGCTCGACGACGGCCGCGGGCGTGGCGTCGGCCAACGCCAGCGCGTCGGCGATGGCAAACCGGCCGCAGCGGGTCCGGACCAGTCCGGACAGGGTCGCGGCGCTGCCCGCCGCCCGGCCGATGTCGCGGGCCAGCGAACGGACATAGGTGCCGGACGACACCAGACAGCGCAGCCGCAGCCGGGGCG
>JAEAMF010001163.1_pt1 | contig 21474 bp, 24 predicted proteins | sample 8958721 | NCBI WGS metagenome assembly JAEAMF01 (sample SAMN16933255, study PRJNA681124) | bioreactor sludge metagenome | isolation source: anaerobic bioreactor treating anionic surfactant - SDBS | place: India: Bengaluru | collected 2019-02-28
GCGGAGCGCGGTCACGGAACGACCGGGGCTGCGCGAATAAATCAGCGTTTCCCTAGCTGATCGCGATTCCCTTGGCCGACTAAAAACGACAGCTTGCACCAAGGAACATCGTTAACTAGTGACGCTCTCACCCATGCCAGCGAACAAATGCTCAGAGCCCGTCAAGTAGTACTTATTGGGGGCATTGCCGGCACGATCTACGGATTTCTCATGAGCGATGTTTGACAGCAAGCGAGCATTGAGCAGAAATGCATTTGCTCGAGTGATCCCGTTCTCTGGGATACCTGTGGCCTCGTGTATCAACTCAAGCGTCCTGCTCACGTACTGCAAGCTGTTAACCCGTATTGACGCGTAATACAGGTACAGCTTCATGGCGTGGAGCTCACAAACCGAGCGCCTGTTGAAGACGTGGAAGGCGGGAATTTTGTCCTTCATGTAGATGGCCTTCTCAGGCAGCTTGCACCACTTGCCGCGCTGGAAGCCGTGCACTTGGTAGATGCTATTGCGGCCGCATTTATCGATGCTAATCATCTGTCTTTCGACCAGATGCTGTAGGCCTGAGCTGATCAATTTACGGCTCAGGCCTGTGGCAGCAATGATGCTGGTGTAGGTGATTTTGCATTCCCGCGAGCAAGGCTCATCAGATTTCAGATCATCGTTGTTCTCCCCCTCGGCATTGGTGGCCAAAACAACCCATAGCTGCAGTGCAGCAATAGCGGTAGCGCCTGCGGATCGCTCGCTGGGCTTCCAAGGGAATCCGTCCAGAATGGTCTTATCTTGAATCCAGCCAGTAGGGATGGGGGCCCATGCTCTGCGTCTCACAGACTAACCTCTCAAGCCAATTATGATGAAAGCGACCAGCACTGCGATCGACAAAATTAGCGGCACGAGCTTATCGGCTTCATTGGCCAGACTATGGAGGGATTTAAGCAAGTGAAGGAAGAAGGTAGCCATCGTTGGGGGCCTCATGTCGGTTGTGATGGCCGAATTTTTGAGGACTGCCGCAGTATTGTCTAGAATACATCCCTGTCGATCTGCATGACAACAAAGACATAAAAAGCCTTATAAATCATGCACTTAAGATGATTATTGAGCGGTTTTTTGGATCGAAAAAACGGTTCACGAACGGCGATTTCATCCAACCAGAACCGTGAAATGCGACCTCCATGAACTGAATCGAATGTAATGAATCGCTCCATCAGATCGAGCAGCTAATGGTCCCCCCTGGGTCAACTGCCGCGACTCATGGCAGGCCAGCGCTTCCCCCAAAAGACGATTCAAAACCAACAGTATCCGCGTCTGATCCCGAATTTTCCCTACATTGCCCGACTCAACCAGCAGTGGCATAGTGACAGCATTCCGGCGTTTCTGCGGTACCCTCCTGCCGGTCAGACCGTCGGCACGCGGTAGGAGGCTTGCCATGAATGACCTGTCCGCACATTACCCGGGGCGCTGGTGGCACAGCCTGCCCGATGGCCGAATCCAGTGCGACCTCTGCCCGCGTGACTGCAAGCTGCGCGACGGTCAGCGTGGCGCCTGCTTCGTGCGCATGCGCGAAGGCGAGCAGGTGGTGCTGACCACCTACGGCCGCTGTTCCGGCTTCTGCATCGACCCCATCGAGAAGAAGCCGCTCAACCACTTTCTCCCCGGCTCGGCGGTGCTGTCCTTCGGTACGGCAGGCTGCAACCTCGCCTGCAAGTTCTGCCAGAACTGGGATATCAGCAAATCGCAGGATATGGACCACCTGATGGATCAGGCCAGCCCGCAGCAGATCGCCCTGGCGGCGGAGAACTCGGGCTGTGCCAGCGTGGCCTTCACCTACAACGATCCGGTGATCTTCGCCGAATACGCCATCGATACGGCCATCGCCTGCCGCGAACGCGGCATTCGCACGGTGGCGGTGACCTCCGGCTACATCCACGCCGAACCGCGCCGCGAGTTCTTCGCGGTGATGGACGCGGCGAATGTCGACCTCAAGGCCTTCAGCGACGACTTCTATTTCAAACTCACCGGCGCGCATCTGCAGCCGGTGCTGGATACCCTGGTCTATCTGCACCACGAAACCGACGTCTGGACGGAGATCACCACCCTGCTGATTCCGGACTACAACGATTCGAACTGGGAGATCGAGGCCCTGTGCGCCTGGGTATTCAAGGAACTGGGTCCGGATGTGCCGCTGCACTTCACCGCCTTCCACCCCGACTTCAAGATGCTCGAAACCCCGCGCACCCCGCCGGCAACGCTCAGGCGCGCCCGGCAGATCGCCCTGGCGCAGGGGCTGCACTATGTCTACACGGGCAACGTGCACGATGCCGAGGGCGGCACGACCTTCTGTCCGGGCTGCGGCGTGCCATTGATCGAGCGTGACTGGCACCAGATCCGGCACTACCGGCTGACCGCCGAGGGCTGCTGTCCGCAGTGCCACACCGCCATCGCCGGGCGCTTCGAGCAGCAGGCCGGTACGTTCGGCCAGCGCCGGATTCCGCTGCGGCTGAACCCGCAGTCCTGAACGGCTGGCCTCCCGTCGATGGGCCGCAGCGGCGCTGCGCCGGCTAGCGCCCGGGCGGAGCGACGGCAGCCGATGCCGGTTGGACGCCGGCAACAGCGGCAGCCTCGGCGACCGGGTGCGGCTGGGCTGGGGCCGCACGCCGCGCCACCAGCAACACTCCCGCCAGCACCAGGCCGGCCCCGGCCAGCTGCGCCAGAGAAACCGGCTCGGCGAGCAACAGCCAGGCGAAGAAGATCGTCAGAATCGGGCCCAGGGTGCCGATCAGCACGGTGCGCGCCGCGCCGATGCGCTGCACGGCGGCCGATTGCCAGAACACCGGCAGCACCGTGGAAAACAGGGCCATGCCCGCGCCATACAGGTAAACCGGTGCAGGCTGGTTCAGCGCGGAAAGCGGCTGGCTGAGCACGAAGTGAATCTGCGTCGCCAAGGTCGACACGATGATCCCCAGCGCGGCAAAGCGCATGGAGCCGACGCGCTTGATGGCGATCTCCGCGCCGGCACTGTACAGCGCATAGGACAGCGCCGAACCGAACACGAAGGCCGCGCCCAGCAGCACCACCCCCATGTCGTCGGCCACCTGCAGGTCGTGGGCGAACGCCAGGCCAATGCCGGCGTAGGACAGCAGCAACGCGCCGATCTGCCGTCGCTCCAGGCGCTTGCCCATGAACAGCACGCCGATCAGCACGGTCAGGGTCGGATAGATGAAGAGAATCAGCCGCTCCAGGGCGGCGGAGATGTACTGCAAGCCGACGAAGTCGAGGATGCTGGCCCCGTAGTAACCGAGCAGCCCCAGCAGGATCAGCAGCCCCCAGTCCTGGCGAGTCAGCGCGGGGCCGCTGCGCAACAGCGAAAGGCTGACCCAGAGCACCACCGGCAAGGCAAAGGTCATCCGCAGGGTCAGCAGCGTGACGGCATCCACGGGCGCTGCGGCATAGGCCAGCTTGACGAAGATCGCCTTAAACGAAAAACCGAATGCCGCGAGTATCGCCAGCACGATGCCCCAGCGCTCGGCCGACCAGTTGTTCCACGCCATGGCAGATCACCTCTCAGACTTTTTCTGAGACGAATGATCACGCCAAGCGAAACCCGGTTAAATTGGCTTTTCCGCAATACAGCGTTCGGATTTGACCAATCCTATGCATTACGACCTGACCGACCTGCGCCTGTTCGTCGCCATTGCCGAGGCGCGCAACCTCACCCGCGGCGCCGAGCGCGTCCATCTGGCGGCCTCTTCGGCCAGCCATCGTATTCGCCTGCTGGAAGAGTCGACGGGCACCCCGTTGCTGGTTCGCCAGGCCCGCGGCGTCAGCCTGACCCGTGCCGGCGATGTGCTGCTGCGCCACGCGCGCCAGGTGTTCGCCCAGCTCGAACAGATGCATGCTGACCTCAGCCCCTATGCCAAGGGGGTGCGCGGCCACGTCAGCCTGTGGGCCAACACCCACGCCACCCATGCCTTCCTGCCGGACAGCCTGGCGACCTTCCTGCAGCGTCATCCCCAGGTGGGTATCTCGCTGGAAGAGCACACCAGCCCCGAAGTGGTCCTGGCCGTCGCCCGCGGCGAGGTGGAGGTCGGAGTCGTGGCCGATACGGTGGCCGGCGCCGAAGTGGAGCTGATCCCCTACCGCGCCGACCGCCTGGTACTGATCGCCCCGCCCGACCATCCGCTGGCCAGACGCGCCCGTACCGCCTTTGCCGAGGTGCTGGACCACCCCTTCGTGATGCTGCATGCCGGCTCGGCCATTCACACCTTCACCATGAACGCCGCCGCCGCGCTCGGCCGCCATCTGGAGGTGCGCATCCAGGTGCGCAGCTTCGAGGCCGTGTGCCGCATGGTCAGCGCCGGCGTCGGTCTGGGCCTGGTGCCGCGCAGCGCCATCGCCGAACACAGCCAGCGCTTGCCGCTGGCCGTTGTCGAACTGGAGGAGCCCTGGGCACAGCGCGACCTGCAGGTGTGCGTGCGCAAGCGCGAGCTGCTGTCGCGCTTTGCCGCGGACCTGGTCGACTGCCTGACCGACAGCAGGTTGGAACCGAGATGACGCAGGCGCCATCGGCCAGGTAGCCGCATCGCACAGCGACCGCCAGCGAGAAAGAACGGTCAGCTCGGCGCGCAGCTGCTTTGGGCCGCACGCTGTCGCTGGAGAGTGGCCGGAAGCAAACGTTCAGAGCACAAAAATCTGCCCCCATGGCCGACGAACCTGGCCAAGACTCAATACAATTCGAGCCCGATTACCCTGAGCCATGAACATGGCTGCATCGAACAAGGAACCCGCCTCCATGGCCTCCCCGGATAAACAGCAAAAACGTGCCCAGCGGGCCAAAGCCAAGGCCAAGCAGAACCCATCGGGCAAAGCCAAGGCCAATGTCGTACATCCGCTGCTGGCCAATCCGCTGGTCAACGAGCCATTCGATGATGTCGAAATCGACCTGAGCACCTTCGACTTCAAAGACATCGAGGAGAACGGTTTCGATCCGGCGCACTTCGACGACCTGTTCCAGGCGATGAAAGTCGGCGAAGGCATCAGCCTGCTCGCGATGTGCCTGGTGTTTCTGCAGTACCCGGTGTTGGAGCTGGTGGTCGCCGAGGAAGAGGAAGAAGCAGCCATCGACTTCATGATGGGCCTGCTGATCGCCTATCGCGGGTTCTTCCACGATGAAGACGAAGACACGGCAGTGAATTGGATCAGCAGCGCCGCCTTCCAGACTGCCTACAACGAAGCGTCGATGATCCTGCAGAAGAAGTACGCCCGCGGCACCTCGAGCGGCCGAGCTTAGCCGCGTGCCGAGCAGCCACGGTTGGCAAGTCCATTCGAGCGAGAGCGGTGCGAGCAGGCCGGCGCGTTCGGCCAGCGCCGGATTCCGCTGCGGCTGGACCCTCGGCCCTGAGCGTCAGCTCAGAACTGCCTGACCAGCGCCGCCACCAGGATGCCGGCAGCGATGGCGGGCAGCGGCTTTTTCAGCAGCAGCATGGTGGCGGCCGTCGCCAGCAGGGCCAGCCTTGCGCCGGTGTCCCCCTGCAGCGCCATGGGGGCCAGCAGCGCCACCAGCACGGAGCTGGCCATGGCGCCGATGAACTGCTTCACCCGGTAGCCGATGGGCACGAACGACATCACGTAGACACCGCCCCAGCGGGTCGCCAGGGTCACTACCGCCATGAGCAGCACCAGGATCAGTGCGCCGGAACCCGTCGTTTCAAGACTCACGTTTCTTCTCCGGCAGGAAGGTTCCGGTCAAGCCGCCTGCCAGGGCGCCGACGACGACGTGGCTGTTGTCCGGCAGAAACCAGTAGGCCAGCAGTGAGGCGCCGGCGGCGACGAACCAGATGGTCAGGATGCGCAGATTCTTTTCCCCGCCCACCACCATGGCCAGCAGGAAGCAGCCCATCACCATGTCCAGCCCCAGACTCCGGGGATCGTGGATGGCCCCGCCAAAACAGATGCCCAGCCAGGTGCCCACCACCCAGAACGACCAGAGGGCGAGGCCGCCGCCCAGCAGCAGGCCGATCCCCGGCTGGCCGCGACCGAACGCCTGCATGGACATGGCCCAGTTGGCATCGGAGGCCAGCAGCATGACGCCGTAGCGCCTTGCCGGCGGCAGCTGGCGCAGCCACGGATAGAGTGTCGCCCCCATCAGCAGATGCCGGGCATTGATGGCGAACACGGTAAGCACCAGGGTGAAGAGCGGGACCTGGGGCCCCCACAGCTCCAGTGCGGCGAACTGGGAGGCGCCGGCGAAGACCAGCGTGCTCATCGCCATGATCACCGAGTCCTGCAACCCTGCCTGCACGGCGGCCAGGCCGAAGGCCGCGCCGAATACCGTGACGAACAGGGAGATGGGGACGAGCTGCCTGAAGCCATCCCACACCATCTGGCGATCGAACTCGTGCAGGGTGGTATCCGTGCCCGTCATGCCGCAGCCTCTCTGCTTGTCGATGTCGATTCCGCTGCTGCAACGGGCGTTGCAGCAGGCTCGGGCTGCGACTATGCGCGGCGCCGAGCAAAAAGGAAAACGCATAATCCTGCTGTATGCTATTTGATATTCGAATACAAGGGCGTGCCCCATGACCTTCCAGGACCTGCAGATCGACTGGCTGAAATGCTTCGTTGCCGTGGTGGATGCCGGCTCGCTGTCCGGCGCGGCGCCGGAAGTGCATCGCTCCCAGTCGGCCGTGAGCATGCAGCTCAAGAAGCTCGAAGCGGCCCTGGACTGCCAGCTGCTGGTGCGCGGCCCCCGGCAGCATCAACTCACGGCGCAGGGACAGTTGCTGCTGGGCTATGCGCGGCGGATGCTCGACCTGCACGCGGAAACCCAGGCGGCGTTTCACGGCGAGGAGCTGGCCGGCCGCATCCGCCTGGGCGTCCCGGACGACTATGCCGCGCGTTACCTGACCCCCGTGCTCAAGCGCTTCGCGCCCCATCATGGCGCGGTGGAGATCGAGCTGAACTGCGAGCAGTCGACCGCGCTGATCCCCCGTGTCGAGCGCGGCGATCTCGACCTGGCGCTGGTTTCCCGGGACCAGCCGCGACACGGCACCCTGCTGTTCCATGAGCCGATGGTGTGGGTCGGTTCCGCCCAGTTCGAGGTCTGGAGACGCGACCCGCTGCCCATCGCGGTCTATGAAAGCACCAGCCTGGCCAGGCGCAGCGCCCTCAACTCCCTGGCCCTGCAGGGGCGCCGCTACAAGGTGGTGTACAACAGCTCGAGCCTGGCCGGACAGATTGCCGCCGTGGAGAGCGGCCTGGCGGTGGCGGTGCTGACCCAGTGCAGCGTGCCCGCCGGCCTGCAGATCCTGGGTGGCGAACATGGCCTGGGGCCGCTCGAACCCATGGAGGTCGCGGTGTATCGCAGCCGGGCCTCGCAGGGCTGCAAGGCGGTGGACAGCCTGCACAACCTGCTGATCAGGACGCTCAGGCATTCGGCGGCAGCCTGAAGGGCGGCGCCGACGAATTCGAAAGCAAGACCCGGAGTGTGTCCCGCCCCCGGCCGGGCCTACAGTAGGCAGCGTCGAACTCGTGGGATAATCCGGACATGTCCAAGCCAACCGAACAACCTGCTGCAGCGACTCTGTCCGACCCGCGCTGGGCCCGGGTGGTCGCCCGCGACCCGCAAGCCGATGGCCGCTTCTGCTACGCGGTGCGGACCACGGGCGTCTACTGCCGCCCCTCGTGCGGCTCGCGCACGCCGCGGCCGGAGAACGTCCGCTTCTTCGCCTCGGCCGCCGCCGCCGAGCGGGCGGGCTTCCGCCCGTGCAAGCGCTGCAAGCCCGACCAGGCGCCCCTCGCCGAGCGGCAGGCCGCCCTGGTGGCCGCGCTGTGCCGACAGATCGAGGCCGCGGACACGCCGCCCAGCCTGGCGGAGCTGGCGCGCGGCGCCGGGATGAGCGCCTTCCACCTGCATCGCCTGTTCAAGGCGGTCACCGGCGTGACGCCGAGGGCCTACGCGGCGGAACTCCGCGCCCGCAAGGTCCGCGCGACGCTGGGCGGCGGCGGCAGGATCACCGATGCGATCTACGCGGCCGGCTACAACTCGTCCGGCCGCTTCTACCAGGAGTCGGCACACCTGCTGGGCATGCCTCCCGGGAGCTTCCGCGACGGCGGCAACCGGGCGGTCATCCGCTTCGCGGTGGGCGAGTGCTCGCTGGGCTCGATCCTGGTCGCCGCCAGCGAACGTGGCGTCTGCGCCATCCTGCTCGGCGACGATCCCGATGCCCTGGCCCGCGACCTCCAGGACCGCTTCCCCAAGGCCGAGCTGATCGGCGCGGATGCCGCCTTCGAGCAACTGGTGGCCACGGTCGTCGGCTTCGTGGAAATGCCCGGGCGCGGACTCGACCTGCCCCTCGACGTGCGCGGCACCGCCTTCCAGCAGCGCGTCTGGCAGGCACTGCGGGAAATCCCGGCCGGCACCACGGCGAGCTATGCGGAAATCGCCCAGCGCATCGGCACGCCCAAGGCAGTGCGCGCCGTGGCGGGCGCCTGCGCGGCCAACGCGCTGGCCGTGGCCATTCCCTGCCATCGGGTGGTGCGCAGCGACGGCGGGCTTTCCGGCTATCGCTGGGGGGTGGAGCGCAAGCGGGCGCTGCTCGAGCGGGAGGCCACGCCGTGACCATCAAGCTTTCCTGCGCCATGGCGCTGGGCGCCACCTTCCGCCCCCAGGATATCCTGGCCTTCCATCGCCGCGACCCGCAGGCCATCGCCGAGCGGGTCGATGCGACCGCGCTGCACAAGGGCCTCGTCTGGGGCGATGCCGCGGCCTGCCTGTCCATCGAATTCCACCGCGACCGGGCACAGGCGTGCCTGTCCGTCGACGGCGCAGTGGCGGAGGCCGGACAGCCGGCCTTCGAGGCCATGGTCCGCCGCATGCTCGGCCTGGAGCAGGACGTGGAGGCCTTCGAACAGCGCCACCGCCGCCATCCCCAGCTCGGCCCCCTGATCGCCCGACAGGCCGGCCTGCGCGTGCCGCTCGCCGCCACCCCGTTCGAGGCGCTGACCTGGGCGATCACCGGCCAGCAGATCAGCGTCGGCGCCGCCGTCGCCCTTCGCCGCAAGCTGGTGATGGCGGCGAACGTGCGTCATTCCGGCGGCCTGCTGTGCTACCCGCAGGCTCCCCAGGTCGCCGGGCTGAGCGAAGCGACCCTGCGCCAGGCCGGCTTCTCGGCGACCAAGGCCGGCGCCCTGCTGACCCTCGCCAGAGGGGTGGTGGAGCAGCGCCTTCCCCTCGACGCCTGGATGCACACGCTCCCGGTGGAGGAGGTCCGGACGCAGCTTGAGGCGCTGCGCGGCATCGGCCCCTGGACGGTCAACTACGCGCTGCTGCGCGGTTTCGGCTGGCTGGACGGCTCGCTGCACGGCGATGCCGCCGTGCGCCGCGGGCTGCAGGCGCTACTCGGCCAGCCGGAGCAGGTCAGCGAGGCGCAGGCGCGGGCCTGGCTGGCGGAGTTCTCGCCCTGGCGCGCGCTGGTCGGCGCGCATCTCTGGGCGATGCAGTCCTCTGCCGCCTATTGAGCGAACCGACCCGGGCCGGGCAACGCCTTGCCGCGACCTTCGCCATCGGTGGCTCAGTAGGCGCCGGCGAAGTCGACTTCGCCGTGCAGCGCCTCGCCGGCCTGGTAACGCGCCAGGTTGTCGACGAACAGCCGGGCCAGTGCGGCCGGCACCAGCGGGCCGGCGATGTGCCCGGTCAGCGTCAGGCCTGGCGCGTCCCAGAACGGATGCTGCGCCGGCAGCGGCTCCTCGCGGAACACGTCGAGGACCGCGCCGGCCAGCAGGCCCTCCTGCAGGGCGTGCAGCAGCGCCGCGTCCACCACCGCGCTGCCCCGCCCCACGTTGACGAACAGCGCACCCGGCGCGACGGCGCGGAAGAAGCTTTCATCGTAGAGGTCGGCGGTCTGCGGCGTGTCGGGCAGGATGTTGACGATGTAGTCGGCTGCGCCGGCCTCGGCGTGCAGCGCGTCGAGCCCGGCGACGCGCTCGAAGTGCTCGAGCGGGCGCGGCCGGTGGGCGATGCCGGTCAGGCGCAGGCCGAAGGGCGCCAGCAGGCGGGCGACCTCGCGACCGATCTCGCCGGCGCCGACGATCAGCAGCCGGCGCCCGAACAGGCTGCCGGGAATCCGCGCATCCCACTGGCGCTGCCGCTGGCTTTCCCGGCGCGCCCGCAGCTGCTGCTCGTGCTCGAGCAGGTGGGCGAGCAGGTACTCGGCGATCGGCTGGCCGAACACGCCGACGGCGCGGCTCAGCCGGTAATCGCGGGGCAGATCGGCCGCCAGCAGCGGCCGGTAGCCCGCCCAGGTCGACTGCAGCCACTGCGGGCGCAGCCCGGCGCGCAGCAGCGGCACCAGCCGGTCCGGCTCGCCCAGCCAGATCGTGCAGCGGCGCAGCGCCTCCGGTGCGGCGTCCGCCGCGATCAGTTCGAGATCGCCGCACAGGGCGTGCAGCGCGGCGCGCAGTTCGGGGTTGCGGGCATCGGCGAGAAGGATGGGGCCCATCGCGGCGGCTCCTGAGGTCGGCGGGATCGACCCGCGACTATACGCGCGCACGCTGCGCCCCTGAAGCGCCGCGCACGCCATGTGGTCCGCCCGAGCCTGCTTCCTCGTCAGCCGCGCAGCATCGTCGCCTCGTCCTGATCCGCCCGGACTGCACCACTGTCATCGTCAGGCCGCGGCCACGGTGGCATGTCGCGGCAGGCCGATGGAAATCAGCGCGGCGAGCAGCACGAAGGCGCTGGACACCCACAGGCAGGCTTCGAGGCCCCAGGCCTGGAACACCCAGCCGGACAGCAACGTGCCGATCAGCCGGCCGAGGGCGTTGGACATGTAGTAGAAGCCGACGTCCAGCGAAACCCCGTCCTCCTTGGCGTAGCTGACGATCAGGTAACTGTGCAGCGAGGAGTTGATGGCGAACAGCGCACCGAACAGTAGCAGGCCGCCGATCAGCACCGTCTGCGCGGAAAGCTCCGAGCCCAGGCCCAGGGCGATGGCCGCCGGCAGTCCGGCCAGCAGCGCCGCCCAGACGAAGGCCGCACGGCCGTCCGGCACCCTGCCGCTGCGCTTGCCGGTGAAGTACGGCGCGAACGACTGCACGAAGCCGTAGCCGATCACCCACACGGCGAGGAAGCCGCCGACCTGCCAGAAGTCCCAGCCGAAGCTGGCGGACAGGTACACCGGCAGGGCCACCACGAACCACACGTCGCGGGCACCGAACAGGAACAGCCGCGCGGCGGAAAGGATGTTGATCGCCCGGCTCTTCGACAGCAGGTCGCGGAACTTGGGCTTGCTCTTGGCCTTGCCGAGGTCCTTCTTCAGCGTCACCAGGCTGGCCAGCCAGATCAGCGCCAGCACGGCGGCCATGGCCAGTACCGCGCCGGTGAAACCCAGCGTCGTCAGCAGCGCACCGCCGAGGAAGAAGCCGACGCCCTTGAGCGCGTTCTTCGAGCCGGTGAGCAGCGCCACCCACTTGTACAGGGTGCCCTGCTGACTGTCCGCCACCAGCAGCTTGATCGAGCTTTTCGCGCTCATCTTGTTGAGGTCCTTGGCGATCCCGGACAGCGCCTGCGCCGCCATCACCCAGGGCACGGTGAGCATGGCCGCCGGCACCGTGAGCATCAGCAGCGCCGCCACCTGCAACCCCAGGCCGATGTTCATGGTGCGGTTGAGGCCCAGGTGCGCGCCCAGCCAGCCGCCGACCAGATTGGTGACCACGCCGAAGATCTCGTAGAACAGGAACAGCGCGGCGATCTGCAGCGGGCTGTAGCCGAGACCGTGGAAGTGCAGCACCACCAGCATGCGCAGGGCGCCGTCGGTGAGGGTGAAGGCCCAGTAGTTGCCGGTGACCAGCAGGTACTGGCGGATTTCGGGAGAGAGACGAGCAAGGGCGTGCATGGGGAAATCCGTATGGCAGATCGTGTAGGGGCGAATTGATTCGCCTGACGGAACCGCGCTGGCGAATGAATTCGCCCCTACTGGCCAGAAACCGTAGGGTGGGTTATGGCCTGCGGCCTGACCCGGCTAACACAGGCCGTAGGGTGCGCCGCGCGCACCGAGCAAGGAGCCCTGGTGCGCAGGGCGCACCCTACATAGGCGAGCGCGAGTTTCTCAGCCGGCCAGGCCGACCTTGCGGGCCAGCTCGACGGTGCGGTTGGCGTAGCCCCACTCGTTGTCGTACCAGGCGTAGACCTTCACCTGGGTGCCGTTGACCACCAGGGTCGACAACGCATCGATGATCGACGAGCGCGGATCGGTGCGGTAGTCGATGGACACCAGCGGGTGCTCCTCAAAGCCGAGGATGCCCTTGAGCGGGCCTTCGCTGGCGGCGGTCTTGAGCAGCGCGTTGACTTCCTCGGCGCTGGTGGCGCGCTCCACCTCGAACACGCAGTCGGTCAGCGAGGCGTTGGCCAGCGGCACGCGCACCGCGTGGCCGTTCAGCTTGCCGCGCAGCTCGGGGAAGATCTCGGCGATGGCGGTGGCCGAACCGGTGGTGGTGGGGATCAGGCTCATCAGGGAGGCGCGGGCGCGGCGCAGGTCCTTGTGCGGCTGGTCGAGGATGCTCTGCGTGTTGGTCAGGTCGTGGATGGTGGTGATCGAACCGTGGCGGATGCCGAGGGCCTCATGGATCACCTTGACCACCGGGGCCAGGCAGTTGGTGGTGCAGGAGGCAGCGGTGACGATGCGATGCTGCTCGGGATTGAACAGCTGGTCGTTGACGCCCATGACGATGTTCAGTGCGCCCGCCTCCTTGACCGGTGCACTGACCACCACGCGCCTGACGCCCTGGTCCAGATAGGCCTGGAGGACGGCGACGGTCTTCATCTTGCCGCTGGCCTCGATCACCAGATCGCAACCCGACCAGTCGGTATCGGCGATGGCCTTGTTGGCGGTGACCTTGATGCGCTGGCCGTCGATGACGATGCAGTCGCCCTCGCTGCTCGCCTCATGCTGCCAGCGGCCGTGCACCGAGTCGAAGTTGAGCAGGTGGGCGTGGGTCGCCGCGTCGCCGGCCGGGTCGTTGATCTGCACGAACTCCAGCTCCGGCCAGCCCCAGGCCGCGCGCAGGGCCAATCGCCCGATGCGACCGAAGCCGTTGATGCCTACCTTGATGGTCATGATCTTGTTGTCTCCGTTCCCGGTGAAGGTTTATTCAGCGTCGAACTGGGCGATCCAGGCGACATGCGCCGGATGCTGGATGGCCTTGGGGCGCAGCGCCTGCACCAGCGCCACCGCCTCGGTGCACGGCAGGCCGCGGTCGATCAGCAGGCGCGCGGCGATCAGCCCGGTGCGCCCGGAGCCGCCCTTGCAGTGGATGGCGATGCTGCGGCCTTCGCCGAGCAGGCCGGCGATGCGCTCGCGGGCCAGGCTCCAGGCCGCATCGAAATCGGCCAGCGGCACCTGCTCGTCGGCCACCGGCAGGTGGAACCACTCCAGGTCGCGCGCGGCGCACAGTGCCGGCAGCTCGGCGGCCTGGTTCTGCTCCAGCTCGCTGGCCGGCATCAGGGTGATCAGCGCCTCGGCGCCGGCCGCGCGCAGGGTGTCCAGGGCGTCAGCCACGCTGGTGTCCTTGCTGCCGGGGCACGGGGTGAAGATCAACCGGCCGGAGCAGCCGGGGACGCCGAGGATGTCGTAGGGGTGGGACACGATGGTTTTTCCTTGAAGGTTCAGAGGGTGCGCAGGTTGACGCGGCGGGACAGCTCTTCGGCCGATTCCTTGCGCTCGGAGTAGCGGTCGACCAGGTAGTCGGCGCGCCCGCGCAGCAGCAGGGTGAACTTGACCAGCTCCTCCATCACGTCGACCACCCGGTCGTAGTAGGCGGAAGGCTTCATGCGGTCGGCCTCGTCGAATTCGAGGAAGGCCTTGGCCACCGAGGACTGGTTGGGGATGGTGAACATGCGCATCCAGCGACCGAGCACGCGCATCTGGTTGACCGCGTTGAACGACTGCGAGCCGCCGCAGACCTGCATCAGCGCCAGGGTCTTGCCCTGGGTCGGGCGGATCGCGCCCATGGTCAGCGGAATCCAGTCGATCTGCGCCTTGAACACCGCGCTCATCGCGCCGTGGCGCTCCGGCGAACACCACACCTGGCCTTCCGACCAGAGCACCAGCTCGCGCAGCTCGCGGACCTTGGGGTGGTCCTCGGGCGCGTCGTCCGGCAGCGGCAGGCCGGACGGGTCGAAGATGCGCGTCTCGGCGCCGAAGCGCTCGAGCAGGCGCGCGGCCTCCTGCACCAGCAGGCGGCTGTAGGAGCGCTCGCGGTTGGAGCCGTAGAGCAGCAGGATGCGCGGCTTGTGCTCGGGCTGGGCAGGCAGGCCGAGCCTGTCCGGGTCGGGCAGATCGAGCAGTTCGGGATCGATGTTGGGCAGGTCGTCGTGCATGGTGTCAATCCGGGCTGTCAAATGAGGGTCAGGCGCAGGCGCTGGTGCGCTCGGGGCGGTTGCGCATGCCCTCCAGGCGCTCGCTGTTCGGCCGCAGCCAGTGCTTGTTGGCCGCCAGGATGGTGCCGAGCATCTCGTGCACCCAGTCGGGCAGGTGCGGATGCAGGCGGTAGTACACCCATTGGCCCTGGCGACGATCCTCCAGCACGCCACAGCTGCGCAGCAGCGCCAGGTGGCGGGAGATCTTCGGCTGGCTCTCTTCCAGCGCCGCGGTCAGCTCGCACACACACAGCTCGCCCTCGCGGGCGATCAGCAGGGTCATGCGGGCCCGGGTCTCGTCGGCCAGGCATTTGAAAACCGTGGTGGGGGTCAGGTGCTCGACCATGGCAATCCTCGGCATTGTTGCTTCCGCGGCGCGGATGTCTCGGTGCGCACGTGGAGGGGTGACGACATTGCACGCGTGGCCGGTGACCGATAGGTTCGGCTCGCTTGAGAATGCGTTTTGGCGAATATATTATCAGCCATATATGAAGTAAAGCCTGCAAGCACGGACAACTGCCGACCTCCGCATCAACTGCCTGGCTGCTGCATCCCCCTGCGACCGCATGCCGCTCCGGCAGAAAAAACTCACATATTCGACTATTCGAATGTTAAGGTTTTGCCATCCCGGTGAACCCTGAGCGGCCCCAGTGGCCAGCTACCATCACGGACATGCGAGGCCCGGCATGCTGAACACCCCGACTACAGTGGACGTACTCATCATCGGCGGCGGCCAGGCTGCGCTGGCCACCGCCTACTTCCTGCGCCGTACCCAGCTGTCCTTCCTGCTGCTCGATGAGCAGGCCGCACCGGGCGGTGCCTGGCTGCACGGCTGGGAGTCGCTGCGCCTGTTCTCCCCGGCCACCTGGAGCTCGATCCCCGGCTGGCCGATGCCGGCCAGCGAAAGCACCTATCCGACCCGCGCCGAGGTCATCGACTACCTGAGCCGCTACGAAGAGCGCTACCAGCTGCCGGTGCTGCGCCCGGTGCATGTCGAGGCGGTCGAGCGCGATGGCGACTACCTGCGTGTACGCGCCGGTGAACGCAGCTGGCGGGCCCGCGCGGTGGTCAGTGCCACCGGCACCTGGAGCCATCCGTACATTCCCGACTATCCCGGTCGCGAGCAGTTCGCCGGGATGCAGCTGCACTCGGCGCACTACGTCGATCCGGCCCCCTTCGCCGGCCAGCGGGTGATGATCGTCGGCGGCGGCAACTCGGGGGCGCAGATCCTCGCCGAGGTGTCGAAGGTCGCCGAAACCCTGTGGATCACCCCCGAGCCGCCGCTGTTCCTCGCCGACGACGTCGACGGCCGCGTGCTGTTCGAGCGCGCCACCGAACGCTGGAGAGCGCAGCAGGAAGGCCGCACCGTCGAGCAGCCGATCGGCGGCCTGGGCGACGTGGTGATGGTCGAGCCGGTGCGCGAGGCGCGTGGCCGCGGCGTGCTGGTCAGCGAGCGACCGTTCGCCCGCTTCACCCCACACGGCGTGGAATGGGCCGACGGTCGCCAGGCCGCGGTCGATGCAGTGATCTGGTGCACCGGCTTCCGTCCGGCTCTGGATCACCTGCGGGCGCTTGGGGTGATCGAGGCCGACGGCAAGGTGGCAGTCGAAGGCACCCGTGCGCTGAAGCAGCCGAACCTGTGGCTGGTCGGCTACGGCGAGTGGACCGGCGCCGCCTCGGCCACCCTGATCGGCGTGACCCGCACGGCGCGCAGCACGGTGAGCGAGATCGACGCAGCCCTCGGTGGCCACTGAATATCCGGCTCTGCCTCTCGCAAGCCCGGCATCTGCAAGAATGGAAGGAAACATCGATGTCCAGTCCCTGTGAAGTGGCGGCCCGGCAGGCCGCCGGCGCCCCGCTCGGTTTCTTCGAGCGCTACCTGACCCTCTGGGTGTTCCTGTGCATCGTCGCCGGCACCCTGCTCGGCCTGCATGCCCCGGCCGTGGCCCAGGGCATCGGCGCGCTGGAGGTGGCCCAGGTCAACCTCCCGGTCGGCGTGCTGATCTGGGTGATGATCATCCCCATGCTGATGAAGATCGACTTCGGCGCGCTGCACGAGGTACGCCAGCAGAAGGCCGGCATGGGCGTCACCCTGTTCGTCAACTGGGCGGTCAAGCCGTTCTCCATGGCGCTGATCGGCTGGCTGTTCATCAAGGTGCTGTTCGCCGACTGGCTGCCGGCCGGCGAGCTGGACAGCTACATGGCCGGGCTGATCCTGCTCGGCGCGGCGCCCTGCACGGCGATGGTGTTCGTGTGGAGCAACCTGTGCAACGGCAACGCCAACTTCACCCTGACCCAGGTGGCGCTCAACGACCTGGTGATGGTGTTCGCCTTCGCGCCCATCGTCGCGCTGCTGCTCGGCGTGTCGTCGATCCCGGTGCCCTGGGACACCCTGCTGCTGTCGGTGGTGATGTACATCGTCATCCCGCTGGCCATCGCCCAGTTCATTCGCGCCCAGCTGATGAGGCGCGGCGAGGCGGTCTTCCAGGCGGCGCTGGCCAAGATCTCGCCGTTCTCCATCCTCGCCCTGCTGGCCACCCTGGTGCTGCTGTTCTCCTTCCAGGGCGAGGCCATCGTCGAACAACCGCTGGTGATCGGCCTGCTCGCCGTGCCGATCCTGTTGCAGACCCTGTTCATCGCCGCGCTCGGTTACTGGCTGTGCCGCAGCCTGAAGGTGCGCCACGACGTGGCCGGCCCCGCCACCATGATCGGCGCCTCCAACTTCTTCGAGCTGGCGGTGGCGGTGGCCATCGTGCTCTATGGTTTCGACTCCGGCGCCGCGCTGGCCACGGTGGTCGGCGTGCTGATCGAGGTGCCGGTGATGCTCGCTCTGGTGCGCATGGTCAACCACAGCCGCGCCTGGTACGAACGCGCCCTGCCGCGCAGCTGAGGAGTCGTCATGGAAATCTTCAAGTGGCTGAACGACCAGCTGCTGCGCATGGAATGGCTGTCCGCCCTGGTGCGCCTGCTGGTGGAGGACGTGCTCGGCCTGGACATGGCCAGCCGCCTCGGCGGCAGCCTGCACTTCTTCATCTACGACGTGATCAAGATCTTCATCCTGCTGTCGGTGCTGATCTTCGCCATCTCCTGGGTGCAGAGCTACTTCCCGCCCGAGCGTACCCGCCGGATTCTCGGCGGCATGCGCGGTTTCCGCGCCAATCTCACCGGCGCGCTGCTCGGCACGGTCACGCCGTTCTGCTCCTGCTCGTCGATCCCGCTGTTCATCGGCTTCACCAGCTCCGGGCTGCCGCTGGCGGTGACCTTCTCGTTCCTGATCTCCTCGCCGCTGGTCGACCTGGCCTCGATGATCCTGCTGGCCAGTGTCTTCAACTGGACGATTGCCCTGGCCTACGTGGCGGTCGGCATCGTGCTGGCGGTGCTCGGCGGCACCCTGATCGGCCAGGCGCGGATGGAGCAGTACGTCGAAGCCTTCGTCACCCGGCACAAGGCACTCGACCTGCCGCAGGAGCGACTGACCCTGCGCGATCGCCTGAGCTACGCCCGCGAGCAGGTCGGCGAAATCATCCAGCGCGTCTGGCTGTACATCCTGATCGGCGTGGGCATCGGCGCCGCGATCCACAACTGGATTCCGGCAGAACTGATCGGCGCGGTGATCGGCCAGGACAACTGGTGGTCGGTGCCGGTGGCGGCAGTGGTCGGCGTGCCGATGTACGCCGACATCTTCGGCACCCTGCCGATCGCCGAGGCACTGGTGGCCAAGGGTGTCGGCCTCGGCACCGTGCTGGCCTTCATGATGGCGGTGACCGCGCTGTCGCTGCCCTCGCTGATCATGCTCAAGAAGGTGGTCAAGGCGCCGCTGCTCGCGCTGTTCTTCGCCATCGTGGTGGTCGGCATCATGCTGATCGGCTATCTGTTCAATGCCTTTGCCTACCTGTTCATCTGAACCGGCTCATACATCCCAGGAGAAACCTGATGATCATCAAAATCCTCGGTTCCGGCTGCAAGAAGTGCGTGACCCTCACCGAAAACACCCGGGCGGCGCTGGCCAGCCTCGGCCGCGAGGCCGAAGTGGTCAAGGTCACCGACTTCGCCGAGATCGCCGCCCATGGCGTGATGTCGACCCCGGCCCTGGCCATCGACGACAAGGTGGTCTCCGTGGGCAAGGTGCTCACCCCCAGCGAGGTTGCCGCCCTCATCCAGGGCTGACCTGACGCCCTACCCGGCGAGCGCGCCGTCCAGTTCGGGCACCGCCGCGAAGTGGCGCAACGATCTTGCCGGTCTGGCCGAGCTGGATCGCCCGGTGGGCAGCTCTGCGGCCTACCACGCGGCGCTGCACAAGATCCTCCACGTCGCCAGCACCAACGCCACCGTGCTGCTGCTCGGCGAGAGCGGCATGGGCAAGACCATCTTCGCCCACGAGGTGCGCGCCAACGGCCCCTTCGTGGCGATCAACTGCGCGGCCATTCCCGAGGCGCTGATCGAGTCCGAGCTGTTCTACGTGCAGCGCGGCCCGGTGCGCCTGACCGAGATCGAGGAGGTGTACATCGAGGTAGCTATGGAGCTGAGCGAAGGCAACGTCTCCCGGGCCGCCGGGATGCTCGGCTATACCCGCGCCCAGCTCGACTACCGGCTGAAGAAGATGGCGCAGGGCGAAGGCTGAGGCAGCCGGCAAAAAGAGCTGCCGCGCCTGGGAACGGCAGCCGCGAAAGGCGATCGAAGAGGACCGCAAGCCCCCGCCCCGGAGCACCGGCGGGAGGATCACCGAGGCCTCGACGACCGCTCGCCATCATGATGAAAAAAACCTTGAGCAAGGCCGCCCTGTGGCCGGGACTGCTGATCTGGGCCGCCTGCACGGCGTTCGCCGCCAGCGCGGCCGAACGCCCGCTACGCCCGGAAAGCCCGGTGGTGCGCGCCCTGGTGGAAAGCGCCTCCCGCGATCTCGCGGCCGGGCGGACCGAGCAGGCGGCCGCCACCCTGGAGCGCGCCCAGCGCATCGAACCGGGCAATCCGGTGATCGTGCACTACCTCGGCCAGGTGCGCCTGCGCCAGGGCAACTACCCGCAGGCCGAGGCGCTGGCCGCCAAATCCGACGTCCTCTCCGGGGGCGACCGCACCCTGCGCGAGCGCAACGTCTGGCTGATCAATGCCGCCCGGCAGGCCGCCGTGCAGGGACTTCCCCCGGCGGAAGCCGCTGAGCCGGCGGATGACGAGCAGGTCGCCCTGCAACAGCGGCTCGACGAGGAAATCGAGAAGCGCCAGCAGGCCGAAGCACGGGCTGCCGACCTGCGCGAGCAGCTGGCCCAGGAGCAGGCCCGCAGCAACCAGCGGAGCTGGTGGCGGGACGCGGAATACGAGGGCGCACCCGAGGAACCCGGCATGCAGGCGGCGGTGTACGACTCGGCGCAGGAGGCGGACATCTACCGCATCCCCCGTGGCCATCTTCCGCCACCCGGGCAATGCCGCATCTGGTTTCCGGGGCGCTCACCGGGCAAGCAGCCGCCGCCGGGCGACTGCCGCCAGCTGCGCCATCGCGTGCCGGCGGGCGCCTGGCTGATCGGCTCCTGACCCTGCTGTAGGGGCGAATTCATTCGCCAACGCGGCCATGTCAGGCGAATGAATTCGCCCCTACGGACCGGGAAATCGGCTTCACGCGATTGCGCATCCAGTCATCGCGTAAGAGCCACTATGATATCCTTTAAGCAGATATTCACCTGTCAAGGGTCAATATAGTGGACTTCTCATTCGCAGACCGCAGCGAAATTCTCCAGGAGCTGGGCCAGCGTCTGCGCCTCCAGCGACTAGCCCAGGCGCTGACCCAGCAAGAGCTGGCCGGCATGGCCGGCGTCGCTCCCGGCACCATCAAGAAGCTGGAGAGCAATGGCGCCTCCTCGCTGGAAACCGTGGTGCGCGTGGTGCAGGCCCTCGGGCTGACCGATGAACTGCAAGCGCTGTTCGTGCTGCCCAGCCAATCCATCGCCCAGATGGAGCAGGCCGCACAGGCCCGGCAGACCCAGCGGGTACGGGCGCCGCGGAGAAAGCGCCCATGAAAAAGCTCGACGTGTACTACTGCGGCTGGGGCGAGCACTGGCGGCTGGGCACCCTGGCCGACGACGGCGCCAGCCTGCTGTTCGAGTACTCCCCCGAGGCACTGGCCCAGAAGCTGGAGCTGTCGCCACGCCACCTCAAATTGCGCGCGCAGGCCTACGGCGGCTTTCCTGCCTACCAGCACCGCCTGCCGGGCCTGGTGGCGGACGCCCTCCCCGATGGCTGGGGCCTGCTGCTGATGGATCGACTGTTCCGCAGGCAGGGCATCAGCCCCGGCCCGCTCGACCGCCTGGCGCTCATCGGCGACCGTGCACTGGGCGCGCTGAGCTTCGTGCCCGCCGCCGACCCGCCGCTGCCGGAAGCCGACCTGCAGCTGCTGGCGCTGGCGCAGGAATCGCAGCAGGTACTCGCCGGCGAGGAGTCCGCCGTGCTGATGGAGCTGGTGCTCACCGGCGGATCGCCGCAGGGCGCCAGGCCCAAGGCGCTGGTGCAGTATGACCCGCAGGCGCAGCAGGTCAGCACCCTGCCCGGCGCCCCCGGCGAACCCTGGCTGGTGAAGTTCCAGGCCCAGGGCGAGCACAAGGAGGTGTGCGCCATCGAGAACCTGTACGCCGAACTAGCGCGCGCCTGCGGGCTGCGCATGCCTGCCACCACCTACTTCGACCTGTCGCCCAGGCTGGCCGGCTTCGGCATCGCCCGTTTCGACCGCGCCGGCGAACTGAGGGTACCGGTGCACAGCCTGGCCGGCCTGCTGCATGCCGACTTCCGCCTGCCCTCGACGGACTACACCACCTTCCTGCGCGCCACCCACCTGATGACCCGGGACCAGCGCGAAGTGGAACAGGCCTTCGCCCATGCGGTATTCAACGTGGTGTTCCACAACCGCGACGACCATGCGAAGAACTTCGCCTACCGGCTGGACAGCGACCGCCGCTGGCGACTCGCCCCCGCCTACGACCTGACCTTCAGCCAGGGACCGGGCGGCGAACACCAGACCGACGTCTGCGGCGAATGTAGTGGTCAAGCCATCCCGGACAGTGGGTTAAGTTTTTTCTCGGCCACGGCGG